>Ga0187871_10003985_pt1 | contig 11251 bp, 6 predicted proteins | sample June2016WEW_16_1_FD_132988 | JGI IMG/M metagenome (GOLD analysis project Ga0187871, IMG submission 132988) | Peatland microbial communities from SPRUCE experiment site at the Marcell Experimental Forest, Minnesota, USA - June2016WEW_16_10 | ecosystem: Environmental > Terrestrial > Soil >...
CATCGTCGGATTCGCCACCGACGCACAGCTGCGGGTCGCCGCCTTCGCCCTGTCCGGCCAGCTGTATGTGGCCGACCTCGCGGGCACCCCGGCGGTCCGCGCAGTCAGGTCACGTGCCCCGGCGGCCGATCCGCGGCCCGACCCCGGCGGCCGACGCGTTGCCTACCTGCACGGAGGCGCACTACGCGTTACCGACCTGGCCACCGGCGATGACCACGCGATCGCTGAACCGGGTGACACGCCCGGTGTCTCGTTTGGCATGGCCGAATTTATCGCCGCGGAAGAAATGGGCCGCATGCGCGGCTACTGGTGGGCACCAGACGGCAGCGCACTGCTGGCCGCCCGGGTCGATGAGCGTCCGGTCCAGCGCTGGTACATCGCTGATCCAGCCAACCCGGACCGCCCGGCAACGCAGGTCGGCTACCCGGCCGCAGGCACGCCCAACGCCGATGTCTTGCTTGTGCTTGCCGCTCTGGACGGCGGCCTTATCCAGGTCGACTGGGACCGGGCGGCGTATCCCTATCTGGTCACGGCCAGCTGGGACCGGGTCCGCCCGGACGCGCCGCTGATCGTGGTGCAAAGCCGCGATCAGCGGGAGATGCGCGTTCTGACGGTCAACCCGGCCACCGGGACGACCAGCCTCGTCCGCGCCGACACCGACGCGCACTGGCTGGAGATCGTGCCGGGGGTCCCGGCCAGGACCGACGACGGCCGGATCGTGTGGACCGCCGACGCCGGAGGGGCGCGACGGCTGCTCGTGGCCACCTCGGATGAACTCGCCGCGGGCACGGCCGCGCCGGTCACCCCTGCCACGCTCGAGGTCAGGGAGATCCTCAGCGTCGACGGCGACACCATCCTGTTCAGCGCGTCGGCCGGCGAACCGACCGAGATCGGCCTATGGACCTACGGGCCGGACGGCCTGGCCGCCGCGGACGTAACCGCCGCGGACGCGGGCGAGCCGTCCCGCCAGGTCGCCACCGGCCGGCGATCCGGCGGCACCACCGTGATAGCGGCCAGGTCGCTGGACTCCACCCGGCTGAGCGTCCGGGTGCTGTGCGACGGGAAGGAGGCCGGGCGGATCACCGAGCACGCCGATCGCCCGCTGCTGCCCGGCCCGCACCCGGTGATCTTCGGCGCCGGACCGCGCGGCGTCCGCACCGCGCTGCTGCTGCCGTCCTGGCACCGGCCGGGCTCGGGAAAGCTGCCGGTCCTGCTCGACCCCTACGGCGGGCCGCACGCCCAGATGGTGCTGGCTAGCGGGTCGGCCTACCTCACCTCGCAGTGGCTGGCCGAGCAGGGCTTCGCGGTGGTGATCGCGGACGGCCGCGGCACCCCGGGGCGCGGGCCGGAGTGGGAGCGGGCCATCGCCGGGGATGTTACCGGGCCGGTGCTGGAGGATCAGGTCGACGCGCTCACCGCCGCCGTGGCCCGGTGCCCTGACCTGGACACCAGCCGGGTGGCGATCAGAGGCTGGTCGTTCGGCGGGTTCCTGGCCGCGCTGGCCGTGCTGCGGCGGCCTGATGTGTTCCACGCGGCGGTGGCGGGCGCGCCGGTCACCGACTGGCGGCTGTACGACACCCATTACTGCGAGCGGTACCTGGGTCACCCCGATGACCAGCAGGAGGCCTACGAGCGCAGCTCGCTGCTGCCCGACGCGGCCCGGCTGACCAGGCCGCTGCTGCTCATCCATGGCCTGGCCGACGACAACGTGGTGGTCGCCCATACGCTCCGGCTATCCTCGGCGCTACTCGCCGCGGGCAGGCCGCATTCCGTGCTCCCGCTGTCCGGCGTCACCCACCTGGCCTCGCAGGAGGAGGTGGCCGAGAACCTGCTGCTCCTTCAGGTGGACTTCCTGCGTACCGCGCTCGGCGGCCTGATGTAGCGAGTGTCACACGCCGCAGAACCTCGCCCCGCGGCCTCGCGGTGGTATGCAGTGGAATAGGGTTCTGACGGCAACGTGGCCACGCCGCGCAGCCGGGTGGCACCGCCACGCGGCTGGCGAAGCGGATGCGGCACGCTGCGAACCTCAGCGGTTTCCAGGGCGGAGTGCTCGACAATGACGCAGGCACCGGTGGTACCGGCCAAGACCAGGGCGCAGATCTCCGAGCGGACGCTGCGCAAGGATCCCTGGTGGCGGGAACCGCGGATCACCGCCGCAGCGCTGACCATCTGGGTGGCCTACGCGTGCGTGCACGTCTTCCTCGGCCGGTGGTACTGGGTGCCGCGCTACCACTACCTCACGCCGTTCTACTCCCCCTGCGTCAGCGGCGCGTGCGCACCGGGGGCGAGCAGCCTGGGTACCTGGTTCCCGAAGGTGCCCTCGATCATCCCGTACGCGATCGTGGGCCTGCCGTTCATCCTGGGCTTCCGGCTCAGCTGCTACTACTACCGCAAGGCCTACTACCGGGCGTTCTATCGCGCCCCGGAGGCCTGCGCAGTCCGCGAGCCGCACGCCCGCTACAGCGGTGAGACCAGGTTCCCGCTGATCATGCAGAACCTGCACCGGTTCTTCTTCTACGTGGTCATCCTGGTCTCGATCCTGAACACCTACGACCTGACCCAGGCGTTCCGCGGCCCGAACGGCAGTTTCGGGATCGGCCTCGGCACGCTGATCATGGCCGTCAACGTGGTGCTGCTGTGGGCATACACGCTGTCCTGCCACTCCTGCCGGCACATCACCGGCGGCCGGCTGAAGAATTTCTCCAAGCATCCGGCCCGATACTGGATATGGACCCAGGTCTCCAAGATGAACGCGAAACACATGCAGCTCGCCTGGACCACGCTGGGCACGCTGATGCTGACCGACCTCTACATCTGGCTGGTCGCGGCCGGGGTCTTCAGTGACCCGCGGATATTCAACTGAGGCAAACTGAAGCAGATTATGCAGGCAGAGGCAGGCACGTCGGATGACTGACATCGAGCGGCACTCCTACGACGTCGTGGTGATCGGCGCCGGGGGGTCCGGGCTGCGCGCGGCCATCGAGGCGCGGCTGGCCGGCAAGAAGACGGCGATCATCTCCAAGTCGCTGTTCGGCAAGGCGCACACCGTCATGGCCGAGGGCGGCGCCGCCGCGGCGATGGGCAACGTCAACGCCAAGGACAGCTGGCAGGTGCATTTCCGCGACACGATGCGCGGCGGCAAGTTCCTCAACAGCTGGCGGATGGCCGAACTGCACGCCAAGGAGGCCCCGGAACGGATCTGGGAACTTGAGGCGTGGGGCGCGGTCTTCGACCGGACCAAAGATGGCAAGATCAGCCAGCGCAACTTCGGCGGCCACGAGTACCCGCGGCTGGCGCACGTCGGCGACCGGACCGGCCTAGAGCTGATCAGGACCCTGCAGCAGAAGGTGGTGGCGCTGCAGCAGGAGGACGCGATCGCCGGTGGCGACCCGGAAGGCATGATCAAGGTCTTCGCCGAGACTACGATCACCGAGCTGATGACCGAGGGCGGCCGGATCGCCGGCGCGTTCGGCTACGTCAGGGAGACCGGCGGCTTCGTGCTGTTCGAGGCGCCCGCGGTGATCCTCGCGACCGGCGGGATCGGCAAGTCGTTCAAAGTCACCTCGAACTCGTGGGAGTACACCGGCGACGGGCACGCGCTCGCCCTGCTAGCCGGGGCGACCACGCTGAACATGGAGTTCGTGCAGTTCCACCCGACCGGGATGGTCTGGCCACTGTCGGTGAAGGGAATCCTGGTCACCGAGTCGGTCCGCGGCGACGGCGGGGTGCTGCGGAACTCCGACGGCAACCGGTTCATGTTCGACTACGTCCCTGACGTGTTCCGCGCGCAGTACGCGGAGACCGAGGACGAGGCCGACCGCTGGTACGACGACCAGGGGAATAACCGCCGCCCGCCCGAGCTGCTGCCCCGCGATGAGGTCTCCAGGTCGATCAACTCCGAGATCAAGGCCGGCCGGGGGTCGCCGCACGGCGGGGTCTTCCTGGACATCGCCTCGCGCCGCCCGGCCGAGGAGATCCTGCGCAAGCTGCCGTCGATGTGCCATCAGTTCAAGGAACTGGCCGACGTCGACATCACCAAGGAGCAGATGGAGGTCGGGCCGACCTGTCACTACATGATGGGCGGGGTCGAGGTCGACCCGGACACGCAGCAGGCCAGCGTGGCCGGCTTGTTCGCGGTCGGCGAGGTCTCCGGCGGCATGCACGGCTCTAACCGGCTCGGCGGCAACTCCCTGTCTGACCTGCTGGTGTTCGGCCGCCGCGCCGGGATGCACGCCGCGCAGTACGTTGACGGCCTGGCGGCAGGCTCTCGCCCGACACCGAGCGAGGCAACGGTCGCGGACGCCACCGCCGAGGCGCTGGCCCCGCTGGAGCGCGCTCATGGCGAGAACGCCTATCAGGTCCACGCCGAGCTGCAGCAGACCATGAACGACCTGGTCGGCATCATCAGGCGGGAGCATGAGCTGAAGGCGGCACTCGGCGAGCTGGACAAGCTGCGGGTGCGGGCCGCTCACGTCAGCGTGCCGGGCGGCCGGGCCTACAACCCTGGCTGGCACCTGGCCCTTGACCTGCGCAACATGCTGCTGGTCTCGGACTGCATCGCGCAGGCGGCGCTGGAGCGCCAGGAGTCCCGCGGCGGCCACACCAGGGACGACTTCCCTGAGATGTCGCCAGACTGGCGCAAGGTCAACCTGGTCTGCTCGCTGGACGGCGATAAGGCGCAGGTGTCGCACCAGCCGATCATCCCGATGCGCCCGGACCTGCTCGCGCTGTTCGACCGGGCCGAGCTGAAGAAGTACCTGACCGACGAGGAACTGCCCGCCGAAGGCGTCACTTCCCCGGTCCCGCCTAAGGAGACGCACTGATGGGCTACCAGGCAGCGTTGCGGGTCTGGCGCGGTGACCTCGGCCAGGGCGCTCTTGCCGACTATGAGGTCGAGGTCAACGAGGGCGAGGTCGTCCTCGACGTGCTGCACCGGCTGCAGGCGACCCAGGCTGGCGACCTCGCGATCAGGTGGAATTGCAAGGCAGGCAAGTGCGGTTCCTGCTCGATGGAGATCAACGGCAGCCCCCGGCTGGCCTGCATGACGCGGATGGCGATCTACTCGCCGGACGAGACCCTCACCATCACCCCGCTGCGCACCTTCCCGGTGATCAGGGACCTGGTGACCGATGTCTCGCTCAACTACGCCAAGGCCCGGCAGATCCCGTCGTTCACCCCGGACCCCTCGGTCGGGCTCGGCGAGTTCCGGATGCAGCAGGTGGATGTGGAGCGGTCACAGGAGTTCCGCAAGTGCATCGAGTGCTACCTGTGCCAGAACACCTGCCACGTGATCCGTGACCACGCGGACAATGAGCAGGCATTCGCCGGCCCGAGATACCTGATGCGGATCGCCGAGCTCGAGATGCACCCGGCCGACACCGCCGACCGGCGCGAGATCGCCCAGGACGACTTCGGCCTCGGCTACTGCAACATCACCAAGTGCTGTACCGAGGTCTGCCCCGAGCACATCAAGATCACCGACAATGCGCTGATCCCGATGAAGGAGCGCGTTGCCGACCGCAAATACGATCCGCTGGTCTGGCTGGGCAGGAAGATCGGCCGGCGCACCCCCAAGGACACCCCGGAAGTCCCGGGCAAGAGCTAGGCGCTGGAGGCCCTGCTGCCCGCCGCCCAGCCAGGTGCTACGTGGCGCCGCTCTCCCCGGCCGCCGGGCCGGTGCTCGGCTGGGCGGCACCGAGCCTGTTCACCACGTCCACCACGCCGTCAATGTCCCAGGTCAGCCGTGCCGCCACCCGGATCAGGTCATGCCGCTCGGCGGACCAGGGCTGGCCTGCCAAGGTCACGACGCCAGTCCGCACTCGTACTGTGACGGTTGCCGAGTCCGCGAGCAGGATCTGCGTGAGCATCTCGCGGACCTCCCGGGCGATGTCCTCGTCCGGGCGCAGGAAGACGCTCAGCAGGTCGCAGCGGCTCACGATTCCGATCAGCTTGCCGCCGACGCCGCCGCCGATCACCGTGTCGGCGTCGACCACCGGCAGCCGCTTGACGTGGCGGCTGTTCATCAGCCTCGCCGCGGCCGGCAGCGTTGCGTCCGGGTGGACCGTGATGGCCGGCGACGTCATCAGCTCACCCGCCGACAGGCCCAGGTGCCTCTTATCGCCGGCGTGCCAGTGCAGGTGGCCGCCCGATTCGAGCTGTGCTTCCCGCGCGTGCTTGTCCTGCACGCTGAGCAGGTCGGCCTCGGACACCACCCCGGCGACATGGCGGCCCAAGGCCAGTACCGGCAGGGCACTGATCTTGTGCCCGGCCATCAAGACGACGATCTCCTTGAAGGGGGTGTGCCGGTCAGCGGTCACCACAGAGGTCGTCATGACGTCCCCTACCCGATGGTGCCATCGCCCGTGCTGCTGCTTCCCCGCACCGCGGGCATGCGGGCCGGCGGTCCCGGCCGCAGCCGTCGCAGCCGGCTCCCTTGAGTGCTCCAGCGTGGTGTCCATGACCGAATCGACTGCCCGGGAAACATCGGCCGCGGTGGCCTTGCCGTGCAGGGATTCGTAATAGGTAACGCCAAGATGACGGAGCACGGCGTCGCGGTGGATATCGCTGCGTGTCATGTCCGCTCCCCCTCCCGTAATCCGCTACCAGGGGTACTGCAGACTCCCGTATGACCAGTGTTTCTCACCAGCCGCCGAGTTCATCACGGCCGAACGGCACGACCAGCAGGGACCTCGGTCACCGGCTGGGGCCGGCCGCCGGTGATCGGCAGACCCGGCGCTTGTCTCGGCGCAGCGGCCTAGCTGCCCGGCGTTCCGTAGCCGGCGATCACGCCCTGGCCCGCTGAACCGGCCAGCCGCTCGCCTACTGCCCACAGGGATGTTGTCCCGGGCACGAGGGCCAGGCCCCCGAGGAACGCGCGACTGCCGCCCGTCGTGAGGCTGACCGGCGGCGTCCATTGGCCGCCGGTGTAGTGCCACAGCTGGAAGTGGCCCCGGCCGAACCCGGCGGCGGCCGCCCACACGCCGCCCTGGCCATCGTGGGCCAACGTGAACTCCAGGTTCACCGCTGCCGTCGTCATCCGGCGGAGCCGCCAGGCCTGCCAGTCGCTGCCGTTCCACAGCGCCGTCACGCCAGGCACCCCGGTCGTCCCGGCCGGGGTGCCGCCGCCGGTCCATGCGCTGTCCCGGCCGACGGCTAGCACGCTGTACAGGCGGGCGGCATCGGCCAGCGATGCCGTCAGGCTGACCTGGCTCCATGCATGGCCGTTCCAGTGCAGCAGCGCACTCGCCGTTCCGGTCTGCGGGCCGCCCCCGATCAGCGCCCATACGTTCGCGCGCGAGGAGCCGCTCGCGTCCGTGACGGCGCTGGTACCCGGCATGGCGACGACCCGCCATATCCCGCCTCGCCGGTGCGCGGCGTATGGCAAGGCCTGCCCGCCCGCGGTGACCGCGAGCCCGAACGCCCAGACGTCGGACCTGCTCAGCACGACCGCCGACGTGATCACTGGCCGCGAGTCACCAGCGCCAGGCTCCGGGAGCTGCCCGGCCGTCCATCCCAGCCTGTCCCGGCGCAGCCAGGAGCCGGCCAGCCCGTCGAACGCCCAGAAGCCAGACGCAGACCAGGCGCCGATCACGCTGAGGCCCTGACCCGTTCCCAGGGCCGTGCGGACCCGAGCAGGCAGCGTGACGGTGCGCCAGGCGGAACCGTCCCAGTGCACCAGCAGCGGCTGGTAGCTCAGTGAGCCGCTTGGCGCTATCCCCCCGGCCGCCCACGCGCTGGTCGGCGACCGGGCGGCGACACCGTTCAGCTGCACGGATTCGCCCGGAACCGAGATGACGGCCTGGACCTGCCAGCCGCCCGTAGGCGCGCCAGTGCCCGCGCCAGCGTTCGTTCCCGCGCCAGCGCCCGCGCCCGCGCCCGCGTTCGTGCCCGTGCCCGCGCGCGCGCCAGCGCCCGCGCTAGCGTTCGTTCCCGCGCCCGCGCCCGCGCCCGTGCCCGTGCCTGCGCTCGTGCTCGCGCTCGCGCCTGATGCGCGGACCGGGACGGTCCACGCCGATAGCGCAGGCAAGCTCGCGGCAGCGATGAGCAGCGCAATGCGCAGGGGACCAGCGGGCATGGCATTACCTCATGTCAGATGGAAAACCATTAGCCGCGTATCTACGGAGAGTAGTCACTTATTAACAGAGAGTATCCAGCACGAGAGTCCCGGCCACAAGAGGCCCATCATGATCACGCCGGCGCTCATGCGCGGCTCCAGAACTACCGCAATGGACGTACCCGAACACCCGTCACGCCAGCTGCCAAACTGATTAGCTTAGGTAACCAGTATCAGGTTGATCATCAAGCCCAGGCTGACCGACAGCGCGCGCCGCGCCCGGAGCCCGGCGGTCGCCCGGGGCACTCAGGACCATGATCGCTGGGGAGTGTGCCGCCCGGCCTCATCCCCGCCGGTGATGAGCCCGGCTCACGGGTGTCGCCCGCAACCAGCCGTTAAGCATGGCTAATCTGGCTGGCGGGGCCGGGATGTGTCTCTGCGGAGCGAAAGGCTGTCATGTCGCATCTGACCTATGCCGAGGCGATAGTTGTCGGGCTGATCCAGGGGGTGTCCGAGCTCTTCCCCGTCTCCAGCCTCGGCCATAACGTGCTGATACCGGCACTGATCGGCGGCAGCTGGGCCACCGACCTGAACGTCGCCGCCCCCGAGTCCCCCTACCTCGCCTTCATCGTCGGGATGCACGTCGCGACGGCCATCGCGCTCATGATCTACTTCTGGCGGGACTGGATCCGGATCATCGGCGGCTTCTTCAGTTCCATCCGCAACCTTCGGATCGAAACCGTTGACCAGAAGCTGGCCTGGATGATCATCATCGCCACGATCCCGGTCGGCCTGGTAGGCGTGGTCTTCGAGCACGAATTCAGGGTCCTATTCGGCAAGCCGATCAGAGCCGCGATCTTCCTTGTCGTCAACGGCCTGATCCTCTACGCGGGGGAAAGGTTCCGTACCAGGAAGTCGCTGGCGGCTGATGCGCAAGTCGCGCAGGAACGACAGGAGCGCGAGCAAGGCGTTGAGCAGTCAGAGCGGGTCGCCGCCGGGCATGCCTCGGGCCAGCGGGCGGTCCGGCAGGCAGAGATATCCCAGGCGGTGCAGTCGGACCGCCGCCTGACCGCCGTCGGCTTCCTCGAGGCGCTCCTGATCGGCAGCTCGCAGATCCTGGCGCTGCTGGCCGGCATCAGCCGGGACGGTGTCGCGATGGTGATGGGCATGTTCCGCGGGCTGTCCCGCGAGGACGCGGCCAGGTTCGCCTTCCTGCTGGCCACGCCGGTCATCCTGGCCGCTGGCGTCCTCAAGGTTCCCGACCTTACCGGCCCGCTGGGCAACGGCATCCGCGGCCAGATCCTGGTCGGCAGCCTGCTGTCCGGGGTCGGCGCCTACCTGTCGGTGCGGTTCCTGGTCCGGTACTTCCAGACTCGTACGCTGACCCCCTTCGCCATCTACTGCGTCGTATTCGGGCTGGGCAGCATCATCTACCTGTCGGTCAAATAGCCGGCCGCCCGCAAATCGGACGGGTCGATCGAGGTGTTCACCGACGTCCATCTCGCTTGTACCGGATTTAGTGACCTCGCCAACCCACTATGCCCCGATATGTACCCACCAAATCCGGTACAAGTCCGAAGCCAGTGCCGATGTGCGGACCAGCTCGGATGCGGCCAGCTCGGACGGTCGCTGCCCGCGGGCTAGTCGCCCTGGCGTGACCTGCGGGCGCGCTGCCGACCCCGTTCCTTTGCATCAAGGACCGTCTTGCGGAGCCGGACCGTGCCCGGTGTCACCTCTGCGCACTCGTCATCGGCGCAGAACTCAAGCGCCTGCTCCAGGCTCAGCAGCCGGGGCGGCACCAGCCGCTCAAGCTCCTCGCCGGTGGACTGGCGCACGTTGGTCAGCTTCCGTTCCTTGGCGATGTTGACGTCCATGTCGTCGGACCTGCTGTTCTCCCCGACGATCATGCCCTCGTACACCTCGGTGCCCGGCTGCACGAACATCGTGCCGCGCTCCTGCAGCGAGAACATCGCGTACGGGGTGGCCGTTCCGGACCGGTCGGCCACCAGGGACCCGGTCGGCCGCATCCGCATCGGGCCCGACCACGGCTCGTAGCCCTCGAATACGTGGTGAGCGATGCCGGTCCCGCGGGTCTCGGTCAGGAAGTGGGTGCGGAACCCGATCAGCCCCCTGGCGGGCACCGTGAAGTCCATCCGCACCCAGCCGGTTCCGTGATTGGTCATGTTCTCCAGCCGGCCCTTGCGCTGGGCCAGCAGCGAGGACACCGTGCCCAGGTAATCCTCCGGCACGTCGACGGTGAGCCGTTCCACCGGCTCGTGCAGCGCGCCGTCCACTTCCCTGGTGACGACCGTCGGCCGGCCCACCGTCAGCTCGTAACCTTCCCTGCGCATCGTCTCCACCAGCACCGCCAGGGCCAGCTCGCCGCGGCCCTGGACCTCCCAGGTGTCCGGCCGGTCGGTGGGCAGCACCTGCACGGAGACGTTGCCGACCAGTTCGCGGTCCAGCCGGTCCCTGACCATCCGCGCGGTGACCTTGGACCCCTTCTCGCGGCCGACCAGCGGCGAGGTGTTCACCCCGATGGTCATCGAGATGGCGGGCTCGTCGACGGTGATCAGCGGCAGTGGCTGCGGGTCGTCGGGGTCGGCCAGCGTCTCGCCGATCATGATCTCGCTGATGCCGGCGACCGCGATGATGTCCCCGGCCGATGCGCTGGCCGCCGGGACCCGCTCCAGGGCTTCCGTCCGGAATAGCTCGGTGATCTTCACTCGCTCGATGGAGCCATCCCGGCGGCACCAGGCCGCCTGCTGGCCCCTGGTGATCTCCCCGCTGAACACCCGGCACAGCGCGATCCGCCCCAGGTAGGACGAGGCATCCAGGTTGGTGACATGAGCCCGCAGCGGCGCCGCGGGATCGTAGGACGGCGCCGGAACGGTGTCCCTGAGCGTGGCGAACAGCGGCTCCAGATCCGGCGAGTCGGGCATGGTTCCGTCGGCGGGCGGCGTCAGGGCGGCGCGGCCAGCCCGCGCGCTTGCGTACACGATCGGGAACTCGATCTGATCCTCGGACGCGTCCAGGTCCATGAACAGCTCGTAGCAGGCGTCGACGACCTCGGAAATCCGCGCGTCCGGCCGGTCCACCTTGTTGATGACCAGGATCACCGGCAGCCGCGCCTCCAGCGTCTTGCGCAGCACGAACCTGGTCTGCGGCAGCGGGCCTTCGCTAGCGTCGACAAGCAGC
>Ga0187871_10003987_pt1 | contig 11248 bp, 5 predicted proteins | sample June2016WEW_16_1_FD_132988 | JGI IMG/M metagenome (GOLD analysis project Ga0187871, IMG submission 132988) | Peatland microbial communities from SPRUCE experiment site at the Marcell Experimental Forest, Minnesota, USA - June2016WEW_16_10 | ecosystem: Environmental > Terrestrial > Soil >...
AGGTACCAGCCAACCGGTTTCGTTGTGGCTGACCAGGGAGGGGATTCCGCCGACGTCCGAGGCGATTACGGGCATGCCGGAGACCATTGCCTCCGTGAGCGTATTCGGGCTGTTCTCGTTGCCCGACGGCAGCACGAAGATCTGGCTTTCGAGATGATGTCTGGAGATCTGGTCGGCTGACTGAAAGCCAAGGAACTGAATATTGTCGGTGATCCCCAGCCGTTCGCAGAGTTGCCGGTACGGCGTCGGATTTCCACCACCGACGATGGTGAGCACGGCTTTCGGTTTCGACTGCCGCACCAGTTTCAGCGCCTTCAGAAGGACATCCAGGCCCTTGCGCGGCTCAAGGGAACCGACGTAGAGAAGACCGTCCACATCACTTGCGCGCCATTCGTTCCGAAAATAAACGGGATTCATGGCTTCATGGATGGTGAAAATGCATGCGTTTGGGTTGACGGATCGTATGAACCCGGAGTCAAAGTTGGTGCGACAGGTGAAAAACATGGTGCGGCGCACGACGTCCTGCTCGTAATGGCGGACGATTCGGTACCGCAGACACGGGTCGGTGCGGAAGTACTCGGTGACGATGCCCTGGATGGAGATCAGGCACGGCAGTCGCGACTCCATTGCCGCGAGCGCGTAGGCGGCTTCCGTGCCGTGTGCGTGAACGATGTCCGGTTTGATTGCGCGAACTTCTTTGAGCAGCGGAGCAATGGTTGACCGAAAGCGAGTCAGGATATCCAGCGGCAACCAGGGAGGGAACCCGCGGTTCAGAAGGGGAACCCCCGTCTTCACGACATGGAACGTGATCGGGCCTTTTTGCACACGCTGGCTGGAAGCAACGCGGCTGTTTTCGGTGACAAGATGCAGTTCGATGTCCGATCTTTGAGCCAGTGCATTTGACAGACTGACGATCCAACTGCACGGGTGCTCCGCCACGGGTCTCCGCAGAACGCAAATCTCAGGCTCCAGAGGCAGGATCGGGTAGGGCGCGAGCCAAACCACTTTCGTGCTCATTCGATAATCACATGTACTGCGTTGCCCGGTTGGTAGGGGAAAGAGGCCGGGCGCTCGCGGTCCGGGCCGTGGGAAGCGGCTGGCGTTCACTCATGTGCCAGAGCACGGTCAGCAGGCCAGCCAGAAATACTTGCTCGGGTAATGCTGTGTTGTAGCCCCCGAAAAAGAACGTGAAATGAACGGGCCTCCAGCAGACGTCGACGGCCAAAAAGACCGCCGCAGGAAACAGGGGCGTGCCCCGGCACCGAGCAACCAGTTTCACAGCGTAAGCCGCCGTCGCGATCATCAGGGAATAGAACACAACCAGTCCCACCAGTCCTGCGTACCGGATGGTGGTCATAAGCCCGTTGTGCAAGCTACCGGTCACCTCCGCCGCTTCGTAAAAGCCGACCGTTCCTCCCGCAATCAAGTTGTAATCCGTTTCACTAACCCCGAACCCGTCACCAAACCACCAGTTCTTGACGAGTCCTTGCTGGAACAGTTGGTTCCACCACTGGTAGCGCGCATTACTTATTTCGATGGCCGACTTGATCCTGTCGTCCCACTGACCCGGCAGCGAGCCTAGTGTCCGTTGCGCGTCCAAGGGCAAATCGAAGAAGCGGCCCTGGCCGTAACACAGGAATCCAAGGAGAACGGCGCCGAGCAGACCACCGATGATGACTTCGCGCCAGCCACGGTAGAACCACGCCGCCAATGCTATAGAAGCCAGTGCCCAGGCCAAGGTGTTTCGGAACCCCGACGCCAGTATGGCGAGAGCTCCCAGCGCAATCAGATAGAATTGCCATCGCGCCGGGTTGAGGAATTTGCTCGGCGGAAAATAGGCAGCCATAAACTGTATGAGCATCAACCCAAACGGACCAAATGTGCCGAGTCGATGAATCTCCGACACGCCGGTTTCCGCAGGATTATAAATCTCCTGCAGATAGCCTGAGGTGTCAACCTCACTGTAAAAATACCAGACGTATGGGGTAAGGCTAGGGGCGATGTAGACGATCGCGGCGACCGCGGTGGAAAAGGTCATGCCGGCCAACAGCCACACCGGTATTCTGGCGACCCCGTTGTAGGATTCGGGCATGTGCACAAGGACCCAATAGGCGCACAGGCCAATGAACGCGCTGAAATATGGGCGGCCGCCCATCGTCGTCGCCCCGAGCGCGTGAAAGCCAACGGGATGCAACACAAACGTGAAGGCGAAGTAGAAAAAGTTGATGAACACGATCGCGCCCAACACCCCCTTGGACCGGCGAGTGACCTGGCCGACGACGCGCTGCGCGACATAGGCGAATGTAACCAGTAGGACGACAATGTCACGAGTCTCCAAGGGTACCGGAAGCGCGTGGATCTCCCCTCTGAAACACCAGGCGAAAGCAATCAGGATCCAGGCGTTGCGTTGCAACCCTACGGTGACAAAGGCGGCCACCGCCACGCCGGACAGCACCGCCAGCAGAAAGAACTGCGCGCTGGCGATCCAGTACGCCGTGAGAATGGCAATCGCAACGCAAATGGCGGTGGTGGTCCAACGACGGACTGCCTCGGTAGCCAACTGCTGGTCGTTGATGATTTCGGAAAACTTCATTCTGCGGGCTGTCGTGGCGGCTTCAAGTCGCCCAAAGCTTACATGAAGCCATGGTTGGCTGCAAGTGTTGTGCCAGAGAAATGGTTCACGGTTCGCTGTTGTGCGCCGGTCTCCCGACCACGCGCTCTGCTTGACCAATGGTCTCCCGCCTTTGTATTTGCATTGTAGGGCGGGAAGTCCCTGTAGTGCGGGATTTCCCGCCGTTCTGTGTTGTTTGGGATGGCTTCTCGGCGGGATACCCCGAAACGGCATCGGGGCATCCCGCCCTTCTACAATGAGGCCTGGCATCCGGTTTGTGGGCGGGCTGCGAGCTGAAAAAGGCAGGCAAAAGTAGTGGCTCGGGCCTAATTGCGCCACCCGGATGGCGGTTCGACCTCAGGGGTTAAATTTGGTGCAGGCGCCGAGACAGAGTTTACCCGCCTTTGGCGGCGCCACTGGCCCGACAAAGGGCTTGCCACCAAGCCGGTCGCCGGTTACAAGACTGGCCATGAAAGTCTTTGTCACCGGCGGGGCCGGCTATGTGGGGAGCGTGTGTGTCGAAGAATTGGTCAATGCGGGGTACGAGGTCACGGTCCTCGATAACTTGACCGAAGGACATCGGGCAGCCGTCGACAACCGGGCGGAGTTCATTGATGGCGATCTGGCCAATCGTTCCCTGGTGGTGGAAATCCTGCAGCGCTTCCGTCCCGATGCGGTGATGCATTTCGCGTCAAACACACTTGTGCCCGTGAGCATGGTTCGGCCGGGCATCTACCTGGCGGACAACGTCTCCAATGCGGTGAACCTGCTCGATGCTTGCGTGGCCGCCGGCACAAAGCATTTCGTCTTCTCCTCAAGCTGCGCCATCTTCGGAGTGCCGAAGACTGTCCCGATCACGGAAGACCTGCCGAAGGAGCCGATCAATCCCTACGGCGAATCCAAGTGGATGGTCGAACGCATCCTGGCGTGGTACGAGAAGCTTTTCGGCATCCGCCACGTCTGCCTCCGCTATTTCAATGCCGCGGGGGCATCGGAGAAGTTCGGGGAACATCACCGCCAGGAAACGCACCTGATCCCCAATGTCCTCAAGGTAGCACTGGGTCAGACACCGGTTGTCGAGATCTATGGCACACAGTATCCCACGCCCGACGGCACGTGCATCCGCGACTACGTACATATTGCCGATCTGGCCCAAGCCCACCGGCTGGCGCTGGGCGCGACGCGGTCCGATGTATTCAACCTCGGAAGTGGCAACGGTTACTCAGTGAAAGAAGTTGTCAAGGCCGCCCGCGAAATTTCCAAACGCCCCATCAAATCCGTGGAACGACCGCCCCGGCCCGGCGACCCGCCGAAGCTGGTGGCCGACTCGACCAAAATCCGCAAGGTGCTCGGTTGGAAACCGCGTTTCGACTCGGTCGAACCAATCCTTGAAAGCGCATGGCGCTGGCACGTTGCGCACCCGAACGGCTACGAGTAAGATCGAGTCACCGCCGGTTGACCATCAACTGCCGTCTTGTAGGGCAGGCGCTCCCCCTGCCATGAACTGGACGCGGAGCACCGCGTCCCTACCATGTCCGGTCGAGTCTTTCTCGGATTTTCGGGGTGGATTTTGGCGCAAGGAATGCTCCGTTTTTCCACGCGTGAGATGTAAGATGTACCTCTCCGGGATCGTATGGGGCGGAACAACCGTGAAAACCGTTGAAACGGCTAAAACCGTCAAAAGTGTGCGTCCAAGGCCTCGTTGAAACCGTCAAAACCGGTATGAAACATTCAAGCCAACCGCAGGCCATGGGAGTGAAAACCGTTGAAACCGTTACAACCTCTAAAAGTGTTTGTCCCACTGGTGGTTATTGCGCGCAGATCCCCCTCACTTCCATCCTCTCCCCCACGATAAGGTCGTGTCCTAAACTGGAGGGCCACGCTCGGCAGCCTGCCCCGATTCCTACATCGGGGTGGCCGCATTTCACGAATGGACGCGACGGAGCGCGTCCCTCCAAAAGCCAAATTAGGACATTACCGATGATAAGACGGGTGGTATTCACGGCGATGGTTTTCCGGGCCGCGATTGGTTACGCGGAAGGACAGGCATTCGCTGGGTTCACGAACAAATACGGGGCGTACGGCACGAATTTCATTGCCATTGCTCCATGGACCTCCCAGGGCATTTTCTACCAGGGAGACCCGGTTACAATTTCCAACCGTATTGGAACAGCCATCGAGGTGTACGATTTTCACGGCAATCCGGTCGCGAACGCAGCGCCACCGGTGACTCTGACGAACCTGAGGATGGGGCACTACTTCGTTCAAGTCGATGGGATAAAGAATGGATTCGGAGACCGATCCCAGTTCAGTGTCTGGCCAAAGGGATATACGAACCACCCGCATTCGGACATTGGTGAGCCACCCACTGGGAACATTGCTCAATCGAATCGATTCGTTCGTATGGCGCCTGGCTTCAGTCGGCTGACCGGATGGTGGTCACTCATTGTCACTAATTCTGCGGGTACGAATGATTGGACATTATTTGACCAATACCTTCACGGCGGTTCTGGGGCCAACGAATACTATTCCTGCCCGACGTGCATGCCCGACACGCCTGTCCCGTTAAAGGTACTGGATTTTCAGCCTGAGCATAATGTCAGCCTTTCGTACTCCAACTATTTAGCCGGGCATTACGTATCGCCGTATGTTGATGAAACAAACTCTCTGAGTAGTTTCATCAATGATTTTTCGCTGTTCTGCTCGAACACGGCGGTGCGATACACCAACAGCTTTACCTATGAAATCTTGAATGAACCGGGCCCCGGGACATTGGTCTTTCCCGATGACCCGTATAATAGTGGAGGGGCGTATCCTGCCTCTTTAGCTGTCAGTGGGGCGGTACGGGCGATACGCTATGTGTGTCCTTCATGCCAGACATGGGGACCGGCGCTGCAAGGCTTGAGGGGCGGTTGGATTAGATACTTCACAAATTCCTATGACGAAGCTGGTTATTCCAATGCAAATGTTATTTCTTATCACGCTTACGACACTCTTGAGGGTCCGGTTGATCAGACAGTGGCCTTCACCAGTTCCGTATTGGTCGCCGAAGGTGTCGGTACATGGCTACCGGTGGATGTTGCTCAAAAGCAGGTTTCCGCCATTCAAGGCAAGCCATTTGCCATTACCGAAGGCGGACCGGCGTCTCCTGATGTGCTGGGAAAAACCAATAGCTGGTGGATCACACAAGCCAGGGTGTTTGCCCCCGCATACAAATCGTTGCCATGGACATGGCAAACCATGACGTATCGTCTCTGGAAATATTTGCTGGAGGCGAAAGGAGCCGGAGCCGGGTATGTCCAGACCTGGTTGCAGTTGTGGGACTACAACATAAATGACTGGTCCAAGAACTCCAGCAAGGTTCAATACGAGGGCCAGGATCTCATCTGTGGATGGGATTCGGGCGGTGACAGAGCTGACGTTCTGGGTTGTGGACCTCTTCCCGTTGTTGATGGCGAAGCGATGGTTTCGTGGTGGTTAAATCATGGCACACCGTTGGCCAACTGGTTATCGGGTAGTCCCATGACAGTGGTCGATCCGATGGGAGGATACACCAATGGCACGCCCGGCCTGCATTTCTGGATGTGGCAATTCGCCGATGGCAGCACGAACACGATTATATGGGCGGACGAAGGGACGGCGATAACGACAAATTTCGGAGCCGGGCTTACCGATATCTTTTCCAACCAGTGGACGGGCCCGATTGGCGAAGAACCTGTAATTGCCTGGGGCTGGCCCAACAACAGCCTCGGCGGGTCATATTCCATTCAGCCAGTGGCCGCGTTTACGACCACTTCAACGTATGGACCGCTGCTGCCGAATAGACCAGTGCCGGTGACGGTGACGTTTACAGACGTTTCTTCCGGTGCGATTACGAACCGCGCCTGGCAATTTGGTGACGGATTCGTGTTTCATACGCCCGACCTCGAGATGGTCCACCACTACACGACGCCGGGCACCAACTCGGTCCGGTTGATCGTCAGTGGGCCGAGTGGTGTCAGTACCGCCTCAGAATCCATTGTCGTTACGACGTTTCCCCCGCCGTTGGTTGGTGGAACCAATTATGATTTTCTGCCGGTCACTGTTGGAACCTCCGGCGGCGATCCCGGCGGCACCAACAGCACTCCGCCAAATAACACCGGCGGCGCCACTGGCAGTTGGCGAATCATGGAGACGTATTAGCGGTGCGGCACAGCTCATTGGACGGGTTTTCCCCCGCCGGCAGTAGGTGCTGGTGGTGGTGTGTAGCCGCGCCTCGGTGAGGCGCGATTCGGACACGGCTCATAGAGCCGTGGCTACACCGGAGTAGCGGCCGGAGGATGGACGCGGGACACCGCGTCCCTACCGTGCAATTCGAAGCGTGTCTTCCCCAAAATCCTGTATTGAAAAACCGAACCGGGTGTTGTATACGGGCCATCGGGGGTTCACGACGAAACGATTTGCTTCAGCTCTCCGCGCATTCGCCCTTGTATCGGCTCTTTTCCTGGCTGACGGATGGGGAACGGCGGGAAATCCGATACAACAGGGACTTCCCGCCCTGCAATCCGTAACTGCCAGTTTCACCGCGACTCCCTCCAGCGGTCAGGCTCCGTTACTCATCACGTTCACCGATACTTCTACAGGAGGGGTGACGTCGGCCTTTGGCGGCCAGGATGGCCGCCCTACAATGTTCACGGATACCTCTACAGGAGGGGTGACGTGGGCCTTTGGCGGCCAGGATGGCCGCCCTACAATGTTCACGGATACCTCTACAGGAGGGGTGACGTGGGCCGAAACGTGGGATTTTGGTGATGGCACAACCACAAATCTAAGTTTCGCAACCAACGGGATTACCCATCTCTACACTAACGCGAATGTTGTCGTGACACTTACGGTCAGCAATTCATCGGGATCTTCCACCGCGGTAAATTTCGTCCCGGTTATCGCCCCTCCAGCAACCAGTGGTTGGTTTACCAACACATACGGAGTGTACGGCGGCTCGAATATCGTTATCTCCCCGGCAACCTCGGTGGGCATTTTCTTTGTTGGCGACACTGTAATCGTCTCCAATACCCTGGGCACCACAGTAGAACTATACGATTATCACTTTAATCACATCACAAATCTGCCTCCCCCAGCCGCTTTCAGCGGTCTGGGGATTGGCCACTATTTTGTTCAAGCCGACGGGACAAATGACGGGATCGGCGATCGGGCGCAATTCAGCATTTTGCCCCGCGACTATCCCGACCTTCCTCATTCCGATATAGGCTGTGGATTGGTAGTCCAGCCCTATGAGCAGGATCGTGTGGCCCGGCTCAGCCCAGGATTTGCGCGCTATGGGTTGTATTGGAGCGAATTCACAACGGATGGGATCACGTATACGTGGTCGAAGTTGGATGCATGGATACAACAAGCCGCTGAGCTGTTCGGGCCTGGAAACGGCATCCCGACAAAGGTTCTAAACATCATCCCAACTCATGTGGAAGTTTACCCTCCTGCCGATCCCGAAAGCATGTACTCGCCGGTTGTGGACGACACAAATTCCCTGAGTTCGTGGGTAAGAGACTTTTCGCTACTGTGCTCCAATATCGCGTTGCGCTACACAAACGCGCTTGTTTACGAGATTCTGAATGAGCCGAATTCACTGGGAATTGTCTTTACGAATGCGGCTGACAGTTCGATCCGTCCCCGCTGGCCCGATGTTTCGTTACCGGCCTCCATGGCCGTCGAAGCAGCCGCGCACGCGATCAAGCATGTGTGTCCGGAATGTCAGGTGTGGGCGCCCGCAGCGTTGGGCATTATGGGAGGGGAATCATACATACTCACGAATTCCTTTGTCCCTCGCTACTATCGCCAGGTCGACGCGATCTCCTATCACCTCGGAACCAATCTCGGCCCCGTGGATAACTTTCGCCGCTACTTCACCCCGAACAATCCGGGCTTTGGCATGTCACTGGATGCCGCTGCCGAAAGGCTGAACGCGATGTACCATAACAAACCGCTGGTAGTCACGGAATGTTACCCGGAGGCGCCCGATGTGTTGGGCAGGATGAACCCATGGTACACGCTCGAAGTCAGCCAAGGTGGCGGACATGGACCATGGGATGTCCCGCAACTGTCCTGGGATTGGCGCCGGATGACTGAGCGGTATTGTAAGGCCATCATCATCGGCAAGGGAACCCGGCATCTCGGTTGGCAGCATTGGCTTTTCTGGGGGGACGGTAACGTATCATCGGTGCAAGAGTTAAGCGATTCGTATTATCAAGCAGCGGGCGGCTACTCTGTCGATTATTTCGGATGGGACGTGGATTCACAGGCCCATGATTTTACCGGCTGTGGCCCGAAGCCAACTGTGGATGGTCAAGCCATGCTTTCGTGGTGGTTAAACGGCGCTGAGCCCATGAAACATTGGTTGTCGGGCAGCCCCCTGATTCTGGAAAGTCCGTCGGGACAGCTATGGCCCGGGAGTGTTCCGGGATTGCACTTCTGGGAGTTCAAGTTTCATGATGGTTCGGTGAATACATTCATTTGGGCCGATGAAGGCTACTCGTTCAAAACGAACTTCGGCGTGGGGCTTACAGATATTTACTCGAATTCCTGGGCGGCCGCTATCGGGAGTGAACCTGTGATCGCCTGGGGCTGGAACCATGCGAAACGCAAACAATAACATATGGTTCAGGGTTCATGGTTGAGGACAATTCCTAGTTCATGGCTCTCGGTTGTTCGGAGCGGAAACGATAGAGATTCTTCGACTTTGCTCAGAATGACCGATGAAGGCGGCGCGGCCAGAGGATGGACGCGGGCACCGCGTTCCTACCGTCCGTCAGGTTAACCTTCATTGGTCCTGGTGGATATCTTCTCCCGTGAGCAGGGATCTCCAGATTGCGTGTCTCGTCGGTGAAGCCGGCGGTCGCGGCGGTTGGCAATCCTCCGCGCGAATGAGATAGGCCTTGCGGGGTTGTTGTTCGTAAGCCCAACGCCGCAGGCCCAGGGGTACCCACTGGGGTGTGGGCAGATCCAAACAACCTTTACGCGCGAGAATGTGTACCGATGACGGGCCGAGCAGATAAATATCACCCGGACGGATGGTGAAGTGGGCGTCCAGAGCGCCCGGGAACGGCGCCGCGAAGGACCAGTCGATGCTGCCGGGAGGAAGTCGGTAGTCGAAGATGTAGCGCGCGGTCGACGCGTCGACTAAGAGCGGATGTTCCGGCGTGGGGCGGAGGGACCCCGTAGTGGGGTGGGCGTCTCGCCCGCCCGCCGTCAAGATTCCATCGGGGCTGCTTGCGCCCGACTGGATCCCGCCGGTGACGATGCCGAGAATGTTCACCAGGTTCTTGCTGCTGAACGCGACCAACACGGCACAGACCAGTGACAGCAAAGCCGCCCTGGCAAGATGGGCCGTCGTGTGCCGGACCACGGAGTCAGTCAGGAGCAGCACCGCCAGCACGGGGAACCAGATCCCCCCGCATCCAAGTCCGCCGATGAACGCGACACACGGCAGTGCGAGGGTAAGACACAGGCCAATGCGAGCGAGGTCATCCAGCGGATGCTGCAAGGCCCAGATGGCCAATACCAGCAGCATCACGAGAATTGGCTTTTGTGTGATGCCGATTCCAAGAAGAAACTGCACCAACAGCCCCGGCTTGCTACCGCCGAGCACGGTCACCGCATGAAGATGAATCGTGCGCGAAAATTCCGATACGCGGAAATCAATCTGCGCCAAAAACATCAGGGCTGTGACGAGCAGGGCCACCCCTGCAGCGACAGCCCAACAAGGTCGGCGGTCATAGACCGCCGCTACAGTGGGGTGCCGGTGCGCTGTGCGCGGTCGGGAGACCGGCGCACAACAGGTGGCGCGCCACAACCGATACACTGCCAGCAAGATCAGGACAGCATTAAATACCACGAAACGCTCGGCAACGCTCCATCCGAGAAACATCAAAAGAAAGCCGCCGAATAATGGTAGGGTGCCGACACACCCGCACTCGACCACGGCGAATCCCATCATGACCAGCGCGGCAGACAAAGGCTCGTGACGAAGTCCAATTGGCAGGAAGGCGCTGCTGACACCCAACGGGGCCAGCCATTCCAACAGGGTTGGAGCACGATGACGCCGCAAAATGGCGATTGTCGCCAAGCAGATGACCAAATACACGAGGCACTGGAAACCGGTGAGGGAGGCGGCGCTGACCCCGAACACCTTCAACCAGACCGAGAGCAAATAAGCTTGTAGCGGCGGATGGAAGAAGTAGCGGCTGGTTGGGAACTGCTGCCGCACCAGCAATGGATTGGAGAACGCCCCGCCGCCGGCCAGGTTGAGAGCCGCGCCGATGTTAAACAGATCGTCGATGAACGGCTTGGGGAAATCCAGCGTCCACAATAGCCCAAAGTAAAAAACGGCCCAGACGAATGGGCCGGCGTCACGACACCAACGCGCAAACGATTTTCCCATCAGGACAGCCCGGAGTGGATGCAAGTTGCCAGTTACCGTACCACCCAAGTCTCTCGCCATTCAACCCCAATCGTCTTTCCTTCCATTGGTAGGACGACAGATTTCACCACAGAGACAGAGTTCACAGAGCGACTCCGCGTTGGACGTTGAGCGTTGAGCGTTGGTCCGTCTTCATTCTCCGTGCTCTCTGTATCTCTGTGGTG
>Ga0187871_10003988_pt1 | contig 11244 bp, 12 predicted proteins | sample June2016WEW_16_1_FD_132988 | JGI IMG/M metagenome (GOLD analysis project Ga0187871, IMG submission 132988) | Peatland microbial communities from SPRUCE experiment site at the Marcell Experimental Forest, Minnesota, USA - June2016WEW_16_10 | ecosystem: Environmental > Terrestrial > Soil >...
GTGAGGCGCCGGAGATCTCCAAGGACCCGGTGGCCGACAGTACCGACGTCTATGCGTTCGTCAGCCCGGACCGTCCGGATACGGTAACGCTGATCGCCAACTACATCCCGCTGCAGGAGCCGGCCGGCGGCCCGAATTTCTACGAGTTCGGCGACGACGTGCTTTATGAGATCCACATCGACAACGACGCCGACGGTCAGGCCGATATCAGCTACCAGTTCCGCTTCCGGACCGTGCTGCGGGATGACGAGACATTCCTCTACAACGTCGGGCCGATCCTTTCGCTCGGCAGCGCGAACTGGAATCGCCGGCAGTTCTACTCGGTGACCCGGGTCGTCCAAGGCGCTGCTGAGCCGCTCGCCACCGGGCTGGCCTGCCCGCCGTGCAACATCGGCCCGCTGTCGACGCCGGACTACCCGGGCCTGGCGGCCGCCGCCGTGCACGAGCTGCCGTCCGGCCTGCGGGTGTTCGCTGGCCAGCGCGCTGAGGGCTTCTATGTGGATCTCGGGTCAATCTTCGACCTTGCCAACCTACGGCCGTTCCAGCAGTTGCACGATCAGTACGGAATGAGCGTCTTCACCAAACCAGCACCCGGCGTCAACGCCACGAACCAGCTGAACGTGCACTCCATCGCGATTCAGGTCCCCACCAGCCAGCTGGTCAGGCGCGGGGCGAGCGGTGAGTCGGACCCGCGCTCGGTGATCGGGGTCTGGACCACGGCCAGCCGCCAGCGGGTCCAGGTCTGGGACGCCGAGCGCGGCGTAGGCGTGGACAGCGGGCCCTTCCGGCAGGTGTCCCGCCTCGGTAACCCGCTGGTCAACGAGGTCATCATCCCGCTCGGCAAGAAAGATGCGTGGAATACGCTGCCGCCGTCGGACGACAAGCGCTTCGCCTCGTATGTCACAAGCCCGGAACTGGCCGCGCTGCTGCCCGCCCTGTACCCGGGGGTGTTCCCGAACCTGGCCGCGCTGGTCAGCTCGGGCAAGCCGCGAGCCGATCTGGAGGCCATCCTGCTCACCGGCATCCCGGCCGGCCTCATCAGCGGCTTCCAGAACAACACCGGCGCCGTGCTGTCAGACATGCTGCGGCTGAACACCGCCATCCCGCCCGCCAGCAAGCCGAATATCCTCGGCCTGCTCGGCCCCGACCTGGCCGGGTTCCCCAACGGGCGCAGGGTCTTCGATGACGTCGTCACGATCGAGCTCCGGGCGATCGCGGGAGTCACGTATCCGCTGATCGACAGCAGTTACACCCCGGACGCCGCGGCGAGCCTGGTCACCGATGGCCTGACTCCGGCCAGCGTCAACGCGCCGTACCTCGCTACCTTCCCGTATCTCGGGGTTCCCTACAGCGGGTACGACAACCCGTCCTGACCGTCGACCGGAAACCGTTGACCGCGCGTCAGGCGCGGCGCGCGGAATCCAGGACGCCGGCCCTCGGCCCATGCGCTGCGAGCGCCTGAGCCGCGGGCCGGCGCCCCGCGCCGAAAGAACCGGTGTCCAGCGCAGAGAGGCAGCAGCCGTGGACGAACCCAGGTACGGCCCGACCGGAGCGGGCACTGTCCTGCTTGAGCTCGGAGCCGACGTCGGCGCGCTCATCCTGCATGCGCCCGCGGAGCTGAACGGCCGTGAGGTCGAGATCAGCCGGGCCGGGGAGCCAGCCGCACCGCGCGCCCATGCGCAGGTCCGTGAGCGGCCCACCGGCCGCGGTGCCGGCTATTCGGCGCTCTATCCCGGGCTCGCCGCCGGCACCTACGCGGTGTGGCGCGACGAGGCGGCGGTCGCGGCCACCGTCACGGTAACCGGCGGCCAGATCGCGTCCTGCAGCTGGCCTGCCGGAGACCAGGTCGTTGGCCAGCCGGCCGACAGGTAGCAGGCCGGCCTCCGCGCCACGAGCAAATCCCGGTAAGCTGTATCGTCCCCGCTGCCCAGGATCTGGCGCTGACGGGGGAACAATGGCCGCCTGGATCCGGTTCACCCTGGCAGCGGGCGGTGGTCATGCGGCGGAGTAGCTCAGTCAGGCAGAGCAAGCGGCTCATAATCGCTGTGTCGCCGGTTCAAGTCCGGCCTCCGCTACGACGCGCCAGTTATCGTGTGCGGCCGTGTTTGCGGCGGCAGCCCGCGACAGGTGAGCCTCGGAGCATCGCCTCCAGGGCTGGCCGGCGCGCCCGCACAGGCGAGTCCGGCATCAGCCCGGCCACCGTGTGACTGGAATAACTGTGTGACCGGAATATCCGTACGACAGAAAGGCACTCCATCGTGGCTGCGACAGACGTCAGGCCCAAGATCACGCTCGCTTGTCAGGAGTGCAAGCACCGCAACTACATCACCCGCAAGAACCGGCGCAACGACCCCGACCGGGTCGAGCTCAGCAAGTACTGCCCGAATTGCCGCAAGCATCAGCCGCACCGCGAGACGCGCTAGCGTCGCCTCATGGCCATCAACCGTGACTATCTGGGCCGCACTTTTGCACCGGCCGAACCGTACGAGGTCAGCCGCGTCAAGATCGCGGAATTCGCTGACGCGATAGGCGACCCGAATCCCGTCTACCGCGATCGCGCCGCCGCACAGGCGGCCGGCCACCCTGACGTGGTCGCGCCCCCCACGTTCGCCATCGTGATCAGCATGGCCAGCAGCAGTAAGGCCGTGCTGGACCCTGGCCTCGGCGTCAACTACGCCATGGTCGTGCACGGCGAGCAGAGGTTCGAGTATTCCCGGCAGATCCAGGCCGGCGACCTGCTCACCGCGCAGGTCACGATCTCTGAGATCAAGGAGGCCGGCCGGAACGTGATGCTCACCACGCAAACCGACATCCGTACGGCTGCGGGCGAGCATGTGTGTACCGCGCACTCAACATTGGTCGAGCGCGCCGGCGCCGGGTGAAAGACGGGATGCGGCCATGAGCGAGCAGGTCAAGTACGCCGATGTCGAAGCCGGGGCCGAGCTGGCGCCGGCCACCTACTACGTCACCCGGCTCAGCCTGGTGAAGTACTGCGGCGCGTCGGGCGACTTCAACGTGATCCACTGGAATGAGCGGATCGCCAAGTCAGTCGGCCTGCCTAACGTCATCGCGCACGGAATGTTCACGATGGCGCAGGCCGGGCGGTACGTGACCGACTGGGCGGGCGAACAGGCTGCCGTCGTCGACTTCAGCGTGCGGTTCTCCTCGCCAGTAGTCGTGCCGGACGACGACGTCGGCGCGACCATCGAGGTCAGCGGCAAGGTCGACGAGAAGCTGGACGGCAACCGCGTCGTCCTGGCGCTCACCGCCAGGTCGGGCGAGACCAAGGTGCTCAGCCGCGCTCGCGCGGTGGTGCGCCTGCCCTGACGCGCCTGCCCTGACGCACCTGCCCTGACGCGCCTGCCCTGGCCTGGCCGGCCTTCCAGTGGTGCCTGGTAGCGCGGTCTGGCAGCCGCGCGGCCGGTAGCCGGCGGCGCGATGGTGACTGCCTGGCAGAGTGGTACGTGGGGCCGCCCGATTGGTCGAGGGAGCCGAGTCGGTGACAGTACGTGAGCAGGTCGCGCTGTCCGGCTACACGACGCTCGGGCTCGGCGGCCCGGCTGCGCGCTTCGTGGAAGCAGGCAGCGACGAGGAGGTCCTGGCCACGGTGCGCGCCGCGGACCGCGATGGCGAGCCCGTTCTGGTGCTTGGCGGTGGCAGCAATCTGGTCGTGGCGGACGAGGGCTTTCCTGGCACGGTGATCCGGATGCTGACCCGCGGGGTCCGGGTGCTGGCTGACGGCAACGCCGCGCTGGTGACGGTCGCCGCGGGCGAGGACTGGGACCCGCTGGTGGAGCGGTGCGGTGCCGACGGCCTGTCCGGCATTGAGTGCCTGTCCGGGATCCCCGGCCTGGTCGGCGCGACTCCCATCCAGAACGTCGGTGCCTACGGGCAGGAGGTCGCCGAGACTATCGTGGCCGTCCGTGCCTACGACCGGGTGCGCGGCCTCGTGGTGGAGATGTCGAACGCTGACTGCGGGTTCGGCTACCGGACCAGCGTGTTCAAGCGGGGCGCCAGCGCGGCGGCTGGGACGGCCGGGTTCCGGGCGGCTGAGCCTGGAGTGGTCGGGTCCGGGGCGGCGCCGCGTTCGGCGACCGGGCAGTTTGTGGTGCTCGGCGTGACGTTCCGGCTCGCGCGAGATCCGGAGTCGGCGCCGGTGCGCTATGGCGAGCTGGCCCGCGCGCTCGGCGTCGAGCAGGGAGGCCGGGCGTTGCTCGCCGACGTGCGGGCCGCGGTGCTGCGGCTTCGCCGGCGCAAGGGGATGGTGCTTGACCCGGAGGACCTGGACACCAGGAGCGCGGGCTCGTTCTTCACCAATCCGGTCCTGGGCCAGGGGCAGTTTGCCGCACTTGAGCAGGTCATCGCGGCCGCCTGCGGGCCAGGTGCCCAGATCCCGCGCTACCCCGCGGAGGCCGGGCAGGTCAAGGTGTCGGCCGCCTGGCTGATCGAGCACGCGGGCTTCGCGAAGGGTTACCCCGGCGACCGCAGCCGGCCAGCCGACCAGCCCGGCCAGCAGACGTCAGGGCCACGGATCTCGACCAAGCACACGCTCGCCCTGGTCAATCCCGGCGGGTCAAGCACTAAGGCGCTCCTTGACCTCGCGGCCGAGATAACAACCGGCGTGCGCGAGACTTTCGGCATCGAGCTGGCTAGGGAGCCGGTACTGGTGACGACCAGTTAACGGCTACCCGGGACCGAGCCGGCCCGGGCGAGCTGGTCAGCGTGAATGCGGCACGGTCATGCCAGTGACCAGGATCACGGCCATTGTGCTCACCAGGAGGTAGGGCCCGAAGGCGAGGTAGGACTTCCTGGTAGCGCGACGGGCCAGGACGAGCCCGATTCCGGCCACTGCCGCCAGCAGATAACCGCCGAACAGCCCGAGTAGCAGGGCACGGATGCCGAACCAGCCGAGGTAGAGGCCAAGCAGTCCGGACAGCTTCACGTCACCCCAGCCGATGCCAGCCGGGTAGATGAAGGCCTGGAGGACGAAAAACAGCCAGGCGGCGGCCATCCCGATCAGGCCGCCTTCCAGATGGCGCGCACCGCCGGGCGTCCACGCGGCGCCGATGCCCAGCAGGATCAGCCCGATCGGATAGGACGGCAGCGTCAGCGCGTCGGGCAGCCGCTTGTACGCCGCGTCGATGAAAAACAGCGCCACGCTGACCGCGGCGAGATAGCCGAGCGCGGGAAGCAGCGGGCTCGGCCCGAACCGGAGCCATAACGCGGTGAAAAGCCCGGCGGTGATCAGCTCCGCTGCCAGGTACCGGAGCCCGAATGGCTGCTGGCAGGACCGGCAGCGGCCGCGCAGCCACAGCCAGCTGAGAACCGGGATCATCTCAGTCACCCGCAGTTCCGCGCCGCAAAGCGGGCACCGGAACGGCGGCCGCAGGCCGCGCCGCGCCGGGACCCGGGCGATGAGCACACTGACGAGGGCACCGACGGCCAGCCCTGCGATTGCGGCTGCCGCTGCTCCGGCCCAGCCAGGCGCGTTTGCGATCTGCCCTCCTCTGCGCCGATGGGCCGGTAATGCTCCCGCTATCAGTTACCGGGTGCGCTGCGACTCTTGACGCCCTGGATATGGCCGACGCCGAAGAGCCGCGCCGGTCCCTATCATCACATGGTCGGACTTCCGCCAGGCCCCGCACAAATGGCAGGTAACGAAGTCATCGGCGCCCGCCTAGCTCCTGAGGCCGGCGCCGTCCGCGCAGCCCTGCGGGCGTCCGTTGACTGACCGCCTGTCACCCCTGCGTCGTCAGGGACGCAGCGGGGAGCTGCCCTGCGGCCTGGCCGGCAAGCCAGGCGTCGATGCCCGCGAGCAGCTGCGACCGGATCTCGCCGGGCGCCGCTGAGCCGCGCACCGACATCCGCGCGAGATCCGCTAGCTCGGCGTCGGCAAGGCCATGCACCTGGCGGGCTTGTTCGTATTGCGCGGTGAGCCGGGCGGCGAACAGCAGCGGGTCATCGGCGCCGAGCGCTACCGGGATCCCCGCGTCAAGCAACTTCCTTAGCGGCACATCCGCCGGGCCGGCGGCGACCCCGAGCGCCACGTTGGAGGTGGGGCAGACCTCCAGGGTGACGTCGGCCGAGGCCAGTCGCTGCATCAGTTCCTGGTCCTGCGCAGCGGAAACACCATGGCCGATCCGGTCAGCGTCAAGCTCGTCGAGGCATGCCCGCACGCTGGCCGGGCCGGCCAGCTCGCCACCGTGCGGCACCGCGAGCAATCCTGCCCGTTTCGCGATCAGGAACGCCCGGCTGAAGTCGTGCGCGGCGCCCCGGCGCTCATCATTGCTGAGGCCGAAGCCGACGACCCCGCGGCCTGAGTACCTACTGGCCAGCCTGGCGAGAGTCCGCGCGTCCAGCGGATGCTTGGTGCGGTTGGCCGCGATGATCACGCCAATCCCGACGTTGGTAGCAGCGGCAGCCTCCGCTGCGGCGTCCAGCACCAGTTCCACCGTCGGGGTGAGGCCGCCGAATCGTGCGGCATAACCGGAGGGATCCACCTGGATCTCGAGCCAGCCGGATCCTTCCGCCCGCTCATCGCGGGCAGCCTCATGGAACAGCCGCCGGACGTCTGAATCGGTGCGGATAACGGAGCGCGCGATGTCGTAGAGCCGCTGGAACCTGAACCAGCCGCGCTCGTCGGTCGCATGCAGCCGTGGTGGCCATTCAGCGACCAGAGCTTCGGGCAGGTTGGCCCGGTGCTGCCGGGCAAGGTCGACCAGGGTGGAGTGGCGCATCGATCCGGTGAGATGCAGATGCAGGTGCGCCTTGGGCAGCGCGTCGAGCGACCGTGCCATCGGCCCAGTCTGGCAGCCGTTTCGCCGGTGCGGGGCGGCCGGCGTGCCGGGCTTGCCGGTGTGCCTGAGCGGTCCGCTGGGCCGGGCGGCCTGCCAGCGACCTCAGCGGGCCTGTGCCAGCAGCTTCCCCATCCTGGTGATGCCCTCCCGCAGATCGTTGTCGCCAAGCGCATAGGACAGCCGGAAGTAACCAGGCGTCCCGAACGCCTCGCCCGGCACCACTGCGACGTCAACCTCGTCGAGCAGGAGTTCCGCGAGTTCGACCGTAGTCGCTGGCCGCCGGCCAGCGATCTGGCTGCCGAGCAGACTCTTGACCGATGGGTAGCAGTAGAACGCGCCCTCCGGGAGCGGACAGATCACGCCCGGAATATCGTTAAGCATTCCCGTCATCAGTTGTCTGCGCCTGTCAAAGGCCGTTCGCATGGCTGCAACCGCCGACAGGTGTCCCGAGACTGCGGCAAGGGCGGCCGCCTGCGCCACATTGCAGACGTTGGACGTCATGTGCGACTGCAGGTCAGCCACGGCCTTGGCGACATCAGGCGGACCTATCAGCCAGCCGACCCGCCAGCCGGTCATCGCATAAGTCTTTGCCACCCCGTTCACGATGACGCAACGGTCGCTGATCTCGGGCGCTGCCACGGCGATCGAGGAGAACCGCGCGCCGCCGTAGACCAGATGCTCGTAGATCTCATCGGTGATGACCCAGAGCCCGGTCCGGCTGGCCCACCGGCCGATCTCGGCGACCAGTTCAGGCGGGTAGATCGCGCCGGTCGGGTTAGACGGCGACACGAATAGCAGGACCTTGGTCCTGGGCGTCAGATGCGCCTCAAGGTCGCTGACAGAAGCCAGGTACCCGGAGGTCTCGTTGGTCAGCACCGGGACCGGAGTGCCGCCGGCCAGTGCTATGGCTTCCGGATACGTGGTCCAGTACGGCGCGGGGACCAGCACCTCGTCGCCTGGATCCAGCAACGCGGCGAACGCCTCGTAAACGGCATGCTTACCGCCGTTGGTCACGATCACCTGACTGGGCGCGACCTGGTAGCCGGAGTCACGTGCCGTCTTGGCGGCAACCGCCTCGCGCAGTTCGGGCAGTCCGCCGGTTGGCGAGTACTTGTGGAACCTCGGTTCCGCGCAGGCTCGCTGCGCAGCCTCGATGATGTAGTCAGGGGTCGGGAAATCGGGCTCGCCCACGCCGAAGCCGATGACCGGCCTGCCCGCGGCCTTCAGCGCGCGAGCCTTAGCGTCCACGGCGAGCGTGGCCGACTCCGTGATTGCCGCGGCCCGCGCCGATATCCTCTGCGGAGAGCTATCCATGACGTCTATGGTGTCATCTCCACCAGGGTGCCGAGGGCCTGCGGGGAGAAGGTGCGGCGTGTCGGTCAGGCTCGCGGTTCGACGGCAGGGCTTCCGGCAACGTAGACTTCAGCATCTGGTGGCGGCCCACCAGGGTGGCAGGTGCGTGCCCGCACAAGCCGTCAGAGGGCAGTAGCTCAATTGGCTAGAGTCCCGGTCTCCAAAACCGGCGGTTGGGGGTTCGAGTCCCTCCTGCCCTGCGTGTGCGGTCCGTGGCGGTTACGGACCGACGGCGTCAGCCGGTAAGTGATCAGCGCTGTTCAGGTGAGGACATGGCAACTCAGACACGTGGCACCGCCGCAGAAAAGCCGCCGGCGAAGCCGGGTCGGCAGCCCGCGAAGTCGGACCGGACCACGCCTGCGGTCTTTTTGCGCCAGGTTGTCGCCGAACTGCGCAAGGTAATCTGGCCGACCCGCAAGGAACTCAGCACGTACACCACAGTTGCGCTCGTGTTCATCCTCGTCATGGTGGCGATCGTGACCAGCCTGGATTACGGGTTCACCAAGCTGGTGTTTGCCGTCTTCGGCTGAGCCTCAAGGGCCGAGCGGCGATCGGCTGTCCAGCGTGGCAGCATGATCATCGGAGGTTGACCGGCAGGGCCCGGCTGGCGGGCGCGGCCGGATGGGCCGGATCGTCATCGGCCGGAGGGATGCCTGCGGCCAGTCCCGACAGGCAGCGCCCGTGCAGTAGAAGCTAAGAGAAAGAGTTACCGTGTCCGAGTCCGAACTGCAGGTCGGTGACCAGCCGGCCGAGCGTGCCACTGACGGCGAGCCCGACGCATCGGGCGAGGCCGTCGCGACCAACGGCAGCGGCGGCGTGGAGCCGACAACCGAGCCTGCGGCCGAGGCTGCGCCGGAAGCCGGGACCGAGGCGGCGCCGGAAGCCGGGACCGAGGCTGCGCCGGAAGCCGGGACCGAGGCGGCGCCGGAAGCCGGGACCGTAGCCGACGCCGTACCGGCTGGCGATGGTAGCCAGGACGGTGCTGAGGCTGAGCCGGAAGCTGACGGGCAGGTCAGTCGTGACCCGGTCGGCGAGTTCAAGTCGGAACTGCGGCTGCTTCCCGGCGACTGGTACGTGGTGCACTCGTATGCCGGATATGAGAACCGGGTCCGGACCAACCTCGAGAGCCGTACCCAGTCGCTCAACATGGAGGACTACATCTTCCAGATCGAGGTGCCTGTGCATGAGGTGACCGAGATCAAGGGCGGCAAGCGGCAGCAGGTCCAGGAGAAGGTGCTGCCTGGTTACATCCTGGTGCGCATGGACCTCACCGACGAATCATGGGCCGCGGTCAGGAACACGCCAGGAGTCACCGGCTTCGTCGGGCTGTCCAGCAGGCCGTCGCCGCTCAGCCTCGACGAGGTGGCAGTCCTGCTGGCGCCGGAGCCTGAGGAGAAGGCCGCGAAGAAGGCCGAGACCCTGCGTGCCGCCGCGGTGGACTTCGAGGTCGGCCAGTCCGTTACCGTTATGGACGGTCCGTTCGCGACGCTTCCCGCGACCGTGAGCGAGATCAACTCTGATACTCAGAAGCTCAAGGTGCTGGTGTCGATCTTCGGCCGGGAGACACCGGTCGAGCTCTCCTTCGATCAGGTCAGCAAGATCTGATCGGAATCAGTTAGGTAGGGAACAGAGGACATGCCTCCGAGGAAGAAGAAGATCGCTGCGGTCGTCAAGGTGCAGCTGAATGCGGGAGTGGCCACCCCGGCGCCGCCGGTGGGCACGGCGCTCGGCCCGCATGGCGTCAACATCATGGACTTCTGCAAGCAGTACAACGCCGCGACAGAGTCGCAGCGCGGCAACATCATCCCCGTCGAGATCACCATCTACGAGGACAGGTCGTTCTCCTTCGTTACGAAGACGCCGCCTGCTCCCGAGCTGATCAAGAAGGCCGCTGGCGTCCAGAAGGGCAGCAGCGAGCCGCACAAGACCAGGGTCGGAACTGTCACCAGCGCGCAGCTCCGCGAGATCGCGCAGGTGAAGATGGCGGACCTGAACGCCAACTCGATGGACGCGGCCGAGAAGATCATCGCCGGAACGGCTCGTTCGATGGGGATCAAGGTCGAAGGCTGATCTTGATCGTGGCATTTTCTTGGGTGCCCCGGCGTTTACCGCGTTGTCGTCGTGCAGTTGCCTGGCGGCGACCGATTCACCAGTGGCAGGGCCACGCGCTGGCCCGCTGACCACGACCTCCTCGACGAAAATAGGAGCTAGACCATGAAGCGCAGCAAGAAGTACCGCAAGTCAGATGAGCTGATCGAGCCGGCCAGGCTGTACACGCCGGCCCAGGCGGTCGCCTTGGCCAGGGAGACCTCCACAACCAAGTTCGATCCCACAGTCGAGGTCGCCTTGCGGCTCGGCGTCGACCCGCGCAAGGCGGATCAGATGGTCCGCGGGACCGTCAACCTGCCGAACGGGACCGGCAAGACGGCCCGCGTCCTGGTCTTCGCCACCGGCGCGCGCGCGGAAGAGGCCCTGGCCGCCGATGCTGACTACGTGGGCGCCGACGACCTGATCGAGCGCATCCAGGGCGGTTTCCTCGATTTCGATGCCGTTGTCGCTACGCCTGACCTGATGGGCAAGGTCGGGCGGCTTGGCCGTGTCCTCGGCCCCCGTGGCCTGATGCCGAACCCCAAGACCGGCACCGTCACGACCGACGTCGGCAAGGCCGTCAGCGACATCAAGGGCGGCAAGATCGAGTTCCGGGTTGACCGGCATGGCAACTTGCATTTCGTGATCGGCAAGGCGTCGTTTACCGACCGCGCGCTGGTGGAGAACTACGCGGCCGCGATCGAGGAAGTTACCCGGCTCAAGCCGGCGGCCGCCAAGGGCAGGTATGTCAGGAAAGTTACCGTCACCACCACCATGGGCCCTGGGATACCCGTCGACCCGAGCGCGACCCGCGGCCTAGTGGACGAGCTAGAGGACGCCGCGGCGGCAAGCTGACCCGAGTTCCTGGCGGGCGTTCTCCGCTGGCGGACATCGCTGACGGCGGTCTCCTCTGGTGGGCGTTCTCCGCTGGCGGGCGCCCCTGGTGGCCGTCTCCGTTCCTGTCGGCTCAGGGTCGCCTGCCGGCTCAGGGTCGCCTGCCGGCTCA
>Ga0187871_10003989_pt1 | contig 11242 bp, 10 predicted proteins | sample June2016WEW_16_1_FD_132988 | JGI IMG/M metagenome (GOLD analysis project Ga0187871, IMG submission 132988) | Peatland microbial communities from SPRUCE experiment site at the Marcell Experimental Forest, Minnesota, USA - June2016WEW_16_10 | ecosystem: Environmental > Terrestrial > Soil >...
AAGTGGTACGAGGAGCACGGCCGGCATGAGATCTTCGCCGGCGGCAAGAAAGTGGGCGTGACCCACGTGGGCCACGATCTGACGCTGAACATGGAGCACGTGAACAGCGAGGCCAACCACACGCTCGACAATCTGGGCATTGCCAAGAACGCCCGCGAAGAGAAGATTCGCGCGCGTGACGAGAAGATGAAGCAGGATGCCGAGAATGCAAGGATGGCCGCCCTCTATCGCGAGCACGTTCTGGGCGAGAAGCCACCTGCGGGGGGCATGGTCTCGCTCGGCGACATTCGGCCGGCCTCGAACAACGCGGCCAGCCCCATCAACCGGCACCGCGAAGACAGCGAACTAGTCGCCGGGGACTAGCATTGCATGCAGCAGCCGCGCCTTCGGCGCAGAACGCGAAAAGCTGCTCTGACGTCCCTCCTCTACTGCATCACGAAACACAAAGGCCGTCCGCGAGGGCGGCCTTCGTGCATCAAGCGTTCGCCGCTTACGCTGCATGCCGGATCGCCAGCAGCGTCACGTCGTCCATCCCCGGGTTGGCGCCGGCGAACCCGCGCAGGTCTTCGAGGCAATCTGAGATCACTCCGGCAGCGCTGCACGAGGCCGCGCGACCGATCAGATTCGCTACGCGCTCGACGCCGTATTCGCCGCCATCTCCCTGGGCTTCAGAAAGGCCATCGGTGTAGAGGAAAAGCAGGTCCCCGCCGCACAACATCAGACATGCGGGAGCGAACGAGGCTTCGCGAAACATTCCTAGTGGAAATCCAGATGACTCAATCATCCGGAGTTTGCCCTGCTGAACGGCAATCACGGGCAAATGGCCTGCGTTAAAGAGCTCAACTTCACCAGCGCGGCTGGCGCGGCCGCAAACCAGCGTGGCGTATTGGCCGGCAAGCCCGCTTTCGGCGAGGAAGCAATTGATGTGCGCGACGATTTCGGCGAGAGGAAGACCCATGCCGATCAGGCTGCGGAAGAGCGCATGGAGTTGGGTCATCCGCATGGATGCCGCAACGCCCTTGCCCGACACGTCACCCAGCATGAAATAGAGCTGTCCGTCGTGCGGGTACAGGTCGCAGTAATCGCCGCTCACCGGTCCCAGAGGCGCATAGTGATAGCTGGTCTCCCACCCGTCAACACTGAGGTCGGCAGGCGGCAACAGGCCACGCTGCAGTTCCGAGGCCAGGTCCAGATCGCGCTGCAGCGCCGCGCGCTGAGTCTTGGTCAGGTGATCGAGGCAATAGCGAATGAGGGGATCGGCCAGCAAACGGTCGCGTTCGATGCTGTCGTGACACTCGTCGCACAGGCCGTAGGTGCCCGCGGCAAATCGATCGAGCGCGGAATCCACTTCTCGCAGCAAGGCGACGAGATTCGCGTCGCCCGGCGTCTGCGCAGCGACGGTCTCAAGGCGGCGCTTTCGTTCTTCCAGTTGGTCTTGCAGGAAACTCATCTCGGCTGTTGCCATCCAATTACCCTCAGTCACGCGGAAGCTACACTTTTTTGATTCTCCATTCTGCGTTTCGGCGTCAATAGTTCTTCACTTTCGCGCGTTTTTTCACCACGCGTCGAAACGAATGCTGTCATCCTGAGCGGAGGTCGCTCGCCGTGGCGAGCGACCGGAGTCGAAGGACCCGCATCTCGGGACGTCGGACATTGGAGACGCCGCGCTAGCGCTCCCAGAAGTGCGGGGGCTCGATGCCCAGGGCGCGCAGGTAAACGTAACCCTGGCCGCGATGATGGATCTCGTTGTCGATGGCGTATTGAATCATGGCGATTCCCGGCATCGTCCACTGGCCAAAGGCGGTGTCGACCTCGGCGAAGCGGTGCGGCGGAATGGTGGGGAACTTCTCGTCGAGTTCTTTGGTCTGTCGATCCCAGATTTCGAGAATTTCCTTTTTGGTCGTGGGCTTGGGGCCGCCACCGTACTCCACCCACTTGCCGGTAGCCACGCCGTCGACGATGGGCACTGCCATACCGATGAACTCCGAGGCCATCACAGCGAAGGGCCGCATTCCGCCCAGCAAGAAGTTGAACAGCTTGTCTTCAGGGAAGGCATCGATGGTTCTGCGGGTGAGAGCGCGGTGGCCCTGCCAGTACTTGAGCAGATCTTCGGCAGAGATCACGTTCACGGTTGCTGTTTCCGTTGTCATATCAAACCTCCATGTGGCCCTTTGCGGGCTCACAATCCAAGGTAACGGCAATTCCCGACAGAACTTGTCGTAAATTAGATTGAGAATAAGAATTGCGATGATTCGGAATTCCCATGTATGACCCCATCATGCGCGCGCTCACGGTGCTGGAGGTGCTGCAAGCTCGCGACCACGTCACCGGAGCAGAACTCGCCCGACGTCTCGAAGTCAACCTGCGCACCGTGCAGCGCTACATTCTGCGGCTGAAGGATCTGAACATTCCGGTCGAATCTTCGCGGGGCGTGGGCGGAGCCTACCGATTGCGGCCCGGCTATCGGCTGCCTCCTCTGCTGCTGACCAATGAGGAGGCGTTTGCGCTCTCGCTGGGGTTGCATTCGCTGCGCCAGGTCGGCCTTTCGGCGTTTGCCCCGGCCACAGAAGGGGCGCTGGCAAAACTGGGGCGAGTGCTGCCCGAGGCGCTGCGCGAAAGCATCCGGACGGTAGAGGATGTAGTTGCCATCGAGCCCGGCCCCTGGGTGGTGACCACGCCGGTGGAGCATCTGATTCGCGCCGCGTCGGCCATCCGCACGGGCCGGCGAATCCGCTTTGATTATCGGTCGCATGACGGGGCTGCCTCGCGCCGGCAGATTGAACCTTACGCGGTGATGCACACCGACGGGCGCTGGTATCTCATCGGCTACTGCCTCTCGCGACGGGCAATGCGCACGTTCCGGCTGGACCGCGTGTCGAACCTCGAGTCCGGCGCGGGGAGCTTTCGCCGGCCCGCCCAATTTGATGCGCGCCAGTACTTAAATTCGAGCATGCCGTTCATCCAGTCTGTCTACCAGATCGACGTGTGGATCGATATGCCTATCGAAGAGGCGCGCCAAACCTTTGCGCCGTGGAGAGTGGCCGTCGAAGAGAGCGATGGCGGAACGCGCGTGCGCTGCGGGCGCGACCGCCTGGAGACGATTGCCGCAACGCTGCTGAGCATGGGCCGCCGCATCGTGGTGCATAGCCCCCGGGAGCTGCGAAAGACGTTCCGGGATTTGGCTCGGCAAGCGTTGCGGGCGGCGGACCGGCCGCGCAGAGCACGAAGCCACACGAGCAGGAGCTGAACAGGCCCACCTTGCCAGTGGCTCCGCGATACAGCCATTCTGGCATTGCGACCATCCGTGCTCACCAACAAGAATGACAATCCAATGACAATATGCCGTGCTGCGGGCTGATACACTTGCGGCTGCCACAGGTGACGCAGATGACTGCCTGCGGGCCAGGAGGCCTCATGAGACGGCCAATCTGCTTCAAGATTTCATTGCTGACCGCGGCTGTTCTTGCCGTTGGGTTGACTTCTGCACAGGGCGCCAATACCGCCGGCACGCTCGACAAGACATTCGGCAACGGCGGCACGGTTGCCGCCACCCTGGTGCCCGTGGCTAACGATAGCAGCGATGCGGTTCCCGAAGCGATTCGGTTCCAAAGCAACGGCGATATTCTGGTGCTCGTCGATGTGACCATCACGGGCGCGAACGCCAGCGCCACCACCCAGGTGCTGCGCTACACGCCGGCAGGCGTGCTCGACACCACCTTTGGCGACAAGGGCATCGCTGTGCTCCCGAACTCCTTCACCGGATCGGCGATGGCCATCGACGCCAGCAACCGTGTCCTCATCGCCGGAGACATGGTCTCCACCAGCGACCTGGCCGCCGCGCGCCTTACCGCGAACGGCATTCTCGATACCACCTTTGGCTCTGACGGCATCGCCGCAACGAGTCAGAGTTGCTGCGATGCGGCCGGGGCACTGGTCATCGAACCTGCCGCGGTGGGCGCGGACGCAAATGACATCCTCTTCTGCGGCGGGCTCTTCCCGACAGGCAGAAAGCAACCTTCGACCACCCTACTCGCGCGCTGGACACCAAGCGGAAATCTGGACTCGACTTTCGGCAGCGGCGGCGTCGTTCATGTCGTCGGTCCGGGAGGCTGTACTGCTGAGGCGGTGCTGGCCACCGGGGAGATCCTCGACGCCAACGGAACAACCGCGCAGTTTGAAGCAGACGGCACGCTGGAGTCTTCCGTGAACGGCGGAACCGTCGTCGCCTCGGCGGCGACTCAGTTTCCGGGGACTACCGTTTTCCAGTCCAACGGCGATTTTGTCGTCGCGCAGCCGCTCTTTGTGGGCGAAGAGTCCCGTGCTCACAACGCCTCTACTGAAGTGCTTCGCTTTACTGAGACAGGCGCGGCCGATTCTTCCTTCACAGATCCCAGCTTTCACTTTGAAGGTTCGGGTGGCTACGGTATCGAGGCCCTTCCTGCCGCCGTCGCAGTCGCGCCCAATGGCGACATCGTGGTGATTGGCGAGCAGATTACTTATGCCCAGAGTGGCGAAACCCTGGTCAACGGCTTGGCGCGCCTCACGCCGGGCGGCGACCTCGACTCCACTTTCGGCAGCGGCGGCGTCGAAACGAACACCGTTCCCTCCACCGCTCAGGGATTTGCGCTCGCTGCGATCGACTCGCAAAACAGAATCATCGCCGTGGGCATCGCCAAAAGCTATACGCAGATCTTTCTCAGCCGCTATCTCGGCGAGTGACTCCGTGGTTGCGCCAAATGACCCAGCTCGATTCTGGGACGTGGGACACCGCCGCAGGGGCAAATCTGGCCTCACCCTTTCGCGCGAGCACGCTCCGCAGGTCACTCCAGCGGCTTGCGAACCAGTTGCGCGCGCTCCGAATCCGTGCAATTCCACCACACTGCAGTAAACTTCCATTCAACCGGCTAAAACTCCCTCGAAGTTGGAAACCAAAGCGAGGCCCGTTGCCAATGAGCCCATCAACGCGCTTCTCTGTGCTGCGACTCGCCCCACGCTCCGCTTGCTTTCTTTTGATCTCTTGGAGTATCGCCTCCGCGCAGGACGCCACAATTGTTGCGCCGGCGTCTGATGCATCTGTGAAACGAGTCGAAGGCGTCGATGCTGGATCGGGCGTGCACTACCTGCGGCTTTCCATCACTCTCCCGCCGGCCGCCGGCGCCGCGCAAGAGCCGGCCCGGCTCACAATGGAGTGCCGCGACAAGAGCGGAAAGCACGAGCTGCTGTGGTATCTGAGCTTCGGCGGAATCCCCGAACAGGCGTTCGAGCCGCCGTTTCGCCGCACCAACACCGATCTGTTTCCGTCGCGATTGCCACGGCAGAAGTTGACGATGTTCTTTGAAGGCTACATGCAGTCGAAACCCTTCGTCCGCACCTGGTTCGTCGAGCCCTCAGGCGAGCTGCGCTACTGCAACCCCGGAACGGACTGCCCTAACATGGAAGGCCCGATCCAGTTCCTCACCTATCTCAATTCCCTTCCCGGGCTTCGCATCCGTGGCATCAATCCCTCAGGTGGCAGCCAGCAGGAAGTCTTATTACCAACCCGCCCTATGCTCGACGCGATCAAAGCCAGCCCTGTCTGCGGGTCCTAGAAGCGGCTTAGAACTTCGCCCGCGGCGTCCATTGCCAGGGCGTATTGAAGCTGTAGCTCACGCCTCCTGAGGCGATGGGGAAAAACGGCGCGCGTTTCAAGCTGTGGCGCCAGCTGGCGAGCTTGGCCTGGAGTGCGCTATTGAACGCTGAGCCCACCGGAGTGGACGTGCCGGCTGCGCTGCCGCACTCGGTCAACAGCTGGTCGGTGCAAACTGTTCCCGAAAACGTCAGGTCGAGCGACGGCGCGCCGGTGAATGCAACCCCGAATTCTGAGGGGAACGACCAATGACGATTCGACCGCGGAATGAACTTGCCGAAGCCAAAGGTCAGCGTCGGGGCGGGCCGCACCGAATGGAAGCCCAGAGCAGCGTAACCCAGCAGCGGAGCCGAATTGGTGCCGCCCGCGTAGAACTCCTGCGCGTCCATTGTGAAAGCCGTTCTCGGAACGATGCGCATCACCGCCGATGCGTGGTTCTGGTTGTAGAACATCAGGCCGGCGCTAAGCCGGATGGGAGTATTGAAGGGATAGAAATCAAGAGACGCCCCCGCCGAAGACAGGTGCAGCCCTCCATAGACGTTGAACTCGTCCACTTCGATGCGCCCGTTGTTAAATGCAAAGTAGTTTCCCGATAGGCGGGCATCGAAGATCTCAGTGAGAACAATCGCCGCGTTTGCCCCAACCCCAAGCGGAGAAACACCCACGCCAAGCCCGATCCGCGACAGTGGATCCTGGTGTACCGCAACCTGGGGCACGACCTCGAAAGGCCCCTTCGCAACGGCATCCATTGCCGCGGAAACCGGCAACGGCGCCGGCACCAGCGCGCTCAGTTCTTCACGAGCGCTGGGTTGGGCTTCGGCGAAAACGCTTCCTTGATCGACTGACGCGGGTAGCGGCGCATTCTGGCCGCTCGATGGGTGCGCTGAAACCAGCGCAACGCAGGCAAATCCGACCATCCAACAAGCGCGTGCCCCCGGCCCGGGGAGTCTTTTGAGCAGGGAAAGGCGTCTCAAAGCGAGCCTCCTCGGCGTGGATTCGCGACAGGCGCTCTAACAGGATGGACTGATTCTTGGGCTGCCGCCCTTCAACTTTAGTGGGACTCGTTGCTGGCAAACTTGGTGACCCAGCAAGTGCGGGCCATGAAGGGAAATTTCTATCGGTCTGGTTTCTTTAGGGCTTTGACGAAGCGGAACCTGATTGGCGCCGGGCACGTTCACTGAAAGGCAGGTTTCAACCGCATGATCGATCCGGTTTTTCGCCTACGCACCGTTCCTATTAGACGAAGCTTCCTCTTTTACGGGTCTGGATTTACCCAGATTTCATGTTTGGAGAGTGCGAATTCCAGCCTACCCGGTTTTTTCGCCGCATGGGTTCCATGCGAGCGCATTAGACGGCGATTCTTTGGCTTTAGTTTCAGCCCGAAAAGTTTCATTAAATCGCGATTTTTCTGCACTTTCGCGGCAAAATATTCCGCGCAACTCCTGCGCGCTCCTTACGTCTACATCTGCAATGGCCGGTGATCAAGCGCACGGCCGAATAGGAGAAACTGATGAACAACGTGAGAAAAGCAACTGTTGCTCTGGGCGTTCTGCTTTCCGCCGGCTCGGCATTCGTGTTCGCACAGGCGCCAGACGCCAATCAATCGTCCGCTGCTCAAGGGCAGCCGGGCCAGCACCGCACCTTCGACCCAGCCCAGCAGGCGGAGCATCTGGGCCAACGGCTCGGCCTCAGCAGCGACCAGGTAGCGCAGATCAAGCCTATCTTCGCTGACCGCTTCCAGAAGATGCAAACCCTTCGCACCGACAACTCGCTCAGCCAGGACGACCGCCGCGCCAAGATGCAGGCCATTATGCAGGACTCGAACAGCAAGATCGAGGGATTGCTGAACGACACGCAAAAACAGCAATTCGAGCAGATGCAGGCCCAGCGCCACAACCACGAACACAGCCACGAGGCTCCGCCTCAGTCGTAATCGGATCTTACCCGGGGCCCCAAAGACATCGGGGCTCCGGGCGAGCGACATTTTGCTCGGCGGGGTCAGATTTCGCGTCAATTGTGTCGGGCAACGGTGCACCTGATGAAGTAAGAATCGCCGCCGATACAGTTCATTCGTACCAGGGTCGATATGCAGGTTCTTTTTGGAGTTTTTCTCCTTGTCGCCGTTGTCTTGGTTCTCTGCGCGCCTTTGCCCGCGCAGCATCGACACGGCCAGGATGCGAAATCCTGAGTGCCGAACACAGGTGCATTTATTCGCGGCTACTGCAGCAGTTCGTCCTTCTTGACGGCCAGGGTGTTGTCGTCGAGTTGCATGTGAAAGGGCAGCCCGCCAATGTCGGGCGCGACGTCGCGGGAAATGATCTCAAAATCGTTGATCGCGTCGGAACTGTCCCATGCGTCGTCGCCGACGACGAATGCCAGAGTGGTGCCGTCGTCGTGCTTGGCCACAAACACGTTCGCTCCCTTGCCCTGAAAGAAGCCGATGGTTTTGAACTGCTGGCCCAGCGCCTGCGCCTGGGCCTGAGTGGCATTGCCTTCGTAGAAGACTGCATCTCCGCCGCCGAACGTCACTTCGCCAACGACCGTCGTCTTCTCCACATCCTTGTTGCTGTTGACCAGGTGCACCCGCACGGGATACCCGCCCACTGCCGATGCCACCTGCCATGTGATCAGCTCGAATGAAGCGAGAATGCCCGCCTGGTTCCACGCTCCGTCTTGCACCACGTAGGAGATCACCGTGCCGTTCGTTCCTTTATTCAGCAGGACGGTCACGCCGCGATCCTGAAAATACCCGCCGCTCTTCAGCGCGTTGCCCAGGGCAGTAGCGTCGGCCTTGGTAGCTGTGCCGGAATAGAAGACCTGGTCCTTGGTTCCGATGGTGACCGAGTTGTGGTTCTGGATCTCGTAGGCCGCAAGAACCACCAAACCAACCAGAACGGCGAGAGTCGCAACAGCGAGTCCGAACGCCGCACCCTTCGAGCCTAGTTGACCGCCGCGCGCCACGTGCGCGGCCAGGTCGTTGCCCTGCACCGCCTTCGCGAGCTGCCACGTCGCAACCAGCACCACGATACTGAGAACGCCAGAGACCTGCGTTGAACGCCATCCAATCACCATCAACAACAGGGTGACGATGGCCCCCACGATCATCGCGAGCATGGCTTGGCCCGACTTGCCGAGGCGGTTGTAGTTCATCGCCATCAGCAGGGCGCCGGCCAGCGGCGTGCCAAAGAACGTGGCCAGGGCCACCGCGCCGCTATCGTAGAGGCGATAGGAAGGTGGCGTGCCCTGGGGATAGTAGTATGCGACGGGATACATGGTTGCCATGGCTGTCTCCTTCACGGAGGGGAGGGGTGCAGCAAGAGTAATGCCTCAGCGCGGGTCTCCGCCAAGGAAAAATGCGCCTATCGCTGTGGATGAATTCGCGCTGTCTGGCGTGAGCGATTCCGCCACGGGGTCAAGGTGCTCACGAGAGGGTGGGCGCTACCCGAGCTGGCTCACCTTTACGTTGAGTGAGGCAAAATCGGTCGTCCCCAACCCGCGCGCCGCGGCCATTGCAAGGTAGGGCAATTGCCCAGCGTCGAGATTCCAATAGGCCTTCGCCACATAGGTGTCGATCGCCACCGGATCGGTTCCGGCCACCAGCGTTTTCTTCAGGAGCACGTCTTCAAGGTTGCCGCCGGTTGGCCCGTTGCGCACGAGTACGCGGTAGCAATCCAGAAGCGTGAGCGTGGGCAGCATGAAGCTGGCCAGGTCGGCCAGGCTTTGGTGAATCTGCTGATGCAGCCGGTTGCGTTGTCCACCCAGGATGCCGTACCAATTCTTCATGCCCAGCGTGGCGCCCGAGAGCGTGTGGTGCTTGGCGATCGGCAAGTTGATGACCTTGTCAGCCTCGAGAAACGGCGTGAAGACGGGCCAGCTTTTCAGCACCACGCCGCCTAAATCCACTTCGCGGAAATGATCCGAATCGGGCAGAATCACCTCCGCTCCCTCGGCGCGCGCGGCAGCCATGACGCCTGAGCGCTGAAAGCATCGTCGCGGCTCGTTGCAGCTCACGTCGGTCACGATCACGCGCTTGGCGCCTGCCTGCCAGCATTGCTTCACCATCTCGGCAACCAGGTCAGGATTCGTATTTGCGGCCTGTTCCGGCGTCCGGTCCCAGGCAATGTTCGGCTTCAGCACCACCACGTCCTGCTTGCTCACGAAACGGCTGATGCCGCCCAGATCTTTAAGCGCCTGGGCCACGAGAGCGCGCGGTTCTCCGTTCTGAACGACGGTCACCTGCGGCCATCGCGCATCGGCGGCGACGCGATGGTCGCGCCGCGCCTGCTCAGCCTGCTCAGGGATCGGCCGCTGGCTGCGCTCGCTCAGCCAGATCGCCGCTCCGGCGGCACCGGCGGCCACTCCGCCCACGCGCAGCAGTTGCAGCATCGCTTCGCGCCGCGTCATTCCCGACGCCTGCACCTTATCCTGCGCCGCTTCGTTCGTTTCGCTGCTCTTTCCGGCCACCACCGCGCTCCCCGTCAGATCTCGATCAACCCGATGCGCTTCGGATCGTTTGTCCCCAGCCGATGCGCACTATCTGCCGCCGTTGCAATGTAGCTGGGCCGGCGGCCAACCGCCTCCAGCGTCGCCATTCCGACTTCCGCGCGCTTCTTCTCCAACATTCCCCACGCCGTGTGATCGATTGCCACGCGATCGTCGCCCACGATCAGCGCATTGGGAAACCACAGCCGCTCGGGATGGAACCCCGGTCCGCCGTCATAAACCGACGAAAGCGCATCGCCGATCGTGAACCACACTTTTTCGCGCACCACGGGAATGGCATTCACGTCGGCCACCCCGGGGTTGCAGCCGTTTGCGTGCAAGAGAAAAGGCTTGTCGACAATACCGTACATATTCTTCATGGAGAAGGTGACGCCTGCCAGCTCGTGATCCTTTAGGATGGGCAGATTGATCACCATGGCGCACTCGCGCGAAAGAATCTTCGTCAGCCGCACGCTTACCGTGCCGCATCGCACCGGCTCGTCCTCGAATCCGGCTACGTCAGAAGAGTAGCAGCGGACGCGGCTTGGATCCGTGTTCACGGACATTCCGCAGGCTTCGAGGAAGTGAGCGTTCTGATCCCAAACCAGAATGTTGCCGGGCCTGACGCCTGCCTGCCGCAGCCGCTCGGCAACGGCCATAATCAGCGCGTGGTGCGTCGCGATTCCTTTGCTGCCAAGGCCGTTCACCTTCAGCCCGATCACCTTGCCGTTCAGAAAGCTCCCCGGCACCACGCTCTTCCACGCTTCAATCGGAGTGTAGCGTCCGGTATGGGCTGCCATGGCCTTGTCCAGAAGGTTCAACACGTGCTGCTCGTCAGGCTGGCCGCCGGCTGCATTCAGCGTCGCGTCGCGCGCAATCACCACTTTGGATTTATCCGCTGCTGCGCGCGCGCCACCAGCCGGAAACGCCAACTTCCCGGCGCTCAATAGCACCGCTCCCGTCGCTGCATCCTTCAAGAAATCCCTTCGGCTCTTCATCGTTCCTGCCCCTCCTGGTTCACCGTTCACAGTCTCTACAGCCGGGTGCCCCAGGTCTCGATTTTGAGACCTGGGATAGCGCGGTCCCGACATACGGATTCATGCGGTCAGCGCCTCACAGCCTCGCTTCCACTCC
>Ga0187871_10003990_pt1 | contig 11240 bp, 6 predicted proteins | sample June2016WEW_16_1_FD_132988 | JGI IMG/M metagenome (GOLD analysis project Ga0187871, IMG submission 132988) | Peatland microbial communities from SPRUCE experiment site at the Marcell Experimental Forest, Minnesota, USA - June2016WEW_16_10 | ecosystem: Environmental > Terrestrial > Soil >...
ATTGCCAACCAGGGTGTGGTTCTCACCCGGGTGAATGATATACTCCACCACGGCGCCGTAATTAAGGGCATCTGCCTGATACTTCTTGATCCGGGTTTCCTGGTGTTCCTCACTGCCGGAGCTAATCAAGATTTTGGGCCTCGGCTGGAACGGCGGGGATTTGGAGAAATCGGGCAAATCAATGGGATTGAGCAATATGGCCCCCTTCCACGGTCTTGGAGACTTGGCTATGAATTCGTCCATGTATTTTGTTTCGATGCTGATTCCGAAAAGATAAACCTGACCCGTGTCAATGCACGGGTCCTGGGCCAGGGTTTTGTACACTCCCACGACGTTGTCCCCCCATTGTTCGATTCCTCCCAGCCATGTGGCCCGGTTGATAATGACAACATAGGCCCCGCAGGTCGCAATGCCGGGCATCCAGAGCCGGCCCTCGTTGTTGTACAGCGGCTCGGTCAGGACGGTATCCCCCAACACCAACGGATATTTCTTGTGCCGGTCAAAATTCCCCGGCGGACATATAATGCAATCCACGCTGCGACCAGAGGGCAGTTTGATGGAGCCGCGAAACGGGTTGAAATCCTTCGCATAAGGGGAGGAGTACTCCGAACCGGGGGCAATCGGCCGCAACTGTTTTGAAGCCAGGCTGTACTGCCAAATCCCCGCCGAAACCTCGTTGCTGACGTTGCCCCAGAAGAGCACTTGTTTTTGATCCGGCGTCACCCTGAACCAGGGGATGTTTCCACGCTGGAATAGCCGGTCTTTCTCAGCACCGGTCAAATCCGCCAGCACCAAACCCGAATGTCCGTTCTGACGGCTGGCGTATGCAAATTGATTTGTGCCGGCCCACACGATTTCTTGTTTTCGTGGATTCTCCTCCCGATTTTGATTCAAATTCGCCCTCGAGCGATTCGCAGGCCGCCGATCATTTTCCCCAGGCCGCAATTCTCACAGACGCCTACGCGGACACAAAAATTTCCGGGAAACCGCGCGGCCAGTTGACCATCAATGCGCCGTTGCCCGTGGCCATCGAGCAGGCGCTGCAATTCGTGGACAAACACACTTTTCATCCGGCCCGCGTCGTCGGTATCAACAACCTTACCCTCGATGAATATCCGCCGCGCGCACTCCGCGAAGCCCTCGTCAATGCAGTCGCGCATCGCAATTACGAGGATGCCAGCAGGAAAATCATGGTCGAAGTTTTCACGGATCGCGTCGTCATCTCCAGTCCGGGCTATCCGCCCGCGCCCTTGACCCTCGCCAAATTGCGGCGCGGCAATTACCGGCCCTGTTCGCGCAATCCCGTCATTGCTCAGACCCTCGCCACGTTCAAGCTCATGGAGCAGCGTGGCAGCGGGTTTGCCCGGATGCGCGACGCCATGCTCAATCACGGCCTCAATGCCCCGGCCTTCTCCGAGCAGGATGGCTATTTCCTTGTCACCTTTCACGGACCGAATGGGGACTTTGACCGCCTCAAACTGCCCGAAAATGCCGCCGGCCTTGTCACCCCGGCGGTCGAGGCTCAACTGAATGAGCGGCAGAAAAAGATCATGGTCGAGGTGCAGAAGAGCGGATTTGTCACGAGCGGCTGGTGCCGCAAGGCGTTTGGCGTGGCGCTTCTCACCACTCAAAGAGATCTGGCAGGCTTGATGGATTGGGGCCTGGTTGAACCCAGAGGCAGAGGGCGTAATGCTCGCTATGTTCTCAAAGCCACACGATGAAGAATCTGCTACGAATCTACTACCTACACGACGGAATCTGCTACCTGTTCGCTCGGTGCAGCCGAAACAGCCGGTGTGGCCTGGACAACGACCGATGAACAACCGACCGATAATCGACCGATGAATCCCCAAAATCTACCGATGGCCGCAGCAAAGCCCCGGCGCCGCTCAATCGGAAATCGGCAAACGTAAATCATAAATCCTGTGATCCCCACCACCTGCAAACGACTCATCGAAGTGGATTTTCCCATTGCGGCGGTGAGCGCCCATTCGGCACGGGAAAAATCCACGCCGGCAGGCCATCCGACAAGGCTCCATCTTTGGTGGGCACGGCGACCGCTTGCGGCGTGCCGGGCGGTGCTGCTCGGTTTGCTCCTGCCTGATCCGTGCGACAAGGAATGTCCTCCGGATTTCAAAACCACGGCGCGGGAACTTCTCACCAAACGTTACGGCACCGTCAGCAAGTCCGACGGGGAATTGCGCGAACTGCTCCTGAAATTCATCGGCGAGTTCGCCAATTGGGATCACGCGGCCAACGCCCTGTATCTGGAAATTGGCCGGGGACTTGTCAAAGCCGCCCATCCCGAAGAAACGCCGGTAGTCGTGGACACCTTCGCGGGCGGCGGCTCGATTCCGCTCGAAGCACTGCGGCTCGGCTGTGAAGCCTTTGCCAGCGACCTCAATCCCGTCGCGTGCCTCATTCTCAAAACGCTGCTCGAAGACATCCCGCGCTACGGCAACGCGGAGTTCAAATTGAAGGATGACAAAGGGAAAGACATTGTGGTTCACGGCCTGGCCGATGCGTTGCGGCACGTTGGCAAGCAGGTGAAGGAAACGGCGGAAAAGGAACTCGCGCAGTTCTATCCGCCCGACCCGGACGGCAGTCGCCCCATCGCGTACCTTTGGGCGCGGACGGTGCGCTGCGAAGGCATCGGCTGCGGTGTTGAAATTCCATTGGTTCGGTCGTTTTGGTTATGCAACAACGTGGGCCGAAAGTTCGCGCTGCGTTACCAAATTCAACGACCAAAGGGGAAAACGCCTACGCTCATATATGAAATCTTTCAGCCAAAAAGCGGAGATCAGGTCCAAGACAGGACAATCAACCGAGCCAGCGCAATCTGTCCGTGCTGCCAGACCGTGATGCCACCGGAACGTGTGCGGGCGCAACTAATGAAGCAGCACGGTGGAGCAGACGTGATACTGGACGACAAAGGACGACGCCTTGGCGGCGCATTCCTCATGGCGGTTGTTACTGTAAACGACAATCAGACGGGCCGGCAGTATCGTACTGCAACCGAGCGGGATTACCTTGCCATCCGTGCGGCTCAACTGCGCTATTCGGCGGTGCTTGATTCAGAATTGCCGGCTGAACTGATACCAACAACCGAACTTCGGCGCATTTCGATACCGATTTATGGAATGCGGTCATATGGTGATGTGTTCACAGCTCGACAGAAACTCGCACTTGCAACGTTTAGCCACCTCCCCAACGAATTGTCTGTTGATCCTGCCCTCCGCTCGGCGCTTGCGCTTGCATTCGACCGCGTGGTGATGAGCGTCACTTCGCTAACTCGCTGGAACGCACATGGCGAAAAGATGCAACATGCGTTTGGGCGGCAAGCGTTGCCTATCGTGTGGGATTTTGCCGAAGTTGTTCCGACTGCGGATGCGCCGGGGAACTGGGAGAGTGGCTACGAATTGGTCTGTGATGTTGCTGAGAAGTGGCAGGCAAGCCCGACCGCAGGACAGGTACAACAAGCAGATGCTTGTAAGTCACCATTACCATCTGAGAGTGCGATTGTGTGGTTCACTGACCCGCCATATTACGACAGTGTGCCGTATGCACACTTGGCGGACTTTTTCTACGTCTGGCTCAAACGCTCGTTGCCTAAGAATCTTGCGAGATGGTTTCAGGCTGAGCTTACAAGCAAAGAGGCGGAGTGTGTTGTTGACCGACCGCACTCGTTAAGCAATTCCATCAAAACACCGGCATTTTATGAAGCGAAGATGGCCGATGCCATGCGCGAAGGCAGAAGAATTCTTCGGGAAGATGGCATCGGTTGCGTCGTTTTTGCCCACAAAACGACCGAGGGGTGGGAGTCCCTGCTTTCTGGCATCTTGAGAGCCGGTTTCGTCATAACGGCTTCATGGCCGATCACCACCGAGATGGCGACCCGGATGGTCGCCCGAGACACCGCTGCGTTAGCTGGAAGCGTTCACCTTGTGTGCCGCCCGCGTGCTGCCGACGCTGGCACGGGCGATTGGAGCGAAGTGCAGGCGGCGATGGAAAAGCGGATTCGAGAATGGCTGCCCACCCTGGTAAAACACGGGGTTCGCGGCGCGGACGCCATCTTTTCCTGTCTTGGCCCGGCGCTGGAATCTTACAGCAAATTTGAAAAAGTGCTCACCGCCGCCGACCGCGAAGTGCCACTCGGCGGCGATCCTGATGCCATTGAGCCGGAGCAGCGCGGTTTCCTCGCCTACGTTTTCGAGACGCTTTCCAAAGAAGCCCTGCGCCAGGTGCTCGGTGATGCCGAGACGGAAGGCTTTGAGGAAGATTCGCGCATGACCGCGTTGTTCCTCTGGACGCTCCAATCCACAAAGGCCAACGGCAACGGCAAGAAGCCAGAGATCAGCGGTCAGAAGTCAGAGGTCAGCGGCCAGGAGGAGGAACCGGAAGACGACGAGGATGAGGACAAGTCGAAAAAGACCAAGGCCGGATTCTCCATGCCGTTCGACACGTTTATTCGCATCACGCGCCCGATGGGGATTCACTACGCCGCCCTGGAACACCGGGTCATCGAAATTGAGAAAGGCATCGTGCGCCTGCTGCCCGTGCGCGAGCGCAGCGAACAATTGCTGGGCGAAGCGGCCAAGCGCCCCGGTCTGGAAATCAGCCTGGAAGACGTGAAACAAATGGAATTGGGCCTCCTGACCCAGCGCCAACAGGAAGCCGCCCTCCTGTCCAAGCCTAAACGCGGCCAGAAATCCAAGCCCGCGCCCGGCAAACCACAGGGGGAAGCCACATTCACGACGCTCGACCGCCTCCACCGCGCCATGCTTTTGTTCAGCCTTGGCCGCAGCACGCTTCTCCGCCAAGTGTTGGAAACAGAGTTGCGCGGAAGCCAGCGATTTGAAAGACTCGCCCTTGCCTTGAACGCCCTTTATCCAGAAAACAGCGACGACCGCCGGATGCTCGAAGGCGTCCAGGCGGCCATGAGGGGAGTGAAATGAACGGAAGACCCAAATATAGAGATGGAGTTTTCGTGCATGAAGCAGGGCATGTGGTAGTCGGCAACGCACTTGGAGCACTTGAAGACGTAGTCCTCTACACAGGTGATGTGGACGAGCCGTTTCGGGCGTATTTCACTGCTTCCGATTTGGCCGTAAAAATTAAAAGGTCATTGGCAGGTTTATTAGCTCACGTTGAGATTCTGCCGGACAGTTTTGATGAACCGCTTCTTCACGCCTATCAAGAGAGCATTATTTTCACTCCATCTCACTCTTTTTGGACGAGCCTCTTGCAACAGAGGCGAGCATCCATGTCAGGGGCGGAAACAGACCTGAAATTCGCCATTCGGGATACTAAAACCCTGTTGAATGTTGCTGAGGGTTCGGAGCGGATTTTTGAATATCTGAAACAAGCTGAGTCCGAAGTCAAACGGATTATCCATGACAATCGAGAATTGGTGCAAAGAATGGCTAATGAAATAAAGTTTTGGTACGAATTGGATGATGCCCAAAAGGATGCAGCATTCGTTTCAATTGCTGCACTTTCCAGATGTAACGCCAGGGCGAGTGACAAAGTCGTAGCGCAGCCGTCCGCTCCTGCGGGTTTGGGCGGCGTCCCGCCGCCATCGGAGGGAACCCGCACCGGGACGATGCCGGAACCCGCAGTCGCGGACGGCTGCGCTGCGTTGCGCCTGATTTTCAATAACTTACGGCGACTTTGCCACTGGCCCTGGATGTAACGCCGCACTTCGAGCTAAGAAAATCGTCTAAATATGGAACCCTGGTATAAAGTCGTTCTCCCCCGCCAAGAACTACGCGAAGGCCGCTCGCTCGATCCCAGCGAGTTCGCCGTTCACTTAGAGCAAGTCGCGGCGGGCACCGCGCCCGCCGATTACGTGAAGCCGGAGAAGTTTTTCGCCCGGAACTATTTCTCCACGGCGCTCGTTGACCACTGCGGCATGGTGCTGCGCCGGTTGAACGGCGAGACGGCGAACACCGCGCCGGTGCTGTCGCTCATCACGCAATTCGGCGGCGGCAAAACGCACACGCTCGCCGCGCTCTATCATTTGTGCGACACCGGGGCTGCGGCGAAAGGTTTTTCTGGGGTCGCCGACATGATGAAAGCGACGGGTCTGAAAGAGATTCCCCAAGCCAATGTCGCCATTTTCGTCGGCAACTCATGGGACTCCGCGCCGGGCCGGGAGACGCCGTGGATTGACATCGCCGAACAACTCGTCCCCGGCAAGGGCGCGACGTTGTTCAACGCCAAATCCGCCCCAGGCACAAAGGCCATCGGGGATTTGTTTCGACTGGTGGGCAAGCCCGTGTTGATTCTGTTAGATGTAACATTGAATTACATCGGGAGACACCCGGAGCAGGTGAACCAGTTTCACTCGTTCATGCAAAATCTTACGGTCGCGCTCACGTCGTCGGAACGGGCCGTCGGCCTGTTCAGCTTGCCCGCATCCCCTACGGAAATGACGGATGGATTGCGGGAGTGGCAGGACAAGCTGACCAAGGTGGTCGGGCGAGTCGGAAAAGACCTCGTTGTGAACGATGCGTCGGAAGTCAGCGAGATCGTGCGGCGGCGGCTGTTCGAGGAATGCGGGCGGGACAGTATGCGACGGGCGGTGTCCCGGCAGTTCGCTGGTTGGGTTTTCAGCCATCGTGACCGGCTGCCTCCGGAATGGGGCCAATTGTCGGAAGAGCAGGTTCGCGCACAGTTCGAGGCGTGCTACCCGTTCCATCCTGCCACGCTGACGGTCTTCCAAAGAAAGTGGCAGGCGTTGCAACAATTCCAGCAGACCCGCACGACGCTGGCGATGCTGGGCATGTGGATTTCGTGCGCGTACCGCGAGGGCTACGGCAAGGCCCGGCGCGAGCCGTTGCTGACGCTCGGTTCTGCGCCGCTGGCGGACCGGGAGTTCCTTGCCGCCGTATTGCGCCAATTGGGTGAGCAACGATTGCAGGCCGCTATTCACGCGGACATTTCCGCGCCAACCGGCCAAGCCAAATCCCATGCCGAGACGTTGGATGACGAGGATGCGGAAGGCGCGGGGCGAACGATGATCCACCAGCGCGTCGCCAAGGCTCTGTTCTTTGAATCGTGCGGCGGGCAGACGGACAAATCCGCACACCTGCCGGAACTTTATTTCGCCGTGGGCGACCCGGACACGGAGACGGCGCTTGTGCATACGGCGGTGCAGGATTTGGAGCGGCGTTGCTATTTCCTGCGTGGCGTGGGCGTGGATGGCTGGCGCTTCGGCCATGTGCCAACGCTCAAAAAAGTTCATGCCGACCGCAAACAGGCGCTCGACCAGGAAGACGTGGTTCGCAACATGAGCGAGTTGGTGAGGAAGGTCTTCCAGAAGGATGCCGAGATTCACCTATCGCTGTTCCCGAAAGACTCCACCGAGGTCGTTGATCAAGCCATGTTGACAATGGCCGTGCTGCGTCCTGACGAAACGATTGATCCGGGCGAAGAATCGGGGTCGCGTCAGCGCATCACCGAATGGACGCGCAAATGCGGGCAATCCTCGCGTCAGAATCCCGGTGGTGTCCTGTGGATGACGTGCGAAGGCAGCGGGTCACTCAAGAGCGCGGTCGAAGAATTGCTGGCGTGGCAAGCAGTCGCGGACGATGCAAACAGGGGGACTCTTGGCGACCTTGAACCGGAGGACGTGCGGCGTATCCAGCGGGAATTGAACGAGGCAAAGGGACAAATCGAAGACAGGGTGTGGAGCAGCTACAACCGTTTATTGTTGTGGGATGCCAGCGCGGCGAGTTTGAAAGAGATTTCCCTGGGGCAACTCCATCAGAGTGAGGCGCGAAGCATCACTTCGGCCATTCTGGCGCGGATGAGGCACGACAGCCTGTTGAGCCGCGAAATCGGCGCGTCCTACATCGAACGCAATTGGCCTCCCGCGCTCAAGGAATCGGGTATCTGGCCGCTCGCGGGCTTAAAGGCTGCCTTTTTCCAGGGCCAGTTCACCCGACTGGAAAAGGCCGACGAGGCCCTGCGTCAAACTCTGACCCGTGCTATCAGTCAGGGAGTACTTGGCCTGGCTTGCGGCAAAGACGCGGCGCAGTTTGATCGCGTTTGGGGCAAAGGCGACACCGTGGAGCAGGCGGACATCACCTTCGATTATGACACTTATGTCCTCACCGCGAAGAAAGCCAAGGCGTTGAAAGAGGCCCCAGTCAATCCGCCGTCCGGCAAACCAGTGCCGCCGCCGACAACCCCGGTGCCCGTGCCCCTGGTATTAGACCCGCCTATTGCGCCGCCGCCGCAGGAACCCCAATTGCCCGTGGTCAGTTGGCGCGGCCAGCTTCGCCGGGATCAATTCAACCTTTTCAGCCTCAAAGTGCTGACCCGTCTCGCCCAAGCGGAGAATCTGGAAATCGAAGTCCGGGTCCGGGCCAAACTCAAGGAAGCGGCCACCTTGGAGCAACTGAACGCCGCGCTCAAAGAACTGGGCATCGCCGATCAATTCCGAAAAGACTGACCGGCTGGCGTACGCAGACTCTCAACCTGGGGGAGGACTTTCGGCTTCACGGAGCGAGTCCACAAATTCTTGCGGTGTGATTTCGTACGCCTGAAGTTTGCCGCGCTTCGATGCTGATTCCGGGTAATCAAAAATGTCTATCACCACCAGGAAGATGGTCTTGTTGTTGTGCGAGATGAATGCTCCACCTGCACCAGAAGGTCATCCAGATTTTCGAGTCTGCGCGGTTGCACGCCCAGGATTTTGCTCAAAACCGGGAGGACGAGCAAGATCGATTGCGGGCAGACGACACAGCCATCTGGCTGGCCTTGAAGATCCCAATACCGTTCCCGGCCGCAAAATCTCTGATCCCCCGCTTGCTCGCCCTGCGCCAGAGATTTCGTCTTTACCTCCCCTCGGCTTCGCCAAGCTAACGCAAGGAGGTTGTTCCTTGAACATGGGCTATTCAGAACTGGCAAGCCCATGACATTCGCATGATAAAAGGTGGGAAGGGGTGGAGTTGCACCACCCCCCTTGTCTTTTGGGGCCTCTCACCATCATTCGCTGGCACAGCGACTTTCAAGTAAAACTGCCGCTTACGGCACTTCCCACAAGGGTCACCATCAAAACTCCCATCAACATCAATGACGTGATGCTCGTTTTGCTATTATTCTGTTTTATTTCTTTTTGGTTTTTGCTCATGGTTACTTCCTTCTCATTTGAATTTTCAGGCGAGGCGACGTGCAAAGCGCCAATCGCGCTCACCATACTGGTTTCTGATTGGAAGGCCAAAGAACAGTTTCCGAAGGAAACCGTGCCAGAACAACGATGGTGGAGGCCCAAGCTCACAAAGAACAAAATACGGTTGGATTATACGCCGATTCTATGCGGTGTCAATGGCGGCCATTTTGCCGGCATTTCCCCTCAACTCTCCCAAAAACCAGCAAGCAGAAAGGGGGGGTAAAAGCCGGTCACGCCCGGCGAATCACCCCTGCACAGCACGGGTGTGGGGACGGTCTGGCCGGGCGAAAGAACGGATTCCTTGCTCGGCCCAGACTCCCACGCCCGGTTACTCCAGCAGGCTTGCGACAAGCGTTTCGGCAGGGCCGGAAGGTCAAACAAGGATGGACGGCTTCCGTGGCGTATTGAAGGCATCTCCGTGCCACCATTCCCACGCTTGACTCCAAACCCCCAGCGGGATTACCAATGTTCCATGGCCAATCTGGTTGCTTGCCTCCAAAACCGCGCGCCCTCCACACGGCCTGCCAGTCAAACGGAAAAACGTGAATAGTTACAATTCAACCATGACATCGTTTACCGAGCCTTTGTGGTTCGAGGTTCCGGCACGGCGCGGCTTTGTCAAATCCCTTTCAGCCGACCCGTTTGCATCCTCCCCCCGTTTCCGCTTTATGCGCTTCACCCTCGCTGGTGTTTCTCTCCTCTGGTCCATCACTTCCGCCTCTGCGGCTGGACTGGTCCTGGCCGATCATGGCCAGAGCCAGTACACGATAGTCACCGCCCTGGATGCCAGCGCGACGGTCAAACATGCGGCGCAGGAGCTGGCCGACGACCTGAAGCAGATCTCGGGCGCTGTGCTGCCGGTAATGAGCCGGAATCCCCCCGGCCCAGCGATCTTCGTGGGTGCCAGTCCGTTTCTCCCATCCGGCTTCCAGAATGGGCGGCTGGACACCCTTACCGAGGAAGCCTTCGTGGTTCGCACAGACGGGGGCAACATCTGCCTGGCCGGCCACGATGACCGGGGCACGCTTTATGCCGTCTATTCCTTTCTCGAAGACCACCTGGGCGTGCGCTGGTACGCGCCCGACGCCACCGTCCTGCCTCACCAAGACGTGGTGCGCATTCCGGATCTGGATGAGACTCAGGCCCCGGCCTTCAGCTATCGGGACACGGACGAGGCCATGGTTTTTGGAAAGGGTCAATGGGACGCCCACCTCAAGCTCAACGGCGTCAGTGTTCCCGATCAAGCCGAACTGGGCGGCATCAACCGGCTCTTCAACGGGGCGGAGAACTTCTACAGCCTTGTCCCACCCAATCGCTATTTCACCGACCATCCCGAATACTACAGCCTGTTGGACGGCAGTCGAAAGTCCTCGCCGGACTCACAACTCTGCCTCAGCAGTCCGGGCGTCTTCCAGGTGGTGGTGGACGCCCTGGTGGCGGAGGCGAAGGCCAACCCAAAAGAGTTGACCTTGGGCCTTTCGCCCAACGACGCGGAACACGGAAACTGCCAGTGCGACGCCTGCCGGGCCGCCGATGCGAAGTTCGGCTCCCCGGCCGGGACGCTGCTGGACTTCGTGAACAAGGTGGCGGCGGCGGTGCAGGCGGCTTTGCCGGATCGGAAGATCTGGGTGGAGACGCTGGCCTACCAGTACACCCAGAAGGCCCCGGCGCCCGGCACCATTGCGCCCGCCAGTAACGTGCTGGTGTGTTTGGCTCCCATTTACGCCTGTGACGGGCACCCGCTGGCCAGCGACCCGCAGAACAAAACGTCCAACGAGGCGCTCCTGGCCTGGAAAAAGGTGGCGCCGGGCCACCTGCTTATCTGGCATTACGGGGTCAATTTCGCCCATTACCTCCAGCCCTATCCCAACTGGGACGAACTGGGTGCCGACATGGCTTATTACCGCGACAATGGCGTCTCCGGGATGTTTTGCGAGGGCGACTACCAGGGCAAGTGCGATCTACAGGCCATGCATACCTGGGTGATGGCCCACCTTTTCTGGAACCCACGCCAGGATGTATGGGCGCTGGTCCGGGATTTCTCCGACGGCTATTACGGCAA
>Ga0187871_10003992_pt1 | contig 11239 bp, 4 predicted proteins | sample June2016WEW_16_1_FD_132988 | JGI IMG/M metagenome (GOLD analysis project Ga0187871, IMG submission 132988) | Peatland microbial communities from SPRUCE experiment site at the Marcell Experimental Forest, Minnesota, USA - June2016WEW_16_10 | ecosystem: Environmental > Terrestrial > Soil >...
CAGAGCACCGTGCCCGGGGCCCGACTGTAGGAGAACGAACCGGGGGCGCTGGCCGTGGCATCAAGCTGGATAGTTGACAAAGCTGTGCCATAGGAGATGGCGGCGGGATCGGCCCAAGTGTGGACGATCTGAATTGGGGAAGCAACAACCGTCAAGGTCCCGTTGACATAGGTGATTGTATAATTGGAGTCCGCCGCTCCCCCCACCGTAATGGGATAGGCGCCTGCGGGACTGGATGCCGTGGCGGCGGTGGCAAGGGCGGGCGGTGTGCTGAGATTGGCGGCCGAGTCCCCATTTACAAAACCGGAATACGCGGCCGTGAGCGCAGGCATGGAACCGCCCACAGCCATGGTCTGGTTGTTGGCTGTGATCGTCAAGGGCGCCGGAGTCACTGTCAACGCGCCTGGAACGTAGCTAAAAGTATAATTGGAATCGGCGGCGCCGCCGGCGGTGATCCCGTAAGTTCCCACCGGGCTGGCGGCGGTGGCTGTGGAAGCAAGCACGGGCAGGGTCGAGAGGCTGGCGGCGGTGTCTCCATTGACAAAACCAGAGTAGGAGGCGGTGAAAACCGGGAGGGCCGCGCCGTAGAGGTTGGTTTGGCTGACCGCAGTGACCGACAGCGGCGCGGGGGAAATCGTCAGCGGGACCGTGGCCGTGGCCGTGCTATAGAGAGCCGTGTTGGAAGGGGTAAAGGCCGCGCTTAAAGTCTGGGTCCCCGCCGACAGGACGGTCCCCGCCGCGGGGCTGTAGGAGAAGGTTCCCGCAACGTCGGCCGTCGCATCCAACTGATTAGTGACCAGGGCCGTGCCATAGGCAATGGCAGCCGGGCTGGACCAGGTAATGACAGGGGCTGTCAAGTTGGTATTTTCGCCGCTGTTGCCAACGCCCAAAGGCTGCTGTACGAAAGTCAGGGGAATAATGCCCAGCGCCGGAACGGGAGAATTGGCTGAATAGGCCAGCGGCGGATAAGGGCCGCTGGCAAAATCAGGATTCTCCTTGAGTGATCCCGCGGTTGGAATCAGACCGTCAGGTGTGACACCGAATGAAGACGTGCCGTTGGTCAGCCCCATAGTGGACCAAAACACGTTGGCCTGCCAGGAGTTATCCGAAGCCTGCCAACTGGATTGAGCGTAGGTAACGGAGCTGCCGGAGATGACCCACGGAAGCCCCGGCTCGCCTATGATGAAGTTGGTTGCCGCATACCAGACATTGCCCGTGCAGGAGTAAGGGCTGGCGTTGTACATATCCACATACAATCGCAACCCAAAGTAGTTTGGCACAACGTTGGTATTGATGAATACATTGTTATTGATCGCGTTGCTGGTCCCCACGTTGGCAAAGAAAGGCGTGGGACAACCGATGGTAATATTGTCGGCCACCAAGTTGTTGGAAGAACCTTCATCGAAATACATCGCCGGCCGATAAAAATTCACCGCCTGGCCTCCGCTCACGTTGAAGTTGGTTCCCACCTGCTGGAAAAGGTTGCTCTGGAGGATGTTGCCGTGGGGATGGGGTATCGCTCCGGAACCGGGATCGCCAAAAAACTCATAGTAGGCCCCCATGTCCTCATTCACGAACATGCAGTTGCTGATGCTGTTGCAAAGAAACTGGCACTGGTCCACGTCGTGGTTGGCAATGGCAGACTGCCGGCAGTTGAAGATGTTATTCTGGATGACAATCGAGTTGGTCGTGACCCGCACGGCGGGGCACTGATAGCAGAGAATGCCGGTGTCGTGCAGGTAGTTGTTACTCACCACGTTCAAAGGCCCCGTGCAGAGCACCACGGCCGACCCGCCAGTAAAGCCCACTTCGCTGTTGATTACGGAGCAGTTGGTGCAGAAGCCGTAGTCCCCGCCGATGGCGTTGCCACCGCACCAGCCCAGCTTGCAGTTCTGCCAGGAGAGGTTCTGGACCCCGGAATTGTCGCCCAAATGGAAAAGGGACACGTGGTTCCAGCAGTAGCCAAAGCCGCACTCCGGCTCCCGATCCACCGCATTGACCAGACAGGTCAAATTGCTAAAGGTGACGTTGTGGGCTGAGTGGAAGTAGCCATTGAAATACCACATCCTGTCGGTGGTGGGGACGATGATCTGGGATGTGTTGGGGTTTTTGCCTCCGATCGGATAATAAACCACCAGATCATTGGCCCGGTCAAAGTAGAACTGCCCGGGATTGGCCATGCCCTCGACCGTGTTGTAAATACGGTAGGTCTGAATGTCGGGAATAAACTGGAAACCGTATTGCGGCGGGAAGGTGAGGTTGACTGTCAGTGTTGCGAAGTCAATGGAGGCGACGCCCGGGTCGGCAGACTGCCAGGACTGGTCTATCATCACATCGGCGTTGGTGGCGATCAGCGCAGCGGGAATATCTCCCGAGTTGAAGGTGAAGTAATTACAATTGGTCTGTTCCCAAGTGCTCGTGTAGCTCAGACTGGACCCATTCGTCGGGTACTGCGCCCGCGTTGCCATCTGGCCGTCCACCAGGAGCATCCGCACCTCCCAACCAGGCAGCTCATTGACGGAGGCGTTGAGACTGTCCGATGGGAATGCGGGAAGGGAAGCCACCCACCAACCGTTGCTGGTGGCCGTCCAATTGGTCAGAGGCTGGCCCCCGTAGAGGACTGCGGCAGGATCACCCGGATAGCCAATCCACTGGGTGTAACTGTCATCGGCCCCCGCGCCATAGCCCTGCTGCATGAGCATCGTCACATTATAGTATTGGCCGCCGCGTATATATATATTGCGTTGAATATTGGTGCCCAAAGCCCGTTCCGCCTCCTGCGCCTTTGCCAGGGTCAGAAACGGCTGCGACAAGGTGCCCGGGTTGGAATCGCTGCCGTTGGTCGCCACATAAAGGTTGGTGACGGCCATCTGCGCCGCAGCCACGGAAAGCACCAGAGGGGACAGCAGCCAGCCCAGGGCAAAGCCGGTCCGGCCCTTCCGGAAAAAAGACAGCAGTTTTGGGACACCGGCATTCACATTTGGGACGCGAGGGGGGACATTGTGAGAGAAGAGGGCATGCGTAGGATGCATTAGAGTTGATGTATAAGGCGGTTGCTAATCTGCTACAAATCTAATGGAAGAAAGGCGAGGCATCTCCCCTTCTTTTGGGATTTTCTGGCCTGATTTTGCGGGCTGCTCCATCCCGTTGCCGGATTCCTAATCCATCCAAGCAGCCTGGATTGAATTAGAGAGCAGGACATCGGGAATAATTCCTCCGAGAACTTTTGTGATTCTCGTGGATTGGAAGGGCCAGCCCAAAGCTGCGCCGGTACGGCCCACTGCCGGCTGAGAGATTGTTCGCATGAGTACTGTTACCCCTCTCCCGCTCCGCACGCGACTAGGGGTTTCCTTGCCGCGCTAGGAAAACCCTGGGTTCAACCTGTTTTATGGGGAAGGCAGGCGCTCAAAACACTGCGCGGGGCGATTAAAGCGTATGTGTTTAGCGCAAAACTGGCATGGGTGCGTGCCGCAGGTTTCCAAACCTGCTGTATCGCCGGCTTCCAAGCCGGCCAACTGCACTGCCGCCGGCAGGTTTGGAAACCTGCCGCACAGCAGACTTCTGCGCCACGCTAAACAGATACATTGGAGCCTTCATCGCCTCCTGCAACCCGGGAGCCGGAGAATTGAAGTGGCGGAAGCGATATGTTTATCCCTCTGCTTTGGGGTTCGGGGCCGGAAAAGGGCAGGAAAAAATCTCCAGCCACCTTGGGCCGGACAAGGCCATGCGGATCAAGTCCCGCCAGGCGCCATCCACCCGGGCCTCCTCCAGAAAAACGCCTTCCAACTCGAATCCAAACCGGCCATTGAGGCTCAAGTTGCGGATGTTGACATCGAAAGAGTGCAGATAAACTTTCCTGAACTTGCGGATCACAAACACATAGTAAAGAAACAGAAACGTCGCCCGTTTGCCCAGCCCCTTGCCGCGCATGGCGGGATCTGCGACCAGCTTGCGCATCTCCAGGTGGGAGGCGTCTTCGTCAATGTGGTCAGCGCCAATAAACCCGGCTGGAGCCTGCTCATACAGGATGGTGAAGTATTCCCGGGCGCCGTTGCTAAGAGACGCGCGGAGGGCCTCTTCGGATTCCGGGAACCTCGGATAAAACGAATCCCGGATGGCAGGCACTCGCAGCCATTTGCAGATCGTCGGTAGCATGGATGGATCCAAGGGGGACAAAGCCACTCCCCGCAGACTGAGCCGCCGCCGTGTCTTCCATTCGTCACACACATCCTTAATTGTAAAAAGACCGTTGTAGTAGGCCCCCTCTTTCCGGCAGGAGCCGTTGCTTTGCATGACGTTATCCAGCAAATGACCGGCCACGGTGAGAATCGCTTGCTTTTCCACTCCGTAATTAATCAGTTCCTTGAAAAAGCTGTTGGTGACGAGCCTGAGCATCTGGTCCTGATACTTCTTCATCGGAGCCGGAGTGTCGTGGTTCAGGCTTTGGCTTTCTGCCATAGTGGGGATGATAATCCAAAACCCAGGCCATGTCAACCAGCCCGGGGTGCATTTGACTTTTCTGGGTATCCACTCCTAATCTTAATCCTAATCGTAATCCGGTTTAATAACAGAAATCCATTTGTGATTCAATTTGAGAACATTTGGCAGGAATTTGAAGTCCGGCCCCTTATTGATGAGAATGAGGCGCAGGTCTGGCGTGCTTGCCTGGATGACCCGCAGGCCTGGGCTCCGGCCTGCCAATCGCTCCTTTCCCCGGATGAAAAAGAGCGCGCTTTGCGCTACCGTTTTGAACGCCACCGGCAACGGTTCTCCAGCGCGCGCGCCATCCTCCGGATTCTTTTGGGCTGGCAATTGCGAATCCACCCTGCCGATGTCCGGTTCCAATACTCCCCCGGCGGCAAACCTGAGCTGGCAGGCCAATCTGATGGCCGGCCTCTTTATTTTAATGTCAGTCATTCCGACGGCCTCTCCTTGTTGGCCCTATCCAGAAACTGTCCGGTTGGCGTGGACGTGGAACGAATTGAGGATATCAAAGACCCGGGTCTTGCGGACGTCTGTTTTTCTCCCGCGGAAGTGGCGGCATTGCAGTCGCTGCCCGGGCATCTGAGGTTGGAGGGATTCTATGACCTTTGGACCCGCAAGGAGGCGCGTTTGAAGGCCACCGGTGAAGGCATAGCCAATCGTCTTCAACAGACATGTGTGCTCTCCGATTTGGAAAGGAGCACCGCGGTGTTGGATCTCAACACGGCTTCCGTTACCGTGGAGGAGTGGCATTTTCAGAAGCTCTCGCCATCTCCCGGTTTCAAAGCCGTTTTGGCTTTTCCCATGCCTGGTTTGCGGGTGAGCAGATGGCAATGGAATCCACTGCTGGCTTTTTAGGGCGGTTTAAGGACAACTGTAGCCAACTGCGATGTAGCGTTCGGCCTCCGGCCGAATCTGTCGAGCCGGAGGCTCGACGCTACAACTTGGAACGGTATTGCGGCTACGACTTTGTTTAAACCGCTCTAAGGGTTGAGGGCTCTCCAAAACAGGGTGGGCGCGCCCTGCTGAAAGGCGTTGGTCAGGCTCACCAGGGACGCCGCAGGCGTGAGGGTGAGGAGGGTGGACCAGTCCCGCAGGTTTGTGGATGTTTGGACCTCCAAGGCAACTTGCGGCTGACATACCAGTTGCACGATTTCCTGTCCGTGCTCCAAGTCCAACTGTGCCTGAAGTGCGGGCGGGGCGGTGACAAAGTTCACTCCCGGGTCTGATGGCTCCCAGACCAATGGCGCGATGCCCAGCCACGGGGCGGGGGAACTGGGGATGTAGTCAAAGGCAGGTCCCGTGAACTGCGGGTTTGCATACGCCGCCCCGTCCGGGATCGAGCTATTTGCCAGGGAGTTGGCGGACGCATCGGTGGACCAGAAGAGATTGCCCTGCCAGGAGTTCCACACCCAGGGGTTGTCCGTGACGATGTTCGTGTTGGAGACAAAGACATTTCCCTGCATCACGTTGGGCGGGGTGGAGTCAGGCGATGCGTAGATTCTTAAGTAAGCGCAGCCGGTGTTGACGGCCACGTTGCCGGTGACGGCGTTGCTTGTGGAGGTGTTGCAGAAAAAGGGGATGTTGCAGTTAAGGAAGACGTTCCCTTGCACCACCGAGTTGCTGGTCTCCTCGTCAAAGTACACCGCCGGTTGGAAGTAGTCTCTGGGATCGGAGCCGTCTCCGGCGGGGGGCGGGTTGACGTTCTGGATGACGTTGCTTGCTATCACGTTACCGTCCAGATACGGGATGGCGCCATCGCCGAAGTAGGTGTAGACGGCCCCCATGTCGCGCAGCACCGTCATGGCGTTGCTGATGTAGTTGAGCGCGATGACGCATAAGTCCATGTCGTGATCCCCGATCGCGGTCATCTTGCTGTTGAAGATGTTGTTTTGGATCACCATCCCCTGCCGGCTCACCCGCACCGCCGGCGACTGCCAACTGATGAGTCCCGTGTCGTGGATGTAGTTGTTGCTGATGACGCAGGGGGCCGCCCGCAGCGCCGCCCCGTATCCTCCGCAGAAGCCGATCTCGCTGTTGACCAGCAGGGCGTTGGTGCAAAAGCCATAGTCCATGCCCAGCGCGTTGCCCCCGCACCAGCCCATCGTCAGGTTGGCGAGGGTCAGGTTGGTACAGTAGAACGCGTGGATCAGGCTTTCGTAGTCCCACAATTCCCCGTAGTCGCCCTCGTTTTCGATGTCCACCGCGTTGACTTTGAGCGTCAGGTTGCTGAAGGTGATGTTCCACGGCGACGCCCCCGGGTACCCAAAGATGTAGAACATACAGTCGGTGGTGGGAACAATGATCTCCGAGGTGTTGGGGTCCTTGCCGTCCAGAGGCCAGTAGATCACCTTGTGTCCGCCCCGGTCAAAGTAGAACTGTCCCGGACGGGACATGCCCTCCGCGGTGTTGTAGATCCGGTAAGTCTGCACCCCGGTGAAGTCAAGGCCCCGGTCGTTGCGCACTCCTTCTCCGCTAAAAGAGACCGTCTGGCTGGCCGCATCCACGTTGGAAACCCCCACTGTTTCGGCGTCCCACGAAAAGTCAACCATCACCTCCATGTTGGTCGCCACCATCGTGCCGGGCAGATCCCCGGGTTTGAAGTTAAGGGAATTGAACCCGCCGGTGTTCAGGTAAGTCAATGAAGACCCGTCAGTGGGAAACTGCGCCCTGCCGGCCATCACTCCATCCACCAGCAGCATCCTCACTTCCCAGTCGTGGAGCTGGTTGACGTTGGAGTCCATGCCGGGGTAGGAGGGCAGGGCCGCCATCCACATTCCGTTGCCCAGGGAACTCCAGCCTGTCAGCGGCTGCCCGCCGTAGAGAACGGCACTTTCGCCGGGGTAACTGGTGAACGCGACGTCGGAGTCATCTTTTCCGGGAGTGCCTGGACCTTGGAGGAATTGGCAGACGTTAAAGTATTCCCCTCCCCGGAAGAAGACGTTTCGGTGCGCGTTGGTGCCGGCCGCCTCCTCGGCCCGCACGGCGGCCCCCAGAGTAAGGAAGGGTTGGTCCAGGGTGCCGGGATTGGAATCGCTGCCGGAGGAAGACACGTAGAAGTCTAACTGCTGAATAGCGAGCGTACCCGCGACAAAGTAGTAGAAGTAATTGACGTTCTTGATTGTCCCCGCACCCGCCATGATCGGATAGCTGCCCGGAGGGCTGCTGGAGTTTGCGCTCGTGGTCAGAGACGGCGCTCCCTGGAGGGAGGCGGGGGAATCGCCGCCGACAAAACCCTCGAAAGAGGCGCTCAAAGTGGGAACCGGGCGGCCCCACCCCATGATGGTGTTGTTGGCAATAATCGTCAGGGGCACAGGCTCCACCAGCAGGTTGACCGTGGCGAAGACTGGAGAAAAGGCCCCCGACTCCGGGGTGAAGAGAACGGAAAGGGTATGGAGACCGGCTCCCAGGAGAGTTCCCGCTTCAGGGCTGTAGCTGTAGCTGCCGGGAACGCTGGCCTGGGCGTTCAACTGTTCCGGCCCGAGCGCGGTGCCGTAGGGGATGCCGGAGGGGGTGAGCCAGTTCAGAGTCGGGCCGCCCGTGTTGATGGCGGCGGCCAAGATGACGCCACTGTTGGTATAGATAATCGAGAGACCTGCGGGCAGGTTTGCGCTGGTGAAGACTCCGACCAAGCTGGAGCAGGAGATTATCTTGAACTGCGAACCGGCCGCCGCCGTGAAACCGCCAGCCAGGATCACGTTCAGCGGCCCCTCCAAGTATGCGACGGAGGTGGCAACTTGCCCGTACTCCCCCGCGTTTGTGCCCGATATCGTCAGGGTCAAGGGGCCGCTTCCCTGCACATAGGCGGTCCCGTCGAGGGAGAGGGTGCCCTGGTCCACTTCCAGGGCGCCACCCCTGCTCTGAAATCCGGTTGCGATAAGGGTCGTGTTCGTGCCTGAGACTTTGCGAAGGATGCCGGCATTTTCAAACAAGCCTCCGCTGCCGGCCAGGACTGCGCCGTCCGGCACATCCCACAATCCATTATTGACAACGATGGAAGAGGCCTGCAGGACTTCGCTTGTCCAGCCGACTATCCCATAATTGGTCATCGGACAGTCAATGGAGACTATCCCGGCTATAACCAGCGTAGATTGCGCGAAGATGGTCACCGAGGCCGTCGCCTCCCATTCGCCCGATGTCCAAGTCAGGCCTCCATAGAGAATATTATTGGCGGCCAGTTCGGCGCCGTTTTCCACAACGTTGGTTCCCGTGATCGCGCCATTGAGCATGAACTGCCCCGCGGAAAGCAGGATCTCGCCCCTGGGTTGCGGGACGAGAGATGTCGGCAGACTGGTTCCAATGCCCCCTCCGGTCAGGCTGCCGCCGCCCGCAAAAATGATGGCGGTTCCAGATTGCGCGACAGTGACTCCTGCCGTCTGATTGAAAATGACCCCTTGGAAGCTGGTTCCTCTGTCAGCAGTTCCGCCGGTTTTTGCCAATGTACCGTTATTGAGGAATAACTGCCGGGGCGTTCCGTCAGCGCTATTAATTTCCTGGTCGCTCGTCGCGATCCAGATGCCGTCGTTTTCAATGTACCCGCTGACGCCGCCCTGCAAGGCGCCGCTGTCCCACTGGACCGTCCCGTAGTTGGTCACATCGCAGTATGAGAGGTCCAGCACTTCGGTTCCTCCTTCGATGCCCAGGACGGCATTGCTTCCGATTGTGATCGAGTCGGCCGTGTTCCATGTCCCTTGCGCCCAGGTCATTCCTCCGATGATGACATTGTCGCCGATAAGGCTGCCGCCGTCTATCCAGGTGTTGCTTGCGGTGGCGGCGCCGTCGATATTGAATTGCCCGCTCGAAAGGAGGACCAACCCGGAGGGCGCGGCGCTGATCGAACCCCCGTAGAGTCCTCCCCCGCCCTGGAGATCCAGGCTCAAACCCGCCTGCACGCTGACTTCTCCGTCCAACTGGTAAAAAGCCACCCCTGCCAGGGTGCTGGAACTGGAGCCGCCGCTCTTAAGGAGCACGCCATAGTTGTCCATCTCGTCGTCTCCGCCGGTCGCATTGACCCAGGTCTGGTCGCTGGTCATTTCCCAAGTGCCGTAGTTAATGACCTGCGTTCCGTTTCCACCCTGGAGGGTGCCGCCAGCCCAAATGACCTTGCCGCAGTTGTAGAACAGGCATTCCGGGAAGCTGTCCTGGCCGCCTAAAATGTTGAGAATGCTGTTGGAGGAGAGCAACAGCGTTCCCGCCAGCGAACCGCCTGTCCAACCAATGACACCATTGAGCGTTGCGGCAATGCCCGCCAGCGTGCCCGAGTCCACGGTCAACATCCCGCCCGGCCCAACCGTCAGCGCGTTGCTGATGGTTAGCGTTTGGCCGGCCAGCTCCAGGGAAGCTCCCGTATCCAGCAGAAGCGAGCCGGCGGCGGCAGAACCGGTCAGGGTGACCGTGGCGGCGTTGGTGATGATGGCGACGTCGTCCAGTCCTGGAACCCGGCTTAGGCTCCAGTTGGCGGCGTTGTTCCAAAAATTGTCGGACGCCCCCGTCCAGACTTCCTGGGCGGCTTTGGCGCCATCTGTCCCCGCCAACAGGATGAGGGCGCCGGCCAGCGCTACCCTCCCTTCCCAGCGCAGGAATGCAGTGTGGGTTTTCTTCACCGTATCTAGAAAACTATCAGAGGACAATCCTCTTGTCATATAATAGCAGGTACAGTTGCGGGACAATTTTGTGCGGGTTTGGGCCAAAAAGTCATTAGTCCGATTGAAGAAGCCATTTAGAAGGATGGTGGAGCCGACAGGAATCGAACCGGCGGCCTTCTCGTTGCGAATGTGGAGTTCTCCCCAGTAGTTTTCAGCTTTTTGCCTCCGTCGCCGTCCGTCGCCTCTCATTAATAAGTGCGCAGACGCGTGTCCCACTACGGTCTGCGCCGATGGCGATTGACCTCAATTGCCAGATTCCGCCGTCAAAGAGCCGTGCGACCGCGTCAGGACGGCGCTGACCAATTCTGGTGCAAGTTCCCCATCGGCCGCTGCACCGTCAATCTGGCCCCGGCGGATGCCAGGAAGTAGTTCGACTAATCCGAAGCGGCACTGGACATGCCAATCGCCCCGTAGTAACCGTGATAAGGACTGGCCGTATGTGACGGCCATCGGCGCGCGGATGATTGGGATGGGCGATGAGCGTGGATGGCTCCACATTTACGATGAAAACCTGTTGCGCCGTTTCGAAGACGCAACCCAGCAAGCCGCTGATTTCTGCCAACGGCGTCGGGTTTTGAAACTGGCAGGCAATCATGGTCCCAACCCGCCGTGGCAAGTCAAGGCAATCGTCCCGGGCTTTTTCCCCACTTTGGGCAAACAGCAAATGCAGGAATTCCAAGGCTGAATCGAGATTGGCGCGTCGCCCCTATTCTTGTCTTCTGTTGGTTTCACTGATTTTCTTGGGTTGAGCCGCGATGGAGCTACATTCCCCGGCTGAGAAAGGAATGGTCTGAAATCAAGCAGATCCTCATGCGGGTCAAGGTCTGGCTGCGAATTGTTCTGATTGTAATTCTATTGACTGTGCTGCTCGCGCGCTGGCTGAAGCGCGCGATGCCTGACTTGGAATTCGACTGGGCAGGCCAACTCGCGATCAGTATCGCGACTGTGGTTATCGGACTGTATAGAATCCGTGGACAACAAACCCTTCGAGTGCGGCATCGCCCGGAAAGTGAGCGCGGCGGAGATGGCGTCTTTTGTGCGCCGGACAATTCAGAATTGCCGGTGGAGGAGAAGAGATGAAAGGCTACCCGGCTTTCACGCGAAGAATTGGG
>Ga0187871_10003994_pt1 | contig 11236 bp, 5 predicted proteins | sample June2016WEW_16_1_FD_132988 | JGI IMG/M metagenome (GOLD analysis project Ga0187871, IMG submission 132988) | Peatland microbial communities from SPRUCE experiment site at the Marcell Experimental Forest, Minnesota, USA - June2016WEW_16_10 | ecosystem: Environmental > Terrestrial > Soil >...
CTTTGCGGAGTTCGTCGGCGAGATAGTCGCAGGAACGCCAGCACAAAGACATAATGGTCCAGGTGGGATTCTGGCAACTGGCGTTGACAAACGCGCTGCCATCCACCACGAACAAGTTCTTGACGTCGTGAGACTGCTGGAACTGATTGAGGACGGAAGTCTTCGGATCGCTGCCCATGCGCGCGGTACCGAGTTCGTGGATGGACCAGCCTTCGGTCAGGATGCGATCGCTGACATGGATGATCTCGAAGCCCGCAGCCTCGAACATTTCCTGGGCCGTTTCCCTCATGTCCTTGGCCATCTTGTGTTCGTTGTCGCCGAATTTATAGTGAAAGCGCAACGCGGGGACGCCCCATTTGTCTTTCACGACCGGATCGAGGTCTACGTAATTTTCGTAACGCGCCAGAACTTCGCCGAACGCGCCCATTCCGATGTAGGCGCCCTGGTTCTTGCGGACTTCTTCTTTAAAGTCGGCGCCGAAACCGTGCACGTCCGTGCCGCGGGGAAACATGGAACTGCCGGCGCCGCCCTCGAATCCGTAGCCGCGGATGAAGTTGGGGTTTTTCTCGGCGAGGTTGCGAAATCGAGGCAAGTAGAAGCCGCCGGGCCGGCCGTCGTCGAGCGTTGGCGGCTTGCCGACGAGATCCTTGGCCCGGCCGGTGACCCCTGGTCCCATGACGTGCTCGCAGAAATTGTGGCCGACGTGACCGCTGGAGTTGGCCAGCCCGTTGGGATAGAGCCGCGACTTGGACAGCAATAGCAGGCGCGCGGACTCCAGCGTGGAGGCTGCCACCACGACAACCTTGGCGCGGACGGTGTATTCCTTCTTGGTCTCGGAATCGATGAAGTGGACGCCGGTGGCTTTGCCGGTTTGGGGATCGACGGTGACTTCGCGGACTACGGCGTTGGTGCGCAGCGTCAGGTTGCCGGTATCGTTGGCCGGATAGATCAGGCCGGTGGGCGAGTCGAAGGCGGCGTGAATGTCGCAGCCGCCTTTGCGTTCGCAGGCTCCTCGTCCATAACAGCGGCTGCGATATTTATTGTGCTTGAGGCCGTCGGTGGTGACGCCGGCGCGATACTGGGTAACCACGCGGCCCATTTTCTGCAGGCCTTGCTTCAGCGTGAGTTCGGCGCAATTTAGTTTTGTGGGGCGCTGGAAGTTGCTATCGGGCAGCTGAGGCAGGTTCTCCTTTACGCCGGTAACGCCCAAGTAGAAGTCTACCTTGTCGTAGTACGGAGAGATATCGCCGTAGCTGATCGGCCAGTTTTCGCCAAAGCCGTCGCGATCTTTGGCTTTGAAGTCGAAGTCGGAAAGACGCAGCGAGAGGCGCCCCCAAATATTGGTTTTTCCACCGAGACAACGAGCCCGGACCCAGGCGTAGTTTGTGCCGGTGAAAGGATTCTCCCGCTCGTCGACAACGATGTTCTTCACGTAGTCGCTGTCGCCGATATAGCTGCGCAGATGTTTGGATTTCTCAAAGCCGGGACCGTAGGGCGGCCTGCGGATGGTGTACTCGTTGAAAGTGAGGGAATGCTGGTCTGGCGGGAGCGCGCCGCGATTGGCGTTGTCGTATGGCCACTCCATCGAACGAAGTTCGTTCTCGATGGGAAGTTTCTTGCCCGCTTCGAGCAGTAAGACTTTCAGGCCGTGGCTGGTGAGGACGTGTACCGCCATCCCGCCCGCGGCGCCAGATCCGACCACCACTGCGTCGTAAGTCTTCGTTAGGTCTGCTTCGGGATCGGCCATCGGGGAATCTCTCCTTGTACGGGACCTTGCACCGGCCAGAGTTCAAATGCACTCGAGGCGCGACATTACGACGCAAGCGGGCTGCTCGCGGGTACTGGCCTGAAACAAAAGGTGCGACGGCATTGAACAATGGACGGCGTCCTTTGTCCAGCACAACGTAGCGGATGTTGTGCGCAGTACTTGACCGATGATTCCTTGCTCACCGTGCGCGATCGACACTGCGCACCGAGTGTCACTCGAACGGCGTCGCAGCATAGGGCGAGATGATCCGGGCGTGCGCCAACCAAAACTGGATGCGGAACTTCTTGATGTGTCGGAGCCTGGACTCAGGGTGCAGCGCGGAGATTGCGAGCGATTTTTACGAAGCTAAGGAACCGGCGAGCCAATTCGCGAATCCGTTCCGGCTGCCTCAACTCGATGGCGGCCCTGGGGATCAGTTCGCCGCCGATCCCCAGCGCGGCGGCACCCGCGAGAATAAATCCGGAGGCGGTGCGCTGGTTTACGCCGCCGGCAGCGATTAGCGGTACCTGCGGGAAGGGTCCCTTCAGCGCTTTGATATAGGTGTCGCCGCCGACTTGGGCGCACGGGAAAATCTTGATGAAGTCCGATCCGGCTTTCCACGCCATGATTACTTCGGTGGGTGTAAGCGCGCCCGCCATCATCAAAACATTTTGCTTCCGCGCGAACTGCACGATCTCCAAGTCGAGTCCTGGACTGGTTAGGAACTTGGCGCCGGCCTTCAGGCAAAGCTGCGCCGTGTCGATATCGAGAACCGTTCCCGCCCCGACAATGACGTCGGGAAGGTTATGCACCAAGTCGGAAATCACGTCGATTGCGCCGGGTACGGTCATGGTGATTTCCACGATCGGAATGCCGGCCTTGGCAATGGTCTCCGCGGCAAAACGTGCCTCTTCCGCGGAGGACGTGCGGACACCGGGCAGGATACCCAATTCGTGAATCTTGTCGCGAACGTGTTCCTTACTCATGTTCATCGGGCTGGTTCGTTCCGCGAGGGCCATATGCGTCTCCGTGCCGGCATGCCGGGTATGCTATCGAACTAGCTGCGGGGCGCCCGCCGCCCGTGATCCGTTATTTCTGAGCAACTGGCGGGGCCATTTGCCGGCTCGTCCTAACCGGATTCTCAGATAAGTTGCCATAAGATATCTCGAACCAGGAGCAAAAAGACAGAAAACTCCGGGACCCAGGCCGCGCTTCTAAGGCAGAGTGCATGTTGTACCAAAAACTGCCATGGAAACTACTCGAACCAGCGAGAGCAGTGATACTCTGTTTTGGCCCAAAACAGGATGCCCGCGAAGCGGGTTGCCCCGTATTTGGCCGGCCTCATGAGACGGCAACCTGGCTGCACGAGCTTTTTGACGCGTCGCCCGCTCCGCAAACCTGCCTGGTTTGCGCTGCTCTTGATGTGCGGGCTTTTGGGCGTCGCCAGCCGCGGCAGAGCCGTGCCGGTGTTGGTGGCGAACTTCGCATCCTCGCAGATTTCGGCTTCGCGCTTCGTCATCGCCGATTTCGATGGGGATAGCCTGCCGGATCTGGCTACGGTTGAGATCGGTGAGATTAGCACCTCTCGGGCGCGGTACTGGATCGGATTCCAGATGAGCGCGGGGCCTCAGCAGATGGTTGGCGTGACCGCGCCAGTGGGTGGACTCGAAATCGCCATCCGCGACGTCAATGGCGACAACCGCCTTGATTTGATCGTCACCACCAAGTGGTCGAATCGCACGGTCGTGATCCTGGTGAACGACGGCCACGGAAAATTCACGGTGGCCGATCCGGCCGCCTTTTCGACTATCGTTTCGGACGTGGAACGGAACTGGGCTGCGCCGAGTTTCGAGGTCAAGAGTTCGGCAGCCGCGGTTATCGGCCGGGCCAGTGGCGATTGTGCGCTGGACGCCGCCGCCTTGGACACCCCGACGCCGCCGGAATTGGGGGCAACGGAGGTCTCTTTCCACCGCGCTCTACGGCTCACGGATTCTGCGCTGGGTCGCGCACCCCCCGTTGTCGTTTATCACGTTTAAACACGTCATTCACATACGCGTAAGCTGAGGCACTCGCAGCCGTCGATATAGTTCCATCAACTGGCCGGGTCGACCAAAATCAAGTTCTCTAGCTCCCGTGGACGGTGTTGCATCTGGAGCGTGGGGAAACTGTTGAAGCTCAGCGACGCGCAAGAAAGGACATGGAGGTTTCATGAATTGGTTATCGAAGCGTCTGTGTTTAGCGTCCCTGGTGACGGTGGTCCTGGCGCCGAGCGTTCTGGCGCAAAAGGCGCTGACCTGGCAGGAGGTTCGCGACAAATTTGAGGCTGCGAATCCTTCGCTGCGCGCCGGACAAATCGGCATTGACGAGTCCAAGGCCAGCGAGACTACGGCATATCTGCGCCCCAATCCGAATCTTGCGCTGCTGGCGGATCAGATCGATCCGTTTCCTGGCGGCCCGGACCACGGGGCTTTTGCCTTCGTGCTGCCTTCGGCCACGCTCACCTATCTGCACGAGCGGCAACACAAGCGCGAGCTTCGGCTGGACAGCGCGAAAGAAGCCACCGGGATCGCCATTTCGAGCCAAGCGGACCTGGAGCGGACGCTCTTGTTCAACTTGCGGAGCGCTTTCGTGCAGACCCTGCAAGAGAAGGCCGTACGCGATCTGGCCAAGGAAAATCTCTCCTACTACGACCATGTGCTGGGTGTGAATCGCGAGCGCTACAAGGCCGGCGACATCGCGCAGGTGGACCTGGACCGCCTGGAGCTCCAACGGGTTCAGTACGAATCCGACTTGCAGACCGCGGAGGTCGGTTTGCGAACGGCGAAAATTCAGATGCTCGCGCTGTTGAACGACCGCACACCTGTCGAGCAATTCGATGTGACCGGCCCGTTCGATTTTTCGCAGCAACTGGCGCCGCTGGACGAGGTGCGGCAGGCCGCGCTGGACACCCGCCCTGATTTGAGAGCGGCACTGCAATCGGTGGACAAAGCCAAGACCGATCACCGGCTCGCGGTCGCCATGGGATCCACGGACCCGACCTTCGGCGTTGATGTAGGCCGCAATCCTCCCATCGATCAGTACATTGGAGTCAGCGTCAGCATTCCGCTGCGCATTTTCGATCGCAACCAAGGCGAAAAGTTGCGCACGCAATTAGACATCGATCGTAACGAGAAGCTGATGGAAGTGACGAGGGCGCAGGTATTCAGCGATGTCGATTCGGCATACGCCACCCTCGAGAGCACGGTGGCGCTGCTGCAGCCGTACAAGGACCGTTATCTGCAGCAGGCATCGCGAGTGCGGGACACGATTTCCTTTTCGTACGAGCATGGGGCCGCTTCGCTGCTCGATTTCCTGGGCGCGCAAGCCGATTACCGCGGCGTGCAGGTCAACTACTTAAATTTGATCGGCGCGTACTTGGATGCGGCCGGTCAATTGAATCTTGCGGTGGGACGAGAGGTCATTCAATGAGACGCCTTAGCGTTGAAACAGCGGCTATGGCTTGCGTTCTTGCTTCGCTGCTATCCGGTTGCGGCGAGACGAAAGGCGATCCGAAGGCCGAAGCGCCGCCGCAAACAAAGGTGGAGCACGAGCAGGACGTCAATCTCGTGCAAGTCGACCACCCCGAGCAGTTTCCACTGACTCCAGCGATTGAATATGTTTCGACATCGAAGTTGATGGCCACGGGGTCGGTAAACCCGGACATTTCACGGACCGTGCCGGTGATTTCTCTGGCGACAGGCCGCGTGGTGGAAATACGAGCGCGGCTGGGCGACACGGTGAAAAAAGGGCAGATCCTGCTTCGGGTGCAGAGCGCGGATATCGCCGGAGCGTTTTCGGACTACCGGAAGGCGTTGGCGGACGAGCAACTTGCGCGCACACAAGAGGAGCGAGCAAAGCTGCTCTACGACAAAGGCGCGATCTCGCTGAACGATCTGCAAGTGGCGCAGGACACGGAGGACAAAGCCAAGGTCGATGTGGAGAACACGACCGAGCACCTGCGCGTGCTGGGGGCGGACATAAACCATCCAGCTGCCATCGTCGATATCGTCGCGCCGATCGCCGGCGTGATTACCGACCAGCAAGTGACGAATGCCGCGGGCGTACAAGGCTTGAGTTCCCCAAACCCGTTTACGATTTCCGATCTTTCCGACGTTTGGATCCTCTGCGACGTTTACGAGAACGACCTGGCCGACGTGCACCTGGGGGAAACCGCCGACGTTCGACTCAACGCATATCCCGATAAGGTCTTAACGGGCCGCATCTCAAACATTGGCCCGGTGCTCGATCCCACGATACGCACCGCCAAGGTGCGAATTGAAGTCCACAACAATGGACTCTTGCGGGTCGGCATGTTTGTGACGGCCACGTTCCACGGGCTCAAGAAAGAAACCAACGTGGCGGTGCCGGCGTCGGCGGTTTTGCACCTGCACGATCGGGATTGGGTCTATCTGCCGGCGGGGGACAAGAAGTTTCGCCGCGTGGAAGTAACCAGCGGGGACATGCTGCCGAACAACATGCAGCAGGTGACCGGAATAAAAGGGGGCCAGCAGGTAGTCGGCAATGCGCTGGTGATGCAAAACACGGTGGAGCAATAGGTGAGAGCACGTAGAGACCGGTCGGGAGCGATCCAATGATCCGCGCGTTTGTGAACTACGCGCTTGATAATCGCTTTATTATTTTGGGGCTAGCCTTCCTGTTGCTGCTGTGGGGCGCCATTTCTTTCCACAATTTGCCGGTCGAAGCCTATCCAGACGTGGCGAATAATTACGTGCAGATCATCACGCAGTGGCCGGGCCGGGCAGCGGAAGAAGTCGAGCAGCAAGTAACCATTCCGATCGAAATTCAGATGAATGGGATTTCTCATCTGGAACATCTGCGCTCGGTGTCGCTGTTCGGGTTGTCGAGCGTAATGCTGATTTTTGACGATCAATCGGACAACGACTGGAATCGTCAGAAGGCCCTGGAGAGATTATCGCAGGTGACGCTGCCGCCAGGCCTGAATCCGCAAATGGGTACGGACTGGAGCCCGGTGGGGCAGATTTTCTGGTACACGCTGAAAAGCACGAACCCGAAATATGACTTGATGGAATTGAAGTCCATCGAAGATTGGACGCTGGAAAAGCAATTCAAGTCCGTGCCGAATGTCGTGGATGTATCGAGCTTCGGCGGGCCGACCCGGGAATACCAGGTGCGCGTGGACCCGAACAAGCTTATCGCTTATGGCTTGAGCATCGCGCAGGTCGAGCAGCAGCTGGCAAACAACAATACAAATGCCGGCGGAAGCTTCCTGGAAGCCGGCCTGCAACAGATCAACGTGCGCGCCGTCGGCCTGTTTGACAATGTGAGTGACATCGAACAGACCGTGGTCGTGACGAAGAACGGCACGGCCATCCGAGTCAAGGATATTGCCACTGTAGCGCAGGGTCCCAAGATACGCTTAGGGCAAATCGGGAAAGCGATTCATCGTGTCGATGGAAGCGTGGTGGACAACGACGACGTGGTGGAAGGAATCGTGTTGTTGCGTAAAGGAGCCAATTCCGACGATACGCTCGAGGGAATCCACAAAAAGGTGAAGGAGCTGAACGAGCAGATCCTGCCGCCGGGAGTGAAGGTGGTTCCGTTCCTGGATCGCAGCGACCTAGTTCACTTCACCACGCACACCGTTCTGCACAACCTGACGGAAGGGATCATTCTGGTTTCGATTATCCTTTTTCTCTTCCTCGGCAATCTTCGCGGTTCGTTTATCGTGGCGCTTACGATTCCTTTTTCTTTATTGTTTGCGTCGATCTGCCTGGACCTGAATAAGATTCCGGCAAACCTGTTGTCTCTAGGGGCGCTGGATTTTGGAATGGTCGTGGACGGCGCGGTGGTGATGGTGGAAAACATCGTGCGCCATCTTGGCAGGACCGAGCCGACCCACAGGTCAACCATGCAGCGCATCCGGGATGCCGCGAATGAGGTCCAACGCCCTGTCTTTTACGCTATCGCGATTATCATCACCGCTTACTTGCCCATCTTCACGCTGCAGCGGGTTGAGGGGCGTTTGTTCAAGCCGATGGCCTGGACGGTAGCCTTTGCGCTGCTCGGCGCGTTGATATTCTCGATGCTGATCGCGCCGGTGCTTTCCAGCGTGTTCTTCAGGAACGGGATACGGGAATGGCATAACCCGGTGATGGATTACCTCAAGCGCTCGTACAGAAATTCGGTCCGCTGGGCGATCGAGCATCGCTTTGTTCCGGTTGGCGCGGCTGTCTTGGCGTTGTGTTTGTCGTTGTTCCTTATCTTCGGTGGCGTGATCGGATCGGAGTTCTTGCCGCACCTTGACGAAGGGGCGATTTGGGCGCGAGGGACGCTGGCACCAAGTACCGGGCCGACCGAAGGCGCTCGAATAATGAACCAGGCCCGAGTTGTCTTCGCGAGTTTTCCGGAGGTGACGCAGGTTGTTTCACAGGTCGGAAGGCCTGATGACGGCACGGACACCACCGGCTTCTTCAATACGGAATATTTCGTGGACCTCCTACCGAAGGCGAAATGGCGTCCCGTCTTTCATCAAGACAAAGATGAATTGATTGGCGCAATGGACCGCGAACTGAGTAAGATCCCGGGCGTGCTGTGGAATTTTTCGCAGCCGATTTCGGACAACATGGAAGAAGCGGTCAGCGGCGTAAAAGGGGAACTGGCGGTCAAGATTTACGGTGACGACCTGAGACTTCTCGAGACCAAGGCCGATCAGATCGTCGGTATCATGCGCGATGTTAAGGGAATTGAAGACCTCGGGGTGTTTCGCGTGATCGGACAGCCCAATCTGAATTTCATCGTGGACCGAAAAGCAGCAGCGCGTTATCAGATCAATGTCGCGGACATCCAGGATGCCATTCAAACCGCCGTCGGCGGGAACGCGGTCAGCCAAGTGCTGCGTGGGGAAGAGCGCTACGACCTGGTAATGCGTTACCAGGCGCCTTACCGCGACACTAAAGAGGCGATCGAGAACATTCGCCTGCTCTCGCCTTCCGGCGCGCGTATTTCGTTATCCCAACTGGCGAACGTGGAAGTTCACGACGGCGCATCAGAAATTTACCGGGAAGAGAATTCGCGTTATGTAGCGATTAAGTACAGCGTGCGCGGCCGCGACCTTGGCGGCGCCGTGGAAGAATCCATCCAAAAAGTCAACGCACAGGTGAAACTTCCCGTCGGTTACCACATTGATTGGGCCGGCGAATACGAAAGCCAGAAGCGCTCTCAGAAGCGGCTCATGATTGTGCTTCCACTAACCATTTTGGGAATTTTCGTGATTCTCTACACCATGTTCAGTTCGGTCAAGTGGGCGCTGCTCATCCTTGCGAACGTGGCCATGGCTCCCGTAGGCGGATTGCTCGCGCTTTTGTTGACCGGGACGCACTTTAGCGTTTCTTCCGGCGTCGGATTCCTGGCCTTATTCGGTGTGTCCGTGCAGACAGGTGTCATCATGCTCGAATACATCAATCAGCTCCGTGCATCGGGTCACATGATCGAGGATGCGGCCATCGGAGGAGCGGTGCTGCGCTTGCGGCCGATCATGATGACGATGCTGGTGGCCACCTTGGGATTGCTGCCCGCTGCTCTTTCGCACGGCATTGGTTCGGACTCGCAGCGTCCTTTCGCGATCGTCATTGTCGGGGGGCTGATGGGCGCTTTGCTGCTGAGCGTCTTTTTGCTGCCGACTTTGTATGTGTGGATTGCGCGAGATGGCGACAAGCTGCCAGAACCTGAGGCGGATTTTGGAGAGAGCTAGCGCAATTCAGCCTTCGAAACAGGCGATTTTCGAGGCCGCTAGGTTCCAAAGAGCAAACGTTCGAGGATGGGACCCAGGGCCAAAGCTGGAAGGTAGCTCAGAGCAACCATGATGGTCAGGCAGGCGGTCAGCAGAACACCGAAGGTCAACGAGTGAGTCGGAAGGGTTCCCGGGGACGAAGGGGTAATTCTCTGTCGCGCAAAAAGACCGGCGAATAATAACGCTGGAATGGCCAACGCGAACCGCCCCGCCATCATCGCGAGCGAAGTCGTGAGATTGTAAAAGGGAGTATTCGCGCTGAGACCAGCGAAAGATTGGCCATTGTTCGCAAAGCAAGAAGCGTAGGCAAAGAGAACTTCGGTAAAGCCGTGTGGGCCGGTGTTCGTGGTCAAGCCGGAGAGTCCGAGTTTGGTGCTTACTGCGACGGCGGTGAGTGGAAGGACAAACAACGGCGCGGCCAAAGCATACAGCATGATCATTTTGTTTTCGGCGGCCCCGATCTTTTTCCCCAGGTATTCGGGCGTGCGCCCAACCATGAGCCCCGCCAGAAACACGGCGATGGCAGCGGCCATAACCATGCCATAAAGACCTGTTCCCAGACCTCCGAAAACGATCTCTCCCAGCAGCAGGTTGACCAGCAGAATCATGCCGGCGAGCGACGTGTAGCTGTCATGCATGGAGTTATAGGAGCCGGTGGCGGTGTTGGACGTGACGAGGGCTGTGAGCACGGAGCCGCTCATGCCGAAGCGCACCTCCTTGCCTTCCATATTTCCACCCGACTGGAGCGCACTGTTTCCGAAATCGACACCAGCCAGACGAGGATTTCCTGTTTGTTCGGAATGATGGACAAAAGTCAATCCGCAGACGAAGAGAAAGACCATCACGCCATAGAAAAGCCATCCCTGGCGCGGTTGCCCCACCATTCGGCCGAAGGTGTTCGTCAATGCGGCGGGCAGCAGCGCAAGCGCCAACAGTTCAAGAAAGTTTGTGAGAGCTGTGGGATTCTCATAGGGATGAGCGCCATTCGCGTTAAAAAAGCCGCCGCCATTCGTCCCGAGATTTTTGATAAATTCCAGCGCAGCCACCGGGCCTTGCGGGATGACCTGCCGCGCACCCTCAACGGTCGTTGCTATTGCATAGTGGTGAAAGTTCATCGGAACACCTTGCCAGACGAGCAGTAAAGCGCCTACCAAAGCCGCCGGAAGCAAAACCCAGAGGAGGGCGCGCGTCAGGTCAACCCAAAAGTTACCCAGCGCGCCGGAGAGTTGCCTGGCAAGGCCGCGAATAAAGGCAATACCTGCCGCCAACCCCGCGGCGCCTGCGAGGAAATTCTGTGCGCAGAGCCCCACCATCTGACTGGAATAGCTCATTGTGTTCTCGCCGGCGTAGGCTTGCCATGTGGTGGTAGTCGAGAAGCTGAACGCGGTATTCAAAGCCAGATCTGGCGACATCGACGTCGTGAAATACTGGGGTAAGAACCAGGGAAGAAACTGCTGCATTCTGAGAATCGCATACAACAAAAGCGTGCCGACAAGTCCGAAGAGTATGAAAGATGTTGCATACTCCTTGCCACTCATCTCCACGTCTGGGTCGACGATAACTATGCGATAGATAAATCGTTCAACCGGAAGGCATAAGCGATCGAGCAGTGTTTGTTTCCGGGAAAAGACACGCTCCATGTAGCCGCCCAAAGGTTTCACGAGAGCAGTGACAATTCC
>Ga0187871_10003996_pt1 | contig 11228 bp, 10 predicted proteins | sample June2016WEW_16_1_FD_132988 | JGI IMG/M metagenome (GOLD analysis project Ga0187871, IMG submission 132988) | Peatland microbial communities from SPRUCE experiment site at the Marcell Experimental Forest, Minnesota, USA - June2016WEW_16_10 | ecosystem: Environmental > Terrestrial > Soil >...
CACGCCGAGGCCGCCAGGGGCGTGACTGGCAAAGCCCAGCAGCGTGGCTGCGACGAAGATAACGGCCACGGTGACGAAGCCGAGATTGGGCTCGTCCGGCACCAGCATGTACATGGCCAGCGCGCAGCACGACAGATCGAGGATACCGATGGCGATCTGAACAAGCGTCAAAGGACCGCCGGGCAAGGCCACCTGCCAGCCTTCGCCACCGACGACGCGCGGCTTGACCCAGACCCACGCCACGTAGGCGCCGAGCAGGGCAAGGAGCGCGAGCGCAATGACGCGATTGAGCCAGAGCGGCAATTGGTCGATGGCGCGTGCCGCCTGCGGCGCATCGAGGACGCCGAGGCCAAGCACGGTGGCGTTGCCGAGCCAGAAAGTGAGCCCGGCGACGAAGCAGATCTTGGTCACCTCGATGACGCTCAAGCCCCAGGCGGAATAAATGCGATAGCGCACCGCGCCGCCGGAAAAGACGCTGGCACCGACATTGTGTCCGACCGCATAGCTGGTGAAGCCGGCAAGCGCAGCGACGCGATACGGCACTTCGGAGCGGCCGATCGTGCGTAGCGCGAACAGATCGTATAACGTCAGCGTCAGATAGCCGGCGGCGACAAAGAAGCCGGCAATACCGAGCGTCCGCCAGTTGGTCGCCTCGATCGCGTCGAGGAGCGCGTCGAGATCGACGTCGCGCAGGATGCGATAGAGCACCACAACGGCCACGACGACGATGGTGAGGCTGAGCGCCATGCCCAATCGGCTGAAGCCGATATTTCGGTCGAAGAAGTGCGCGGACGCGCGCAATCTCTTCAGCATTCCGCGCTCCAGACCGGCTGTTCGTGCATCAATACCCGCATTGGAACGGTAAATTTCCAGTGTCCTATCAGATTCCGAAGTTGGGCATCAGGATACGCCGCAAGCGCGTGGACTTCAGAACCTCGACACCAGCGCGAACCGGTCCCCACCTAGCAGATGTCGTGTTCGGGCGCGAGGGCGGCGGTAAATGGGCGCCGGCCGCGCTGTTTGGCCACACCACGGCGGCTTGCCTGCCCAACGCGCCATTTTCCCGCCAATCGCCGGCGCAGCCGCGGCGGGGGCGGCCCGCTCAAGCCTTGCGAAGAACCCCGGCCGGGCCCTGCATCACCGGGATCAGGCCTCATCTAGGTCTGCCACAAGTTTTTTGCGGTTGACGAAGCGCCCGGTCCTCGCTTGGTACTGTCGACCGTTCCAAGGGGGAAATGCCAATGACCCGAAACAAGCCGCCGTTTCGTGCCGACGTTGTCGGCAGCCTGCTGCGCACCGCACCATTGAAAGAGGCGCGGGCAAAGCGGGAGAAGGGCGCGATCAGCGCGGCCGAGCTCACGGAAGTCGAGAACCGCGAGATCGAGAAGATCATCAAAAAACAGGAACAGGTCGGGCTCAAGGTCGCGACGGACGGCGAGTTCCGCCGCTCCTGGTGGCATTTCGATTTCTTCGGCATGCTCGACGGCGTCGAACTCTACGAGCTCGATCACGGCATCCAGTTTCATGGCGTGCAGACCAAGGCGCAGAGCGTTCGCATCAAGGACAAGCTCGGATTCTCCGACCATCCGATGCTGGAGCACTTCAAGTTCCTCAAGGCGCACACCCGCGTCCTGCCCAAGATGACGATCCCGAGTCCGGCCGTGCTGCACTTCCGCCTGGAGCCGGATGCCGTCAATAAGAAGGTCTATGCCGATCGCAGCGCCATCTTCGACGATCTGGCGAACACCTACCGGCAGGCCGTGCGCGCGTTCTACGACGCCGGCTGCCGCTATCTGCAGTTCGACGACACGGTCTGGGCCTATTTGTGCTCGCCGGCGGAGCTACAGAAGGCGCGCGACCGCGGCCTCGACGCCGACCGCCTGGCGCACGACTATGCCGGCGTGATCAATAAGGTGCTGGAGAGCAAGCCGGTCGACATGACGATCACGACCCACGTCTGTCGCGGCAACTTCCGCTCGACCTGGATTTCCGAGGGCGGCTATGAGCCGGTCGCTGAGATCATGCTCGGGACATTGAACTACGACGGCTATTTCCTCGAATACGACACGGCGCGCGCCGGCGGCTTCGAGCCGCTGCGCTTTTTACCTAAGGGAAACAAGATGGTCGTGCTCGGTCTCGTCACCAGCAAGAGCGGCGCGCTCGAAAACAAGGACGAGGTCAAGCGGCGCATCGCCGAGGCGACCAAATATGCCGCGCTCGACCAGCTGTGCTTGTCGCCGCAATGCGGCTTCGCCTCGACCGAGGAAGGAAACGTGCTCGCCGAGGACGAGCAATGGGCGAAGCTTAGGATGATCGTCGAGCTTGCCGACGAGGTGTGGCGCTGATCGGCACGGGCGTTGCCTTTTGAAATGCGGAGCTGATGGCCGCTGATACCCATTTTCGGACATCAGCCGCGGTCATTGTCTAAGCTTGTCTGCGCGCGTCCAGGATTGCCTCGATGACCGGCGTCGCGAAGGCGCCGCACCACATCAATTGCACGATGTACGTTTGCGATGCGAACAATGCGACGAGGGTCGCCGCGATAAAGATGACGGTCGTGAAGGTCGACCCGATGGCCCGGTCCGGTTGACCGCGCGGCCGGCATGCGAGAAACCACAGGATGGCATTCAGCCCGCTAATCACCGCCAAGTGCCCGGAATAGAGCACGAGGACATCAGGTGCGTCCCTATAGGTGCCGTAAAGCCCGGTCGTGATCGGTAGCGCGATGATCGACAGTAGAAACAGCAGGTTAAGATACACCACCGACCGCGTTGCGTGCGGCGCGTAGGTCAACCGGCGCTGATGGCCGAACCAGAACATCCCCGCCACGAGGAAGCTGAGCAGCAGGGCGGCAACTTGCGCGTGATAGGCGGCCCAGATCGTTGACCAAACTGGTGCACCGTTCAGAAACTGCGCCGTAGGAACACGGTATGCGAGCAGCGTCATCGCGACGCCAAAAATCGTGTTGCTCAGCACCTCAAGACGCCGCATGTCGAAGAGATCGCCCGAATTTGGCATGCTATCCCCTTCGGTCTCCGCGGTTGTCCAGCGTGAAAGCCTGCGAAATATAGCGCAAAGCCCGAACTAATACGCCCGAGATTTCCGCTTGAGCGGCAATGAGAGGTTTAGGCTTCGTTCAACTTCGCGCCGCCAATTCGTTTGTGCAGGTGCACCATGAAAGCCATGGCGAACAGCGGGGTCGCCAGGTTGACGAGCGGGATCGAGACGAACGCCGCGATGATCAAGCCGCCGGCATAGACGGTCGCGGCATGGCGCTTGCGCAAGGCCTTAGCCTCATCCGGCGGGCGAAAGCGCATGGCGGCGAGCTCGAAATATTCGCGCCCGAGCAGCCACGCGGTCGCCAAGAAGAAGATCACGGCACCGAAACCGGCGAACAGCAGGAACGGCACGGCGCACGGATAGACGGCGATCGCCAGCAGCGCGGTCTTGCCACCCTCGGCAATCGCCAGCCACAGCGGCAGCGCGACGCCGGGCGGGTCGCCCGAATAGTGCACGCGCTCGACCTCGTCGGCGATCTGGTCGGCGAAGAAACTGGCGACAAACGCGGTCACCGCCGGCATGAGAAAGATGCTGCCGGCGACAATGCCGAGGCTCGCGGCGATCGAGAGCACCCAGGCGAGCGCGCTCGCCGGCAGATGCGCGGCCGGCCCGAAATTCGTCTCCAGCGAGGCGCTGCCGGCGCCGACCAGCCAAACGATCAAGCGGTCGAGCGCGATGGCGGCAACGACAATGAGGGCAAGCGCCAGTGCGATCGACTTCCACAGCACCGCGCGCAGCGGCGCTGACAGCATCTGGGTGAGCGCTTTGACCGCGTCGTCGAGCATTTTTATCTCTCGTGTCCCGACCCCGCATTGACGCAAGGCCGAACTTCTGTGTCGCAATTCGGTTCACACAATCGCCGCCATTCTTGAGTGAGTCTGAGCCCGGCGGCGTTTGCGCGCCGTGCACCGTTCGGGCAATCTGCCGCAAGCCGCAAGTATTGGAAACCATGCCGCGACTGAGCCGCCGCTCGTTCCTCGCCGCCTCGGCCGCGCTTGCGGTACGCCCCGCGGCCGGCGCCGCCGCAGCGGCCTCGACCGAGGTCGACGTCGTCATCATCGGCGCGGGTGCCGCCGGCATTGCCGCCGCGCGGCGGATCGCCGCCGCCGGCCGTAAGTTCGTCTTGCTCGAAGCAGCCGACCATATCGGCGGACGCTGCATTACCGACATGGAGACCTTCGGCCTGCCCTACGACCGCGGCGCCCACTGGATCCACACCCCCGACCTCAATCCGGTGACCAAGCTCGCGCCGCGCAGCGGCATCGAAGTCTATCCGGCGCCGGCCAGCCAGAAGGTGCGGATCGGCCGGCGCTTCGCGCGCGAGGGCGAGCTTGAGGATTTTTTGGCCTCGCAAGCCCGTGCCACGCGCGCCATCGCCGACGCCGCGCGCAAGGGCGACGTGGCCTGTGCGCAGGCGTTGCCCAACGATCTCGGCGACTGGCGGCCGGCGGTCGAATTCGTGCTCGGCGGGTTCGGCTGTGGCAAGGAGCTTACGCAAGTATCGGCGGTGGATTTCGCGAAATCCGCCGAGCGCAATGCCGACGCCTTCTGCCGCCAGGGTTTCGGCGCGCTGATCGCGTCGCGCGCCGAGGGGCTTGCGGTGAAGCTGTCGACGCCGGCAATCGCGATCGACACCAGACGCAACGTCACGGTGGAAACGCCGCGAGGCACGATTGCCGCCCGCACTGTCATCGTCACCGTGTCGGCCAATGTGATCGCCTCCGGCGGCATCAAATTCACGCCCGAACTTGCCAGCCGCCAGCGCGACGCCTTTGCCAAGCTCTCGCTCGGCAGTTACGACCACATCGCGCTGGAAATCGCCGACAACGCGCTCGGTTTCGAGAGCGACGATCTGGTATTCGAGAAAGCGGCCGGTTCGCGCACCGCCGCGATCCTCGCCAACGTCTCCGGCACGCAGCTTTGCCTGGTCGAAGTCGCAGGCAGCTTCGGCCGCGATCTCGCGGTGCAGGGCGAAGCGGCGATGGTCGACTTCGCCGCCGATTGGCTGGCCGGCCTTTACGGCGCCGACGTGAAGAAGGCGATCAAGCGGTCGCACGCCACGCGCTGGAACCACGAGCCTTTGGCGCTCGGCGCCTTTTCGGCCGCGGCGCCGGGCTGGCAGGGAGCCCGCCGCATCCTCATGGAGCCGGTGCAAGGCGCCGTATGGTTCGCCGGCGAAGCCGTCCATGAGACCCTGTGGGGCACGGTCGGCGGCGCCTGGGAATCGGGCGAGCGCGCCGCCGACGCGGTCTTGCGCCGGCTCGGCGGAAAGAAGGAGCCGGCACCGGCGGAAGCCGATGCATTGCTCAAACACAAGCTGAAACGAGTGCACACCGAGCAGCGCCGGTAACGGCGCTTTCAGGCCACGCCGAACCTCTCGCGCGACGAACCGCGCTGAAGCTCACGCCCGCAGCACGCCGCCGGTGCGTTTGCCCACCTCGGCGACGATTTTGGCCGCCAGCGCCTCGATCTCGGCGTCGGTCATCGTCCGCTCGCGCGGCTGGATGGTGACGGCGATGGCGATCGATTTCTTGCCCGGCTCAATGCCGGCGCCCTCGTAGACGTCGAAGACCGTAACGCCGCTGATGAGCTTGCGGTCGACCGAGGTCGCGGCGCGCGCAATGTCGGCGGCTTTCACAGTTCGCTCGACCACGAAAGCGAAGTCGCGTTCGACCGGTTGGAACGGGGAGAGTTCGAGTGCGGGCTTGGCGCGCGTTGCCTTCGCCTTTGGCTCGGGGATGCGCTCCAAAATCACCTCGAAGGCGACGAGCGGGCCCTCGGCGTCGAGCGCCTCGAGCGCGCGCGGATGCAACTCGCCGAAATGGCCGAGCACGTTCTGTGGGCCGATCTGAATGGTGCCCGCGCGGCCGGGATGAAACCAGGACGGGCCCCCCGGCACGACTTGCAGCGCTTGCGCCGGCGCGCCGGCGACCGCCAAAACGGCGAGCGCGTCAGCCTTGGCATCGAAGGCGTCGACAACACCGTCGCGTTTGGTCCAATGGCGGCCGACGCCGGAGGGTTTGGCGAGCGCGCGCCGTACGCCGGCGGCAGCGGTGAATTGATCCTCCGGCCGGTCGCCCTTGAAAATCTGCCCGACCTCGAACAGTGCCGTGTCGGGAAAGCCGCGGTCGGCATTGCGTTGCGCGGCCGCGACAAGGCCGGGAATGAGACTCGGCCGCATGTCGGAGAGATCGGCCGCGATCGGATTGGCGAGCGCAAGCTCCGGCTGGCCGCCGCCGAACAATTCCGCCTGCGCCTTGGCGATGAACGACCAGGTCACCGCCTCGACGAGGTCGCGCGCGCCGAGCGCGCGTTTGGCCTTGCGCGTGCGCACCTGGATCGGCGTGAGCACCGGCTTGCGCGGCGCCTCGCCGCGGTCGAATGGCGTCGCCGGGATGCGGTCGACGCCGAAGATGCGGATCACTTCCTCGACGATGTCGGCCTTGTTTTGCACGTCGGGCCGCCACGACGGCACCGTCACCTTCAGGCGCTCGCCTTGGCCGGCCGCGGCGAATCCGAGACGGTCGAGCACGCGGCGGACGTCCGGCAACGGCACCGCGACGCCCGCCAGACGCTTGATTTCGGACAACGGAAAACCGATGACGCGCTCCGGGGTTTCCGCGCTGCCGGCGACGGTAACCTCCGACGGCATACCGCCGCAGAGATCGAGCACCATCTGCGTCGCCAGCTCCAGCCCGGGCCGCATGAAGGCCGGATCGACGCCGCGCTCGAAGCGGTAGCGGGCATCGGAATTGATGCCGAGTTGGCGGCCGGTCTGGGAAATGTTGATCGGATTCCACAGCGCCGACTCGACGAGCACGTCCGTGGTCGCGGCCGAGCAGCCGGTTTTCTCGCCGCCCATGATGCCAGACAGCGATTCCACGCCGTCCGCGTCGGCGATGACGCAGATTGTCTCGTCGAGCGGGTAGGTCTTGCCGTCGAGCGCCAGCAGCGTCTCGCCGGCGTGCGCGCGACGGACCGTGAGGTCGCCGCGCACCTTCGCGGCATCGAACACGTGCAGCGGCCGGCCGCCGTCATAGGTGATGAAGTTGGTGATATCGACCAGCGCATTGATCGGCCGAAGCCCGATCGCGGTGAGCCGCTGTTGCAGCCAGGCCGGCGATGGACCGTTCTTCACGCCGCGCACGAGGCGCAACGCAAAGGCGGGACAGAGCTCAAACGCCTCGATCGTCACATTGACCGGGCAGGGGAAGCTGCCGTTGACCGCCTTGATGCCCGCGTCCTGGAACGTCCCCGTGTCGGCGGCGGCGAGATCGCGCGCGATGCCGTTGACGCCGGTGCAATCGGCGCGGTTCGGCGTCAGGTTGATCTCGATCATCGGATCGTCGAGCCCCGCCCATTGGGCGTAGTTCGCGCCGACCGGCGCGTCGTCGGGCAATTCGATAATGCCTTCGTGATTGTCGGAGAGCTGCAGCTCGAACTCGGACACCAGCATGCCGCGACTCTCGACGCCGCGGATGGTGCCGACCTGCAGCGTCATGGCCTTGCCCGGGATGAAGGCGCCCGGCGGCACGAACACACCCTTCATGCCGGCGCGCGCATTCGGCGCGCCGCAGACGACCTGAATCGGCTTGCCGTCGCCGGTGTCGACCATGCAAACGCGGAGCCGGTCGGCATTGGGATGCTGCTTCGCCTCGACCACGCGCGCGATGATAAACGGCGCCAGCAGCGTGCCTTTGTCCTCGACGCGCTCGACCTCGAGCCCGATCATGGTGAGTTTTTCCGTGATCTCGCCGAGCGGACGATCGGTATCGAGGTGCTCTTTGAGCCAGCGAAAAGTGAATTTCATCATGGCATCAGGAGCTCAATCCCCCCGCCAGCGTCGGGAAATCGAGCGGGCGGAAGCCGTAATGCGAAAGCCAGCGCACGTCGGCCTCGAAGAAGGCGCGCAGGTCCGGCATGCCGTATTTGAGCATCGCGATGCGGTCGATACCCAGGCCCCAGGCAAAGCCTTGAAACTCGTCGGGATCGAGGCCGCAGTTTCTCAGCACGTTCGGATGCACCATGCCGCAGCCCAGAATCTCCATCCAGTCGTCGCCTTCGCCGAAGCGGACTTCGCCTTTGTCGCGCCGGCACTGGATATCGACTTCGAGCGAGGGCTCGGTGAACGGAAAGAACGAGGGCCGGAAGCGCATCTTGACGCAATCGACCTCGAAGAACGCCTTGCAGAATTCCTCCAGGATCCACTTCAGGTGGCCGAGATGCGAGCCGCGGTCGATCACCAGGCCCTCGACCTGGTGGAACATCGGGGTGTGGGTCTGGTCTGAGTCGCTGCGATAGGTGCGGCCGGGACAAATGACGCGGAGCGGCGGTTTTTGCGCGAGCATGGTACGCACCTGCACCGGCGAGGTGTGCGTGCGCAGCAGCAACCGCGAGCCGTCAGGCTTCGGATTGAAGAAGAACGTATCCTGCATGTCGCGCGCGGGATGGTCTTCCGGAAAATTGAGTTTGGTGAAGTTGTAATCGTCGGTCTCGATGTCGGGTCCTTCGGCGATGGCAAAGCCCATATCGGCGAAAATCGCCGTCAGCTCGTCGATCACCTGGGTAATCGGATGGACGCGGCCGATCTCGAACGGCGCTTCGCGTACCGGCAAGGTGACATCGACGGTTTCGGTGTTGAGGCGTTGTTCAATTTCCGCTTGCTTTAGCACCTCGCGCCGCTTTGCTATACGCTCTTCAAATTCCTGTTTAACAGGATTGATTTGACCGGCTATATCTCGACGTCTCTCAGGCGGTTGGTTGCGTAGATCAGAAAGTTGAATTTGAATTGTGCCGTTCTTGCCGAGTAGCTTAGCTTGCGCATCGTCAAGTTCACCGAAATTGGAAATTATCGTAAGGTAACTTCCAATTGATGTTGTGTTTGAGGTCTGTGGAAGTTGTATGGAATGAGGATCAGCTTTTATTTGCTGAATCTCCTCGTTTAGTTTGGTCAACGCCTGCTGAAACCACTGTTTATCTTCGGCCATCGAAATTGTCCGTGTTCAATCCGGCGTGAACGGCAGATCGGTATCATGCGGCCTGCCGCCCGCCTGTGTCAGCAGGCAATGAACCTGACCGCGTGGGTCTGATGGTAAAACATATGGGCCACGAGAACCCAGCGGGGCCTGGTGAGATCGCGTTTGATTGCGCCGGAGTAGTAGGTGAGATCGGCGGCCAACCAGGACGGATCGACGGTATCGGCCCAGTCGATGATGGTGCGATCGAAGCCGGCGCGCTCGGATTTCAAATTGTCCCAATGGGGATAGAGCGAAACCGATTCGGGGATGCCGGCCTGCGGCCTCGGCAAATCTGTGAAGCGGCTCATCTGGATGCGGTCAGCCCATAGCAGATGGCTAAGCGTCTTATGGATCGACCCAAAAAATGCGCCGCGCTCGCGCCGACGCTCCTCGTCCGACAGCCGGTCGGCGACGCCGTAGAGGTTTTCATTCTGCCAACGATTGTAGCGCGCCATGCGCTGCACGTAGGCGCGATCGATCATGGCAACCTCACACCGTCAGCGCTGACTTGGCTTGGCCGACGATCGCTTCGAACGCCGCGGGCTCGCGGATCGCGAGATCGGACAGCACCTTGCGGTCAACCACGATGCCGGCCTTGCTCAAGCCGGCGATGAAGCGGCTGTAGTTGAGGCCGAACGGCCGCACCGCCGCATTGAGGCGCTGAATCCACAGCGCGCGGAAGGTGCGCTTCCGCCGCTTGCGGTCGCGGTAGGCGTATTGGTTCGCCTTCTCGACCGCCTGCTTGGCGACGCGGATGGTGTTTTTGCGCCTGCCGTAATAGCCCTTGGCGGCCTTGAGCACCTTCTTGTGCTTGGCATGGCCGATGACGCCGCGTTTGACGCGTGCCATGATTGATCTCCTCTCGATCGCATAACGCTGGATGGACGGCGGCCGAAAAAGCGGCTGGACTGTCAGCCGTTCGGCAAAAAGTACTTCCTGATCCTGTCGCCGTCGGTCTTGAACAGCACGGCGGTGCCGCGCAACTGGCGGATCTGCTTTTTGGTGCGCTTGATCATGCCGTGGCGCTTGCGCGACTGCGCATAGAGGACCTTCCCGGTCGCCGTCACCTTGAAGCGCTTTTTCGCGCCCGACTTGGTCTTGATCTTGGGCATTTGGCTCTCCTTGGCCGCAGGCACAAAGGCGCCGCGGCCGAAAATGCTCATCAACGAGCGTTGTGTGCTTGGAGCACGTCGCCGCTGCCACGGCAGCCCTAATCAGCCGGGCGGCGGGAGGGCGCGGTTATGGCAGAGCCGGCCGAAAATGGCAAATATCTTCGGCCGCCGCAGCCTTGCCGCAGCGCATCGCCGCTTGTCCGGAATATTGCTGAATTTCCGAGCGCTTAAGGCAGCTCGGAAATCAACTTGGCCGTTTCGGCCTCGGACCACGCGCGCACCGTGCAGGTGCGGATGTTGCCCAGACCGCCGATGGTCAGCATCAGCTTGGCGATGTTGTCGCCGTTCGCGGTTTCCATGATGACCAAGAGATCATGCTCGCCCGAGGTCATATAGATCTGCTTGATGTCGACGCCGAGCTTTTTAGCGGCCTCGCGGGCGGCGCTGGTCCGCTTGGCAAAGTCCTTGACTCCGCGGATTCCCTGCTCAGTCCAGTTCGCAGTGCCGATGAATATCATGGTCGTCTCCTCTCCCTGAACAATTTCCCGGGCTTCGGCGCCGGGTTATTTCCGAAGCGGCCGCCGATGATATTAGCGCAGCGCCACGCCATCGGCGCCGCTTAACGCGGCGCCAAAACCATGACCACTTGCCGGCCCTCGAAGCGCGGCTCCTGCTCGATCTTGGCGATCTTCGAGGTGTCGCCCTTGACGCGGTCTAAGAGCTTGTAGCCGAGCTCCTGGTGCGCCATTTCGCGGCCGCGGAACCGCAACGTCACCTTGACCTTGTCGCCTTCCTGAAAAAAGCGCTCCATCGAGCGCATCTTCACGTCGTAATCGTGATCGTCGATCATCGGCCGCAGCTTGATTTCCTTGATCTCGACGACCTTCTGCTTCTTGCGCGCCTCGGCGGCTTTCTTCTGCGCCTGGTATTTGTATTTGCCGTAATCGAGGATTTTGCAGACGGGCGGGACCGAGTTCGGCGCGATCTCGACGAGATCGAGCCCGGCCTCCTGCGCCATGGCAATAGCGGCGGTGATCTC
>Ga0187871_10003997_pt1 | contig 11228 bp, 7 predicted proteins | sample June2016WEW_16_1_FD_132988 | JGI IMG/M metagenome (GOLD analysis project Ga0187871, IMG submission 132988) | Peatland microbial communities from SPRUCE experiment site at the Marcell Experimental Forest, Minnesota, USA - June2016WEW_16_10 | ecosystem: Environmental > Terrestrial > Soil >...
GCCGTGGTGCCCGCCGGAACCACCGTGACACGCGCACCCACGTGGCACAGCCGGCGCAGAATGTTCCGCTTGATGCCGTAATCGCAGGCGACAACATGGCACCATGGTTCGCAGGGCGGGGCCATGCGGTCCGTTGGCGATACCGCCTCTACCGGCTTATCCCATTCATAGCTGGATTGCGTGGTCACCCGCGTCGCCAGGTCGAGACCAGTCATCGAAGGCGCTCTGCGGGCCCGCTCCACCAGCTCCTGCGCACTACCGCCACCGGCCGACAGCACGCCTCGCATGACACCTCGGCTGCGGAGATGACGCACCAGCGCACGGGTGTCGATTTCGGCGGCTACCGGAATGCCGTTCGTCACGAGGAAGTGCTCCGCGGTTTCCGCCGACCGCCAGTTGCTGGCCAGCGACGAAAACTCGCGTACCACCAGCCCTTCAATCCACGGGCGCGCCGATTCCTGGTCGTAGACATTCGCGCCGTAGTTGCCAATTTGCGGATACGTGAGCACCACAATCTGCCCCGCGTAGGAAGGATCGGTGAAGATCTCCTGGTATCCGGTAATGGCCGTGTTGAAAACGACTTCGCCCACGCTGTCCGCGCGCGCACCAAAGCCTCTGCCCTCGAAGACCGTGCCGTCCTCCAGGGCGAGAATCGCAGGATTCAATTGTTCGGAACCTCCAGGTGTGCCGGCTCGCCGGGGGTAACTACCATTAAAACACGGGCGGGAACGGGTCCGCGGTGATTACGGCGGCCGATCCTGAGATGCGTGTTGGACGGACCTGCATATCGGGCGATCCGATGGCCCCTGACCTCCCGACCAAGGTCGCGCAACACATAAGGACGTTGTCATACGCTTAGGAGAAAACGGATTTGTCGCTGTCCTACAAGCGGGAGAAATTTTGGCAGGCTGTACACACGCTAGCAACCAGTCCCGCTCGCATCCAGGAAAGGCCCGCCGGAGCGGCACAGTTCTTGATGCGGCTCCACGAGCCCAACGACCTGCCCGAAGAGTACCGTCAGGAATTTCGCGCGGTCTGGGGGGAACTCGCGGCGGAGCGGGCCACCGGGGCTGTCCATATCGATTCCCGTGTTTGTGCGGGTAGTGTTGCGGTGTGCGCGAGCGCCAAGAGGGCGAAACTGATCGCCAGACGTGTTTTCGTAGGGCGTTCCCCTCTTTCAACGGACATGATAAATCTTTACTGACCAAAGAACTCGGTTTCGTTTCCGGAGGTTCCGGAGGCTTTGCTCTCGCCCTTTGTGGCTCCTAGCTCTCTGCCGACTCCCGGATGTCTTCCACATCGGCAAGATCGCGCAACCGGCCCGCCGCAAGCTTCGCCGCAATCAGATCGTCCCCGAAATGAAGAACTCCGTGAGTCCACTTTGCGGGTCGATAACGCCCTCAACGCGCCTTTCCTACGTAGCATCAAAATCGACCCGTGGCGACTTCGTCTCCCAAGTCCGTGTCCACAACCTAATCGCCCGTCTCAAATAATGTCTTGGGGAGTTCGGACCGCCGGATGATGCTCAACAGAGTTCCGCGCCGAAGCGGATCATGCAGTGGAACCGGAACAGTTATTGTCGACGCCTCCACGCGCTTTTGCACGATCCGGTGGCTGCCTCGCTGGCGAACCGCCGCGAGTCCACCGCGGGACAATCCAAAGCTGCGCCGTCTCCTCCGAACCAGGGCACCCTGGGACCGGTAATTGTGAATACCATCCGGATCGGTCCGCCCGAGAAACTCTCCGCTGAACACGATGTCTCGGAGTTCGATTCAGGCGAGCCTTCGCTCGACGATTGGCTGCGGCGCCGCGCCCTGAACAATGGGGTCAGTGGGGCCTCCCGAACATACGTGGTCTGTGCCAGCCGGAAAGTGGTCGGCTACTACGCTCTCTCGGCCGGGGCCATCGCTCATATCCACGCACCCGGGCGGATCAGGCGCAACATGCCCGACCCAATTCCGGTGGTCGTCATCGGAAGGCTCGCGGTGGACAGAACCTTTCACGGGAAAGGCCTGGGAACGGGCCTTCTGCGGGATGCCGTAGTGCGCACACTGCAGGCCGCGAAGATTGCGGGTGTCCGCGCGATACTGCTGCACGCGATCTCTGAAACGGCGAAACGCTTCTATGAGAAGTACGGATTTGTCGCGTCGCCGGTGGATCCGATGACCGTGATGATCACCACGGCGGAAGCCGCAAGAATCATTGATCGCAAGTCCTGAGCAGGCCATCGCCTTCGCGCCCTACTTCTTCGCCGACACTCCCGCGAGATGGTAATCCGAGAAGCTCTCATCCTCCGCCTGGCGATTCCTGAACACCCACAGGACGTCGGCTTTGGAGCGCATCACGAAATGCCGTGCCAGCCAGATTCCGGGCGCAACCGGCGCCTTGTCGAGCTCGAAGAACGTCCCTGGCTGCACGTGCGCGAGAAACCCGCCAATGCTCACCGGCCGAATCACGTGCGCCTCCACCTTCACCCATTGGTATGTGCCACTGTCGATCCATAGCGTACCGTTCATGCCCGTGAGCGCCTCGGTTTCCATATTGGGAGGCTGGTAGCCGGCGCGCGGAGTTGCCTTCAGTACCCATACCTGATGGTCCTCCAGCGTCTGCTGACCCACAAACTGGAAGTCGAAGGCCCGGGCGATCTGGCTCATCATCAGATGGTCCCGATCCCGGCCACGCTGATATTTGGCGATTCGTCTGGCGGCCTGCCCTGGTGATTCGGCGCTGCGTTCGGCGACGGTTGTCTCCAGCTTTTGCTCTTCCCGGCGAGCACCCTCGGCCGACAGCGGCTTACCGTTTTCCATGACGATGCGGGAGTACGGCGTGCCGCGGATTGTTGTTACATCGTAGGTGATGGTTCCGTGTGGACTGCGGTCTGTCTCGATGAAGTCGTAACGCGGAGCGGCGTTCCAGTCAGCGTCAGTTACTCCCACCGAACGCGCGATGACGGTGCTCACGTCGGGCGCCCGTTCGGCGGCCTGACCAGCCATCCACGCTCCAGGCAGCGCGATTGCGTACCATAGCCTTGCCCACACTACTCAATAGACGCGCGGCAAGGCCAAACCTTTCGCCAAACGGCATCCTGTAAGAAAAAGGGGCAGATAGGCGATCTGCCCCATGGCGTGCGAAGAAAAAGGTTCGTCAGAACCTGTACTGGAGTGAGAGCTGAATCAACCGCGGATTGCGATCGCTAAGTACCTCGCCGAACGTCGTATCGTTGATGTTCCCGTCCGGGTTCAGGAACTGGGTGTGATTGAAAAAGTTGAACGCCTGTGCCCGGAAGGTCAACGTCTGGCTCTCGGTGAGGTGCGTCGACTTAGAGACTGAAAGATCGGTGTTCAGCGTGCCCGGCCCGTGAAACACGTTGCGGCCAAAGTTGCCGTAATAGCCGGCCCCCTGCGCCACTGACGGACCCGAACCAACGCGCGCAAAATTGGGGTTGCCCGCACCATCGGCCGTGCCGCCGCCGGTCCCGTCAAAATAATTGTTCAGATTCCCGGTGCTGGAGTAAAAAGCGTTCGACCGTGGATCGACGAACTCCACCGTGCCACCAAGGTAGTTGGGCCGGTCGTCGCCCGCGCCGGTGAGGGAACGGTCGGCGGTGTCGTAAATGTCGAATGGTATGCCGCCCTGAATGGTGACCACCGACGAAATGGTGAAACCGCCCAGAACGTGGCCGAGGAATCCCCTCTGGTCTTTAAAGAACGGGAGATTATAAACAACGCTGCCGATATACGCCTGGCGCACGTCGGTATCGCAGTTGCCGATATCCCTTGTCGCGTCAAACGGGTTGATTCCATCCTCCGCCACGCCGCCACGCAATCCGGAAACGTCGTCGATGCAGTGCGACCACGTGTAGGAGTTGGTCAACTGCAGCCCGCTCGAGAAGCGCTTGTTGAGACTGAGCTGAAGGCTGCTGTAGCTCTCATTGCCATTGCTCTGCTGGTCCTCGAGCCCTCCGAATACCGCTCCGCCATACGTCGCATCCTGCGGGTTGTTGATGTTGTAAACTTCGCGGAAGGGTTCATCGGCCGTGCTCGCCGTAGGCGTGGGCAGCGCAGGGTTGATGTCCTGTCGGTTCTCCAGGTGCCGTCCCTGAGTGCCGACATATGCGGCGGTGGCCACCCAGTTCCGCGCGATCTGATATTGCACCTGCAGAGCGTACTGGAACGAATAAGGAGTCTGGAAGTGCGGGTCCATGAAAAAGAGACCCAGCGGAGCGAAATTAGCGAAGTTGAACGGCTGCCCGGGCGCGGCCGGAGTGAACGGGAAAGGATTCTGCGCCAGCGGCGTGCTCGAGGTCTGATAAGGATTCGTAATGTCGGTCACAAACAGCACGGGCAACTGGAAGCCGTACGGCACGGCCCCCAGGAACTGCAATTCGAGTTCGGTCTCGGGATCGTTGTAGAACATGCCGAAGCCGCCGCGAATGCTGAGCTTGCCGGTTTTCGTCGGGTCCCAGGCAAATCCAAAGCGCGGCTGAAACTCCGTGGTGTCGCCCGGATACGTTGCGTCAGGGACTCCGGCATCCCCGGGAAACACCAGGCCAACCGGAGCGCTGGGGTAAATCGTCGACTGCTGGCCGGCTCTGAACTGATTCAGCCGGTTGTAGATGTCGGTTATCGGGCTGCCGTAGTCGTAGCGCAAGCCGATGTTCAGTGTGAAATTGGAAGCCACCTTGAAGTCGTCCTGTGCGTACCCGGCCAGGAACTTGACACGGTACGATCCATTTCCGGACGTCGCCTGGTCGTAGAAGGTGGCGCCGCCATTGGCGAAATCATTCACTGCGGGGTCGTTGGCACCCAGACCGGGAAGCAAGGGCTCAAGACCCGCCTCGGTGAGCGAGCCGTCAAAGATGAAGTAGCCATTGTTGATGAAGTCGAACGTCTGCGCCTGTTCGTACGCGTCGTACTCGGCTCCGAATTTGAACGTGTGCCGTCCCTTCACCCAGGACACGCTGTCGCGGTATTGCCATTGGTCGTCATAGCGGGCCTGCGGGCCCTGATACGTGTTCCCCACGGCGATGTTGCCAACGAAGATCAGCGGAGGACCCGCCTCGCCGGGAGCATCCGGGTTGATGCCGGTGAAGCCGAGGCTTTCCGGGGAAGTCGTGTTTTGCGGTATCACGCCAGGCGCAGCGAGCCGATGAAACGCTGCTGTAGCCTCATTGACAACGGTGGGGCTGAAGGTGTGCGTGTCATGCAGTGTGACGTTGTAAAACGTGTTGTAACTGGTGTCGCCGAATCCAGGTATCGGAACGCCCGAATAAGCGAACGGCTGAAAATCAGCGTTCTGTTCTGTGAAGAACGAAAGGGACAGACCGTTCTTGTCGGAGAAACGGTGATCGATCTTGAAAAGACCCTGATTGCGGTTCAGCCTGTCCCCAGGCGCGCTCACGTAGAGGTCGCTGCCCAGGTTGGCCACCGGCGTTATATTCACGATATTCTGCGCCACCTTCACTCCGTTAGCCAGGATCGCCGCCCGCTCGGCGTCCGAGAATACCTGACCGGTGCTGGTCGTGCCCTCCACGCGCCGGAAACCAAGGTACGAGGCGAAGAAAAACGTCTTGTCGTGGATGATGGGTCCGCCGACGTTCGCATCGAAATCGTTGGCGTTGTATTGAGCACGCGGAGTTCCCGCTTCGTTCTGGAAGAAATCGTTGGCATTCAGCAGCTTGTTGCGAAAGTACTCTTCCGCCTCGCCATGGTAGGAATTCGTGCCGGATTTAATGGTGGATTCGATCACGGCGCCGGAGTAGCGCCCGTACTCGGCGTTCATCGGCCCGGTAACCACGCGAAACTCGCCAATGGCCTCCGGTGAGATCACGCTGCTCGCATCGGGTACGTTGATCGCCAGGTCGTTGTCGTCAGCGCCATCCAGAAAGAAGTTGTTGGACTGCGTGCGCTGGCCATTAACCGAGAACGGGCCGACGCTGGAGGGGGATGCCTCGGCAACCGGCTGGGTAATACTGACGCCAGGCTGCAAGGCGACCAGGTTGAGCACGTTGCGGCCGCCGGCTCCGGATAACAACGGAAGATCCGGAATATTCGTGATAGCCTCGCCAAGCTGCGCATCGTCGATGTTCACCTGGGAAGGAGTGGCATCCACGGTCACTGATTCCGTGATTTGGCCAAGTTCCAAATTGACGTCCATGCGCAGGATGCTGGCTACGATCAGGCGCTGTTCGGAGAGCGTGGTTCTGCGGAAACCAGGCGCCTCCGCGGTAACCGTGTACATTCCGGGCGGAAGCTGCACGATGGTGTACTCGCCGATGGTGTTGGTCGTGGTTGGCGATTCGGCCCCGGTGCCGGTGTTCTTCACGATCACCTTGGCTGCGGGAACCGCTGCGCCAGTGGCGTCTCTGACGATTCCTGTAATGGTCCCCGTGGCTGCTTGTCCCCACGCCGAGACGCTGATCAAACCGGCCAGTAAAGCTCCGAAACCTGCACGCGACACAACCGCGGCGATTCGTTTCATCTGCAAGATCCTCCCGTTTTTCTAACGTCCCGATTTGACCTGGAACTGCTCTGCGGGACGCGCGAGCGAGTGCACGGGTGAGGCCATTTATTACCTATCGCGCGAAGAGATTGGCGTTTAAAACCGCGTTAGAAACAGTACAGAAACTCGTTAGATCGGGGGTGGCCGGCGCAATCCGGTTTTCGGCAGGATAAATTCTGAATCTGGAAAAGGGACGATTTGTGCGGCCGCCTGGAAACGGTACTGCAGCGAGACCTGAACGATGCGAGCTGGCTCCGTGGTCGCCACCCCCTGGCCCCAAAAGTGGAGTCATTGATGTCGCTGACCGGGTTTTGGAATTGCGCGTGGTTGAAGAAGGTGAACGCCTGAGCGCGGAAGGTCGGCGACTGCGATTCGGCGATGCGGAAGCTCTTGCCGACGGAAACGCCCTGTTATGATTCAAGGAAAAGAGAGGGGTCCGTCGCCCTCGCCATGATTGCGGAAGTACATACGGTTCAGTTCGACTCGATCACCCTCGACTCCGGCGTGGAGTTGTCGCCGGTTCAGGTCGCGTGGGAATCGTACGGCAGCCTCGACTCAGCCGCATCGAATGCCATCCTCGTCCTGCACGCCTTCTCAGGTGATGCGCACGCAGCAGGCGTGAGCCAGGAAACCGGATTGCCCGGTTGGTGGGACAACATGATCGGCCCGGGCAAGGCCTTTGACACCGACAAATACTTCGTCATTTGTTCGAACGTGCTTGGGGGCTGCCGCGGCAGCACGGGACCGGCATCGATAAACCCGGCCACCGGATGCCCGTGGGCCATGACGTTTCCAGTGATCACCATTGCCGACATGGTGCGGTTGCAGAAGAAGCTTATCGATCATCTGGGTATCCGCCGCCTGCTGGCCGTAACCGGCGGATCGATGGGCGGCATGCAGGCGCTGGAATGGGCGGTTGCGTATCCCGATTCGGTGATCGCCGCCATCCCTATCGCCACTACGGCGCGCCACAGCGCACAACAGATCGCGTTCGATGAGGTGGGCCGTCAGGCCATCATGGCCGACCCGGATTGGTGCGGCGGAAACTACTATGGCAAGAATCCGCCGGCGCGTGGGCTGGCAGTCGCCCGCATGGTGGGCCACATCACCTACATGAGCGACGATTCCATGCGCGAGAAGTTCGCCCGCCGGCTGCGCGGCAAGGAACAGTTCGGGTTTGATTTCGAAGCAGACTTCGAGGTGGAGAGTTACCTGCGTTATCGCGGGCGCCAGTTTGTCGACCGTTTTGATGCGAACTCGTACCTTTACATCACGAAGGCGATGGACTATTTCGACCTCACCGCGTCGCGCGCCACGCTGGCTGCGGTGCTGGAACCGGTTACGGCGCGGTTCCTGGTGCTGAGCTTTACGTCGGATTGGCTTTATCCGAGCTATCAATCGCAGGAGATTGTGCGGGCCCTGCGCGCTCACAATGCGGATGTGGCCTACTGCGAGTTGCCGTCGAATTACGGTCATGACGCGTTCCTGGTGGATGTCGCCGAGCAAACCGACCTGATTCGCGGGTTCCTCGACAGCACGGCGAAAGCGAGATCGTGATGGCCGCGCCGACGCAACCCCGTATCGATCCGTTCGTGCTCGATGTGCTGGGCCGCAGCGATTACGCGATCATTGGCGAACTGATCCCGCCCAATAGTGCCGTGCTCGATCTCGGCTGTGGTGAAGGCGAGTTGCTGGCGTGGCTGGCGGCCAACAAGCGTGTGAAGGCGCGCGGGGTGGAACTTTCCGGCCCAAAGGTTCGCAAAGCCATCGCCAGCGGCGTCTCGGTGTTCCATGGCGATTTGCTGGATGCCCTTGCCGGGTATCCGGATTTCGCCTTCGATTACGTCATCCTCAGCCAGACGCTGCAGGAAACCGCTGAGCCGCTCAAGGTGCTGCGAGACATGTTGCGGTGCGGCCGAAAGGCCATCGTGGCGTTTCCAAACTTCGGGCATTGGCGGGTACGCGTCGCCCATCTGTTCACCGGCCGCGCGCCGCGTACGAAACTGTTTCCCTACGATTGGTACGATTCCCCGAACATCCACTTTCTGACGGTCACCGATTTTCAAACGCTGGCCGCGCAGGAAGGCTGGACCATCGAACGCGAGATCTTCATCGCCGGCAAACGCCGAGTTTCGTTGTTGCCGAATTTGCTTGCGGAGACCGCGGTGTTTCTGATCCGGCGAAAGAACTAAGACATGGGGCAGGCTCTCGGTCTCAGTGCACTCTGGGCCGGGCCTCTCAGGCCGCCCGATGTTATCGTCCGGTTTCGGGCATGCCTATCGAGCCATCTCCGCGAACTTTTTTCGGAACTTAGCCACCTTGGGAGCTACCACGTACGCGCAGTAAGGCTGGTCGCCATTGCGGCGGAAGTATTCGTTGTGGTAGTCTTCGGCTGGCCAGAAATCGCTGGCCGGCCTTACCTCGGTGACAATCGGATCTCCGAACGCCTTCTCCTCGGTGAGTTCGTGAATCACTTCTTCCGACACGCGGCGCTGTTCATCGGAGTGGTAGAAGATTGCCGAACGGTATTGGGTGCCGACATCGTTACCCTGCCGGTCGCGTGTGGTCGGGTCGTGGATGGCGAAGAATACCTCGAGAATATCGCGGATGGCGACGATGGAGGGATCGAACTCCACCTGCACAACCTCGGCATGGCCGGTTCGCCCTTCGCAGACCTGCTGGTAAGTGGGATGCGCGACGCTCCCGCCCATGTACCCGGACTGCACTCGCGTCACGCCCTTCATCTGTTCGTATACCGCTTCAAGGCACCAGAAGCAGCCTCCGGCAAGAGTGATGGTTTCAGTTCCGCTCATTGTCTGAGCGTACCGCATAGACTTTCGAAGCCCCGTCCGAATACAGCAGCCGGAATCGCTGTGGGTCGGACAGCAACCGGGCGAGCTCCGCGTGGCCGAGATGGTGCAGATCGCGCAGAAAATCGTAATCGGTGAGCAGGACGTGTGTGACGCGAACCTGCCGCCAGAGCGCGGGAAGGCCAGCGATGTAGGGCGGCACCGTCTCGGCCTGCACACCGTACACCACGGCGGGAAGAATCGGTTCGGTGTAGCCGCGGCGGTTCGCATAGAGATAAAGCAGGGTGTCGTCGCAGGCGGCGAAACGCGCGTCAACAGGAGTGTTGCCGAAGATCCAATGCCACACGGGCTGTAGTCGCGACAGCTGCCTTTGACGTTCGTGGAAGTAATCGGGCAACACCACGGCCGTGCCCTGGGCCATCGACCAGACCGAGCCGATGATCAACGCCGCAATCGCCAGCAGCACCGGAACGGCGGCTACCTGGTGGGCGCCTGTTTTTGTTCTCCAGCTCCGCACGGCAAGAGCGGCTATTTCGCTCAGTTTCGCCGCGAGCCCGGCCACATACAGCGGTAACAGTGGGTAGACGAAGCGCTGATCGGGTGGGTATTGCCACAACAGCAGCTCCGCCAACAGAAGTACCGCGAACGCCGGGTAATAGCGCATGCCGCGCCGAATCAAACTCACGACGCCTGCGGTGGCCGCCACCGTGATCACCCAGCCGAGGGCGCGCATCCATGGTTCATCGGCACTTTGAAACAGGACCAGCCGCGCGAGCGATTCGATGATCGCATCCGCGTTGGCCCACATACGATAAGGCAGATCAGGCCAGGAGAAGGTGCGGGCATAGAAAGCCGCGTAGGACGTGTAGTAAGCGTTGATGTCGTCGCTCGCGTGGAACGACCGAATGGCGCACCATGCCTGCCATCCGGCGATGGCTACAAGCATCGGCGCTGCGAATGCCGCAGCCTGGCGATATCGCCGGCGCGGAATCAGCAATGCGGGAACGGCGACCGTCAGCACGATTCCATTGGTCCTGATCAGGAACGCCGTGGCCCCGAGCAGTCCCGCCACGAGCGCCCGCTGGGCAGTAATTTCGCGGCGCTCGATCAGCAGCATGATCGCCAGCAGCACTGCCGTGAACGGCAGCTCGGTCATCAGCGAGACTGCGAAAAGCGTCGTGATGGGGGCGAGTGCGATCAGAGCGGTCAGTGCCCACGCCGCCCACGTGTCAAACCCGCATCGACGAAGCCAGAGCCACGCGAGCATGAAATAGAACGGTGCGAAACACCATTGCAGGGCCGTCGCGAAGGTGAGGTTGCCGGGAAAGGCCCGGCCGAACCGCCAAACCAGCGAGAGCACGGCCGGGTAGAGTGGCGGATATTTGGTTTGCGGCGGTTGCGTGGGAATGTGCCCGATGACATAACCCTTATCCGTGGCAAGCGAGTGCGCGGAAATCCAGTAGATGGCGTCATCGTGCCAGGAACCCAATTGCGGCATTGCCCGGTACCGCCACCCAAAGTAGCCGCTTGGGACAAGCAGCAGAATCAGTCCGAGCCCAAGGGCGGGCAACCGCGCGACCTGCACCGTGTGTCGATTCCGGGAAGGCAAGAGAACCGTTGAGCGATAGATCGGCAGTGGCCTGGGTGCGCTGCAGGCGAGTGGCGGAGTACGTCCCAAAGGCCCGTACTAAGGGGAGACTTGACCGCGCGATACGCCCTGCCATAAAGTGCATCTACCACTTTGTATTATTCCGGTAAAACGCTGAAAACACTGACAATAATAAACATCCATAAAAGTAAGCGATCGCTCTTTCATCGCGCTGTTCGGCATTAGCGCGTCCGTCGGCCGTGTCAAGCGGCCGAAAAAGACCTGGGCGCGGCGTGCCCCAATGAGCCTCCGAGAGCTCGAAGCTTAGA
>Ga0187871_10003999_pt1 | contig 11224 bp, 14 predicted proteins | sample June2016WEW_16_1_FD_132988 | JGI IMG/M metagenome (GOLD analysis project Ga0187871, IMG submission 132988) | Peatland microbial communities from SPRUCE experiment site at the Marcell Experimental Forest, Minnesota, USA - June2016WEW_16_10 | ecosystem: Environmental > Terrestrial > Soil >...
CGCTGACCGCGGACGTCACCCGGCGCGGCTCCGTGGAAGAGGTCTTCGCCGACGCGGCCCGGCAGGCGGGACCGGTCAGGGGAGTGGTCGACATCGTCGGCGTGGCGTCCCTCGGGCCGCTGGCGGTGCTGGACGACGCGGGCTGGGACCGGCAGTTCGACCTGGTCCTGCGGCACGCGTACCTCGCTCTGCAGATCGGCGGGCGTGCCATCACGGAGGCCGGGGGAGGTGTCATGGTCTTCGTCGGGTCGATCTCCGGATACGCCCACGCCGACGGGGAAGTCGCCTACGGCGCCGCCAAGGCGGCCCTGCATCACCTGGTCGCGGGGGCCGCGCGGGAACTGGCGCCGCAGGGGGTGCGGGTGAACGCGATCGCTCCCGGCTACACCCGGACACCGAGGCTGCTGTCACTGCTGGGGGAACAGCGCTGGAAGGACATCGATGTGATGATCCCGCGCGGCCGCGCCGCCGTTCCGGCGGAAATCGCGGCGCCCATCGCGTTCCTGGCCTCCGATTCCGCCAGCTACATCACGGGGCAGATTCTCGGCGCCGACGGCGGCCTGGCCGGCGGCATTCCCGGCCCATTCACCGCGCGATAGTCCGGGTCCGCACGCTGTCGAGGAACGCGCGGCTGTTGCCGTCGTACTGGTCGTGCTCGACGTAGTGGCCGAGTTCGGGGAGCCGGATGTAGGTGAAGGACATGCCGTTCGGCAAGTGCGCCTCGATGGCCGGCGTGAGGCCGAGCTTCGCCGCCGCCGCCTTCACGGCCGCCAGGTCATCGACGATGACCGCGGTGTGGTGGAACTTCAGCGCGAACCCGCGGGTGCCGGCGAGCGGCTCGGTGAAGACGTCGACGAGCCCGTCCACCGGCTGCAGTACCTCGATGAACAGGTCACGTCCGGCCGAGAAGGCGCACCGCAGGCTCGCGCCGCCACGGCGCCCGTCGGCGGTGACGACCTCGAACGACGGCTCGAACGGAACGAACTCCTCGATGCCCAGCCGCTCGGTAAGAAGCTCGACCGCCTGGTCGCGGTCGGTGGTGACGTACCCGAGCTTGTAGAAGCCGGGGTGCAGCAGGGCGCCGGCGAAACCGACGTCGGCACCAGTCGGCGGGTTGGTCAACGCCACTCCAATCGAAGGGTCTTGCGGCGGGGCAAGGTCATGTGCGGCACCCATTCCTCGACGTCGTCGCCGGCCAGCCGCAGGTCGCCGATGCGCTCGAACAGGGCGGCGACCGCCTGGACCGCCTCGGCCTTGGCCAGCGGTGCCCCGATGCAGAAATGCACGCCCTTGCCGAACGAAAGGTGCCGCTCGGCGTTGCGTCGGCCGGGGTCGAGCCGGCCGGGGTCAGGGAACATAGTCTCGTCGAAGTTGGCGGAGACGTAGAGCACGAACACGTCCGAGCCCGCGGGAATGCGTACGCCGCCCAGCTCGACCTCGCGGGTCGTCGTGCGCCTGACGCCGCGGGCCGGCGGCCAGAGCCGCAGGCCCTCGTCGACGACCGCGGGCAGGATCGAGGGATCGGCGACCACCTGCTGCCGCAGTCCGGGCCGCGCGAGGAGCTCGCGGACGAGCGTCGGTATGAAGATGGCCGTGGTCTCCACCCCCGCGACCATCATGCTGTTCAGGACGCCGACCACCTCCTCATACGTCAGCGCCGGGTCACCCTCGGCGGTGGTGGCGGTGATCAGGGCGGAGATGAAGTCGCCGGCCGGCGCGGCGCGCCGGGCCTGCACGCTGTCGTGCAGCCAGGCGGTCATCCGCCGGGCCCGGGCCACCAGGTCGCGCTCCTGCTCGGCGGTGAGCGGCGGCGCCCCGGCGGTCAGCGCGAAATAGTCCTGCCCCCAGCGGGCGAACTCCTCCCCGAGGGTCTGCGGAGCACCCGAGATGTCCATCATGGTGCCGACGGTGAGCTCGCTGGAGTACTGCCCGACGAGCTCACAGTGGCCGTCGGCGATAAAGGCATCGATGAGCGCATGACAGCGGGCGCGGATGCGCGTTTCCATCGCGGCGACCATTTTCGGGGTGAACGCCGTGTTGGCCAGGCGGCGCACCCTGCTGTGCTCCGGCGGGTCCTTGAGCAGCATGGAATGCAGCCCCGGGTGCCCGTCCGGGTAGACCTCGCGCAGCCCGGCCGAGGTCATCGGCCGGAACTTGTTGGCGTATCGCGAAGAGTACGTGGCCGGGTTCCGCAGCACCTCACGGATGTCCGCGTACCGGGTCACGCACCACACGTCCTGCCCGGGCAGGTAGAAGACCGGCTGCTGCGCCCGGGCGAGCGACAGCCACGGCTCGGGGTCGATCGCGGCCTCGGGCGACAACGGGTCATACGGCCGGCCGTGCGCGACCGGGCACAGTGGCGCCGAGCGCGGCGCCTGCCGCGTCGCGGGATCTAGCGCGGTCATCACGCGCCTCCCCGCCGTTCGGCGAGGATGCGCAGCGCGGCGGCGTAGGTCTCGTCGAAGGCCGACTTGGACATGGCCAGGAACTCGGCGTGCGGCAGCTTCCAGTAGGAGTCGGGGAAGTCGTTGAAGTACGTTCCGTCGTCGGAGAAGACCTCCAGTTCCCAGTACCCGTCGTAGCCGGCTTCCAGCAGGCTGGCGATGATGCCGGCGGCGGTGCCGCGGCCCCGGCCGGGCAGTTCGCGGTCGTGCCCGCTACGCTCGTCGACCCGGACGTCGCAGACCTGGACGCTGTTGATCCGGTGCCCGTAGCGCCGGATCCTGTCGTCCAGGTCAGGCTCGGACCAGCTGTGGAAAACGTCGAACATGATGCCGATGTTCTCGCGGCCGACCGAGTCGATCATCTCGACCATGGCGGGGATGGTATGCAGCGGCGATCCGCGTCGCTGGGCGAGCAGTTCCAGCCCGATCGCCAGGCCGTGTTCGGCCGCCGCATCCGCGATCGCGGGGAGATGCTCGGCCACGGCCTCGACCGGGCCGACGGGCCGGTCTGGGTCGCCGGAGGTGCCGGGAGCGACGGCGATGACCGCAGGGGCGAACCGGGCCAGCCGGTGCACGCTGGCGCAGATCAGCTCCGTGCGTTCGGCCGGATCCGTGGGGGTGCCGGGCCGGTCGAAGGGAATACCGAGGATCGAATGAACCCGCGGTACGCAGAACGAGGCGGCGATGCCGTGTCCGGCCATGAAATCGGCGATCTTCTGGTCGTCGCCGTCGCCGAATTTCCCTTCCCACAGGCCGACCGCCGCCCCGCCGATCGCGGCGGTCTGCTCGACGTCGTCGTACACGCTGTTGTGCGGAGTGGAGTAGGAGTTCACCGCGAACCGGGGCTCTCGGGGCCGGGCCGGGTGCTCGTGGGCGGATGCGGGAGCTGGCATCGTTCCTCCTAGTGGTTCCATTGCAGTTCCAGCCGGGCCAGGCCGGGTGTCAGCAGGTGCGGCAGCCACGTCTCCTGCTGGCCGGCCGCCAGCCGGAGGCCGGGCAGCCGGTCCAGCAGGCACTCGGCGGCCACCCGGGCCTCGAGCCGGGCCAGCGGCGCCCCGAGGCAGGTGTGGATGCCGCGGCCGAAGGCGAACTGCCGGTGGACGTTGGCTCGCAGGATGTCGAACGTGTCCGGGTGCTCGAAGACGGCGTCGTCGCGCTGCGCGGCGCCGTAATGAACGTAGAGGTCCGCGCCCGCCGGGATGTCGACCCCGGCGAGCCGGACCGGACGGGTGGTCACCCGGGGCACGCCGTATACCGACGTGGAGCGCCGCAGTGCCTCCTCGACCGCGCGCCGCATGAGTTGCGGGTCTTCCCGGATCAATGCTGAGCTGAACAAGATCATGCCGTGGGCCGGCACCTCACACGGCCCGCAGGCCTTCCTCGGAAATCTCGGTGAGATGTTCGCCCGCTGGGAAAACCAGGCGTTCAACGTGACCACGATGTTCGCCTCCGGCGAGAACGTGGCCGTATTCGGCGACTTCCGCTACAAGTCCAACTCCCTGGGCAAGGTGGTGAGCTCGCCGTTCTCGATCCTGGTGAAGGTCGTCGACGGGAAGGTGACCTACCTGCAGTTCCTCGAGGACAGCTACGCCACCGCGGCCAGCTTCCGCAAGGATGGCTCCTGGACCGTCCAGACGCAGGCCGGCGCCGAGCCGTTCCAGGTCTGACCGTGAGCGTCGCGGAGTGCTCCGGCGCGCCCAGGCACCGCCGGAGCACAGCTTCCACTTGAATCATCGAGTGATCGGTATCTTTGGTCTATGCCCGAAGGAGCCCACCAGGATGCCGAGAAGCCGCCAGTCAAGTGGCTGACCGCCGCGGAAGTGAACTCCTGGCTGTCCGTGGTGCGGTTGATGACCTGGCTGCCGTGGTCGATCGATCAGCAGTTGCGGCGCGATTTCAACCTGGGGATGGTCGAGTACCAGGTCATGGCCAGGCTGTCTCAAAGCCCGGAGCGGACCCTGCGGATGAGCTCGCTGGCCGACCTGGCCAACGCGTCGCTGTCTCGGCTGTCGCACTTGGTCAAGCGTCTCGAGGAGCGAGGCCTGGTGCGCCGTGAGCCTGATCCGGCCGACGGGCGGTTCACCAACGCCATCTTGACTGATAAGGGCTTCCAGACACTCGCCGAAGCCGCCCCCGCGCATGTGGCCCACGTGCGGTCGCTGGTCATCGACGTCCTGTCGCCCGAGCAGCTGCGACGCCTCGGCCTGGTCGCAGACCGCATCACGTCGCGCATCGACACCTCCGAAATCAACTAGCCACACCGCCCGCGGGCGGCGGCCGATGCGGTGCCGGGCTGCAGCACGGACGAGCCGAGCAAGCGGCTGACGCGCAGCGCGAGTTCGACGTCGCGGCGGTTCTCGCCGGCCGCCCGGCCCAGGCTCTCCTCGGCCTTGCCGATCCGGTACTGCACCGTGTTCTTGTGCAGCATCATCTGCTCGGCCGCCGCCTTGTAACTCCCCCCGGATTGCAGGAAGGTCAGCAACGTGTCCCGCAGCCGGGCGTGATGCTCATCGTCGGTGGCCAGGCCCGCCAGCGTGGTCAGCACCCACGCCCGCAACAGCGCGTGCTCAATGGCCACGGTCGGCGCCCGCACGGCGGCCAGATCGATCCGGTGCTGCATGATCTGCAGGCACGCAGCCACGTTGCTGTCGATGCTGGAGGCGAGCAGGGCGCGCAGCGGCTCGTCGTGGTCCAGTTGTGGGATCTCCCCGAGTATCACCTTGTAGACATCCTCGGACATGGCGGCGGCTTGCCGACCCACCGCCGTGGCGACGTCGGCCACTAGCTCGGCGACCGCGGGATAGTCCATGTCCACCTGTGGATCCCGGGCGGCGCCTGGGCTTGTCGCCCACGTGCGGTCGCTGGTCATCGATGTCCTGTCGCCCGAGCAGCTGCGACGCCTCGGCCTGGTCGCAGACCGCAACCCTTCGGTCAGCTGAAACCCTAGCTGCATCAACTTGATACGTCAAGTGTTAGAACAAGTCATCTGGTCCGCTACCCGCTCCGGAGCGGCTCGAAAACATCGAGTTCAAGCACGAGTACGGCCATTCCTGCGGTGCCGGTGAGTGCTAAACTTGACTTGAATACGCAAGTTAGAGATAATGTTTATGGTTCAAGTCCTTCGTAGGGAGCGCCGACCATCATGGCCATCAGGCACCTTGCTGAGGAGCCGCCGGTGAAGTGGCTGACCGCGGCGGAACTGGAGTCCTGGCTCTCCGTGGTCCGGCTGATGACCTGGCTTCCCTGGTCGATCGATCAGCAACTGCAGCGCGACTCGAATCTGGGGATGGTCGAGTACCAGGTACTGGCCATGCTGTCCGAAAGCCCGGAGCGCAGGATGCGGATGAGCTCGCTGGCCGAGGTCACCAACGCGTCGCTGTCGCGGCTGTCGCACCTGGTCAAGCGCCTCGAGAAGCGAGGCCTGGTGCGCCGCGAACCCGACCCCGCGGACGGGCGGTTCACCCGTGCCATCCTGACCGGCCAGGGCTTCCAGACGCTCGCCGAAGCGGCGCCCGGGCATGTGGCCCACGTGCGGTCGCTGGTCATCGACATCCTGTCGCCCGAGCAACTGCGACGCCTCGGCCAGGCCGCAGACCGCATCATGTCGCGCATCGACACCTCCGAGATCAACTAATCCGGACACGCGCGTCCTGGCCGCTCGGAGCCGGACGCCGACCTTGAGGAGCGGCGCCGGCGCGTCACGCGGGCTGCTCTGATAGCTGTTATAGGTTGGCGGATTCAAATAGCCCAGGAAGGGGTCCCGGCATGCCATCGAGCCGTCTGCGGCGTGACTACTAGCCGGGAGGGCTGGGCCCGGCTGCGCCGCTACCTGTGGCAGCCGCCGCGTCCGCACGGTGAACAGCCGCGCGAGCGGGTGGTCGGGCCGCTCGAGCTGTTCTATGACCTGGCCGTGGTGGTACTGGTCGCCCAGGCCGCGCACCGGCTGGCGGGGCATCTGACCTGGGCCGGGCTCGGCCAGTTCGCTGTGGTGTTCACGCTGGTGTGGATCGCCTGGGCCAACGGCAGCCTGCACCATGAGCTGCACGGCCACGACGACGCCCGCGCCCGCAGCACGTTTCTGCTGCAGATCCTGGTGCTCGTTGCGATGGGCGCCTCCATCCCCCAGGCGGGCGGGGCTCGGGGGGCGGCATTCGCCGTCGCCTCGGCGGTGCTGTTCGCGGTGCTGGCCGTGCTGTGGCAGCTGGCCGCGCGGGGTGACCGCCTCGAATACCGCCGGCCGAGCCGGCTGTTCGTGGCCGGGACGGCGGCCTGTGCGATCCTGCTGGCCGGCACCGCCCTGCTGCCGGCCGGCGCCCGCGTGCTGGCCTGGGGCGCGCTGGACGTCGCCTACCTGGCCGGGTTCGCCACCGTGCTGGTCACTACCGACCCGGCCGACGCACCGGGCATAGTCATCACCGACGCGCTGACCGAACGGTTCGGGGCGTTCACCATCATCGTGCTCGGCGAGACCCTTACTGGTGTCGTCACCGGGCTGTCCAGCCGGCCGGTCAGCGGGCTCACCCTGGCCGTGGGGCTGGCCGCGGTCGTGGTCGGCTTCGGTGCCTGGTGGACGTACTTCGACTTCGCCGGGCAACGCCAACCCCGAACCGAACGGGTGGCCAGCGCGCAATGGATGCTTGGTCACCTGCCGCTGACCGCGGCGGTCGCCGCGATGGGCGCGGCGATGGTCAGCCTCGTCGAGCACGCCCACGACGGCCGCACCCCGGCCGCCACGGCGTGGGTGCTGGGCGCGACCGCCGCCGTCATGCTGGCCGCGACGATGCTGCTGGCCGCGACCCTGCCAGATTGGCACCGCGACTCCGGCCTGTACCGGCCGCTCGCCCGCACCTGCACCGCCTCCGCCGTGGCCTGCCTCGCCCTCGCCGCCGCCCGGCCGGCGCCACTTCTCCTCGCCCTCGGGCTTATCCTCCTGCTCAGCATCCCCTGGATGTACGCCGTCGCGCGCCGCGTGGCGAGCGGAACCGATTCGTCCGCCAAGTAACTCTGGCCCGGACAGCTGTCAGATGGCTTTCAGTGCCTCGGTTTTGGTCACGGGCCGGCCCAGGGCGCCGAGTTCGTGCAGGTCACCGAACACCTCGAGGCGGATGGACTGGTCCAGGCCGCCCACGCGGACCGGTTCGTAGCCGTAGGTGCGGATCAGGTCTGCGACCTGATCGCCCGCGGCGTCGTCGTCGGCGGCGTAGAACAGCACCGCGCGCTCGGGCTCCCGCCGGGCGGCCGCGGACAGTGTGTCGGCGGACAGCGTGCCGAACGCCTTGACCAGCCGCGCTCCGGGCGGCAGCAGGCCGGCCAGGATCTGGCCCGCGGATTCCTGCGCGCCGATGAGCTTCTGGAAGCCGCCCTTGCCGTCGGGTCCGACCGGGTTGGTGGGGTCGATGATCACCTTGCCGGCCAGCCGGTCGCCGTACTGGGCGATGAGCTGCTTGAAGACGTCGAACCAGACGGCGGGCACGAGTACGTCGGCCCGCTCGACCGCCTCGTCGACGCTGACCGCTTCGGCGTGCCCGCCGAGGTCGGCGGCGAGCTTGCGGGCAGCGTCGGCGTCGCGGCCGGCCAGCAGGAAGTCCTGGCCGCCCGCCGCGAAGCCCGCCGCGAGCCTGCCGCCGATGTTGCCAGTGCCGATAATCGCCACCGTGCTGTCTGAAATGGTCACTGTGATCTACCTTCCGTGATGTAGTTTCCCGTGTGTTGAACGTTCAGTTAGGTTTTAGACGGGTTCGGTCACCGGGTTGTAGGAGAACAAGCCGAGCGTCACGGCGGTCTTCCCGCTGTTGGGACCGGAAGCAGTCGAGCCGTGATGTTGCCTTCCCTGGTCGCGGGCGGCCAGCTGGACGCCGTTGGCGCGATCTCGTCGCGCCGCCTCGTAACGGGCAAACGCCTCCGCGAGGTCCTGCGACGCGGCAATGGCGCGGCCCAGGATCATTCCGTCCTCGATCGCCATGCAGGCGCCCTGACCCAGGTACGGGGTCATCGGATGGGCCGCATCGCCCAGCATGGTGACCCGGCCGCGGGTCCAGGCCGGCAACGGCTCCCGGTCTCTCAGGCCCCACTTGAACAAATCTGGCCGCCGAAGACGGCGTTGCGGACCGCCGATGCTCCGCCGTCGGCGCCGATAAGAGCCGGAGCTTCGAAGGTGGTGCGGTTCGAGAAGTGGGCGACAACCTGGTCGCCGTCCTGCTCGAGGTAGTCGAAACGGTGATCGAGCGCGATCGCGTCCGGGTCGCCCTTGGTCACGGCATCGGTCAGCGCCAGGTGGAGGTCGGCACGGTGCAGATTGCAGTAACCGGCGCCGAACTCAGGCACGAATGACCCGGGGTCAGGCCCCCGTTCCAGCTCGCGGCCGTCGGCTGCGCTGCGGACGAAGTAGCGCGGGGTTTCTCCCGCCTGCTCAGCCAGGGCCGAGCCGATCCCGAGGAAATCAAGGGCGTTCATGGCATTCGGCGTGATGGTGACGCCCGCGCCGATCTCCCGCAGCGTCCGGGCTTGCTCGAAGACGCGCACCGGCACACCGAAATGCTGGAGAGACAGGGCGGCCGTCAGGCCGCCGATCCCGGCCCCGATGATCGCGACCGGGCGATCGAGGTATTCAGTCACCGCACACCTCCGCATACCTCCGCGCCGAACTCACGGGACCGCCGGGCCCAGGTCGGCATGCATCTCCCAGATCAGGACCTCGCTGGACTCGGTCGCGGCGAGGCGGCGTTCTCCGGCCGCCGTCAGGCGGGCCGCGTCCCCCGCGTCGAGTGCGCCTTCCGCTTCGAGGTCCACCCGGCCTCGCGCCAGGTAGACGTGAGCGAGCGGTGCGTCCGGGATGGTGACGCTGTCGCCGGGGTCGAGTCGCGCGACGTGGAGGGCGGCGTAGCGGTTGCGGATGCGGATCGCCGCCTGGTCGCGGTGCCGCGCCATCCCCGACGCCACCACCGCCAGCCGGCCCTGGAGGTCAGCTGGGTCCAGCTCGAGCTGCTCGTATCCGGGCGCCACCTCGGGCTCGTCCGGGACGACCCACATCTGGATCAGGTCCAGCGGTCGCTCGGCGCCCGGATTGACGGCCGAAAGGTCGTTCTTCTCCGAGTGCCGGATCCCGGTGCCAGCGGTCATGCGCTGCGCCAGGTTGGGATAGATCAGGCCGGCGTGGCCCTCCGAGTCCTGATGAACCAGCGAGCCGTCCAGCACCCACGTCACGATCTCCATGTTGCGGTGCGGATGGGTCTCGAACCCGGATCGGGGCGCGATGGTGTCGTGGTTGCTGACGACGAGCACGCCATGGTGGGTATCGGCGCCCAGCGGGTCGATGCCGGTGTCGAACGAGTGGCGTCCGTGCAGCCACCCGATCCGGGTCTGATGGCGATCCGCGCCGCGGCGGATGTTCACGCCCGGCCGAGCGATCGAGGACGTACGCATGCGGGCCTCCTTCTTTATTCACTTGATACGTCAAGTAAGACCATGTAATCACAGTCGGCCGGTTTGTCAAGACCGAGGCGTCGATGGGCCAGATCCCGGCCACTCTCCGGTGCGAGACTCTGATGCGAGCCCGTCTGGGAACATAGCGAAACACTTGACAGTTCAAGTCAGTACGTTCTAACGTTTACTTGAACGGTCAAGTTAAATTCGAATCACCGGAGGATCAGATATGTCTTTGTTCCGGCTCGACGCCAGCATCCGCGTCGAAGGTTCCCACAGCCGCGCCATCGCCGACATCGTCGAGCAGGAGTGGCGCAACGCCCACCCCGGCGAGGCCGTCGTCCGCCGTCACGCCGGCGTCGACCCGATCCCGGCGACGGCCTGGGCGACCGCGGTTTTCGCGAGCCGCACGCCGGAGGAGTCACGCACGGACGAGCAGCGGGCCGCGCTGGGGCTCGCCGCGACCCTGACGGATGAGCTCATCGCGGCCGATGCGCTGCTGTTCGCCGTGCCGCTCTACAACTTCGGTGTCTCGCAGCACTTCAAGACCTGGGTCGACATGGTCATCACCGACCCGCGGATGGCCGCCGGCACCCAGCCCGTCCTGGCCGGCAAGCCCGCCGTCCTGGTGACCGTGCGCGGCGGCAACTACCGGCCCGGGACCCCGCGCGAGGGATGGGACCACGCGACTGGCTGGATGCGCCGCGTCCTGGCCGACGTCTGGCACCTCGACCTGAAGGTCGTCGAGACCGAGTTCACGCTGGTCGGCGTCAATCCCGCCCTGGACCAGTTCAAGGACCTGGCCCGCCAGCTGCGCCAGGAGGCCGAAGAGCAGGCGCGCCACCACGGCCGCGAGCTCGGCGCCGCGACCGCCGCAACCCTGGCCGCCTGAAGCCGGCAAACAGACTCCCCGCGCGAGCGCCTGTGTCCGCAGACCCACGTCTTAGCATGGGTTCGTGACGAGCGACCAATGGAAGAACGCGCCCCGCGGCCTAGGCTCGGCTGATAATGAGCGCTGACACTGACTCCACAAGGTCCGCCGCCGAGGATGCCGCGGCGGCGCCGCTTGACCTGCTGCTGGGCGATGCCGCCACCGGCATGCTGCGCCGGATGAACCCCGGCGGCTCTGGACTGCGCCTGGCCGCGTCCCTGGCGGCCAAGCCGCGGCTAGTCGCCGGGCGAGGCGGGCAGCTGGCCGGCGAACTGGCCCGCATCGCCGTGGGCCGGTCCCAGGTGCAGCCGTCCCGGCGGGACCGCCGGTTCGCCGACCCGGGCTGGACGGGCAACCCGCTGCTGCGCCGCGCGATGCAGGCCTACCTGGCCACCGCGGAGAGCGTGGAAGGCGTGGTGGCCGAGGC
>Ga0187871_10004002_pt1 | contig 11217 bp, 8 predicted proteins | sample June2016WEW_16_1_FD_132988 | JGI IMG/M metagenome (GOLD analysis project Ga0187871, IMG submission 132988) | Peatland microbial communities from SPRUCE experiment site at the Marcell Experimental Forest, Minnesota, USA - June2016WEW_16_10 | ecosystem: Environmental > Terrestrial > Soil >...
ATCCGCGGGGGGGTCCACGGCGTGGCGCGGTCCGGGTTCCAGCGACATTTTGAAGAGATAAAAAGCGAGGGCGCCGCGGGAGTCGGCATCGCTGCGGCGGTCCCAGGCGGCCAGCGTTTTCGCGATCGCGCTCTCGGGGGCAGCCTTTTGGATACGGTCCTGCCACAACTCCGCGCGCCATACTTGGGGCGAAAGCGCGATGCGGATGGCCTGTTCGGCGGTAACATTGCGGGCGGCGTCCAGCAGGTCGAGCATCATGGCGGCGCGCTGATGCGGCGGCGTGCGCCGCTCATTGTAAATATACGGATGCTCAGCATACTCTTCCGGCACGAGCGGGGAATCCTTCATCATGGCGAAGGGCGAGACGTTGCAATTCTGCATGTATCCCTGAGGGGGATTGGTAATCTGTACCAGATCCTCGAAGGGATGGATCCCCTGCCATTCGCACGCGCCGCTCGCGCCCGGCAGCGGTTTCGAGGGATCGCAGCCTTTCGGACGTACCGGCACGCGGCCGTTGCGCACGTAGTAAATGTCGCCATCCACCGTGCCCACCATGATGTTCTGCGCCATGAATTGCAGCATGGCGAGAGCTTTCTTCATTTCCGCCAGGTTGTGGGCGGTCACCATTTCCCAGCTCTCGTCCATCAGCCGCACTTCGTCGGCGTAAGGGATCGCGACGGAATAGGATTTGCCGTCTTTGTGCGCCACGATCGGCCCGTGCGCGGTGGATTCGATGGTGACTTCCTTCCAGTCGATCTTGTCTCCGACTTTGACCCCGATTTTCTCGCGGCGGGTTTCGAGCGGGCGCCAGGCATCGCGAAACTTGTATTTGCCGTCCTGGACTTCCTCTTCGTAGACATCGGAGGTGTCGGGACCGCCCGTGGTCATGGCGACGGATGCATAGCGGCTGTGTCCCAGCACTGGAAACGGAAGACCGAGGATGCATGCGCCGGAGAATGCCAGATCGCCGCCGTAGATGCGCATTTCGTAGAAACGGAATGGGCCGTACCAGCTCAGGTGCGGGTCTACGACAGCGATGGGGGCGTGCATGGCGGTGCGCGAGGGCGCCAGCAGCATCTCGTTGGAACCGTGATAGGCAATGGGATCGGGGGTGATGCCCGCGTGCTGGAGTTTGCCCCCGGCCTCGCCCTCCGGCCATCCCCAAATGATGTAGCGGCCCAGCGCCACCAGTTGCCAGGGTTCCAGCTTGGGGGCCCAGGCGGGCACCTGATCGGGATGCTCCTTCATATACTGGCGGACGCCGGCTTGAAAGGCTTCGATGATTTCGCGGCTGCGCGGGCTGAGCTCTTTGTAGTGCTGTTCGGATACCAGGCGGTGACGCCAGATGCGCTGCCGCCAGTCGTCGCGAAAGAACTCCGCGCCAAACGCTTCCGCCATGGTGCCTTCGGCGCGCCGGTAGTTTTTCAGCATTTCCTCGAGGCGGTCCTGGGCCTGCGCGTAGCCGGATCCGAAGGCCGCGCCGGCGGCGTCCGCGGCGAAGATGTGCGGCACGCCATATTCATCGCGCAGGATGGTGACGTGCGCGGCGTGGGCCACAACAGGCAGGAAGCACAGCAGCAGGCAGAGCTTTTTCATAGTAGGCGACAGCGGGCTGGTTTTTATTCTATCGCGGGAGGAGCGGCCGCGGTTCGAACGGCGGGCCGGTCCCGTCACTCGCCGACGGCCATGATTGCCGCGGCGTCCAGCACTCGGCGCACCAGCGCGGCGAGTTGTTCCGGCGCGAAGGGCTTGGGGATGAAGTATCCGGCGGTGCCTTCGATGAGGGGGGCTACGGACTGTTCGGGCAAGCCGGACATCAGAACCACCGGCAAGCCCGGCCGCAGAGCGTGCAGGCGATCGACGAACTCGCGCAAAGGCAGGCCCGGCATCATCACATCGCGAATCGCCAACTGCGGAACGATGGCGGCCTCGCGCACGGCCGAGAGGGCGGATTCGGAGTCGGTATAAGTGGTCACGCGATAGCCATAATGGGTCAAGCATGCACCGACGTACGCGGCCACCTCCGGCCGGTCGTCCACGACCATCACGATCTCGCTGCCACTTGCCGCGGCGGGAACCGCGCGGGCGCCGGCCCGGTCCACACTCCCGGCGAGGGCGACGGGCGGCGAAGTACTGGCCGGCAATAGGACGCTGAAGACACTACCTTGCCCGCGCCGGCTGGACACGCGGATATGTCCTTCGCTTTGCCGGATTATGCCATAGGCCATGGAGAGGCCCAGCCCCGTTCCCGCCGAGCGGGTGGTGAAGTAGGGATCGAAAATATGTTCGAGTACGTCCGGCTCGATGCCCGAGCCGCTGTCCTCCACTTCAATCTTCACGAACTCGCGCACATCGCCCGAGGGCGCTTCTTCGGGATTGGCGCGGCGGGTGCGCACCACGATCCGGCCCGTGCCATCGATGGCCTGCCGCGCATTCAGCACCAGGTTCATCAACACCTGTTCGATCTGGGAGGCGTCGGCGCGTACGGGCAGAGGCGCCTGGCTGAGCTCATAGACGATCTCCACACCCCCCTCGACGAATTTGCCCAGCGTGCCGCGCATGCCGTCGACCAGGCCATTGAGATCGAAGACCGCGGCGCGGAGGGTCTGGCGCCGGCCGAAGGCGCGCAACCTTTCGGTAATCGCCGCCGCCCGCCGGGAGGCCTGGAGAATCTCGCAGAGGGTCTGGCGCAGCCGTTCGTTGACGCCTTCCTCAAGGGCCAGGGAGGCGTAGCCCATGATGACGGTGAGAAGGTTATTGAAGTCGTGGGCGATGCCGCCGGCCATGCGTCCCAAGGCTTCCTGGCGCTGCGCTTGGCGCAATTCCTCTTCCAGCCGGACGCGCTCGCGCCGGTCGCGTGCGATCAATCCAATGGAACTGGTATCCCCTTTCCGTTCACCCATGGCGAAGGCCCCGACGAGGACCGGGATACGCTCATGGGTGAGACAATGGCTCCATTCCGACTGGCCTTCCCACAGGCCGGCGGCGGCGATGGAGGCATCCATCCGGATGCGCATGGGATCGTCCGCGGCCATCCCGCAGACTTCGTCGATGGGCTTCATGAACAGCGAGGGGATCTGGCCGGCGGTGTAGCCGAGGAGGCGAGCGGCGGCGCTGTTCAGGTAACGCAACTGTCCCGTGGATACGACCAGAATCGAGTCGCGGCTCTGCTCCACAAGCTGCGCCAGGCGGCTGCGCTCGGCCTGGGCCTGCTGCAATTCGAGCAAGGCTTCGCGGGCGCGCCGTTCGGATCGCTCGGCGGTTTCGGTGAGCAATAAGCCGACCCCGATGCTCATGACGATCCAGATGACGGAGTTTGTGACGAAAACAATCAGCGCGAACAGCACCAGGTCCGGTTGGTCTTCGGCGCCGCGCAACGCCCAGGAGGATGTCGCGTTCCATTGCCAGGCGCGTGCCAGACTGAGCAGGCCATAGAAAGCCCAGGCGCCCGCAGTGACCAGCGACCCGGTCAGCCGGCGCTGGCGCCCATGACGGGCGAAAGCCACGGCCGCCAACAAGCTGGCCATTCCGTAACAGATATATCGCGGAACATTATGGATGCGCGAGACGATGGAACTGTCGATCGGGTAGGGCAGCCCGGCTACAAACGTGATGGCGGCACCGGCTAAGCCGAACAAGTAGAGAGCCGCGATCCACTCTCGGCGCGGGGTCCGGCCGCGCAGCAGGGCGAGACTGGTCAGGGCGATGGTGGGTGGAACCGCGAATCCGAGCAGGGCTACCGCGGCGCGCATGGCGATACCCGCGGAGGGGTCGTCAAATACGATCCAGAGCGACGCCACGTAAGCCGCCTGCGCCACCCAGGACCACGCAAACCAGCGGAGCCACGCATCGCGGGCGACGCGCCGGTAATAGAACTCGAGCAGGCACACCAGCAGACAGGAAAAAGCTGTCTGCATGGCTAAGCTGGCATGGGCCAATAGGGTGAACATAGTCAGCTTTCCTACTCATTTGAGCATAGACCGGCCGAGTCCAAACGGATAGGTCTAATTTTGCAGTATGCTATTCAGCGGAATGAGATTGCGCCTTTGTCCTACGCTGCTGTTGTGCATCTCCGGAGGCGCCGTGGTTGCGCCCGCTCAAAGCTGGGTTGCGGAATCGAGCGGCACTACCGCATCGTTGCGCGGAGTGAGCGTGGCCAGTCCGGCCGTGGTTTGGGCCAGCGGCGCGGGAGGCACGTATTTGCGCACGGTGGATGGCGGCGGGACCTGGCACGCGGCGATCGTACCTGGCGCGGGCGATCTGGATTTTCGCGCCACATACGCGCTGGATGGCCGCACCGCCTGGCTCATGAGCAGCGGACTGGGCGAAAAGTCCCGCATCTATAAGACCAACGACGGCGGGGCGCATTGGGCGCTGCTTTACACGAATCCAGACGCCGCTGGTTTTTTCGATGCGCTGGCGTTTTGGGATGCGCGGCATGGGGCGGTACTGGGCGACCCCGTGGGCGGGCAGTTCGTGGTGCTGACTACTGAAGATGGCGGCGCAACGTGGCAGCGGTGCAAATTACCGCCGGCACTACCGAATGAAGGCGCATTCGCAGCCAGCAATTCTTGCCTGCGGTTGCGCGGAAAACGCGAGATGTGGTTCGGCACCGGCGGGGCCGCGGGAGCGCGCGTGTTTCATTCAGGGGATGGCGGCCGGCAGTGGCAAGTGGCCGCTACACCTCTGCGCCACGATGGCGCCGGCGCGGGGATCTTCTCACTGGCTTTCGCGGATCTGCTCCACGGAGTGGCGGCCGGTGGAGATTACGGGAAGCCCGCCGATGCGACCGGCAACGTGGCCGTGACTTCGGATGGCGGGCGCGTCTGGACCGAGCCGGCGGGTGCGCATCCCCACGGTTACCGTTCGGCAGTGGCGTATCTGAATATCCGCAAAGTTTGGATAGCTGTCGGCACCTCGGGCTCCGACGTCTCAGGCGACGGAGGCAAGAGCTGGAAGGCATTCGACAGCAGTGCTTACAACGCGATCGGCACGGGCGGCGGCGACGCGGTGTGGGCGGCCGGCCCGGGCGGACGCATCGGCCATTTAGAGTGGCGATAATCAGTCGCATTTTGGGCCGGCGAAGGCGCGCAGCATCTTCCCCGGAAACCCTTCCGCGCCTTTGTTGATTAGCTGGCGCAATTCTTCGAATAATGTTTCGTCGACGGCGGTGAAGTTAAAGCAGGCTTTGCCCTGCATGCGCTTGCGCAGCGCGGGCGAAAGACTTTTGAGCAGCTCGGGATAGGCGTATACCGGCATCAGGTGAAAACTGACGTAGCTCTTCCCTTTGCGGACGCCGGCTAAGAAGACGGGCCGGCCCTTGTGGAGGATATCTTTAGTTTCGAGGTAATAGTAGTCTGGATCGTCGTGCCTGGCCGCGAGCGTGCGAGTGTAAAGGGACCAAGAGCGAGCGCAGGCGGGCAAAGGCCGCGTCGAAATCGGCGGTTTTTTTGGGTGGAGTTGGCATGAGGGCTCCGGGTTGTCTGGACAGTATACCGGATTTCCGGCGGCGGGCAAGCCGGCTTAGCGGGACTTAAAAGTCCCGCCGGCACGCTGAAGCGTGCGCCACGGGTTGGCTAAAGCGGCTGCGGGCAGGATGGCTGGCCACAAAATGGGTTTAGCGGTAGGCGATGAGGAAGATGCGGCGGAAGGGGAAAAGCACGCCTCCGGCGGGCCGCGGCGGAAAATGCGGACGAAGCGATGCGAGGTAATCGGCCGCGAAGCGCTGCCGGTCGGCGTCGGTTTCAAGAAGTTCGAGGAAGGGCCGTAGTCCGGTGCCGCGATACCATTCGACGATGGCTTCCGTGTCGGGCAGGATGTGGAGATACTCGGTGGCCCAAAGGTCCAGGCGCGCGGCTAAAGGCGCCAGCGCGTCGTAGTAGAAATCCATTTCATGATGGTGCCACTCGCGCACGCTTCCTGGAGGAAAAAGGCGGCTCCACCGCGGGGAAGCGGCCACGTCGCGCATGAGACGATGCGGCAGCGCATCAATGTTTCCTGGGATCTGCGCCGCCAGCGCGCCGCCGGGAGCTACGCGCGAGAAAAGCCGCGGGAAGAGCGCCGCATGATCGTCGGCCCACTGCAGGGCGGCATTGGAGAATACGATATCGAACTGGCCATCGGCGCCGGCGGCCCAGGCTGCGATATCGCCGGCGACCCAGCTTTGCGTTGGATAGTCGCGCCGGGCGCGCGCGATCATTTCGGCGGAATTGTCGAGGCCGGTGATCTCGACGCCGGGCCAGCGATCCGCCAGCACCGCGGTGCTATTCCCTGGTCCGCAGCCGAGGTCGATCACGCGCCGAACGCTGCTTGCCGCGATGCGCGCGACCAAGTCGTGACATGGGCGCGCGCGCTCTTCGGCGAATTTGAGGTATTGACTGGGGCTCCAGGCGGGCATTCTCCGACTGTAGCGCAGTCCACGGGCGGAAAAGCCGGCTGCGGGCAGGATTGCCCGCCCCCCATTTAGGGTCTACGCCAGTGACCGCGGACGAAGCGGTAATGGCGGCCATTGGGGACCCATCGGCCCGGCACCCATGCCAAGCCCGCCCGCGGCGGACGCTGCCAGCTTCCGGGAGCCCACGCCCAGGCGCCGCCGCGCCAGTCCCAAAAGCCGTCAACCCAGACGAAGCCCGGTCCGGGCGCTACTCCGACTACTCCATAGCGGGGCGGAGGCGGCGGCCCCACGACATAGACACCTCCACCGCAGGCACTCAGCGCCAGCAGTCCCAACGCGGGCAAGGATAGCAACGTAAGCGTTCGTTTCATCTCGTACATTCCTCTGCTCATTCAAACGCAACGCGGGTGGGGCGGGTTGCGGTAGGAGGCCAATTTTGAAAGGTATTTAATGTGAGTCATCAGGGGCGCGACGGCGCGCGGCTTCGCTACGCGATGGCGACCGGCGCGCCGCCGTGCATGATGGACTCGCGGCCGGCTTCGATTACGCGCTCGTTATAGCCGCTGTTGCGCGGCGTCGCCAGGATTCCGGCGCGGTCGAACTCGTCGAGCAGTTCGCCGCGCCGGTCTTCCGGTTCGGACTCCAGCCGGACGATGCTGGATAGAATGTACTCAACGGACCGATAGCCGTATCCTACAGGAGTCAGTCCCGGGCCGCCTAAGTCGACGTACTGGAAGTAATCGGGACTGGGCTCGGCATAGATCGTTGCGCCGGGTCCGCCCGGCTCGTTGGTGTAACTATACTTCAGGCCGCGGTACTGATCGGAGTGTTCGAGCAGAGCACCTTTGCCGCTCCCGGCGCAATATAGCGCCAATCCTTGCGTATTGGTGCCGGGCGCGTCGTCCGGGAAGCCCAGCCCGTTCTGGACATTCAGGCACGCGCCGTTATTCCAGATGATCCGCGCATCGGTCCACAGGAAGCCTTCGTTGCCATTGGGGAAGCGGTCGCGCACGCCGCAGACGCTTACGGAGACGGGCATCAGGCCGGTGATGAAGTGGACCAGGTCGACGTAGTGGCAGCCGATGTAGGTGAAAGCGTCGGAGTGTGCGCAGGTCATCCAGTTCTGGAAGTTGGAGTGGCGGTAATACCATTTCTCGAACAGACGGGCGGATCCGAGGCGGAATTCGCCGAAGGCGCCTGCGCGGTAGAGGCGGCGGGCGAGCAGGCTGCGGTCGTCCGAGCGCTTGTGATATTCGACGGCCACCAGCAGATCGCGGGCGCGGGCCTGGCGATCGATTTCGACGGCGTGTGCGTATTCGAGCGCCAGCGGCTTGACCGAGAGGACGTGCTGATGGTGAGCGAGCGCGGCCATCGCCACATCATAGTGAAGGGGATCGGGCACGGCCACGACGACGACCTGGCGGGGCGGGAGCGCGGCGATGGCGTCGCGGTAGAGGTCCGGCAGGGGAGGGCCGTCGCGATCGGGCCAGGCGCGGAACGATTGACCGGGGAACGCGCGCAGCAGCGCTTCGGCACGCGCCAGATGGCGCACGGTGGCGTAGCGCGACGCGCTGACGGCAAGGGCGCCGACGCGGCCCTGGCGCTGCATGTGATAGAGCGACGGCAGAAGCTGATCGTGGGTGATCATGCCGCCGCCGACGATTAATACTTGCGGGCAGGGCATCAGGCGGCCGCGGCCTGCGCACCCACGGCTTGGGCGAAGGCTTCTTCGAATGCCGCCAGACTGTCGAGGATGGCGGCCTCGGTGATCACCAGGGGCGGACAGATCTTGATGGTGGCGCCGCCGTGGCCGACCGGGCTGAACATCAGCACGCCTTTTTCGACCGAGCGCCGAACTACATCATAGGCCAGCGCGCCGTCGGGTTCTTTCGAACCGGGGATGACGCAGGCCACGCCCGCCACCAGGCCTTTGCCATCCACGCGTCCGATTTGCGGAGTGAGGGAAGCCAGCGCGCAGAGCTTCTGGTGCAGCACGCCGCCCACGCGGCGCGAGTTTTCCGCGAGATTCTCGCGCAGCACGAGGTCGATGGATGCCAGAGCCGCGGCGCAACACACCGGATTGCCCGTATGCGTAGAGGTCATGCTGCCGGCCGGTTGCAGGTCCATGATATCGGGGCGGCCGGCGACCGCGGCCAGAGGCAGGGAACTGGAGATCCCCTTGCCGAAGAGTGCGAGATCGGGCACGATGCCGTAGTGCTCGAAGCCCCACAGCGTGCCGGTGCGGCCGAAACCGGCCTGCACCTCGTCGCACACCAGGAGCGCTTTGTGGCCGGCGCACCAGGAGCGCAGGTCGCGCATGTAGGCGGCGGGCGCGAAGGCGGCGCTGCCGCCCTGGTAGGTCTCCAGGATGACACCGGCGACGTTCTGCGGTTCGATCGAGCTTTCACGCAGGCTGCGCTCGAATAGGGAGAAGGATGTATCCGGCGTACGGAAGCCATCCGGAAACGGCACTTGGATGAAGCCGGCGTCCAGGTTGACGATCCACTCCTTCAAGGCCGGGATGCCGCCGGCCTGTTGCGCGCCGAGAGTGCGGCCGTGGAAAGACTTGTCGAAGGAGACGATCACGTTTTTGGATCGTCCGCCGGATTTGACGCCATGCGTGCGGCAGAGCTTGATGGCGGTCTCGACCGCTTCCGATCCGGTGGTCAGGAGGAAGACCTTGGCGAGCGGCGCGGGAAGGATGGAGACAAGCTTTTCGACCAGGCGGGCGCGGATCTCGCTCGGGAAACAATAGTTGGCGAGCAGGCGGGCGGAGGCTTGCGCGACGATGGCGTCGACGATCTCCTGGCGGCCGTGGCCGGCATTGGCGATGAGGACGCCGGCAGACCAGTCGATCCACTGGTTGCCCCAGGCATCGAAGACCTGGAAGCCTTCGGCGCGATGCCAGACGACGGGCGGCTGGCCACGCATGGCGATGGGCTCGCAGGCGTGCAGGCGCTCGAGGATGGGCAGCGATTCGGGCACCGGGAGAGCCGTCACGATGCGGCGGAAGGGGGTTTCCACGCGGGGGACGGGGCGCGGGATGAGGCTGTATTCGTTGGCCATAACAGCGCTAGGCCTTCAGCCGCGGCCGCTCCCTGCGCACGGCGCCGGTGTCCTGCACCGGCTCGGCATCGCACTCGATAGCCAATACAGTCACGGGATCGTCGGGCGCCTGCTTGGGCAGTCCTTTGAAGCGCACGCGGAAGCGCTCCTGCTCGAACTCTACCGGCTTGCCGCTGGCGAACAGCTTCGCCGAGAGGACCTTGGTTTTCAATCCCCCCAGCGATACGGTCTCGCCCGGCCAGAAATGCACGTGCATATACAAGGTATTGCCCTTGCGCGTGAAGCCGGCGAGTTCCGACGAGCGCACGCGGCAGGGCTCCGTCTGGTAGATGGTTGGCCCGTTGCGATCCATCCAGCGGCCCACCGCCGTCAGAATCCTGACGGAATCCTCGGGAATGGAGCCATCGCCGCGCGGGCCGATGTTGAGCAGGTAATTGCCGCCATCGCGCGCGCACAAGCCCAGGTTTCGCACGATTTGCTTGGGCGTTTTCCAGGCGTCGTCGGCGGCCTGATAGCCCCAGCTATCGTTCATGGTCATGCAGGATTCCCAGGCGCGGCCGCCTTTTGCGGCGCTGATCTCCTGCTCGGGCGTGGAGAAGTCGCCGGGCAGCCCGTTGCGGTTGTTAACGATGATGTCGGGCTGCAGCTCGAACACCATCTTGTTCATCTTCTCGGACTCCCAGCCGGCGGCGTTCAGCGGCCAATCCACGTCGTACCAAAGCACATCGATCTTGCCGTAGTTCGTCATCAACTCGCGGATCTCGCCGTGTACGTATTCCACGAATCGGCGGCGCGCGGCCTCGTCGTGCTGGCAGCGGGCCCCGTCCGGATGGTGCCAGTCCATGAGCGAGTGATAAAATCCCACGCGCAGCCCCTCGCCCCGCGCGGCCTCGACGAACTCCTTCACCAGGTCGCGGCCGCAGGCCTGTTTGGGCGCGCAGTAATCGGTGTGCTGGGTGTTGAAGTGGCAGAAGCCCTCATGGTGTTTGGTGGTCATCACCATGTATTTCTGGCCCGCCTGTTTGGCCAGTCTGGCCCAGGCACGCGCGGCGTTCGGTTGCGGCGTAAAGCGGTTGGCCAGCAGTTGGTACTCCGCAACGGGGATACCTTCCTCTTCCATGGCCCACTCGTGCCGGCCCAGGACGCTGTACAGCCCCCAGTGAATGAACATGCCGAACCTGGCCTCGTGCCACCAGCGCATACGCCGCTCGCGGTCCGCATCGCCGCCCGCGGTAGCCGCCAGGGCCGTACCGGCGCCTAGCAGTCCCAAACAATCCCGTCGCGATAGCTGCATGAAGTGTCCTCCCCCGGTTGGAAGAAACTATATTACCCCTTTGCCGGCTCGGCAATCGCGGCCACCCCACGCGCACGAATGGTTGATGCTCCAGGCAGTGCGCTACGGCCTCAAGAACGTAGCCAGGTCCGGAAGCCGGAGCCCCACATAGAAAACCCCGAACAACGCATAGGCGGCGCTAACTTCGTCGAAGCGCATTTCGTAGATCAGTTTCTTGAAGACCAGCGGGTCGTCGGCGAACAGATCCACGCCCCATTCCCAATCGTCGAAGCCAATCGAGCCGGTGATGATCTGCTGCACGTCGCCGGCGTAGCGGCGGCCTACCATGCCATGCTCGTGCATCATACGCTGGCGCTCGGCCATGGGCACCTGGTACCAGTTCACGCTCTCGCCGCGGCGGCGGTCCATGGGGTAGAAGCAAAGGTATTTGCGGTCCGGAATGGCGGGCCACAAGCGCTGCGCC
>Ga0187871_10004008_pt1 | contig 11211 bp, 9 predicted proteins | sample June2016WEW_16_1_FD_132988 | JGI IMG/M metagenome (GOLD analysis project Ga0187871, IMG submission 132988) | Peatland microbial communities from SPRUCE experiment site at the Marcell Experimental Forest, Minnesota, USA - June2016WEW_16_10 | ecosystem: Environmental > Terrestrial > Soil >...
TGATGGTGGCGCAGGGCTCCGGGCGAATCCTGGTCATTTCGTCGGTCGCCGCGGTACGGGTGCGCAGCTCGCTGTACCTCTACGGCGGCGCCAAGGCGGGGCTCGACCGACTGTGCATCGGGCTGGCCGACTCCCTGGACGGCACCGGCGTGACCGTGCAGTTGGTGCGCCCCGGACACGTTCGCTCCAAGATGACCACGGGTCTCGACGAGCCGCCCTTCACCACCGGCGTCGAGGCAGTCGCCGACACGGTCATGAAGGGCCTCGCCCTCGGTGACCGCGTCATCTGGAGCCCGCCCGTGCTACGTTACGCCTTCGCCGTGGTTCGCCATCTGCCGGCCGGTGTGTGGCGACGAGTCTCCGATCGTTGAGGCGCGGGGCACGGGCCACGGGTGGGCTTAAGGTGATCGAAAGATTCGCGCGCCAGACTATTCAGATGTCGACCGCCGCCCGTGAAAACGTCGTGACTCGCGCCATGATGGCCCGGATCCAACCACCGGGCCGAGCCGTCCTTCGGCCGCGCACCGCTCCGGTGAACTCGCACGTGCGCCCGATCGGACACACGAGCCCGCGGTGAGGATCCTGGTCGCCGAGGACGATCGAACCCTCCGTGAGGTGCTCCAACGGGGACTGCGCGAGGCAGGCTACGTGGTCGACGTGGTGGGCGACGGCGAGGCGGCGTCCAACATGCTCCGATTCAACGAGTACGAAGTGGCCGTGCTCGATTGGCGAATGCCCAGGCGCAGCGGCATCGAGGTACTCGCCCTGGCGCGGAGAAGCGGCGTGACGACGCCGATCCTGATGCTGACCGCGCGCGACACTCCCCTCGACCGGGTCGAAGGTCTCAACACAGGTGCCGACGACTACCTGGTCAAGCCCTTCGACTTCAGCGAGCTCGTGGCTCGCCTGCAGGCGCTGCAGCGCCGGCCGGCCCTGCGGTTCACCGAGCAAGTTCGATGCGGTGACCTGCAATTTGATTCAGCCACGCGCGAACTTCGTGGTGCCGGAGCATCGATCGATCTGACGGCCACGGAGTCACTCCTCATCGAACTGCTCCTTCGACGCAGTCCCGCGGCGGTGTCGCGCCAGACGATCGCCCACCAGGTGTGGGACGAGCAGGCCGACGCCGTGGGCTCGAACACCATCGAGGTCCACATCGCTCGGCTCCGTTCCAAACTCGCTGCCTGCAGCACGAAGATAGAGACAATACGAGGCTTCGGCTACCGAGTGGTCGCCCCGTGATCGACCGGTCCAATCGGGTCCAGGCGACGAAGATCGCCGTTATCGCCACCGCGATCGGCATGGGTTGCTACATACTGAGCGTGCTCATCTTCAACGTCTTGTTGATCGACCGCATGACATCTCAGGTCGACACCCGGCTCAATCAGAGGCTCGCCTTCGCCATCAAGGACGGGGGCCGCGCCGAGGAGTCGATCAACGGTTCCACGACACGCCACGCGGGCGACCCCGATGACGATGACGCGCCAATCTTCGTGTGGCGAGTGGGAGCCTCGGGCGTCGCCACTCCCATCACCAGCGGCGCGCCGAGCCTCGTCACCCAGACCTGGGCTGTCGGCGAGCGCACCTTGACCCTGGGCCACTCGACCTTTCGCGTCACCGCGGCCAGGTTCAAGTCGGGCTGGCTCGTCGCGGCCGAGAGCCTGGCCGACGTGCAGAAGGTGAAAGACACGCTCCTGGTCGCCGAACTCATCTTCGCCGCCGTCTTGATGTTCTTGATGTTCGGCGCTGCGTTCGTCGTGGGCATCCGGGCTTTGGCCCCCATCGCCCTCGCTCAACGGCGCCAGACGAAGTTCACCGCTGACGCGTCGCACGAGTTGCGCACCCCGCTCAGCGTGATCGAAGCCGAAGTGGAGATCGCCCTCAGCCGGGACCGCGACGCCGAATCCTACCGTTCGACAATCGCGCGCATTGGTGACGAGGGTGGACGGCTGCGTCGGATCGTCGAAGACCTCATGTGGCTCGCCCGTTCCGACGCCGAGCGCACCAAAGCGCGTGACGACGAATCGGTCGATGTCGTGGCGGTCGCCGCCGCGTGCACGAAGAGATTCGAGCCGGTGGCTCAGACAAAGAACCTGCGGCTCAGCTTCGCCGTCCATGGAGCCCCTACGGCGACCGTGCGAGCGAGCGCCGAGTCGATCGATCGCCTCGTTGGCGTGCTGCTTGACAACGCCTGCAAGTTCGCCGACGAGGGGGGCCAGGTCGACGTCGTCGTCGCGACACCCGGCTCCAATGTCGAGTTGACGGTCGACGACAGCGGGCCCGGCATCGCCGCCGACGAGCGGCCGCTCATCTTCGACCGCTTTCACCGCGCCTCGAGCGAGTCGGGCGGGAGCGGGCTCGGGCTAGCCATCGCCGATTCGATCATCCGGGCCACCCAGGCGACCTGCTCGATCAGCACGGCTCCACTAGGGGGCGCCCGATTCGACGTGGTGTGGCACCATCACGCCCCTCGCCTCGAGACGTAGGCCGATCCCGCGAGAGTGGACTCCCTCGCATTTCTCAGATGCAGCGTTGAGAAATGCGACTGCGGTCGACGTCACGGTCGCGAAGGACCCGGGGCCACCTAAGAATTCTTGAAGAGTTGAACCCCCGTAATGAGGTCGTCAGGTTCGCTCCGTAGCCTCGACTGCATGGATCGTGGCCACCGCACCCGCCGCACGTCCACGGCCGTACATGGGGGCCCAGGCCCCCGAGGGCTCGGAGCGTTCGGCGCAACGATCGCGCAACCATGACGATCGAAAGCCGCACGACGATCGAACGGGCCGTCAAGACGAAGGGCCCTCGCCACGCCCGTCGGATGGGCGCCGAGGCGAACGCCCGTCTAACCAGCACCACCGCGTTCGTGCTGGTGATCCTGCTGGCGATCGAGGGCGTCACGGTCTTGCGCGTGAGGTCACTGCTCACGCTGCACGTCTTCATCGGCATGCTCCTCGTCCCGCCGGTGCTCGTGAAGCTGGCCAGCACCCTGTGGCGCTTCACCAAGTACTACATGGGCTCGCGCGAGTATCGGCTCAAGGGACCACCTCCGATCGCCCTGCGCGTGCTGGGGCCGTTCGTCGCCCTCTTGACCGTGATCCTCTTCCTCTCCGGGATCCTCCTGCTGGTCGGTCCCCAGTCGTGGCGCGGTGAGATGCTGACGGCCCACCAGGCCAGTTTCGTCCTGTGGTTCGGGGCCATGACCATCCACGTCCTCGCGCACGCGGGCGAAACCGCGCGGACGGCGACCAGGGACTGGGCCCGGCGCACCCGGCGCAAGGTGGCCGGCTCCACGTCGCGACGACTGGTCACCGTACTGAGCCTGGCCGTCGGTGTGGTCCTGGCGCTATGGACCGCGCCGCACGTCGGGCCCTGGCTCGGAGTGCGGAGGTAGGTCGATGGCCCAGTCAACGATAAACCGGCATCGGCCGCCGTCGCCCAGTGAGCCCATGACCCGACGCCTCCTCCTGGACGAACGACGGCGCCGTCATCGCGTCTTCGTGCGACGGCGCATCGCCGTCGCCATCGCGGCGCTCATGCTGATCGGCGCGGTGTGGCTGGGCTTTTCCCTCGGCGGGGCCCTACTCAATCCCGCCATGGGAAGTTCAGTCGGCTCACGGTTTGCCGAGTGGGCCCGCGGTCACGGCGCCTCGAGCCTCGTCAATTGGGCCGAGAACGAGTGGTACAGCCACCACCCGCCCCCGATCGGTGGCACCGTCCCGCCCGGATCGATCAAACTCCCGAGCGCGGCAGCTCCCATCACCACGTCGGTGCCCCACCTGCCCACGCCCAACGCCATCCAGCCCTTCGCCAGTCCGGCCATCCCCGGTGAGGGTCAATGGTCACCGGTCGGTCGGCGCGTCGATGGCGTGCCGGCGATCTTCGAGACCACCCTGCGCCCGGACGCCGTGCACACCAGTTACGTGGTGGGCGTGGCGTGGATGGACACCAAGTTGCTTCGAGCGACGCTCTATTCGGGCAGCCTCATCCCCGGCGGCGGACCGTACCCCGACACGGCGCCCGTCAAGGCGCGGGCCGCGAGGACCCTGGTCGCCGCCTTCAACGCCGGCTTCTTGATGAACAACGCGAACGGCGGGTACTACACCGACGGCAAGACGGAGATCCCGTTACGTCCCGGTGCGGCATCGTTCGTCGTCTACCGCAACGGGTCGTCCAACATCGTCGCCTGGGGCAGGGAGGCAGCGGTGCCATCGACGATCGTGTCGGTACGTCAGAACCTCGACCTCCTGGTCAATCACGCCAGGCCGGTGCCGGGCCTGTACGCGAACGACACCTCGAAGTGGGGCTACACCCTGGGTAACGCCGTGTACGTCTGGCGTTCCGGGCTCGGCGTCACGGCGAACGGAGCGTTGGTGTACGTGGGAGGGCCGGGCCTCAACATCACGGACCTCGCCAACCTGCTCGTGCGCGCCGGCGCCGTGCGCGCCATGGAACTCGACATCAACACCGACTGGGTGAACCTCAGCACCTACAAGCCCACAACGCCGCAGGGATTCGCCGCCGCGGCCAATGGCACGGAGCTCCTGGCCAACATGACCGGCACCCCCGCTCGCTACTTCGAAACGTGGTGGGCGCGGGACTTCATCACGATGTCCGCCATCAAACCGATGACATCAACGAAGGGCTGACGTGCGACGCTCCCGCATCACGGCACGTTCGTTCGCGCCCCTTCGGTGGAAAGGCGCGAAGTTCATCAACGATTCGTATCGCAGTATTGACCCCTCCTTATCTTCGTTTTCTATCGTGCGGCCATGTCCGAAATGACGACCCTCGAACGACCCGATACCGCGGCGTGGCGACAGCGGGCCCGTCCGGCGCGTCCACGACGTCGCCCGGCGAAGGCTCCCGCGCCGCGCGTCGCCGACACCATCGCCGTCCTGGCGGGACTCGGCCTCGGTGCGTCCGTCGGGCTCGCCTTCTGGGGCGAGTCGTTCAAGGCGTTAACGGCCGCCGGTGGATGGCTGACGCTGGGTGGTCGCCTCACGGGACTCACGGGCACGTACCTCATGCTCGTCCTGGTGGTGCTCGTGGTTCGGTTCCCGTGGCTCGAGCGCACGGTGGGCCAGGTACGCCTGGTCCAGTGGCATCGCCGGGTGGGCGCGTGGCCCATCGTGCTCATCACCCTGCACGTGATCCTCATCACGGTGGGCTACGCCCAGACGAGCGGCGTGGGCGTCGTGAGCCAGTTCTGGACGTTCCTGCGTCACTATCCCGACATGCTCAGCGCCACCGTTGGCTTCGTGCTGATGCTCGTGGCCGGCGTCACCTCGTTGCCGGTGGTGCGCCGGCGCATGAAGTACCAGACGTGGTGGGCCGTCCATCTCTACCTCTACCTCGCGATCGCCCTCGCCTTCGCCCACGAGATCGCGACCGGCGTCATGTTCATCTCGAACCGGTCCACGCGCGAGCTCTGGATTGCGATGTCGCTCGCCACGCTCGTGGCCGTCCTCGGCTTCAGGGTCGTGCTGCCGGTTTGGCGCAACCTGCGCTGGCAGGCGCGGGTGGTATCGGTGGACGAAGAGGCGCCCGGGGTCTATTCGATGGTCGTCTCGGGTCGCAACCTCTCGCGGCTCGAGGTCTCCGGTGGCCAGTTCTTCCAGTGGCGGTTCCTGGCGCGGGGTCTGTGGTGGCACTCGCACCCCTACTCACTCTCCGCGCTGCCCCGACCGCCCTTCATGCGCGTCACCATCAAGCGTCTCGGCATCCAGAGCGAGGGCGCCACCCGCGTGAAGCCCGGTACGCGCGTCATCCTCGAGGGACCGTACGGGACGTTCACGTCCCACGCCCGGGCGACCCAGCGAGTCGTCTTGATCGGAGCGGGCGTCGGCATCACCCCGATTCGGGCGCTGCTCGAAGACCTGCCCGGCTCGACCCACGTCACCGTCATCGTGCGCGCGTCGAGTTACGAGGACATCGTGCACCGGAGCGAAATCGCCGAACTGGTCAAGAAGAGGAACGGGGTGCTCTTCGAGGTCGTCGGTCCGCGCGAGAGGGTCCGACTCGATTCCGCGACGCTTCGCAAATTGCTCGGGAATCTGAGCAACGCCGACGTCTACGTCTGTGGACCGAGCGGCTTTTCCAATCACGTCATACGGGCGATCTCCAACCTCGGGGCCCGACCCGAGCGCATCCATCAAGAGACGTTCACCTTCTAGGCGATGACGGACGGTTGACATGTACTGCACAATGAGGAGGCCACAATGAAACGATCACCACTCGTGGTCATGGGGACCATGGCCGGGCTGGCCGGGGTCCTGAGCTTCAATGCAGCACCCGCGAAACTGACGATTGGCTCCCTGCCGAGCACGCCCACGAACGGATCGTCCACGACCGTTCCGACGTCGGGCCCGACCGGCACGACCACGGCACCCACCACGACCACTCCGAGCGCGCCCTCGACCACGACAACTCCGAGCGCGCCCTCGACCACGACGACGACGGCGCCGCACCCGTCCACCACGACCACCACGTCGGGCGTGCGCACGGCAACCGGATCGGCCGTCAACTACTTCTTCGGGATACTTTCGGTGAAGGTGACGGCGTCGGGATCGAAGATCACCAACGTCGCCATCGCCTCGATCGACGACAGCGGTAACTACCGGTCCCAGTCGATCGATCAAATGGCCATCCCCCAGCTCGAACAGCAAGCCATCAGCGCCCAGAGTTCGAAGATTCAGGGAGTGTCCGGGGCCAGCTACACCTCGGCCGGTTTCGCGCAGTCGCTGCAGTCGGCGCTGACGAGTCTGGGACTCTGATGACGGGCACGGCTGCGGGGCCAGATTCGGTGCGGGTGTTCCATCACGAGGAGCACGTCATGGGCACCGTGGTAACCATCGACCTCTTCGACCACGCCCAGTGGCCGTTGGGCGAGTTGGAGCTGGCCCTCAAGGAGGCGATCAACATCCTTCATTCGACCGATGACGTCTTCAGCACTTGGAAACCGGACAGTACGATCTCGATGTTGCGCCGTGGCGAGGTCTCGGAGAGCGACTGTCCCGACGAGGTGCGCGAGGTTCTCGCGATCTGTCGCAAGGCCTACACCATCTCGCGCGGATGGTTCGACCCGTGGTCGATGGCCGGGGGCGTGGACCCCACCGGGTGCGTCAAGGGCTGGTCGGCGCAGCGGGCCCTCCACGCACTGCGGCGCACCGGCGTGCAGGGTGCGCTCGTCAACGCCGCCGGCGACGTCGCGAGCTTCGGCGGTCTCGGCGCCGGCAAGCCGTTCCGAATCGGCATCGTCAATCCGACCGCTCGGCGCGAGCTGGCGTGCGTCGTCGACAGTCCCGGCGCCGTCGCCACGTCGGCCACCTACGAGCGCGGCGCGCACCTCATCGATCCCCACACCGGCCGTGCCCGTTCCCTGGCCGCCTCGGCCACCATCACCGGTCCCGACCTGGGCCTGGCCGACGCGCTCGCGACGGCGCTCGCGGTCGCCGGCGAGGAGATGCTGCGCACCATCGAGAACCTCGAAGGGTACGAGGGGTTCATCGTCGGCTTCGACCGCCTCTTCAAGATGACCTCGCACTTTCCCGTGGCCGCCACTTCCACCTGATCGGCCCGGCCCTGGGCGGTCGCCTCCCGGGCCAGGCTCGCCTTCTCGACCAAGACCCCGTTTCACGGTAAGAAACTGACTCGCGGGGACAGAAAGGGTATAGAAGGAGAGAAATGAAGAGCAGTCCTCGACCCTGGCGTCCAACGGCCGCGCTCGTCACGGCGGCGCTGACCATTGCGGCGCTTTCCACCACGACGGGCGACGCCGGAGCGACGCCGTCACCGGCCGTCTCGTTCGCGCGCCAGCTGCTGAGCGAAGCCGTGTTGCCACCTTCGGCCGTGCTCGCTCATCCCGCCACGGTGGTCGTGTGCCAGTGCGAGGGTGCGCTCGCAGGCAGCCCCGTCACGTCCCTGCATCACTTTTACATTGTCCCCGGACCGCCACAGCAAATTGAATCGTTCCTGTCGACGCACGTCCCCAAGGGCGGGAGCTACGGAGGCGAAGGCACGACCCAGGCGCGCGGCAAGGCGGAGATCTTCTCGACGGCCATCACGTTCGACGCCAATGGACCCCACCTCTATCTCAAGCAGTTGGCCTACTCGATGACGCGTCGGAACTCCTCGACCTCGTGGCTTCGAGTCGACAGCCAGATCGTCTGGATCCCCAACCGAAGCGCGTCGCAGAAGATAACCGGCGTCGTCTCGGCGTCGGCCACGGGGTATAAGACGACCAGTCTCATGGGATCAACGGGAGCCGTGACGGTGCGTCTGGACGGCACGCAGCTGTCCAACCTGGTGCGCACCATCAACGAGTTGCCCCTCGGGCCCCAGGAGGTGTGCATGGAGAACATCAACGCGTTCCAGGTCACCTTGCGCCTCAGCGACGGCGCGAAGATGCGAATCTACAACGGCGACTGCGGCGGCTTCTACGACTCGGTCTCGTTGTTGTCGGGAGCGACGGCGACTCGATCCTTCGTGTTGTCGGACCGATCCTGCAAGCTGATCACCGTCGTATCGGCGCTCTTCGGCGCCCACGAGGCCGAGGGGACCCACCAGTCGCTGCGCTACTGCGAATCGGCGACGTAGTCCGCGACCAACCTTCGGCAACGTCGGAGTTTTCACTCGCGCCTCAGCGGCGTCATCGCCAGCACCAGTTGCTTGGTGCCGTGCTCGTCGAAGTTCACGGCCGCTCGCGCGTGCGTTCCCTCGCCGTCAACCATGGTCACGACACCGGGACCGTAACGGTCGTGCACCACCCGGTCGCCGACCTGGAGTTCCAGCCTCTCCGCCCCGGTCGATCGAACCGGCGGCGCGGCGCCGGTCCCGAAGGCGCGGCCCTGCGTGAACTCGGTGGCCCGCCCGGTGAATCCCTCGTCCTCGCGTTCGAAACTGGAGCGCCGGGTGGGCAGCGCCGTCGACAGGTCGTTCACGAGCGCCGCGGGAATCTCGGTGAGGAACCGGCTCGCGAGCGCGTCGACGCGATGGCCCCACAGGGTCCGGCTCCAGGCGTGGGTCAAGACGAGGTGCTGCATCGCGCGGGTGATGCCCACGTAACACAACCGACGCTCCTCTTCGAGCTCGGCGTCGTCGGAGAGGGCGCGCCGGTGCGGGAAGATCGTCTCCTCGAGCCCCGTGATCACGACGGCCGGGAACTCGAGGCCCTTCGCGACGTGCAGGGTCATCATCGAGATGGCCCCGGCACCGCCGTCGAGCTGGTCCGAGTCGGCGATGAGGGCCATGCGCTCGACGAAGTCCATCAACGTGTCGTACTGCGACGCCGCCGAGGCCAGCTCGCCCAGGTTCTCCAGGCGCGAGTACGCCTCGTCGGTGTTCTCCGCGCGCAGGCCGTCGCCCATGCCGCTCTCGCGCACGATCGCGTCGATCATCTCTCGCGGCGTGAGGTCGTTGGACATCGCTCGAAGCTCGTCGAGCATGAAGGAGAACTTCTCGGCGCTCAGCAGGGCCCTGCCCGTCAGTCCGGCCGCCTTGGCGTGGGCCGGCGCCTCGGCGAAGGAGAGGCCGTGCTCGGCGGCGTAGGCCCCGAGCTTGGCCTGGGCCCCGGGGCCGAGGCCGCGCTTGGGCTCGTTGATGACGCGCCGGGCCGACGACTCGTCGCGCGGGTTCACGATGAGTCGCGCGTAGGCGAGCGCGTTCTTGATCTCCTTGCGGTCGTAGAAGCGCATGCCCGAGATGACCCGGTAGGGGATGCTGGCGCGCAGCATCTCCTCCTCGAGCACCCGGCTCTGGGCGTTGGTGCGGTAGAAGATCGCCATCTGGTTCCAGTTGAGCGAGTGCTGCGTGCGCAGCCGACGCAGCTCGCTCGCGACCCAACGGCCCTCGTCGTACTCGTCGAGCGCTCGGTAGAGGCGGATCTTCTCGCCCTCGTCGCCCTCGGTGAACAGGTTCTTCGCGATGCGGCTGGGGTTCATCGCGATCACGGCGTTGGCGGCATCGAGGATGGTCTGGGTCGAACGGAAGTTCTGCTCGAGCAGGATCACCTGCGCGTCGGGGAAGCGCTGCTCGAACTGCAGGATGTTGCGCACGTCGGCCGCGCGGAAGCGGTAGATCGACTGGTCCGAGTCGCCCACGACGCACAGGTTGCGGTGCCGCTCGGCCAGCATCATCACGAGCTCGTTCTGCACGCCGTTGGTGTCCTGGAACTCGTCGACGAGCAGGTACCGGAAACGGTTCTGGTAGGAGGCCAGCACCTGGGGGTCGCGGCGCATCATGGCGACCGCGTTGAGCAGCAGGTCGTCGAAGTCCATGGCGTTCGAGAGCATCAGGCGCGCGACGTAGAGGCGATAGATCTCGGTGATGCGCCGGTTATGCGGATTGTCGCCGCGGGCCGACGCCTCGTAGGCGTCGGGCGAGAGCATCTCGTTCTTCGCCGCCGAGATCGCCGCGGCCACGCTGCGCGGCGGCAGCCGTTTGGTGTCGAGGTTGAGTTCGTTCATGATTCGCTCGACGGCCGTTTCGGCGTCCCCGGCGTCGTAGATCGTGAAGCCGCGCTGGTAGCCGAGCACCTCGGCGTGCGCGCGCAGCATGCGCAGGCAGGCCGAGTGGAACGTCGAGACCCACATCTGGTCGGCCTCCTCGCCCACCAGCGACACGACACGCCGGCGCATCTCGTCGGCCGCCTTGTTGGTGAAGGTGATCGCCATGATTTCCCACGACCGGGCGTCGCCGGTGGCCAGGATGTGCGCGATGCGTCGGGTGAGCACGCGCGTCTTGCCCGAACCGGCGCCGGCGATCACCAGCAGCGGGCCGCCGCGCTGCAGAACGGCCTGGCGCTGGGGCGCGGTCAGCCCCTCGAGCAGCGACGCCGGGTCGAGTCCCTGGCGGGCGTTGCCGGCACCAGTGCCCCACAGGGCCTCGTCAGAGAACGGCGTCCCGCTCACTCCCACTCAATGGTGCCCGGCGGCTTGCTCGTGACGTCCAGGGCCACGCGGTTCACGCCGTCGACCTCGCGGATCAGGCGGTTGGCGATCTTCTCGATCAGCTCATAGGGCAGGCGGGCCCAGTCGGCGGTCATCGCGTCGTCGCTCGTGACGGCGCGGATGATGATCGGATACGCGTACGTGCGGCCATCGCCCATCACCCCGACGGTACGCACCGCCGGTAACACGGCGAAGCTCTGCCAGAGCTCGCGGTAGAGACCGGCCTTCTTGATCTCGTCGACGACGACGTAGTCGGCGTTGCGCA
>Ga0187871_10004012_pt1 | contig 11205 bp, 12 predicted proteins | sample June2016WEW_16_1_FD_132988 | JGI IMG/M metagenome (GOLD analysis project Ga0187871, IMG submission 132988) | Peatland microbial communities from SPRUCE experiment site at the Marcell Experimental Forest, Minnesota, USA - June2016WEW_16_10 | ecosystem: Environmental > Terrestrial > Soil >...
GCCGGCTAGCGCGGCGGGTCAGGTGCCGGTGCTCAGCCGGGCCTGTCCGTTGCTCCGGCCGTGCGGGTACTCACCAGCCGGATCGCCGAGGTCGTCGTCCAGCTCCTCGTCGTCGTCCAGCTCGTCGTCATCGTCATCGGATTCGTCGTCGTCCACGGCATAGCGGTCCGCGAAGTCCGCGTGGGCGGCATCATCCTCCGCCTGCTGGTCCGTGCTGACGCCCAGCTCAGCCCGCAGCCGGTCAAGATCGGTTCCGCCGCCGCCATACTTCAGCTGACGGGCCACCTTGACCTGCTTGGCCTTGGCTCGGCCGCGCCCCATTGGCTCGACCCCCTTGAACGTACGGGGCCCGCCGGGCCCCTGGTCACCGCACTGAGTCTTGCTCTCACCGCGCTGAATGCTTGCGGGCTTTCCTGCACGGCAGACCGACCCGCTGCCCTCCACCGCCGTGAGCGCAACGCGCTTCGTGCCTCCGTACATAGATAACCGTACCTGCTTTGTGCTGCAAGCGCCTCCGGGCAGTGCTGAAGGCCATGGTCAGCTGCCCAGCCAGATTCCGCGCAGGCGGCCTACCTCGGACATCCGCCGCTCAGCCAGCCGGTCTGCCGCCACTGCGGGGGGTACGCCCTCCTCGTCGGCGATCGCGAGGATCTTCTTCGTGGTACCGAAGATCTGCGCGGCCCGGCCCTTGGCCCGCTCGAAGCTGAAACCCTCGAATTCGTCCGCGACCTGGATGACCCCGCCAGCGTTGACCAGGTAATCGGGTGCGTAGACGATGCCGCGCTCGGCGAGCAGCTTCTCGATCCCGGTGTGGGCGAGCTGGTTATTGGCGCCGCCGCAGACGATCCGCGCGTTCAGCGTCTCCACGGTGTCGTCGTTAATCGCGCCGCCGAGCGCGCACGGCGAGTAAATGTCGATGCCGGTGGCGAGCAATTCCGCCCGGCCGGCCACGGCCCCGACCGCCGGGTGAGCGGCCTGCAGCTGCTCGATCGCCGCCGCGTTCACGTCGCAGATAACGACCCGCGCGCCTGCCTGCACGAGATGCGGGACCAGATGGCGCCCGACCTTGCCGACTCCTTCGACGCCGACCAGGCGGCCATCGAGCCCCGCGGTGCCCCAGACGTGCTCGGCGGCTGCGCGCATGCCCTGGAAGACGCCGAAAGCGGTCAGCACCGACGAGTCGCCGGAGCCGCCGTGCGGCACCGTCCTGCCGGTGACGTGGCTGCACTCGCGCCCGATGATGTCCATGTCCTCGCTGTAGGTGCCGACGTCGCAGGCGGTGATGTAGCGGCCGCCCAGGGACTGCACGAACCTGCCGAAGGCCCGCAGCAGGGCCTCGGACTTCAGCCGGGCCGGATCCCCGATGATGACGGCCTTCCCGCCACCCAGGTCCAGGCCGGCGAGCGCGTTCTTATAGGCCATCGCCCGCGACAGGTTGAGGACGTCGGCGAGCGCGGCGTCCTCGCTCTGGTAGGGGTAGAAGCGGGTCCCCCCCAGCGACGGTCCGAGGGCGGTTGAATAGATGGCAATGATGGCGCGCAGCCCGGTCGGCGCGTCCTGGCAGAACACGACCTGCTCGTGTCCGGTCTGGCCGCCCGGGCCCGCGGCCGGTACGTGTGTTGCGTCAACCTCGCCGCCGACGGTGGGCTTGTCGGCCGTCCCGAACACATTGGTCACGACAGTTGGCTCCCGGCTCAGTCCCGCATCCCCGTTGATGCGGGGTCAGGAATAAGGGTATGTCGGAGCGGCAGGCAGGAAGCGTGCTCTTGCCATCTCCCCGATCTCGGGTCTTCTAAGGAACGCTGCAGCATGTCACGATTGATCATGCTTCCCTGTGCTGCATTTCTGCGCGTGTATGAGCCGCTGTCCGCTTTCGGCCCGGCGGAACGGGCGCGCTGGGAGGCCTACGCCACGGCAGCAAGCCGGCCGCGCAGGGCAGAGTCGCTTGAAGCGGAGCGGATCGAGGCGCTCCGCAGGATTATCGCGCTGCCTCCGATCGTTGCACCAGCTCAGGAGAGCCCGCACGCCTACGTGCGATGGGCAGATGGGATCACGTACGTGTGCCCATGGCAGACGCGGCTGCGTTCCTGGCTCGCGCTGGGGCGCTTGCGGGCGACCGCGGCGCCGTTGCTCGCGGACGCCTTCGCGCCGAGGCAGGCGCAGCAGGCCGCCGAGGATTTCGTCCGGTGGGAGGAGAAGGAGGTGCCGTCCAGGGTCTACATCCAGAGCAGCACCTGGTCGGTGCCGCAGGCGTGGTTCGTGCCGTTCGCGCCGACCGAGCGGTGGCTGGTGGCCGGCTCGGCGGCCGAGCGGGACGGCAAAGGGCCCGCGACGGCGTCGGGTACCCGTACCCTCAGCTACGCGACGACTATGGCCCAGGCGCGCCGACGGGTGGCGCGCGCGCTTGCGGCGATTCGTCGCGCGTCGGCGCCGAAGCCAAAAGGCCGGGCCATCAGCCCAGCTCCGGGGGATGGTGCGCCAGCTACGATCGCGATGATCCGGGTCAGCGGCGAGCTCGAGGAGGTCGGCCGCTGGCTCGAGGAGTTCCATCCGCATTCGCTGGTGGAGCTTGACTACGGGGGACTGGTGCAGTTGCTCGACGACGACGCACTGCGTGCCGATCAGTCGGTAGCCGAAGTGGCCGCTGCTTTCAGTGCCCTGGCCGGCCAGGAGTACGAGCTCGCGACGGCGATGTACAAGCGGCTGCGCGCTAGATGGCGGAACCTGGAAGCGATTCAGCTGGGGAGCTGAGGGGAGGCGGGGATGACTTTTCCGAATCCGCCCGTTGCGACGCTGCGTGTCGCTAGAATCACGCAGCGTGACTCAGATCAGTGGAGCAACGGGGCAACTCGCAACAGAAACTTTGCTCCTGGTGGTCGACTTGTCACGGCTGGTGATGGCAATATGGTCTGAGTAGACCATATGGGACATCCACGGCAGGCTCCGCGAGGGAGCCAGCACAGCAACACACGCAGGATCGCAGTACCGGTCCAGGAGGAGAGGCCGTAACTATGTCTGCACGTACACCAGAGGCCGAGCCGCTGCTTACCCCAGCGGAGGTCGCAACGATGTTCCGGGTTGACCCGAAGACCGTAACGCGGTGGGCCAAGGCCGGAAAGCTGACGTCGATCCGAACCCTCGGCGGCCACCGCCGATACCGGGAGACAGAGGTTCGAGCTCTGCTGGCGGGTATCCCGCAGCAGCGTTCGGAGTGACATCTGGCCGCTACCTGGCGCTAACCGTGCCGGGGATGCAGGCGCACACTGACGTGCGCAGGCGCGGCCATGTGCAAGGAGCAAGGGGGGGTCGGCCCCGGCGGCCAGAAATGCGCCGCGGCGGGGCATTGTTCAAAGGGCGCGCTCGCGGGCGTCGTCCGGGACATAGCCGGGGTCGATCCGGCCTCCTGAGGTATGAGGTCCAATCCGGCCTGCTGAGGTAATGAGCCGGTCTGAACGGGGAAGCTGGACTCTTGGCCCAGGTCCGCGAGGGCGGACCGGCCACCGCCGCGCGTCGCGGCCGCGGGGAAGCCCGCCGCGGTGCACCCGCGGGGCGAACCGGCAGGGATCAAGCGGATCGCGTGTTCCGCAGAGATTTAGCTGCGGCAGACATCCGGCCCCATCTAGCCACTCGCTGTAATCACCCCACGACTTTTGGTAATTCCGCCTGCTCAGGCAGGGGCTCCGCAATACTGGTCGCTATGCCACCGCGGGGGAGATCAGGCGGTGGCAGATACGGTGTCCGCGCACCAGGCACCGTCAGCCGGGGCGCTGCTCACGCAGCGGCCGCGGCTAGGTGCGCGCGCTCCGGGGGGCCCGCCAGCTGGGCGGGCGAGCCGTCGCTCTGAGGGGAGGATCGCACGATGCGTGATCCAGATTTGGTCTTGCGGGCACAGCGAGCAGCGGCGACGCTGGAGGGGGCCTGGGACCGCTACCGCACGTTGCACGGCCTTGGCGCGGATCCGATGCCGCCCATCTCGAGTTATGTGGGCTACTCACTTGAGGAGCCATGGGGCCAGCCGCGGGTCGTGTTCGGGGTGGCCGCTGAGGAGGCCGAGCAGCTTGCCATCCTCCTGGAAGGGCACGATTGCGTGCGACCGGCTGCCGGATCACCGCAGGCAGATGCCGGGCTGACGGCGGAGCCTGCGGCGGCACTGGCCGACGCCGATCAAGTCGGCGGCAGCGGGCGGCTGCACGTTCCGGCGCAGCCGCGGCCGGTCCCGGCCAAGCGAGCCAGGCCCAAGGAACAGTCGCGGGTCAACCGCGAGCAAGGAAGATCAGCCGACCGGCCGACGGCTTCACGCAACCTGAGCCCGCTGGAGTCCGGTGGCAGCAGGGAACCTGCGCGGTCATTGGACCCCGGCAGTGCGCTGGACCCCGGCAGTGCCCGGGGCCCCGGTAGCGCGCTGGACCGCGGGCGGGCGGTAGGGCCCGGCAGCCCGCTCGATCCCAGCCGCGGGCTGGAGCCGGGTGGCGGGCTGAGCCCGTCCCCGCCCGCTGCGGCACGGCGGCCCGCGATCGTCCAGCCGCACGCCGCTGCCCAGCCGCCCGCCGCTGCCCGCCCAGCTGGCTTGCATGCGATTCCGCCGAGCTACGCCGGCCTGGCGGCGGTGCCGGGCGATACGGACCTGATGGCGTTCCGGCCCCGGCATGAGCCCGCCTCTTACCTGGACGAGGGCCCGGAACCTGACCCGTTCTTCGCCGGTCCAGATGAGCGGATGCCATCCGGCCGGATCCGCGGCGGCCGCGTGGCCGGTAGCCATGCCATGCCGAGGCAGAAGCGGCCCAGCATCTCCGGGGCGTCATCCGGAAGCTCCCAGCGAGTCGGCCGTCCACAGGAGGGCACCGGCCGCAGGGGTCTCACGTCGATGGCCGCCGAGCTGGCCGGATGGGCGTCAAGCGAGCTGCCCGGCCAGGCTGCGCACAGGTTCGCGCCGCACCCGGCTGGCGGCCAGTATGGCCAGGCCATGGACACAGCTGCCCGGCCGGGCGGCGGCTTGCCCGCCGATGGCGGCAGCTGACCCTGAAGCCTGGCCGGGCAGCTGCGCGGCACGCGTGGTGAGACCGCTAGCGCCCGCCAGCCGCCAGCCGGGGGAAACATCGGCGGATGCACGGTCCCGCAGCCGTGCATCCGCCGATCCCGGCCCGGATGTCAGTGCGGGCGGCACGAGCGCTCCGCCGGCCGGCAGTTCTGGCCGGGGCTGCTGAGCATTAAACGCAAGCCCGATCCGCGTTCAGGGCAGGAAAAGCGGAATTCAAGGCGCGCGCGCCTTGGCTGGGCGAGAATGTCGGAGCTGGATCTGTGCTCCAGTTCAGCCTATTTTCAGGTGAGAACGGGAATCTTCCTGCTGAGGCGCGCGGAGCCAGGTGCCAGGAAGGAGCATTCTTCCGATGTCGGCGGAGTCTTCGAACAACGATCAGCCCAGCGCGGCCGGGCCGGCGAGTCCGCCGGGCGCTGGAGGCCCGTCGGGCCATGCAGATCCCTGGGGCATCGCCTGGGCATCGGACGCGGTCCGTACTGTCAGGTCGATAGGCCCGCTCAGCTCGTTCGCGTCGATGGGGCCGCGGTTGCGATCGCGTCGGCCCCTCGTCATCGCCGCCCTCACCGTGGTCGGCTTGCTGGGCGGCGCGGGCGCGGCGCTGGCCACCACGGGATCAGCCGCGCCGGCTGTGCCGTCGAGACCGGTTGCCGCAACACCGGCCCCGGCCCCCTCGGTGAGCCCGGGCGGGCCAGGCAGGGCGCGGCACCGCGGCTTCGGCGGCGCCGGGTTCGGCGGGCTGGCCGGAGTATTCGGTGCCGTGCACGGCCAGTTCGTGGCGGCCAAGGCCGGCGGCGGCTACCAGACCGTCGACTTCCAGAACGGCAACGTCACCGCGGTTTCCGCGACATCTATCACGCTCCGGAGCGCCGACGGCTACTCGCATACGTATGCCATCGCGAACTCAACCATCGTGGACGCGCAGCGCGATGGGATCGGCTCGGTCAAGGTCGGCCATCAGGCTTCGCTGTCGGCGACTCTCACCGGAAGCACCGCCACGGCGGTCAGCATCACGGATCTCACGCTGCTACGGCAGGGCCGTCAGGCTTTCGGTTACCAGGGGCATGGCGCTAGCAGCTGGGCCGGCCCTCCCATGGCGTCCGGTAGCCAGCCCGGATGATGGAGCCGGAGCTGCCGCGCGCACATTGTCAGACCCAGGCCCGACAATCTGAACCGTGCGGGTTGCCGTCGCCCTAGGGGCTTGCCGGGATGGGCTGATGTGCGAGCTCGGAGCAGACGGCAGCCGCAGCGGATCTCCCGTTAAGGTGCTTGATCTTCCACGGGCTATCGCGGAGTACGAGCAGGCTGGCGGTGACGGCGTCCGCTGGGTCTGGTCAGGCACCGCCCAGCTCTATCCGGTGCTGCTGCGGGCCGCGGTCCGGGTGGGCCGCTGTCATGATGTGGCGCTGGCCGAGGCGCTGCTGGGCAGCCGGGACGCCGAAGCGGAGAGCCGGGTAGCCGGCGATCGGGGACCGGGTAACGGTGCAGCACGGGACGGCGCGTCGAGCGGCGCGCGGGACGCTGCCGTCAGTGGCAGTGCGGGCCGTGTCGGCAGTGCGGGCCGTATCGGCAGTGCGGGCCGTATCGGCAGTGCGGGCCGTATCGGCAGTGCGGGCCGCGGGCAGGGCGCCCTGTTCGAGCCCGGGGAGCGGGCGTCCCCCGACCCGGAAGCCCAGCTCGACGCGGTGATCGCGGCGCATGCTGGCCAGTTGCGGGCGATCGCGGCCGACGAGTATCCGGCGCGGTTCGGCGCCCTGGTGGCGGCCGAGTCGGCGGGCGGCCTGGCGGCCGCCGAGATGGCGTACGCCGGGCTGCCCTGGCGCGCTGACGTGCACGACGAACTGCTGACCGGCCTGCTCGGGCACCGGCCGCCTGCGGTCCCGCCGGGGACGCGCCCGGCCAGGCTAGCCGAGCTCGCAGCGCAGGTCTCGGCGGCGTTCGGCGGCCGTCCGGTCAATCCGGACTCGCCGGCGCAGCTGGTCAAGGCGTTCGCGGCGGACGGCGTGCGGGCGGCCTCCACCAGGTACTCCGTACTGCGCGAGATCGACCACCCGGCGGTCCCGCCGCTGATCGAATACAAGGAGCTGGCCAGGCTCTATACCGCGCATGGCTGGGCCTGGCTGGACAGCTGGGTGTCCGGCGGCAGGTTCAAGCCGGAGTACGTGGTGGGCGGCGTGGTATCCGGCCGCTGGGCGTCGCGCGGCGGCGGGGCCCTGCAGATCCCCCGGGTCCTGCGCCGCGCGGTGGTGGCCGACCCGGGGTGGGCCCTGGTCGTGGCTGACGCGGCGCAGCTGGAGCCGCGGGTCCTTGCGGCACTCGCGGGGGATGGCGCGTTCGCCGCGGCGGCGGCAAGCGGTGATCTCTACGAGGCGCTGGCCAGTGTCTTCGGCGGGGACCGCGGCAAGGCCAAGATCGCCCTGTTGTCCGCGATGTATGGCGGGGCAGGCGGCGAGGCGGGGCAGCTGCTGGCCGTGCTCAGACGACGGTTCCCGCAGGCGGCGGGTTATCTGGAGAAGGCGGCCCGCGCTGGTGAGGAAGGCCGCGTGGTCAGGTCGGTCCTTGGCCGCTCCTGCCCGCCGCCGTCGGCGGCCTGGCGCAGCGTCACTGAGGAATCCGGCGATCCGGACGGCGAGCGGGATCCAGGAGCTGGCCGGGCGTCCCGCGCCAGGGGCCGGTTCACCCGCAACTTCGTGGTGCAGGCGAGCGCCGCTGACTGGGCGCTGGTGCTGCTCGCGGGCCTGCGCAGCAGGCTGTCCGTCATTGCCAGGATTAACGGCGGCCCCAGCCTGGCGCCGTCATCACCGGAGCAGCCGGACGGTGCCGGCGACCAGGGCCCGCAGCTGGTGTTCTTCCAGCATGACGAGGTGATCGTGCACTGCCCCGCGGCCCTCGGGGAGCCCGTCGTGGCGGCGGTGGGCGAGGCCGCCGCCGCGGCGGGACGGATGGTCTTCGGCGAGACGGGTGTCCGGTTTCCGATGACCACGGCGGTCGTGAGCTGCTACGCCGACGCGAAGTAAGAGCGGTGCCGGTCAGCGACCCGCCGGTGCTGCACAGCGGCGAAGCCCCCCGGTAATCCGGAGCGCCCGGCGCCCGGCGCCCGGCACTATGAGGCACGCCGTGGACCTTGACCGGTGACCTGGGTGCCAGGACCAGGGCCGGAGCTAGGGCAGTTTCTCCCGAAAGATCTCTGCCAACGAGCGAAGATTGCCGCGCGTCGTATTAACGATGCGCGTTCCAGTGCTGGAACCCGGCTGTGGAGGCGGCAGCAGGCATTAGGGGTGGGTGGGAAGGCACGGAGCGCGGCTCCGGCCGATTCGAGAGGCGGAAACACCTATGATCTGCTCGCAATGCGGTAATGACGTTGCCGCAGGGTCGGCCGTATGCCCCAGTTGCGGGGCACAGCTAGCCGGTAACGTAGGCCAGCCGGCCTCTGCTCCGGCGGGCGCGCGATTCGCGCGATCGGCGGCGCCCGGAGCGGCAGCAGCTCCGGCGTTCAATTTCGACCTGAAACGGCTGACGAGGAACGACCAGATCGTGGGCGGTGCCACGGTTGTCCTCTTGATCTCGCTGTTCCTGCCGTGGTTCGTAGCAAGCGATGCGTTCATAACCGTCTCGGTCAACGGTCTTTGGCATGGCTGGGAGTACCTCACTCTCATCATCGCCCTGGTGCTGCTGGCGTACCTTGTCATGCGCGCGGGCTTTGCCCAGCTGCCGTTCAGCCTTCCGCTCCGGCACGAGCAGCTGCTGCTAGCCGGCCCGGGCATCAACCTGCTGCTGGTGGTGATCGGTTTCCTGATCAGGCCCGGGGCCGGAGTCGGATGGGATTTCGGCGCTTTCGTCGGGCTCATCGCGGCGGCAGTGGCTGCCGCTCCCTTCGCGGTACCAGCGATCCGGGCGCGCAGCGGCCGCTAGGCTGACCGGCCGCCCGCCCGGCCCGGGCCGAGCCGGGTCGCCCCGCCCCGGCCCGGCCCGGACGGCCACGAGGTGGTAGGCAGGTCGGGTGACCGATGATGGGGCGCCCCGCGGGGGCAGGCATGGCGCTTGAGGTCAGCGTCCGCGGCACGACGATCCCGCCAGACGAGTTGTCCTGGCGATTCTCCCGGTCCTCCGGGCCGGGCGGCCAGTCGGTGAACACCGCCGACAGCCGGGTGGAGCTCTCCTATGACCTGGCCGCGTCTGAAGCACTGCCGCCTGTCCTGAAAGACCGGGCCATCCGAGCGCTCGCGAGCCGCCTGGTCGAAGGAGTGCTCACAGTGACAGCGTCGGAGAACCGCTCCCAGCTGCGCAACAGGGAGGCCGCGGCGGCCAGGCTATCGGCGCTGCTTACCGAGGCGTCCGGGCCGCCGCGCAGGCCACGCCGGCCGACCAGGCCGAGCCGTGGGGCGGTCGAGCGCAGGCTGGCAGCCAAGCAGCGGCGCGCCCAGATCAAGCGGCTGCGCAGGCAAGCCGACGAATGAATGCGCAGGCCAGCCGGCGAATGGAAGGCGGCGGCGCGGGTCCGGTGTCATCCATTGACCAGGCTTACCAGCTTGGTGACCGTGTTCCAGTTCCTCGAGGTCGCGGTGACGCCGAGCCGTTTGTCGATGATGCCCTTGGTCAGCGGGCTATCGGCGGAGCCATTCGGGCACCACAGGTATGCCTCGGCGCCGCTGATCCAGATCCGGTCCGCGCCGAACGCCTGATGCTCCATATCCCGGACCGCCGCCGCGTCGGGCACCGCGGACAAGAAGGCGACAAAGAACCGTGCCGGGTTCTCCGGACCGTCGGGCCGCGGGCTGCGGCTGACCACGTCGGCAAGCTCGCTGCCCGTCCTGATTATCACCCGCAGCCGCAGGCCGAGTTCCCGCGCGACGCGCTCTTCGATCGCGGCCGCCAGCGCCGGCGGCGGCTGATCGGGACAGCTGAAGACGGCGTTGCCGCTCTGCAGGTAGGTGGTCACGTCCGCATAGCCGAGTCCGGCCAGTAGCGCACGCAGGTCGGCCATGGCGAGCATCTTGTTGCCGCCGACATTGATGCCCCGAAGGAGCGCCGCGTACCGCATCGTGTCCGAGCCCCCTTCCTCCCAAACGGTTACCCGTCGTATTCTCGCTGCTTTTCGACTCCGGCGTGGTCAATGACCGTCCAGCCTGACTGTGACCTCGCGGTCGTCCATTGTGTTGTTATGTAAATGTTACATAACATGAAATTTCCGATGTCCGCCATTCCTGCTAGCGTCCCGCTTGAATGTCGTCAAAGTCCCACCGCGCTCATGCTTACCGTGTGCCGCGCTGGGACGGTCACACCGCGGCCGACCCACGGCCGCCCTCGAGGATGAGGCGAGCATGCGAGGACGCAGGACTGGTGCCGCGCGAAGAGCGCGCGCTACGAGCAGGGCCGCTTCGCTGGTCATTACGGCAGTCGCGGTACCGGCCCTGGTGGCCGGGCAGTCAACCGGAGCATCGGCGGCAACCGCCGCTCCGGCGGCCCCCGGCATTGCCCAGCAGCCCATGACTGCCGCGCTGGCAGCTCAGCTGTCGACGAACGTCAATCAGCACGTGGTCGTCATCATGAAGAGCCAGCTCGCCGCCGCCCCGGTGGGCAGCCACGCGGCGACGGTGCGGGCCGGCGTCATCGCCAGCGACCAGAAGCCGCTGATGAGCGAGCTGAGCGAGGTGGACGCCACCCACGTCAAGGCCTACCGTCTGGTCAACTCGTTCGCGGCCACGATCTCGGCGGGCGAGGAGACCCGGCTGAAGGCCAACTCGTCGGTGGCCGAGGTCATCCCGGACGTGACCATCCGCGGGGCCCAGCCGGAGACGGCCGCCGCGACGCCGACCATCACGACGGCAGCGAAGATGGTCACCCGGACCTCGGACGCGCCGACGTCGCTGACCCCGCACGTGATCCCGGGCGCCTGCTCCAGCGGCAAGGCTCAGCTCGACCCGGAGGGGCTCGCGCTGATGGGCGTGGATTCGGACAACCCGCACCAGCAGACGGCGCGCACGCTGGGCATCACCGGTGCCGGTGTGAAGGTCGCCTGGATCGCTGACGGGCTCGACCCGAACAACGTCAACTTCATCCGGCCGGACGGCAAGTCGGTGTTCGACCCCGCCGTCGGCGGTGACTACCAGGACTTCACCGGCGACGGACCTGGCCAGGTTACCGGCGGCGACGAGGCGTTCCTGGACGCA
>Ga0187871_10004014_pt1 | contig 11203 bp, 8 predicted proteins | sample June2016WEW_16_1_FD_132988 | JGI IMG/M metagenome (GOLD analysis project Ga0187871, IMG submission 132988) | Peatland microbial communities from SPRUCE experiment site at the Marcell Experimental Forest, Minnesota, USA - June2016WEW_16_10 | ecosystem: Environmental > Terrestrial > Soil >...
GAGAGATAGGGGTTTTGAACCGTGCCGGTGCCGAGGGCGGAGGTGCCGCCGGCATCGATCATGCTGGCCCCGGATGCGCCGGAGGTCAGCCCGGTGAACGAGCCGCCGCTGATGCCAAATCCCAAGTTGGCCCCGACGCTGCCATACTCGTCGATGCGGAAGTTGGTGCCGTTCGAGGAAGAGATGGTCAGGGCACCGCCGTCCACGCCGCTGGCTTGCAGCCCCGCCTTCTGCAACGTGCTGTTGCTGGGGTTGTTGAAAGCCTGCTGCAGCATGTTGGCGATGCTGGACGTAGTGGGCCCCGTGCCGCTGACGCCGGCGGCCGCGTCGCCTAACAGCGTGGTTAAGCCGAGATCGCTAGCCAGGGTGCCGGACGTCGACGTGACGGCGGTCAGCGCGACATTGGATGTCGCGCCCTTGGTCTGCGAGTCGATGACGATTTGGTTGCTGGCGTTCAGGGAGAAGATGTTCGCCGTAGTGGCTGTTCCCATCTGCTGCTGAGCCTGCGTGTTAAGGGACGCTACCACACTGCCCAGGGTCTGGTCCTTGCCCGTGGCGCTGCCGGATGCCCCCGCGACGCCGAACAACTGCGCGGCGGCGGCGAAGCCGCCCGTGGAAGTCACGCTCACCAACGAACTGGAACCCTGCGTCGGGCTGGTGATCACCAGGGCGCCACTGGCGCCGCTGACATATGTGGTTTCGGTGTCGTACTGGGCGTCGATGGCGGCGTTGATGGTGGACGCCGCGTTCGCCAGCGTTTCCGTGCCATCGGGCTGGATGTTGGCGTCGCCGGTGAAGTTGACACTGACGGCGCCCAGCCCGTTGATATCGAGCTTGAGCAAGTTGGATGTGCCGGCCGTGCCGTGGACCGTTCCGGCCTGGCCGGAATTGGTTAAGCCGGCGGCTTGGGATGAGGCATTGTTGGTGATGGCGATGCCAGCCCCCGTGCCCGTGGCGGCGGACGTGAGTTGGATCGCGTAGTTGCCGCCGGCCGTGGTGACTTCTTTCGCGGTGACCGCGCCGCCCGCGGTGAATGTATCGGCAGCCGTGCCATTGATGGCCTGTACGATTCCCTGCAGCGTGCCGGCGGCGGCTTGTCCCGAAATATCGATCACCGCCCCGTTGATAGTGAGGGCGTTCATTCCGGTCAGATCGATTCCGGTGTCGCTCGGCAGCGAGTCGGCGGTGTCGAGGTAAGTGGAAGCCGTCAACAGCGAGCCGGTGTTCACCAGGGCGGTGCCGTCGCTGCCAAACGAGCTGCCGGTGACGGCCGCCGCGGTGGCTCCGGCATTGGTGAGTGCCGCGTTAACGGTTGTGCCGTCGATGCTGAAGGTCAGGGAGCCGGTCGCCGTGTTGACGTTCGGGCCCACCGTGTTGCCGCCGGTGACGGTCGCGGCAGTGGCGTTGCCGCCCGCCAGGTTCAGCGTGACTGTGTTGCCTACCGGGCCGGTGCCCGTGGCCGTTTGGTTGGTCGCCAGACCCAGCAAGGCGGAGCCGGTCGTGACGGTCACGGTGGAGTTGGAGTCGGCGTAGGGATCCGTCAAGGTGATGCTGGAGGTCGCGCCGCTGGTGCTGGGCGTGATCTGCGCCAGTTTCACATCGCTGCCCCATCCCATTTGCGCATCCACCTGGCTGTTGATGTAGTTGACCACGTTTTGCCAGGACTCGGTGGCGCTCTTATTGGCGTCGTTGCCGAAGTTCACGGAGACCGCCGTGCCATTGACGTTCAGGGCGAGCGTCGGGGCGGCGTTCGTGTTCACCGAGGCCGTGCCGGGCGCCGTGCCGGTGATGGCGGCCGCCTGGGGCGCCGTGGCGGTATTGTTGGTGCTGGAGTTCGCGGTCAGGCCGAGGGCGGCGGAAGTGGCGTTGGCGGTGACGGTCATCACGGAGCTGGAATTGGCGATCGTATCGGTCAGGTTGAGGCCGTTGCCGGCGGCATTGACCGAAGCGAGCTGCACACCGCTCGACCACCCCATGGCCGCGTCCACGGTGCTGTTGATGTAGCTGGCCACGTTGGCCAGGCTCTCCGCGCTGCCCGCATGGGCGTCGTTGGCGAAGTTGACGCTGATCTGCGCGCCGCCGTTGATGGTCAGTTTGAGCGCGGTGCCGGCAAATGCCCCGGTATTCACCGTGGAGGAGGCCAGTGCGCTGCCCGCGATGGTGGGGCCGGCGCCGCCGGTGGCTCCGCCGTTCAAAGAGAATCCCAGGGTGGCCAGGCCGCTGCTGGTGATGGTGGTGCTCGGCGCTGCGGACGTCGAGATGGTGCGATAGAACGCCGGAGAGAGCGGCGAGGAAGTGGGCAGGGCACCCAAACCAAGGGCGTTCTGGGTGTCGCCCGTGGACTGCACGCTGAAACTCTGGCCGGTGGCGCTGGTGAATGTCAGCGGGCCGAGCGCCGAGCCGCTGATGGTGATGCCGGCCGCCTGGAGCACCGCGCTCTGCTGGACTTGATTCTGGAGGTCGAGGATGGCCGCGCCCACGGTCGTGTCGGCGGACGAGTTGAGCGTGATAGTGACGGGGCTGGCGAGCCCGGCGCCGGAAATCTGCACCTTGGCGGCGCCGGTGGTGGGGGTAAAGCTGGTGGCGGAGGTGAGGGTGTCTCCGCCGGTCACGGTCGTGGAGATGGCCGTGCCCGTAGAGCCCGAGGACAGGTTGCCCATCAGCGCATTGGCCATTTGGTCTCCGGCTTCCACTTGGAACGCGGAAGTGCTGGAGCTGAAGGACAGTTCCTGGCCGCCGTTGGCATCGGTATTGACCGAGGCCGTGATGTTGGCGCCCTTCAAGGCCTGATCCGCCGGCGACGTGCCGCCCGCGGCGTTCGTGATCGCGTTGTTAATGGCCGTTACCAGGGTGTTGGTATCGCTGACCCCGGCCAGGCTCACCGACAGCGCCACTTTGCTGTTGTCGGAGAATCCGGGCCCCGAAAGGTAGAACACCGTGGTGCCGGGGGTAGCTGTGGCGTTCGCGTTGTTTGTCACAATCTGGTTTACCGAATGGGTTGCCGAGCCCGTCGAGATGTCGGCCGTGCCGGCCACCACCTGCATGCCCGTCAGACCCAGAGCCTGCGCGTCCACCGCGGACTTGGAGAGGTTCACCTGCACCTGGCCGTCGGCCGAGGCGGCTGCGGAAGTGGAGCCGGCGCCGCCGCCCAGATAGACGTCCATGGTCGTTGCGTAAGTGCCACCCGTATTCAGCCCGATAGCCTGCGCCTGGCGGTTCAGTTCCGTAATGTCGGTCTGGAACTCCTGGTTCAGACTCGCCCTGGTGGACGTGGTGGAGCTGGATGAAGCCGCTTCCGTCGCCAGGGTCTGCAACCGGTCGAGGATCTGCGAGATGTTGCTCATGCCGCCATCCATGATCTGGAGTTGCGCGGTGCTGTTGTTGCCGTTGGCCACGCCCTGGGTGATTTGGGCGATTTGGTCGCGATCCGTGTTGGCGACCGCCAGACCGGCCGCGTCGTCGGCCGAGGAGTTGATCCGGTAGCCGGAAGTCAACTGCTGGATCGTGTTGCTCTGAAACATGCTGTTGGTGTTCAGGTTCTGCTGTGCTACTAAAGAATCGATATTCGTTTGAAGGGAAATCATTGGATAATCCTTATTTTTGAAATTTCCCGGCGTCTTGCCGGGGCGGCGGCTCTCGCTGCCTACGGTTTTCATATCGGCGGAAGGCCGGCCGTCCCCGAAAGAATCTCTACTTAGGGAGATTTGCGTAGAACCGGAGTCCCGCATCGCGCGCCCTCTTCTAAAGTTCCCGCCGCTTGTGCCGATAAGGTAGCCAGGAGCGACAAAAGGTCCCGGTATATGCGAGTCGACGACAGCAACCTCACCAATCAGGTTTCCTCCACCGCCAGCCGCGCCGCGGAATCGCAGCGCATCCAAGTGGACACCGCCACATCCGCGGGTTCCGCGGGCGCCGCGGCCGGGGATCGCGTGGATCTCTCCGGGCTCGCGGGCCGGATTTCGCAATCCATGCAAGCCCTTGCCAGCCAGACGGCGCAACGCGTCGGGCAATTGCACAAGGACTTCAGCGCAGGCCGTTACCAGCCGGATGCGCAGCGGATCGCCGGCGCCATGGCGAGGTCCTGAAAACATGCGGGAGCCCGATCTGCAGGGAATGCTGGCGGCGGCCGAGGCGCGGGTGCGCGGGGCGCGTGCATTACTGGTGCGGCCGCGCGCCTGCAATCCGGACGAGTGTATCACCCTGTTTCGCGAGGCGCAGGGTTATTTGGAGTGGTTTCGCGACAGCCTTCCGTCAGTCGGGCAGGCCGATGGCAGCCTGCGCCGACAGGCCGCCGGCTTGGCCGGCGAGATTCGCCAGGCTGGCGTCCTGATTGAGCAAGCCGCGCTCCGCGGCCGCCGCTGGCTGGAGCGCCTGCGCCCGGCGCCCCCCGAATACACCGCCTCCGGCTGCCGCGCGCCGCGCGATGTCCGCGGACATATCTCTTATCTAGGATAGACACCATGAGTTCCCTGAGTTCTACCTTGCTCGGAGCGTCCAGTGCCCTGCAGGCGTTCCAATACGCCTTGAATGTCACCCAGAATAACATCGACAACGCCTCTACTCCGGATTACGCCAATCAAAATGTGCAACTCCAGGCCGCTCGCTTCGACCCGGCCGTGGGACTTACCGGAGGTGTGGCGGACGGTCCGCTGGTGGACACCCGCGATCTGTTGGCCGAGAGCGACGTTTGGCAGCAGGCCGGCGCCCAGGGCGACGCCAGCGCCCAGTCGAGCGCCCTCACCGCCGTCCAGAATGCCGTGCCCGTATCAGCCGGAGGAGGTATCCCCGCGGCGCTGACCACCTTCTTCAGCGACGTATCGGCCTGGAGCGCCGCGCCCGCCAGCGGCAGCGCTCAACAGAGTGTGCTGGTGGCCGCCGGTTCGCTGGCCCAAAGCTTCCAGACCACGGCGGCCGGCGTGGCCACCGCTTCCACCTCCATCAGCCAGGACATCGGCGACACGGTCGGCCAAGTCAATCAATTGACCAGCCAGATCGCCGGCCTGAATGCGCAGATACAGAACGGCGGGTCGAAGGACGAAGGGTTGCAAGCCCAGTTGTACAGTTCGCTCGAAACCCTTTCCGGACTGGTCAATGTCGGCGTCCTCCAACAGCCGGATGGCAGCGTCAACGTGACTTTATCGAGCGGCGCCGCGCTAGTCATGGGCAGCCAGTCCTATGCATTGACCGCGGGGAATGCCCCCGCCAGCGCCCAATCGTCCAATCCCCTGGCGCCGCCCGACATCGACATCCAGGCGGCGGACGGCTCGGTGGTGAACGGCCAGATTACATCCGGCTCCCTGGCCGGCCTGCTGCAGGTCCGAAACGTCACCATACCCGGCTTGATCGGCGACAGCGGCCAGCCCGGCGCGCTCAATCTGCTCGCCACCCAAATAGCCGGCGATGTAAACGCGATCGTCAGCCAGGGTTCCGTCGCGCCGGGTGCGGCCCCCAGCGGCCTGGGCCTGTTTACCACACCGGATCCAGCCAACCCCACGGCATCCGCGTCCACCATGGCGGTCAACCCGGGCATGACCGCCAGTCAATTGCCGGCGGTAGACCAGAATGGCGTTCCCAATGGGGTGCCGTTGGCGATCGGAGCGTTGGCCAACTCCGCCGCGGCCGGGCTGGGCTCGGCCGGCTACACGGCGTTTTATGGGGATGCCGCCGCGCTGGTCGGATCTCAATTGAACCAGGCGCAGAGCAATCAGACTGTCACCGCACAGACTCTGGCCCAGGCCCAGAGCATGCGCCAGACCGACTCGGGCGTGTCGCTCGACGCCGAAGCCATCAACGTTCTGCAATTCCAGGCGGGCTACCAGGCGGTCGCCAAAATGGTGAGCACCCTGCAGACCCTCACCCAAGCGCTGATCGACATGATTCCAAACTCCTGAAACCGGCACCCTTATGATCCCCAGCGTCAATCCAAACTCCGCCATCTTCCTCAGCAACTTGCAGCAGATCGAAAACCGCATGAGCACCGCCGAACAACAGCTCTCCTCCGGGCTGCGCGTTTCCGTGGCCTCCGACGATCCCGATGAGATCTCCAGCATCTTGCAATTGCGCGCCCAAATCGCAGGCGTGCAACAGACGCAGGAAAACCTCTCCAACGTGACCCCGCAAGTGGAGGCCGGCGAGAACGCCATCCAGCAGGCCATCCAAGTGCTGGATACGGCCACTTCTCTGGCTACCGAGGCCGTGGGGAGCACGTCGACCGCCACCGAGCGGCTCGATGAAGCCACCCAGGTGCAGGGCATCCTACAGCAGTTGGTCAGCCTGAGCCAAACCGGAATGAACGGACAATATATCTTCAGCGGCGACCAGGGCGGGCAACCCCAGTACAGCCTGGCCGCCGATGGCAACTCCGTCCAGCAGAACTTCACGGCTGGCGCTCCCCCTCAAGTCGCCGATCCCAATGGCGTGATGATCACCCTCGGATTAACCTCCCAGCAGATCTTCGACGATCAGGCGGACGGCAGCTCCGGGAGCGGCAACCCGGCGCCCGATAACGTCTTCGCGGCGGTGACCGGCCTGCTGAGCGCGCTGCAGAATAACGACGTCGCCGGTATTCAGTCGGCCTTGACGAACTTACAGGCCGCCTCGACGCATTTGAACGATGAAAGCAGCGTCTACGGCGCGGCGCAGAACAACCTCACCGCCGCCGGCAACACCGCCGGACAGACTCTCGTCCAATTGCAAACGTCGCTGAGCAACGAGCAGGATGCGGACGCGGCCCAAGCCTCTCTGGATTTGACCCAAGCCACCACCGATGAGCAAGCCGCCATGTCGGCGCAGGCCATGCTTAAGCCCCAAAGCCTGTTCACCTATTTGGGATGAGCCGCATCTTTGGGATGAGCCTCATCCCTGCACGCGCTTGGCCCGCCCTGCCCAGAACATCTCGCGCAACTCCCGCTTTACGATCTTGCCCGTGCCGGTCTTGGGCAGCGCCGTCTCCAGGAATTCAAAGCTGCGCGGGATTTTGAATTTGGCGATGCGCCCGGCCAGAAACTCGCACAGTTGCTCGGCCGTCAGCGCCTGACCCGGCTTCAGCACCACGAAAGCCGCCGGGATTTCGCCCCATTTGTCGTCGGGCGCCGACACCACCGCGCATTCCAGAACCGCCGGATGCGCGAAAATCGCGCTCTCTACTTCGAGTGAAGAGATGTTCTCCCCGCCGCTGATGATGATGTCCTTCTTCCGGTCCACGATGTGGATATAGTTCTCCCGGTCCCACACGGCCATGTCGCCCGAGTGAAACCAGCCATGGGTCATCACTGCGGCGGTCCCCTGCGGGTCTTTGTAATAGCCGTCCATCACTCCGTCGCCGCGGATTACTACCTCGCCCACCGTCTGCATATCCCGCGGCACATCTTGCATGTGCAGATCCACCACGCGGATCTCGACCCCCGGTATCGGCCAACCGGCCATCGCCTGGTGCCCCAGGCGGTCGGCTTCGTCGGCGTACTCCACGGTTCCCTTGCGCCGCGCCGAACTGGCCACCGGACAGGTCTCCGTCAGCCCGTAGCCGGCCATGGCCGCGCAGTGGAAAGCCTGCTCCAGGCGCCCGATCAGTTCCGGCGATGCCGCCGCGCCGCCCACATGAATCTCCCGCAGACTCGATAAATCGAACTGCCCCCGATCCGGCGCGTTCAGCAGCGCGTTCGCCATGGTCGGCACCAGCGACATGGCCGTGGCGTTCTCTTCCTGAATCAGCCGGAAGACCAGCGTGGGATCGAATCGCCGCACCATAACCTGTTTGATCCCCATCATGGTGGAAGCCTGCGGCCGGCCCCATCCGTTGGCGTGGAACAGCGGGATGGTGTGCAGTTCCACTGCCGTATCGTCGTGATTAAACGTGCCGGCCACCGCCAGCGCGTGCAGGTACAGCGTGCGGTGCGACAGCATCACGCCCTTGGGCGCTCCCGTGCTGCCGCTAGTGTAGAACAACTCCGCGATGGCGTTTTCGTCGAAAGAAAAGATGTCGGGCCGTTCGATCCGCCCGCGCGCCAGCAACTCCGCATATGTGCAATCAGCCAGCGGACCGGCATCGTTAATGGTCACGTACCGCGCGATGGCCGGACAAGCCTTGCGAATGTGCTCCACCAACGGGGCGAAATCGTTTTCGAAGATCAGCATTTTCGCTTCGGAGTGGTTCAGTATGGCCACCAACTCGGGCGGCGTCAGCCGGACGTTGAGCGGCATCACCACCGCATGCGCCAGCACTACGCCATAATAGCCTTCCAGCAGAGCGGCGTTGTTGAAGCTCAAATACGCCACCCGGTCGCCGGGCCGGATGCCTTCGGCCATCAGCCCCGCGGCCAGCCGTTCGCAGCGCTCGCCGAACTGCGCGTAGGTCGCGCGGCCGGCGCCCGACACCACGCCCACTTTACTGCCATATAAATCGACGCCCCGGTATAAGCACCGCACCGGCGTCAACGGAACAATCATAAATGCCTCCTGTTAAGACACTGATATTGTACGAGGAATCGGAGGGCGATGGCCGGTTTGGGTTCGCTGCGGTTCAGTTGGGAGTGCGGACGCGACAATTGAAGGGGGAGTTGTGGACGGCGGTGTGCCGGAACCGGCGGGCCCGGCCGGCCTACGGGGCGCGCAAGCTGCCGTTAATGACGCTTCACCGCCGGGCGCTTCCCGGCCTGATGGCCCATTTTCTTGCCACCCTTAAACTTCCTGGCCTTATATTTCTTGAACTTATGTGTCTTGTAACTGGTCTTAGCCAGCGCCGGCGTCTGCACGGGCAGCCACAGGCCCGCGCCGATCATAAGAGCCGGCAGGACAAATCGGAGTCGCATCACCTCTATTTTATTGCACGGCCGAAGTAAACGACAAGTACATCATTAGGAAACATCCAGCCGTTAACGCCACCGAAGCCATCGCTGCCCCCCGCCAGACCCGCTCGCTCCAGGCCGTCTCAACGCGCGGCGTGCCGGCCAGATACGCGACGCCGTATCCGGCCGCCAGTCCGCCAATGTGCGCGGCATTATCGATATGCAGTCCAGGCAGCACGCCGAGGATCAAAATGTAGGCCGCCCAACGCACATACATGCCCTGGACTGCGGCGCCCGACGACGTATGCCTGTTCCGCACGCCCAGTGCAATCATCGCGCCCAGCAGGCCCATGATTCCGGCCGATGCGCCCACCGACAGCGCGGTGGTCCAGAATGTGCTCAGCAGAAACCCGAACACCGTGGCCAGAAAATAGACCACGATCAGCCGGCTGGCGCCATAAACAACTTCCACCTGCGCGCCCAAATCGAACAGCACCCACGAATTCATGCCGATGTGCAGCAGCCCGCCGTGCAGAAACCCCGCCGTCACCAACCGCCACCACTGGCCGTAGCCCAGGATGGCGAGCCGGTATTTAGCCCCGAATTGCAGCAGCGTCTGCCCGTCCACAGTCATGAAGCTCCCGCCGGCCTGCTGGCTGGCCACCACGGTCGCCAGATACAGGCCGACATTGATCGTCAGGATGATCATGGTCACGAACCGGGCGTGCGGAATAAACCCGCCCATCACGGCGCCCGCATCGCGCCGCTCCACGGCGCGCGGCCCCACCCGCTCGTTGCAATAAGGACAAACCTTGTCGTGAGTCGTGATGAACGCCCGGCAATTCGGGCACATGCGGCGCTGGTCCATGCATCCTCATTGTACATGGAGGGCGGGCTTTAGCCGGCGCGGCACTTGAATCCCGCCGGCTTGCTTGACCACACCGCCACTGCCAATTACACTCGGGCTTACCCCATGACCGCCAACCCCATGCTCGGCGTCTTCCTCCACTGGCTGGGAGGCCTGTCCTCCGCCAGTTTCTACCTGGGCTATCGAGGGGTGAAACACTGGGCCTGGGAGACCTACTGGCTGGCCGGCGGAGTGTTCAGTTGGATCGTCATGCCCTGGCTGCTGGCCCTGACCATGACCAACGACCTGTTCGCCGTCCTGCGCGAGACTCCCGCCAGCAGCCTCTTCTGGGCCTTCGCCTTCGGCGTGCTCTGGGGCACGGGCGGTCTCACCTTCGGACTGACCATGCGTTACCTGGGCCTGTCGCTCGGCATGGCCGTGGCGCTCGGATATACCGCGGCTTTCGGCACGCTCCTGCCGCCTATCTTCCGCGGCGAGTTCGCGAAGCAAGTGCTCGGCACGCACTCCGGCCTGGTGATCCTCTGCGGCGTGGCGTTCTGCTTAGCCGGCATTGCGTTTGCCGGCGCGGCGGGCATCTCCAAGGAACGCGAGCTGTCCGAAGAGCAGAAGCGCGCGGCCATAAGCGAGTTCAGCCTGAAGCGCGGCCTGCTGGTGGCCACTTTCTGCGGCATCATGAGCGCCTGTTTCGCCTACGGACTGGCGGCCGGCGATCCCATCAAGCAAATCACCCTGCGGCATGGGACGCCGGTCTTGTGGCAAGGTCTGCCCGTGCTGGTCGTGGTTCTGGTCGGAGGCTTCACCACCAACTTCATCTGGTGCATGATCCTGAATATCCGCAACCGGACCGGCTATCAGTACTTCAGCGCGAAGCTGCGCGGCGGAATCCCCGCGCGTGCAGCGGAGCCGATTCTCGAAACCGCCACAGACGCGCCCGGCGAGGAAATGGCTGTCGCCGTGTCCTCGCCCCGTACGCAATCCGGTGTGCCCGCAAGAGCGCCCATGCTGGCCAACTACTGCTTCTGCGCCATCGCCGGCACGACCTGGTATATGCAGTTCTTCTTCTATACCATGGGTGAAACGCAGATGGGCAGCTTCAAGTTCTCCAGTTGGACGCTGCACATGGCCGGCATCATCATCTTCAGCACGCTGTGGGGCATCGCGCTGAAAGAGTGGAAAGGCGTCGGCACGCGCACCAAGTGGCTGGTCGCGCTAAGCCTGTTCGTGCTGGTGGCGTCTACGGTAATAGTGGGATACGGGAATTTTCTGGGGCGCGCTGGGGCGCGGTAGCGCGGGCTTCTGCCGGTGACCGCCGGCAGACCCACCAGGCTCCAAATACGCCGGGACAGCGCGCCAATACTATCTTTAGGTAGTGGGTCAGTTTGCTTTTGTGCCGCGGATAATCCTGCCCGACGCCACGTAGTTCACAAAATGGAGGGCGGGCAATTCTGCCCGCAGCCGGCTTTCAGCGTGGACGGCCGGGGCCGTCACCAGGGACAGAAACCCAAGGTCTTGGGGGGCGGGATTTATCCCGCGCGGGGCTTTAGCCCCGCAC
>Ga0187871_10004017_pt1 | contig 11197 bp, 11 predicted proteins | sample June2016WEW_16_1_FD_132988 | JGI IMG/M metagenome (GOLD analysis project Ga0187871, IMG submission 132988) | Peatland microbial communities from SPRUCE experiment site at the Marcell Experimental Forest, Minnesota, USA - June2016WEW_16_10 | ecosystem: Environmental > Terrestrial > Soil >...
AACGGGTCCGCAAGCAATACGGTTACGATGGCTGTGGCGCAGTAGACTGGATAGTCTGGATTTTGGAGGGCGGCCAATCTTGGCCGCAGCCGCCTTTAAGGCGGCCAAAGCCGGCTGCGGGCAGAATTGCCCGCCCTCCAAGAAAGAATTACCGTAGAGATTTGGGGGCAAGATGATGGACCGGCGGCGCGTGCGGCGGCTTGGCATGGCAGGATTCCTGTCAATCTGGGGCCTGTGCTGCCCGCCCTCGCCGGCTTTCACTCAACCCGGATTGAACACGACCGGGGCTTCCAACTGCACGGAGGATGCGTTCGATACCCGCGTCCAATTCGTGAATGGACCGGGCGACAGCTTCGCGGTGGTGGTCGACAAGCGCGACATTTCCAGCCATTCCTGCGTCTTCGACGGTCCCATGTACGGACCCACATTTGTTCCCGACCGGGCCCCGGACCATCCGCCGTTCGGCTTGTGCTATTACTGCCGGGACGGCTTGGCGAAGGGCCAGTCCCCGCCGGCTCCTCCTCTGACCCTGAACCCGGGCCAGGTGGCGCGGCAGGTATTTCGTTGGCAGACGATGCCGCCCAACGAGACCGTAGCCTGTTTCGAGCCAAAGTGGATGAGCGGACCTATCTTGGCCGTGACGCCTTCCCTGCTGAAGAGAGTCTGCTCGGACATCGAGGTGAGTGGTTTCAGCCTGGCGCAGTCTCCGGATAACGAGCGAAACCCGGCGTTCGAACTGACCTCGGACAAGAGCAGGTATTACGAAGGGGAACGTTTTTACGTGCGCGTCTCCCCGATGCAGGCAGGCGCTGGGAAGGCCGGGAACGAGGAGAGTTGCCCCACGCTTTACCTGAGGGAGAGATCCCCGGACGGCACGACGCGTATCGACGAAGTTCAACCGCTTGCCTTCAAAGGCTGCCCGAGGGCCATCCTCGGACACCGCGTGGGCGATTGGCAATCCGGCTTCGAACTGGACTCCGGCGCCGGCGGCAGGTGGGCCGGTTTTGGAGAGCACACCATCGAAGTCTTTCAGTTGACCGGTTCTCCGGAGAATGGCCGGCTTCGTTTTGCTTCTTCAAACATTTTGCGTTTCCAGCTTGCCGACCCATCGGCCATGCCGCGCAAATGGGGGCAGCGGGTTAAGGGCGTGGCCGCGGACATCACGCTGGATAAGGACACGTTTCGGATCGGGGAAGACGTCGCGCTGCACATGGCGGTCGCGAATTTCGCCGCCGAAGTTCCAGTCTACAGTTGGGACCCCTTGTGGGATCCCTGCTCGGTGGTGACGATCGAAGTTCGCGATGCCTCAGGGTCTCCACTGCCGGCGAGCGAACGGCTGCCGAACTGGTCGATTTGCTCCGGGCACGGGTTCGGACCCAGGCCTTATGCAAATGGCAAGGTGGTCCCGCTCGAACGGAGCCTGGGGGCGGAAGGATGGCTGCCAAACCACGCCGGCAGGTATACGATCGCGGTCACCTGGTCACCCTGCACCGGCCCGAAACCAAACGGCGACGGCTTCGGTGCGATCCCTTCGGCGGATCTGAAGCCATACGCGTTGGTCCACGCAGAGGCGGCCATCCATATCGTCGATTCCAAATAAAGACGCAGGCGCCCGCCTTACGCGACGGCCTGCAGCCAGGACGCTGCCGGTATCGTCGTTTTGCGGATATCCGCCGTCAAAGGTCCCGGCGGTTTCGAGGACGCGATCGACAATATCGCAGGCTTTGCGGTAGCTGCACCAACTCCCGCGGCGAAGAATGGGGTTCCGGCGACGGTCGCCACCGTTGACGAGGTTCCCCTTTTTGGCTTCCCGGAAGATCGATTGTACCTCCAGTTTGCGCAGATAGAGCCTGTTTTTCGCATTATATTCAGACTCCAGCGGCCCAGGAAGAGGTCGATCCTGTTGCGAGTGGCACGGTAATGAGGCACGCGAAAAGCACACAGATCAGTCCTTTGTTGCGCATTGGGATCTCCTCCAAGAACGAAGCTGCGTTCTTGCTCCCATTTCCCCTATGGTGTTGATTGAAGCGCTACTCGTAAGGAATTTCCACCTCGGCAAAGCTGCCGGGTGTCGCCGCGTTCACCGTGGCGACGACTCGCGCTACAAAGCGTTTGATCAGGCTCCATCGTCCCTGTCCCAACACGACAATGGCTATCTTGCGGCCCGCCAGGTTTTGCTGGAAGCTGAGGTTTTTGTCCGTCGTCACCAGCACCTCGAACCCTGCGGCCTCGGCTTTGGTGAGCAATTCGCCGTTCTCCAATTCTTCCCAGCCACGGGCTCGGGCCTCCGTAACCGTGTGGTGGCCGATCAGATAACGGGCAAGAGTGCGCGGGGTGCCGTTGTCGAATAGAACAAGCATTTACGGGCGGGGGGGTGGGGCCTCGGCGCTGTGCGCGGCAAACGCCAGAACGGCGCGGACCTGTTCCCGCGTCACGCCGAATTCTTCCACCAGCTCGTCAATGTTCATGTCCTGAAGGTTCTCGAACACCGTGGAGATTGGCGTTCGGGTTCCTTTGAATACCCATGCGCCGCTACGTTTGCCGGGGATGCTCTCCACGGCAGGGCATTGGGACCAATCAAGAGTTGCGGTCATTATTCGTACCTTCCTTTTCATCGTAAGCCTTTTGCCCCGTTTCGGAGGCGGCGTCACGCAGGGCAGGCCCGCCCGGTGAGACCGTGGCCGTCATGCCTGCAAAGCGGCTCAAGAGCACTTTGATTGGACCATTGCCAAGGACTGGAGCCCGGTTGACGGCGCGAGGGCGAGCTCCCGGCTGCGTGCTCTCGCAGCGGGCGAGGTTGAGCTTGCCCGGTGCAATGATCGCCTGAAAAACAACCCGCTGGAGTTGCAGCGAAAGGCAGAGCGGCAATTCGGCTGGTGCCGGTTAGCTCGTTACGGGCGCTGCCCTCGCGCTCTTGTGGCGTTAAGAGATAGTCGGGCCTGAACCATTCCTCCGGCGCGTTTTTTTATAGAGCCGAACGGAAGCGGAGGTTTTGCGCACGTCTCGTTGGTCCGGTTATTCTGGTGGTCGATGAACAACCGCCGTCTTCAAGCGCCGGTTCCAGAACGCGAAGAATTCCCGTCCAGCATGATGGTGAAATAGCCCTGTTCCGGATGTTCCCTCGTCCGCGTCGAGCGAGAGCCGCCGGCGCGCCGCCTTACGCCACGGCCTGCAACGCGACGCTGTCGGCCAGGGTGACCGTGCGGCAGCCGGTTTCCTCAATGCGCCCCAGCCACAAGGTCATATCGTCGTTTTGCGGATGTCCGCCCGCAAAGGTCCCGGCGGTTTCGAGGACGCGATCGACAATATCGCAGGCTTTGCGGTAGCTGCAGGCCTGCACGGTGGCGATCAGGCGCCGGAAACCCCATTCTTCGCCGCGCGCGTTGGTGGTCTCACACAAACCGTCGGTATATGCGATCAGCAAGTCGCCCGCGCGGAGCGACACGACATTTTCCTGGAAGCGGGCCTTGCGCAGCATCCCAATCACGGGGCCGGTGGGTTCCAGCGTCACCGGCCGGTACCCTGTGGCGGTCTTGCGCAGCACCACGGGCGGCTCGTGTCCGGCGTTCACGTAATGCAGAAAATGGCGCGCGGGATCGTAGCGCGCCACAAACATGGTCGCGTAGGAACTCTCCGGACAAACCTCGTAAAACAGTTCATCGATGGCCGCCGTCAGATCGGACAAGCTGCCGTGCTGGTAGTGGCGGAGGGCGCGCGCCAGGCTGTGCAGGGACGAAGTCAGAAGCGCGGCGGCGAGGCCATGGCCGGCGACATCGCCGATCGCCAGACCCAGGTTGCCTTCCGGCAATTCGAAATAATCGAGGTAGTCGCCGCTCAACCCGCGCGCGGGACGCCAATCGCTGAAATAATCCAGGCCGGGAATGCGCGGCCGCGTGTTTGGAATTGTGCGGTTCTGGACTTCGCGCGCCAGTTTAAACTCGGCATCGCGCCAGCCGGCGCCGGGAGCCGGAAGAAAATCTCCAGCCTCCACCGGGCTGTCGAGAGGGTATGGATGTTGTTGAAAAGTGCCGATCATCATTGGATTAAAATTTCCTTATATATCCAATGACGACGGGCCCCTCCCAAGTGGGCACGCGCTTAACAAAGCTTTACAGAATTGCGTGATTCGCAGTACCTTGTGCCGGCGGAGCCACACTGGGCGTTCAATCCCACCTGAGAGCGGCCATGGGATCCACGGCGGTGGCCCGGCGTGCTGGAAAATACGCGGCGGCCAATGCCACGACCAGCACCAGCGCGCCCGCGGCACAGTAAGTCGCCAGGTCCAGGGGTTTGACGCCGTACAGAAAACCGGCCAGCACCTTGCCGGCAAGGGCTCCGGCCGACAGTCCGGCGACGACCCCGCACACCGGCGCACGCAGGCCCCCAATCAGCACCATGCGCAGAATCTCCGCGCGTCCGGCGCCCAGCGCCATGCGAATGCCAATTTCGTGGGTGCGCTGCCCGACGGCGTACGCCAGCACACTGTAAATTCCAACCGCGGCCAGCAGCAAGGCCAGGCCGGCAAAGCCGCCAACCAGGGTCGCATACCAGCGCGGCTCGGCCACTTGTTCCAGGAAAACATCGTTCATGGTGGCCACGTTGCCGAGGGGTTGATTGGGATCCACATCGCGCAGCGCCGCACGCACCGCATTCACCAGATTCTTTGGGTCGGCCGCCGTGCGTACCGCCAGATCCACGAACGGGCCGGGCTGACGGTCGAAAGGCAGGTAGATCGCGGGAAGAGGCTGGTGGTCGAGTTTCAGTTCCCGAATGTCCGGTACCACGCCCACGATAGTCCGCGGCTCGGGGCCCAGGCGCAAATGCCGGCCTACCGGATCCTGGTTGCCGAAGTATTTGCGCGCAAACGCGCGATTCACCAGGACCCCGCCGCCGCGCACGGAATCCGCGGGCTGCAGGTAGCGGCCCGACCACAGCCCGATGCCCATGGTCTGCAGGAAACTGGGTGTGACGGAGCGGCAGTCGGCTTCGGCGTTCTCTCCCAATTCCGGATGGCCTTCGATGCTCATGGTGACGCTCAACAGCATATTAAACGCCAGGGGCAGCGTATTCGTGGCGCCCGCCATTTCAACCGCCGGCAGCGCGCCGAGGCGCTCCATCAGGCGCGCGACGAAAGCCGCCTGTTGGGACGGTTCGGCGTAGGTCTTGTCGTCCAGCATCAGGTGCGCGGTCAGCAGGTGGCGGCGCTCAAATCCGGGATCGACGGCGCGCAACAGGAGGAAACTGCGGAGCAGCAGTCCCGCGCCGATCAGCAGCATCAGCGAGGCGGCGATCTGGCCGGCCGTCAGCAAGCCTCGAAACCGGCCGCCGCGCCGGCCGCCCGGTCCCGCAGATCCCTTTAGAACCTGCTGCACATCCGGCCGCGAATAGCGCCACGCGGGCACGGCGCCCGACAGGATGGCGCTCAGCAGCGCCATCGAGGCCGCGAAGGCGAAGACCGCCGGCTCCGGGGTGAGCGACTCCAGACGCGGAATGTGACCCGGGTAGAGATGCACCATGGCGCGCAATGCCCACCAGGCCAGGGGCAATCCCATCGCCGCTCCCGCGCCGCAAAGCAGGATCGATTCGGTGAGAAGCTGCGAAGCCAGACGTCGCCGGCCGGCGCCCAAGGCCGTGCGTACAGCCAGTTCGCGCTGACGCGCCGCGGTATCGGCGAGGATCAGGTTGGCGATGTTGCCGCAGGCGATCAGCAGCACGCAGGCGGCGGCGGCAAACAGGATCAGGAGCGCCGGCCGGAGCGCGCTGGCCACCTCGGAGTCCAGGCGCACCAGGTTGACTCCGCGTCTGGCGGAGCGGCCGTGCATTTCGTCCGGCGGCAAGCCCCGCACCAGAGCGGACATTTCCGTGCGGGCTGCGGGCAATGCGATGCCCGGTTTCAAGCGGCCGATCGCCCATGCCGATTCCATACCCATATCCGCGTGCAATGAGAAGGGCTGAAACAATTCCGGCTGTTCGTTGATGGTGGGCGCAAACAGGCGGAAGTCCGGCGGCAGAACGCCTACGATGGTGGCGCGAAAACCGTCGATGGTGGCGCTTTGGCCAACGATCGCCGGATTCCGGCCGAAGCGGCGACGCCACAGCGCATCGCTCAGGATCGCGACATGGCCGTTGCCAGTCGCCAGATCCGCGGCGGTGAACGTCCGTCCGCGGGCCGGTGTGACGCCCAGCGTAGCGAAGAAATTGGCGGAGATCAGCACGGTCCGGACCCTTTCCGGTTCTCCAGGCGCGGTGAAATTAACCAGCCAGGGCCGGTAATAGGCGATGTCCTGGAACGACGCATTCATTTGCCGCCAGCGTTCCAGTTCGCGTGTGGATGCCAGTTGTTTGTCCCGGGTTGCCATGGCGCCCAGATCGGAGTTGCGGTCCAGATCGACCGACCATATCTGAATCAGGCGCTGCGGTTGGGGGTAAGGCGGGGGCGCCAGCATGACGGCGTGGATGATGCTGAAGATTGCCGTGTTCAGTCCGGTTCCCAAGGCCAGCGTCACCAGCGCGGCGATCGCGGGGATGGGTTTCCTGCGCCATCTACGCAGGGCAAAGGTCATATCCATCAGCCGGCTACTCGGGGACCAGGCGAGTTTCGGATGCATGCATCGATTATCGCCCCGGCGGGCGAAGAAGAAAAGCCCTCGAACGCTTTTCGGTTGCCTTAAACCGGACTCTTCCTTATTCTGAAGCAAGGAGCATCGGGAGCAGCAGGCCATGACGATCCATCTCACGCCCGAACAAGAGCGCCGCGTCCGGGCTGTCATCAGCCGCGGCGCCTACAAGTCCGTTGAGCAAGTCGTCGATGCGGGTTTGGCCGCCGTCGAACAGCGCACCGTGCCGGGTTTCGCCGGCACACAGGAAGAACTCGACGCCCTGCTTGCCGAGCATAAGACCGGCCCGCGTTCGGGAAAGTTTCGTATCGGCAAACCGCCAGCGACGACGTAGTGCGCCATTTCCGCTATTACCTCGTCACAATGGATGTTCCGGAAGTCGACGCAGGGCAAAAGTCATATCCATCAGCCGGCTACTCGGGGACGAGGCGAGTTTCGGATGCATGCATCGATTATCGCCCCGGCGGGCGAAGAAGAAAAGCCTGCCCCACACGGTGACAGGTTTCGTGAAACTCGACCTCGTTTTGTTTCTATGATTTGCGATTCCTGAACAGGGAGCACCTTGAAACAACGTGTTTACGTGAAGTTGGAGAACCGAGTGATCTTATGTCAGAACCGCAACCTATACAACCGAATCAACCGCAGTATCAGATTTCCATGCTGGACCTGTTTCCGGTCTATGCCACGCGTGCCGCCTATCAGCAGGCCACCGGACAGCAGGCTCCGCCTTTCGATGCCACGCAACCGCTGAAGGGATGGACCGATCCATCTCCCTCGGGGCAACCCTATTTGGTCTTCGATTCCACGGCCGCCGCGACCGGCTACGTCGGCCAGATCGCGCTGAGCGCCACCCAGGCGTCGCAACTGAACCTGCCCGGCGTGTACAACTACGCGGCTTACGTCGCCCCTCCAACCGATGCGGTGGAAGTGGGACCCTATGGCCCCGTCGGCAATGCCTCGCCGGACATCATGTGTCTGCAAGCGGATGCTCAAGCCATCGCCAACCAACTCGCGCCGTTATTCCCAGGCCAGACTCCCGCGGTCGTGTTGGGGAATGACGCCGGCGTTTTTCATTACGAATATGGCCTGGATCCGCGGCGTAACTGGTACGTGCAGTTCGGGAATGCCGCATTCGCCGCGCAGTTATTGATCGAGCAGCAGTCGAGCCACGGCATCGGCGCGCCCGGGCATTGGACGGTCAGCGCCGGCGGGGCGGTGAACTGGATCTACGATCCACCCGTGACGACAGCCGCTGCAAATGCGGTGACCACTCCCGCTCCGATTCGTGCCCTGCTGCCCAACGAGCAGATCGTGCACCTGGCGGGTTCCCTTTTCAATGCGGCCGGCACTTGGGTGGTGGAACGTACCGATCTGCCGCAACCGGCGCAGCCGGAAACCGACGCTCAGCAATTCGCCGATCTGAAAGCGATGCTTACGGCCATCCAGACGAGCTTGAATACGCTGGTAGCGGGACAGACGCGGGGAGAGGCATAACATGGCGACCACTCCGCTTCCAACTCCTGCCACGGATCCTACTCCGGCGCCGGCCCTTATCGTGGCGGTCCCATCCGATCCCGCCAGCGCCGCGGCGTTCGCGGCCGGGAACCTCTTCGTCTTCCTGTGTACGCCGGCCGGTCAGAAGGTAGCCGCCGACGCGGTAGCCGCGGGTAAGGCTATAGCCGATGTAGTGAAGGGTCTCGCGCAAGATGTGATCAACATCTTCCGGGGAATCCACCTTTAGATTCAGGCACATGGGCTTTGTTTGGAATTCTTGGCGTTCTTGGCGGTTATCTTTGCGCCTTTGCGGGAATCCGGTTTCTCGCCAAGGCGCCAAGGTTACCGCGAAGGGCGCAAAGAAGACCACGAAGGACAGATTCACAGATTGGAGTGAAGGGTCAACATCTTCCGGGGGAATCCACCTTTAGATTCAGGCACATGGGCTTTGTTTGGAATTCTTGGCGTTCTTGGCGGTTATCTTTGCGCCTTTGGTGAACGCGTAACGGGCCGAAGCGCGTGCGCGGGAGCGACCCCGCGGGCGATAATGGAAGATCGCCGCACATGCCCAAGGTCTTCCCCTGTTATGCCACGCAAGATCGCGAACTGGTCCACGAACTGGCTGCTTTTCTGGAGCGCGGCGCGGGCGTCGAGGTACTCGTCGAAGAAGGCGAGATCGAGCCCGGCGGCGACCTGATCGCGAAGGTTGAAGAAGGGCTCTCGGCGGATGTGGTGCTGGTCCTGCTATCCCCGGAATCCGTCCCGGCCCGGTGGGTCCTGGAACGTTGGAAATCGGTCTTCTGGGAACAGGCGGCCGAGGTGGGCACCGCGCTGGCCACCTGCCAGTGCCGGGACGCGAAGTTCCCCGATCTGCTCCGGCGCAAGAATTTTTTCGATCTGCGCCAAAATCGCGTAGCCGCATTCCGCGGCATCAAGCGCTGGCTGATGAGCCTGTGGCCGGCGCCGCGAAAAGCCCCCTTCATCCCCGCACGGCACGCATCGTTCGAGGGGCGCGGCGGCGAGTTGGAAACTCTATCGACCCTGTTGGCGGATACACCGGGCACGGCCGTTCTGGAGGCCGCCGCGGGAGTGGGCAAGACGGCCCTGGCCATCGAATTTGCGCGCCGCCATCATGAAGAATTCGACGCGTTATTCTGGCTGACCTGCGGGTCCCGCAGCGCCGCCGCGCTGGCGGGCGACCTGGCGGCGCAATTGGGCGTGCGCCTGGATCGCGATCTGGAATCCAATCTGAACGAATTGCGGCGGCTCTGCGCGCAGCACCGCTGCCTGCTGATCCTGGACGATGCGGTGGCGTCCACCGCGGCCGTGCTGGCGCCCCGCGGACGGACCTCGGTGCTGATGACTTCGCGGAGCCGGGATCTGGCGCAAAAGCTCTCCGCGGTTTCCGTGCCGCTGGCGGCGCGGGTTCAGGACGCCTCGCAACTGGCGGACACCATCCGCGACCTGCCGCGCCCCGCGCAGCGCCTGCTCTCGGCTACCTGCGCTTGTGCGCCATCCGGATTCCCCCTGGATATGGCTGTGCGCGCGGCCGACGCCGAACCGGAAGATGCGCGCACCATGGTGGCCGGCTTCCTGGAGCATGGCGTGCTCACGCCCCTGGACGCAAACGGACCCCGGTTCCTGGTTCCGGACGCGGTCCGCGAGCGCGTCGCGTTACGCGCCGATGGAGCCCGCTGGTCGCGCTACCATGCGCTGGCGGTCGCCGACCTTTTCGGGACGCAAACCGGAGCGCAGGACCTGACGCCATATTGGCCGGACTTGCAACACGCCTATGCGCGGGCACTCGAAGCGGATTGGCCGCTGGCATGCAAACTGGCGCGCGGCGGATTGACCTGGGCGAAGAACCAGGACCGCCTGGCCGAGGCGTTCGAGATGCTGCGGGATTGGGCGCAGGCCGCCGAAAAACAAGGCGATCGCCGCGTGCTCGAAGACTGCGCCTGGGAGCAGATCTGGATCCTGGAGCATTGGGGCCGCGACAGCGAAGCCCGCGAGTTGGATATCGTCCGCCGCGAACAGTTTGCCGACCAGTTATCCTTCAGCTTCGATCAGTCGTAGACGAAGTGCAGGACCTTTTTCAGGTCTTCCCACGCTTCCCGCTTGGGACCCACGTTATAGGCGCGCAACAGGTAAGACGGATGGTAAGTGACCATCAGTGGAATCTCGTTCCATTTATACCAGTTGCCGCGCATCCGGGTGACTCCTTCTTTGCTCTGAGTCAGGTATTTCGCGGCGGTCGAGCCCAACGCGCAGATGGCTTTGGGCGCGATGGCCAGCAACTGGCGCGTGAGAAACTGGCCGCAAATCTCCATTTCGTCCGGCTGCGGCGTGCGGTTCTCAGGCGGCCGGCATTTCACCACGTTGCAGATATAGACATCCTTGCGCAGCAGCGGAATGCCTTCTTTCTTGGCCGTACCTTCGATCATCTGGGTGAGTAACTGGCCGGCGCGCCCCACGAACGGGATGCCCTGGGCATCTTCATCCGCGCCCGGACCTTCGCCCACGAAGACCAGTTTGGCCTGCTCGTGGCCCACGCCGAAGACGATTCTGTTGCGCTGTTCGTGCAGGCGGCAGCGATGGCAATCGCCGATATCTTCGAGGATGCGGAAGAGGGGCTCGCGCTCAGGCGCGCCGGCAACTTCTTGAGCCGGGGCGTTGGGCAGAGGCGGCCCGGCGCGGCGATAGAGCGTTTTGATTCCCAAGTCCTGGTAATACTCCAGATATTGCCGTAGATTCTCAGCGTCCATCGAAGGCTATTGGTTGCAGTAGAGATGCAATCGCAACTTCAGAATCTCGTCGAAGATGCGGTCGGCCACTTCGCGTTTCGAGGCCCGCGGCACGGAAATGAATTCGCCGCTGGACAAGGCCAGCAGCACCTCGTTCTGGTCGGACGCGAAGGCCCCGCCTTCCCCGCCCACCAGGTTCCCGACCACCATGTCGCAGTTCTTGGCTTCCAGCTTTCGGCGGGTTTCCTGCTGTAGATTCTCGGTTTCGGCGGCGAACCCCACCAATACCCGGTCGCCTTTCTTGCGTCCTAATTCGGCCAGAATATCCGGCGTGGGATCGAG
>Ga0187871_10004021_pt1 | contig 11194 bp, 5 predicted proteins | sample June2016WEW_16_1_FD_132988 | JGI IMG/M metagenome (GOLD analysis project Ga0187871, IMG submission 132988) | Peatland microbial communities from SPRUCE experiment site at the Marcell Experimental Forest, Minnesota, USA - June2016WEW_16_10 | ecosystem: Environmental > Terrestrial > Soil >...
GCGATCGGCGTGCCCGTGCTGTCGGTGAAGTCATCCAGCGCAGCCGCGTGGTCGAAGATCGCCCCGTAGGCCTGGGTCTTGTAGTACTGCGGCGTCCCAGACGTGGACGGCGGGGTGATCACGTAGCTGAGCTCGTTGCCGACCTCGTTGTAGTAGATGCTGAAGTTGACGCCGTCGCCCTGGTTCACGCCGGCCAGGTTGAAGTAGTGCGAGAAGAACGGCCCGTTCAGCGAGTTGTTGAACGCCTCGACATACGCCACCCAGGTACCGGTGGCGCAGATGTCGCCGAACGTCCGGGCCACGATGCAGGACTCGATGCCTGCCCGGGTGTAAGCGTTACCGCCGCCGCTGGGCTGGGTGAGCGACCCGTTGGAGAGCTGGATGTACTCCTGCGGGTACAGCCCGGTCAGGAACGAGGTGTCCGGGACCGTGATCGTCGAGCTGATGTAGCGGAAGTCCCGCCCGCTCGCCTCGTACCCCGCCGAACTGGTGGAGCCGATCGTGCTCCCCAACATGCTCGGCTGCGCCTTGCTGGACACGGCCGCGCTCGCGCCCGCAGCGGTGAAGCCGAGGGTGCCAACCGTGACGCCTGCCGCTGCGGCGGCCACGAGCGTCCGGGTGATGCGTCTACGCATCGAATACTTCCCTTCCGTTGATGATTGCCGGGCCCGATGAGAATTACAGTGACTGAGGCGGTAATAATTAGGACCGGCCCCGGGCTTGCCTCTGTAGTGGTCTGCGCTTCGCGCTGACTCCCGCCCCGCCGAGTCCAGCAGCGACCTTACCACGGGTAGTTACTGTCTTACCTTGCGCGACATGAAGCATGTCACAGGTTCGCCCGGTCGACAGGATGAATTGCTTAAAGCGCGCCGGGTGATCAATTCCGATCCGTTCCGTGATGCCTTTTAAGCGCATCAAGCGGCTGATTGAAATGTTTTGGGCGGTTAAATCGGGAGCCTTATGACCGGTTTGCGGGGCTCTGCCCGCCGCGTGAGTTGATGGTCCGCCCCTTCCATTCACCGCCCCGTCCGGCGTAATGCCGCCGGGCAGAATCCGCGGTCATCAGGGCGTAGAGCAGCGCCACGAGCGGCAGCAGCGGGGCCCGCCACCAGCCGAGGCGGTACAGCCGCAGCGCGGGCAGGAAGCTGACGCTCATCCCGGTCCAGCCGGCCAGCCCGGCCACCCCGGCCCAGGCTGCCGCGGCCCCGCCGCCGGCTGCCCAGATGGCCAGCCCGGCCACGGCGGCCAGCGGCGGCAGGGCGTACAGCCACAGCAGGCCGGCCAGGGTCAGCGCGAGCAGCACCGGCGAATACCGCAGTTGCGTGTAGGCGCTTCGCGCGATCATGTCCCAGAGGTTGGCCAGCCGGGGATAGGGCCGCAGGCTGCATACCCCGGTGCTGAAACCGAGCCAGATGCGGGCGGCGGACGGCGGGCGCTTCAGCAGCCGGCCGAGGGCCACATCGTCGATGCGCGCACCCCCGATCGGGTCCAGGCCTCCCGCCGCGATCAGTGCCTCCCGGCGGACCAGCATGCAGCCGCCAGCCGCCGCCGCGGTCCGCGCGGACGGCCGGTTCACCTGCCGGAACGGGTACAGCTGCGCGAAGAAGTAGACGAACGCCGGAACGACGACGCGCTCCCACCGCGACTCCGCGCGCAGCAGCGCCATCTGGGAGACCAGCCCCCGATTATCCGCAACGGCGCCGCGGACAAGCGTCGCCAGTGCGTCCGGCGTGTACCCGATGTCCGCGTCAGTGAACAGGACGTAGTCGCACTCCCCGGCGGCGTGCAGGCCCTGGGCCATCGCGTGGACCTTGCCCGCCCACCCGGGAGGCGGCTCACCAGCCGCGGCGACCTGGAGACTGCGGCCCGTGCCCGCGGCGAGCGCGGTGGCGGCGGCGGCGGTGCCGTCCGTGCTGGCGTCGTCCACCAGCACCACCGAGAAGTCCCCCGGATAATCCTGGGCGAGCAGGCCCGGCAGGGTAATGGGCAGGATGGCGGCCTCGTCCCGGGCCGGGACGACCGCCACCACGCTCGGCCACCGCGCGGGGTCGCGCGAGCGGTCGTGCGCGCCGGGGGGGAGGCGCTGGCCGGTGCGCCAGTACATCCCGTGCGCGGCGAGCAGGTACGCCCATGCGAGAGCGGCCGCCGAGGCGGCACCGGCCAGGATCGGCATCCGCCAAGCCTGGCATATCGCCCCGCGGCGGGACCGCTCCGGCCTGGCCGCTCCGGCCTGGCCGCTCCGGCCTGGCCGCTCCGGCCCAGGGCAGGTCAGCCCCGGGCGCGGCCGTCCTGCTGGTTGTCGGGCACACGCACCACTTCGGCGGTGGCCTCCGCGGAGGCCTCCGAGCCGGTGGCGAGATTCTTCTTGATCGAGTCCAGGATGGTCAGCCCCTGGCCGACCAGGCCGGCCGCGATCTCGCTGAGCCCGTCCGCCCCGTTGAGCACGTTGACGTTGGCGCCGGCCAGTCCGCCCGCCGCTTCCTTGACGATCTGGGGCAGCTGGTCGATGAGCATCCGGTCGAGGGCCACCCGGTTGTTGGACGCGGCGGCCTCGGCCAGGATCCGCATCCGCTCGGCGTCAGCCTTGGCCAGGATCCGCGTCTTCTCGGCCTCCGCCTCGGCTGGCCTGACCACCTCCGCCACCAGCTCGCGCTGCCGCAGCTCCGCGCGGCGCTGCGCCAGTTCCGCCTGGGCGTTGATGACCCCGATCTGGGTCTGGGCCTGCATGAGCGGCCCGGCCTGCGCCGCCTCGGCCTGGGCCTTGTCGATCTCGGCCTTGTACTGGGCCTGCACCACGGCGGTCTGCCGCGCGTACTCCGCCTGCTTACGCTGGGACTCCTGCTCGGCCTGTGCGGCGGCCTGGTTGGCCTGGGAGTGGGCAATCTGGGCCTGGCGCTGGATCGCCGCGTTGTGCGGGGCGGCCATGGCGTCGATGTAGCCCGAGTTCATGTCGTCGATCGACTGGATCTGCAGCGAGTCCACGGTCAGGCCGATCTTGACCATCTCCGCCTTCGAGCCGTCGAGGACCTCACTGGCCAGCTTCTGGCGCTCGGTGACGATCTCCTCGACGGTCATCGAGCCGATGATGGACCGGAGGTGGCCGGCGAAGATCCGCCCGGTCAGGGTGGACATCTGGTCCTGGTCGGACAGGAAGCGCTGGCCGGCGTTGATGATGCTCTCCTCGTCGTTGCCGACCTTGAACGCGATCACCGAGCGCACGTTGAGCGTGATGCCCTGCTTGGTGACGCATTGCTCAGCCACCTCGGCCTCGTTCATGGCGAGGGTCAGGTAGCGGGCCTTCCGGAAGAAGGGGGCGATGAACGCGCCGTGCCCGGTCACCACCCGGAACGGGGCACCGTTGCGGCCACGCCTCCCCCCGGAAATGAGCATGGCCTCGTCGGGTGCAGGGACGCGGTAGCCAAGCATGATCGAACTCCTTCAGACAGCACTGTGCGGTAAGGGTTCAGGGAAGGGGTTGAGCGGGTCGGACCTTCCCGTTTGACAAAGGTCTTCGCAGCTCAGGATCAGCTGATCCCGTCCCCGCTCCACACTGACCAACTTACGCCTGCCGGACCAGTCCAGCACGGGCGTTTGTCCGCCACCATGCCGTACTTCCTAGCCGCCTGATGCCAGTGAAGCCACTGGCCTCGAAGGGTTCGGGGTACCCGCCGAGGCACAGACCTCGCCCGCCGGGCAATCCGACTCGTGATCGCTGAGCGCACCAGGTCGAGCACTATCAGTACCGAGCGGTGCTGGATTACCTGAATTGACCAACGGGCGTCTGAATTCAGCCTCGGGCAGCCGGCCAGCCGGGCGCCCACGACCAGCCGAGAGCGCGGTTGAGCTGACAATTGGTCGGATTTAAGGAGTCCCAGAGCCCTGCGCGTGTCGTGATGTGTCGGATGTATCAGGACAACTACGCTCACCCTCGTGATCATGACAGCCGCATCAGGTATTGACCAGAGTCACTCATGCTGCGCACTCCGGATAGCGCCGGTCCCGTTCGGCGCGTCCTCACCGGGTAACGGCCAGGGCGCTGATCCGCAGGCGGGAAAGCCACTCATCACGGACGCGGAGAAGTAATCGTGCTTTCGAGCCGCGGGAGCGACCCGACGTACTCAGCTAGCGGCCCAGCTGGCAGGCTGGCGGAGGCGACGGACCGGCGTCCAGCCGGGGCCACCCCGGTGCGGCATAGCCTCCCCAGAGCGAGGCACGCCGTCTCTGTGGGGATGGCGATTACCGGTTCTGTCGGGATAGTTATTGCAGGGCTACTGCCGACAATTGCCTCTGGGGTGGCAGCTGCGGCTGTGGCCCATCGCGGGCACCAGCTGGTGACGTATCTCGGGCATTCGTTCGAGGTTCCCCACGGCTGGGCGGTGATCAACCTCACTCATCACCGGGGGACCTGCGTTCGTTTCGACCGCCACGCGGTCTACCTAGGCACCGCCCCACGTAATCAGGGGTGCCCCAGTCTGATTGTCGGGACCACCGAAGCAATGCTCATCCAGCCTGCCTCGCGCCATGCGGAGCCTGTCTCCGTCAAGAACGCAGTGACTAGGCGGATCACAGTCATCGCGGCGGGGGTTGACGTTACGGCCACCTTCGACACCCACCCTGCCGCGATCGACCGGATCCTGGCGAGCGCAGGGCTGCCGCCTCCGGTGACGATCGCGGCCGGCGCGGCAGCAGCCGACCCGGTCAACCCGGCGGCCCCCGCGCAGACCTCAGCGTCGGGGCAGGAACCCCTCGAGGTTCAGCGGGCTGCCAAGGCGCAACTACCAGCGAGCGTCACTAACTACCAGGGGCGTGGCTTCGACACCTGCGCTGCGCCCAGCGAAGCCGCGATGCAGGCCTGGCGCCAGTCGCCCTACCGGGCAGTCGGGGTCTACATCGGCGGCTCGGATCTAGCGTGCGCGCAGCCCAACCTGACCCCGTCCTGGCTCAGCGACGAGGCTGCGGCGGGCTGGCATTTCATTCCGATGTACGTCGGACCGCAGGCTGCCTTCGGTGAAGTGAGTGTGTCGGCTGCTCGCCAGGGGGCCAAGGCGGCAGCAGATGCGGTACTGCAGGCCAAGCAGCTTGGCTTCGGGCCCGGAACGCCGCTCTACTACGACATGGAGGCATATAAACCCAGGCAGACCGGGCGTGTCCTGCAATTCCTTTCGGCCTGGACCACCACGCTGCATGCGCAGGGGTACTCGTCCGGGGTCTACAGCAGTTCGTCATCCGGAGTCGCCGACCTGGCTCATCAGTACGGGGGCGGCAAGTACGCGATGCCTGACATCATCTTCGATGCGCTGTGGAACGGCGAGGCCAGCACGTACGATCCTGTGCTCCATGGCAAATGGTCCCATCACCATCGGATACGTCAATACAACGGCAATGTCACGCAGACCTACGGCGGTACCACACTCCAGATTGATCAGGATTACCTGGATGTCGTGCAGTCTGTGAGCCCGCCGCCATCGCCGGGCACGGTCACCTACCCGGCCGGGGCGACGGCGACCTGGTACGAGGGGCAGGCGTTCGACACCTGTTCCGCACCGTCGCTGAAAGCCATCACGACGTGGGACAAATCGCCGTACCGCGCCATCGGCGTGTACATCGGCGGGGCCAATCTCGCATGCGGCCAGCCCCGTCTGACCGCGAACTGGGTCACCGCAGTGTCAGCGCAGAAATGGCGGCTGCTCCCGATCTATGTGGGCTTGCAGCCTCGGTGCCTCGAAGAGAACGGGCAGGCCGGGGCGGTCAAGACCGCTCCTGAAGAGATCAAGCGTTCCGCGGCGGCGAGCGAGGGCGCGGCTGCCGCAGACAACGCGGCCGCGAAGGGCGAGGCCCTCGGCATGCGTCAGGGCAGCGCCTTCTACGACTACATCGGGAACTACTCGACAACCAATGCGGGCTGCACTAAAGCCGTCCTTGCGTTTGTGTCCGCGTGGACCATGGAGCTGCACCGGCTCGGGTTCCTGGCCGGGGTTTACGTGAATCTCAGCTCTGGCGCCCAGGATCTGTCGCGTGCCTACACCTGGACGTCCGTTGCCCGCCCGGACGCGGTATGGGGGGTCAGCCCGGGCAAGAACCCGTCGCTGACGGGATGGGCGGGCGTTTCCGACAGCAAGTGGGCGGTTCGCCAGCGGGCCACCCAGTACCTCGGCCCGCACAACGAGACCTACGGCGGTGCCACGTTCAACATTGACAGCGACAACCTCAACGCGCCCGCTGCCACCGTTGCCTATGGCTACAAGGTAACCAGCCGGGCCGCGCTCAACGCGCGCACCGGCCCATCCACGTCGGACGCGATCGCCAGGACCCACGCCCCCGGTTCCACGCTGCAGGTCGTCTGCCAGGCGCCCGGCTCGGCGGTCGCCGGTACCAGCGTGTGGGACAAGCTCACGGACGGGACCTACGTCACCAACGCCTACGTCAGCACCCCGTCCAAGATTGGCTATAGCGCGCCCCTCCCGCGCTGCGGTTATCCGTACCAGGTGACGGCCTCCCCCAGCGTCAATGAGCGAGACGGGGCAGGCCAGTCGTACCCGGTCGCAGGCCAACTGCCGGACGGCGCCCTCGCCTGGGTGGTTTGCCAAAAGGCTGGATCGGCGGTCGAGAAGACCCGGGTATGGGACAAACTCGCGGACAATCACTGGGTGACTGACTATTACCTGACCACCCCGAGCAAGACTACTTATAGCGGGCCCGCACCACGCTGCTGAGGAATTGACCCGACAGCGTACGCGCAGGACGACCGCCGATATCGCACGTTCGGTCCGGCTCCAGCCCGCCGCATAATTATCGCGGCCAGCGCACTCAGCGCGGCGAACATCACGCGTGTCCGCGGCGCTCTAATACCGCGTCACGCGCTGTTGCCGGGCTGGCTTTGTGGCGAGGCCGGCCGGGCCACGGACCTGATAGCCCCGCTAACGCAGCAAGAACACATCTGTCTGGCTGCGGACGCCACCATAGGTGACGGTGGCCGTGTAAGTCCCTGGCAGCGCGGCCTGCCCTGGAGATGGGCAGCCCGGAGCGGAACGTATGCGATTCCATGAAATATGCTTCGTGAACGGCACGCCATGCGCCAGCCGGATGATGTCCGAATTGGGGCGGTGCACGCAGTCCGCCGGGCTCCATTCGTGCACCGGGCCGGACTCGACTACCATCCTGAGGGATCGAGGGCCAGCATCAAAGGTGCATGTCGGCCCTCCCGTGTTAACCACATAGATCGTGAACCGTGGCTTCGCCGGCTGCTGGTAGGACTGCTGGCTCTCAAGGAGGGTGATGACCACGTCGCCGGGCGCGCAGCCGCTGCCATGCGAATGTGCGCGCACGCCCGCGCGCTTTCTCCCGGTCTGCCGTGCCTTAGACGTCTGCTGTGCCCTAGCCGTCTGCGGTGCCTTAGACGTCTGCTGTGGCGAAGCCGCTGCGCGCACCGGCGCCGGCGCGGCCCCGGACGCAGTCGGCTGAGCCGCGCTCGACGTCGCTGCGGCCGGCACCTGCCGGGGCGGCTTCTGGGCGGGATCTTGCGGTGAGCAACTCCATACGAATAGCCCGATAACGCCAATAACACCCGCGAGCACGAGCACCCGTCGCCGCCAGTAGGGCTCCGCCCCAGCCTGCCTACCACGATTCACGGTGGAAGTATGGCGAGTATTGCCCAGATTCGCCCCTCGGCACGCCGATAACCCGGATCACGGCTATCGGGCTCACCGACAATTTCAGCCGCCGGGCGCTTACGCTGCGCGGCCACCTGCCTGCACACTGACGCAGCGGCGCCACCCGGGCGAAATCGGTCCAGGGCATCAGGCATTGAAACCGGGATAATTACCTCAGCTTGTCCATTTCAAGGTCAAACGGGTCGGCCCACTCGCTGACGTCGACCGTGCGGTGGCCGCGCGACTCGATGACCAGGACGGTGCGGCCCCTGGCGATCGGCTCGGGCGACCAGGCGATGTAGGCTTCCGTGCCGCCCCGGATCTTGAGCAGTACCTCACCCGGCCCCGCCTGCCCGCGCGTCGCGATCACCAGGACGCCGATACTGCCGATCAGGGAGGCGTCCCCAGGCACCCGCAACTCCTCAAGTCACCCCGGTTGATGACTCCACACACTAGACCTGTGGGCGGCCTCACCGGGCATTCTGGGTGGCCAGAACCGCCTCGATCATCTGCGGCCTCGGGCGCGTCCAGCCCCCGGGGCGGAGCGGTCACGGCGTCGGTGACCTTCTGGTATCCCGCATCCAGAGCGTCCAGCGCGGCGGCATGATCAAGGTCGGTCACCGCTCCATCCTGCCAGCGCCATGCCCTCCCGGGCCGGAAGGCACGATCCCGGCCGTCCGGGACCGGCCTCCCCGGAGGGAAAATCGGTCCGGGGAAGATCTTGGACGCTGTGGAATACCCGGCGGGGGGCCCGCGTTCTTTACCATCGCTGGTGTGTTCGTGTCCCCCGGGCCGCAACTCATCTGCCTTCGCGGAATACCGTCCGGCTGGAGCCGCGTTGTGCCACTCGCCGAGAGGCGACCGCACACCAGCGCTTAGCGTTGAGGCCCGCGGAGTACCAACTCCGCGGGCCTCAGCGCTGTCTCCGGGCCACGTCTGTGAACCCGGGGTTCTCTGTCTCCGGCCCGCAGGTGGCTAATCCGCGGTGGCTAACCCATGATGGCTAACCCGCGGTGGCTAACCCATGATGGCTAACCCGCGGTGGCCAACCCCTGGTGGCTAACCGAGGGGCCAGCGCACGCCCGTGGCGGCCAGCACGTCGGCGCCGGTGGGCAGCCCTTCCTGGGCTCCCGGCCTGGTCACGGCCGTGGCGGCGGCCGCGCAGGCGAGCCGCACCGCCTCGGGTGGCGTTGCTCCGGACGCCACAGCCACGCCGAGTGCGGCCACGAAGGCGTCACCCGCGCCGACGCTGTCCACGCTGGGCACGCTGAACCCGGGCACGGCGAGCGCACCGTCCGGGCCGGCCAGTACCGCCCCGTCCCGCCCCAGGGTGATTACCACATGGCCGGCGCCCGACCCGGCCAGATCGGCCGCGGCGGTCTGCGCCTCATTCGGGTCAGCCACCGGCCGGCCCAGGACCGCACCCGCTTCGGGGGCGTTGACGATCAGCCAGTCCGCCCCTGCCGCCAGCAGACCGGACGCGTCCGGCGGGGCCGGCGCGAGGTTCAGCACCGTCATCACGCCACTGGCGCGCGCCCGGTCGAGCGCGCCGGCCAGGACCGGAACCGGGATCTCCGCCGACAGGATGAGCACGTCACACCCCGCCGCGGCCGATGCGGCCACCTCCTGCTGGCCGGCTAGGCCGTTAGCCCCCGGCGCGACCGTGATCGAGTTCTCGCCGTCCGTGTCCACCGTGATCAGGGCGAGCCCGGAAGGGACGCCGGCCAGGATGCGGACCGCCGCGACGTCCACCCCGGCGGCCTCCAGCGCCGACCGGAGCGCCCGGCCGAAGTCGTCGCCGCCGCAGCACCCGGCCATCCGGACCGAGGCACCCAGCCGTGCCGCGGCGACGGCCTGGTTAGCGCCCTTGCCGCCCGGCTGCAGCCTCGCGGCGGAGCCGAGCACGGTTTCCCCCGGCCCGGCCAGCCGGGGCACGGTGACCGAGATATCCATGTTCAGGCTGCCCAGCACGGTGATCTTCGGAGGCTGCGGCATGGGTTCTCCTCCCGGCCAGCGCGGTGACCGCCCGGGCGCGATGATACGGCGCGGGACCGCTCAGGGAGAACCGCACCACCACCGGACCGCGGCCTGGGCGGCCCGGGCCCGGGACTGGGTGTCACGCTCGTCGGAGGCCCAGGCCACATAGCCGTCCGGCCTGACTAAAGCGGCGGCCGGCAGGCGTGTCCCGGCGCAGTGGGCGTACCGGACCCGGCGGATCTGGCCCGGCAGGCCGCCCCCCGCCGGGCCATCGCCCGGGGCCCCGTCCACGGCGGCACTGTTGCCCCGCGCACCATTTCCCCCTGGACTCTTTACCGTCGCGCCATTCCCCGCCGGACGCTGTCTGGCTGCCTCATTCCCGGCCGGACGCTGTCCGGCCGCCTCATTCCCGGCCGGCGCCTCCAACCGCGTATCCTTCTCCGCCGGGAGCTCTCCCGCCGCACCATTCCCCTGTGGACCATCCGCCTCAAGAAGCACAAACTGCCCCTCGTGGAACAACTCGTACAGCCGGACCGTGCTGCCGTCCGTCGCGGTCAGCCGGCCGCGCGGCAGCCGGGCCCCGGCCAGCCGGTGGGGAGTGCCCACGCCGGCCGGCTGGCTGTCCGCGGCGGCCGCCGGGTATCGGATCGCCAGCCCCGAATAACCGCGGGCGAGCCGGGCCTGGACCGGGGGCAGCGGGGCGACCAGCCGGTGCACCGCCCAGCGCAACGCGCGCCGGGGCGTGGTATGGGCCGTGTTCAGCCAGAACTGCCGGCCGGCCAGAGTCAGGACCGCGGCACCCACCGGATGGCGCTCAGCGTGGTAGGAGTCGAGCAGCCAGTCCGGTGCCCAGCCACCCACGGCCCCGGCCAGTTTCCAGCCCAGGTTGACCGCGTCCTGGAGGCCCGCGTTCATCCCCTGTGCGCCCGCGGGCGAGTGCGTGTGCGCGGCGTCCCCGGCCAGGAAGATCCGCCCGTTACGGTACGCCGGGGCCTGGCGGCTCTCGCTGCGGTACCGCCCGGCCCAGCCCACATCGCGGGGACCGAAGTCCTGGCCGGTGACGGCGAGCAGGCTGCTCCGCACCTCCTCGAGGGTGACCGGCTCGGTCACCGGCACCCCCGCACGCGCGTAGTCGTACAGCACCACCCGGCACGAGCCGTCCCGGAACGGGAAGACCAGCAGCATGCCCCGATCGGACAGGTCGCCGTAGGCGTCCGTCATCGGCAGGCCGTCGAGGAACAGATCGGCCAGGAGCACCGAGCCCGGGTTGGGGGAGCCTGGGAAAGGCAGGCCCGCGGCCTGCCGGGTGAAGCTGCGGATCCCGTCGCAGCCGACCAGGTAGGTGCCCCGATCGACCCCGCCGTCCGTCGTCACCCGCACCTCATCGGCGTCCTGCTCGATGCCGGTGACCCGGGCTGACCACCGGATCTCGGCGCCGAGTTCAGTAGCCCGGGCGGCGAGCAGCGTCTCGATCTGGCTCTGCGGCATGTCCAGCAGGTAGGGAAAGTCGGAATCGAGCCTGCCGAAGCTGATCACGGCGCCTTTGGGCCCGAGCGGGAAGGACGAAA
>Ga0187871_10004023_pt1 | contig 11194 bp, 11 predicted proteins | sample June2016WEW_16_1_FD_132988 | JGI IMG/M metagenome (GOLD analysis project Ga0187871, IMG submission 132988) | Peatland microbial communities from SPRUCE experiment site at the Marcell Experimental Forest, Minnesota, USA - June2016WEW_16_10 | ecosystem: Environmental > Terrestrial > Soil >...
AAAGATGGCGCGGTTGCCCCACACATCAGAACTGTAGCGATTGACGCCGAAAGGGATGTCTCCCATCAGGTACACCTTCTGGCGGGCTCCGTGTTGCTTGACCTTCATCCACTGGTCGTAGGCGATCCATTGCATATACGCACAGAACAGAATCCGCTCCGCGTATTCATCGCGCTGTTTGGTTGGGAGCGAGAGGAACCATGACCAGGCTCTTTTTGGGTTCTGACGGTCCAGCGGCCATTCATCCCAGGTAGGCCAGTCGTGATAGTCCTCCATCAACACGCGGAACATCGCGTAGTCGGTGATCCAGTCGCCGTTCTGGGCGAGAAACTGGCGGAACGCCTGGCTGCGCTCGGTTGTCGTGTTCCAGTGTTGCGCGAGAAATGCGTCGAAGGCCGCGCGCAACAGCGCCCGCTTCAGCCTTTTCACCTTCGTATATTTCACGGCGCCCGCGCGCAGTTCATCCAGCAGCCCGGGTTGGGCGATTGTCTTGAACTTCCCCGGCGACAAATCAGGGATGTGTTCGGGTGAAACGGCAATGGTCGTCGGGTCGAGCGCCATCGAGCTGATGGCGTTATAGGGGGAATTGTCGTCGCTGGTCTCGTTGATCGGCAGAACCTGCAGCAGGCCGATGTCATGTCTATGGCACCAATCGATCATCTGGCGCACGCCTTCGGTGTCGCCAATCCCCAGGTCGTTTTCCGTTCGAATGGAAAACACGGGGCACAGGACGCCCGCCAGTTTCTTGTCCGGAGAAAGTTTCATCGACAGCTATCGATATACTTCACGTGGATGTCCGACTGCAAGAACTTCAGGGGTGCCATCCAACCACCGGCTTTCACCACGCCCGAGCTTCAGTCGCTTGATTCGCGGTGGGGCTACCGTAGCGACCCACCGGTCCAGTCTCTCGCGAAATCTCAGGTCCGGCTGGAGCAGCGCAGGACTTTGGCGTCGATCTTCGACAGGTTTACGGAGTTGCGGATCGATCCACCCGAGAGCGCGTCAGCAATCTGCTCGGCGATCTCGATGCCGCAGGTCTCCTGCGCATCGGTGGTGGAAGCCGCAAGATGCGGGGTCATGACGACCCTGTCGAGCTCGCGCAGCGCCAAGTCCTTGGGCGGCTCCTGTTCGTACACGTCGAGGGCGGCGCCAGCGACCTTGCCGCTCTGGATGCCGTCATACAAATCCTTCTCGTTGATGATGCCTCCGCGGGCGCAATTGATCAGGCGCACGCCATTTTTCATTTTCGCGATGGTTTCTTGGTTAATCATGCCGCGCGTCTCGTCGCCGATCGGAACATGCACCGTAATGAAATCGGACCGGGCATAGATCTCGTCCAGTCCGACAATCTCGACCGTTAGCGCCTTCGCGCGGCTGAGGTCCAGGTATGGATCGTAAACCAGCACCCGCATCCCGAACACGAGCGCACGGCGCGCCACCTCCGTGCCGATTCGCCCCATGCCGATAATGCCCAGCGTCTTGTAGCGCAGCTCAACGCCCTCAAACGACTTGCGGTCCCATTTCCCCGCTTTCATTGTGGCATGGGCCTGCGGAATATGGCGGGCCAGGGCCATCATCATGGCAAACGTGTGCTCGGCGGTCGAGATGGTGTTGCCTCCGGGTGTGTTCATTACGACAATGCCACGGCGTGTGGCCGCGCCTACATCGACGTTGTCCACCCCGACACCGGCCCGGCCAACGACCCGCAGGTTTTTCGCCGCCTCCAGGATGCGCTCGGTAACCTTCGTAGCGCTGCGGACGATGAGGGCGTCATATCCCGCGATGATTTCGCACAGTTGGTCTTCCTTCAGGGCGGTTTTCACATCCACATGAAAGGACGGATTCTTGCGCAACAGCTCCACGCCACGTTCGGAAACGGAATCGGCAACAAGTATCTTCATGGTTGTCATCTGGCCGTATGTTATGGAAACTTACGTGTTGGTTTGGACATCCAATTTGCGATGTTACCACGAGATGCACAAGAAAAAACCATGAGAGATGTCAAGCTCTACACGCGGAAGTGGTGCGGCTGGTGCCTCGAGGCCAAGGAATACCTGAACAAGCGCGGGATCCCGTTTCAGGAAATCGATGTCGGGCGCGACCCGGCTGCGGACGAGGAAATGCAACGTCTCTCGGGACAGCGTTACGTCCCGACCATTGTCGTCGATGGACACGTGCTGGCCAATTTCGACACCGGCCAACTCGAAGCATTCCTCGCGGAACTCAGTCCCGAAAGCCATCGCGGTTAATGCCGGATCCAGTTGAGCAGCCAGACCACGCCGTGCGTGGCCACGCAGGCATAGGCCGCCGCCAAAAGATCATCCAGGACGATGCCGATCCCACCCGAGAAATCCTGCGCATCGCGAACGGGCGACGGCTTCCATATGTCGAAAAGCCGAAACATTGCGAACCCCACGGCGACCTGCCACAGTTTTGTTTCCAGTCCGAGGAGCGCCAGCGGCATCGCCACAATCTCGTCGATGACCACGCTGGGTGGATCGGGATGATGCAGGATGTCCGAGGCTTGTCCGGCACACCAAACGGCAAAGCCGATGGCCAGGACCCACAACACGGCTCGCAGCCACAGGTGGGATTCCTGGTTCACCGCCCACCAGAACCCGAGGCCGACCACCGAGCCGGCTGTGCCGGGCGCGACCGGCAGATAGCCGACACCGAACCCGGTGGCCAGGAACTTGATTAATCGTTCACGCATCGCGGAGGAACCGCTCACCGTTCTTCCATAGGTAGATGATGCCCGACAGCAATGTCAGTCCCACGGTGATGAGCATCAAGGTGAACGCGACGCGGGAGAAGGCCATGTTGAATTGATCGCAATCCATGCCAAAACAATGCCACTCTTCGCGGGCGGCCAGACCTGTCAGTAGAATGATGATCGCGATCATCTGCGATGCCGTCTTGTGCTTGCCCAGCCCTTCGGCTCGCAGCACCACTCCCTGCTGGCTGGCCACCAGCCGCAAACCCGTCACGAGGAAGTCCCGGGCCACGATTACCAGCGCCATCCACGCCTGGACGAGCGGCACACCCGGCCGGTAGCTCGGTTGCTCAATAAAGCAGATGAACGCGGCTGCGGTCAACACCTTGTCCGCCAACGGATCGAGCAACGCGCCAAAGGTGGTTTCGAGCTTGTGCCGGCGGGCGTACCAACCATCCCACCAATCCGTCAGGCTGGCGACGACGAATATGGCCAAAGCGGCCGTTTTGCCAAACGGAAAATGCTTCAGCACCAATCCTTCGGGCGGCAGCAGCAGCGCCATCACGAAAACCACCGTCAAAACGATTCGTCCCACGGTGAGCCGGTTCGGCAGGTTCATTGCCGGTGCACTCTAACCGTTTCTGACCAGCCAAAACAAGCCCGTTACGCCGCTTCGATAAGGACTTGACCGATTTCGGCTGATTCTCTATATTTCCGGGCAGAATTTGACGGCATGGAACGAGTGGGTCGAAAAACCCACTTTTTTGTTCCCCGCTAGCGGTGTGCCGCCAGACACTAACACATTTATGAACGGCGAACTGATAGTGGCAGTGGAATACTTCCACCGCGAGAAGGGCATCGACAAGGAAGTCCTGTTCCAGGCCGTCGAGCAGGCTTTGTTACAGGCTTCCAAGAGAAGTGTCAGCCCGGCGCACGAAATGCGCATTGAGATCGACCGCAAGACTGGCGCCATTCGCGCCCTGGCCAAGCTGCTGGTTGTCGAAAACGTCGTCAACAAGCTCGATGAGATCTCTTTGGCCGACGCCCGCCGCCGCTTTCCCAACGTCCAACTCGGTGAAACCGTCGAAATGGAAGTCACGCCGCAGAATTTCGGCCGCATCGCTGCCCAGACGGCCAAGCAGGCGATGCTCTCGCGCATTCGCCAGGTCGAAAAGAACATGGTGTTCGAGGAATTCAAGGGGCGCGGGGGCGACATTCTGTCCGGCACCGTGCGCCGTTTCGAGCGCAGTGACGTCATCATCGATCTTGGCAGGATTGAAGGCATCATGCCCAGCCGCCAGCGCGTGCCGACTGAGGAATACCAGCCGGGCGACCGGATTCGCGCGTTTACGCTGAGCGTCGATTACGGGTTGCACGGGCCCGAGATCATTCTCTCCCGCAGTCATCCCGACTTTGTCCGCAAGCTGTTTGAACTCGAAGTTTCCGAGATCGCCGACAAGACGGTCGAGATCAAGGGCATCGCCCGGGAAGCGGGCTTTCGCACGAAGATCGCCGTTGTGTCGCACGATGAGAAGGTTGACCCGGTTGGCGCCTGCGTGGGCATGCGCGGGATGCGGGTGAAGAATATCGTTCGCGAACTCAGTGGTGAAAAGATCGACATCATACGCTGGGACCCCAATGTCCGCCAGTTCGTCACGAACGCTCTCGCGCCCGCCAAGCTGAAGAATCTCGTCATTGATGAAGCTCGCCACTCCGTGAAGATTATTGTCGATACCGACCAACTGTCGTTGGCGATTGGAAAAAAAGGCCAGAATGCGCGCCTGACGGCCAAATTGACCGGATGGAACATCGAGATCGAGAAGGAAGAAACCGCCGAATTGGGGTTTGAGGAGAAAGTCGCCCGCGCTGTGGAAGAGATGGCCGCCATCCCCGGCATTCCGCGCGAGCTCGCCGAGGGCCTCGTCAAAGGCGGCTTCCGTTCGCTGGAGGGGCTGCTGTCAGCCGATCTGAACGATTTGACGGACATAATTGGCGCCGAAAAGGCCGCCTCGGTACAACAAGCGGCCGTGGCCGAACAGGAACGTCGCGAAGCGGCCCAATCACCGGAGGCCGACAAACCGGCAGAATGAGTATCCGCGTACACGAACTGGCCAAGCGATGCGGCCTGTCGAACAAGGACATGATCGACAAGCTGCGCGCCATGAAGTATCCCGTCAAAAGCCACTCCAGCACGATCGACAAGATCACCGCCGAGTCGATCGAAAAGGAATATGGCTACGTCCCCCCGCCTCCAGCGCCTGCACCCGAACCATCCGTTACGCCAGCTTCTCCTCCGGCCGCACCCGTAATCGCACCCGAGAAAGAGGCGGAGATCGCCACAGCGGTTGCCACCCTGCCACCCCCGTCAGAGGTTGTCGAACCGCCCAAACCCCCGGCCGCGAAGCCGGCGGCAAGCCCGGCCCTTTCTCCCCCGCCACCGGTAGCTTCGCCGAAGGCGCCGCCCGCAACGCTGCCGCCCAAACCGACGTTGCCCCCCAGGCAGCCGGCAACGCCGCAGCCAACCGTGAAGATAACCACGGCCCCTCGTCCGCTGCCGCCGCCCGCGCCGGCCCCGAAACCGGCCGCGACGCCGCCGGCGCCATCCCAGCCGGCGTTCATCGTTGATGACAAAGGCAACAAGGTTATCCAGATGAAACCGCCGGTCGTCGTGCGTGACCTTTCTCAGCGCATCGGCGCGAAACCGCACGTGCTGTTGCGCGAGATGATGGACATGGGCGTCTTCGCCAATCTGACCGAGACGATCGGCGAGGATATCGCCCGCAAGATTTGCGAGCGGCATGGTTTCATATTCGAGTTGGAAAAGCGCGAGCGCGGCGCCGGCATGGTTCACGCCCCACCTAAGAAAGTCGAACCGCTCGAGGTGGGTGAACAGGCAACCGACTTGAAGCCGCGCCCGCCCGTGGTCACCGTGATGGGTCACGTCGACCACGGCAAGACCTCCCTGCTCGACGCGATACGCAAGACCGATGTTGCCGCTCACGAAAGCGGCGGCATCACCCAGCACATCGGCGCCAGCGTGGTTTCACTCCCCGGCGGCAAGTCCATCACGTTTCTGGACACGCCCGGTCACGAGGCATTCACCAAGATGCGCGCGCGCGGGGCCAACGTCACCGATATCGCCGTGTTGGTGGTCGCCGCCGATGACGGCATCATGCCCCAGACGATTGAGGCGATCAACCATGCCAAAGCCGCGCAGGTCCCAATCCTTATCGCCATCAACAAGATCGACCTGCCGTCGGCCAATGTCGATCGCGTCAAAAAACAGTTGCAGGAACAGGGGTTAAGTCCCGAATCCTGGGGCGGCGACACCATCACCGTCGAAGTTTCCGCGACCACGAAGAAGGGCATCGATTCGCTTCTCGAGATGATTCTGTTGCAGGCGGAGACTATGGAACTGAAGGCCAGCCCGAAGGTCCCGGCCAAGGGCAACGTGATCGAGGCGCAAATCGAGCCCGGCATGGGTCCCACGGCCACGGTGCTGGTGCGCAAGGGTACCTTGCGGGTCGGTGACGGCATTGTGTGCGGCCCGTTTTGGGCAAAGATCCGCGCCCTGGTTAACGACAAGGGTCAACGCCTAAAGGAAGCGCCTCCCTCCACCCCCGTGAAAATCGTCGGGCTCTCCGGCCTTCCCGAGGCAGGCGTCGAGTTCAACGTCATGAAGACGGACAAGGAGGCCCGCGCCCTCAGTGAACAGCGCGAACAGGAAGCTCGCGGTTCGACCACGGTGCAAATCCGCGGCTCACGCCTCGAAGACCTGTTGAGCCAGCTCAAGGAAGGTGAAATGAAGAAGCTGCACATCGTTCTCAAGGCCGATGTGCAGGGCTCACTGGAAGCCATCGCCGATTCCCTCGCCAAACTCAAGAGCGAGAAAATCGAACTCGAGATCATCCATGGCGCCGTCGGCAACATTACCGAAAACGATGTTCTGCTCGCCAGCGCCTCCGAAGCCGTCATCATCGGGTTCCGCGTCAAGACGGAAAGCGGGGTCACGGACGCAGCCAAGAACGCCAACGTCCAAATCAAGTTGCACACCATCATTTACGAGTTGATCGAGCAGGTCGAGGAATCCATGGAAGGCCTGCTGGAGCCCGAGGCCAAAGAATCCGTCATCGGCCACGCCGAAATTCGCCGGATTTTCGAACTGTCCAAAGGGGCGCCGGTGGCCGGCTGTGTGGTCACCGACGGCCGGATTGCGCGCAGCGCCCGCGTAAGGTTGTTGCGGCGCAAGGCCGTGCAGTACGAGGGCCGCATCGCCAGCCTTAAGCATTTCCAGGACGACGTGCGCGAGGCGAAGGCGGGCTCCGAATGCGGCCTGCGCCTGGAGAATTTTTCGGGATTCCAGGAAGGCGATATCCTGGAGTGCTATACGGTCGAAAAAGTCGCCGCCAGTTTATAACCCAACAACTCAACCGCACGCACGCGGAGGACGAAACACGGAATGATTTCGGTTGTGCCGCCCTTTCCACTTGTGTCGCGAAGCCGTCACCATGAGCAGTCATCGAATCAAACGGGTCTCGGAGTTGGTCAAGCGCGAGGTCAGCGAGATCATACAGGAATTGAACCTGACCGGATGCGGCTTTCTCACGGTCACCGCGGCAGAGGTCAGCCCCGACCTCAAGGAAGGTCGGGTCTACCTCAGCGTGATTGGGTCCGCCGAACAGAAACAACGCGCGCTCGACGCGCTTGGCCGCCAACACGGACACATCCAAGGCGAATTGGGGCATCGCATCGTTCTGAAATACACACCGCGGTTGAAATTCGTCCTGGACGAAACCGAGGCGCGGGCCGTTCACATCGAGCAGTTGCTCGACGAACTTGAAGGCAAACCCCCGGATGAGTGACATTGTCCAACAGATCAGCCAACTGTTCCGGACTCAGAACACGTTCCTGGTGCTGACCCATTACCGGCCCGATGGGGACGCCGTCGGCTCGCAACTGGCCCTGCTGTTGGTCTTGGAAGGCCTCGGCAAAACCGTCGAGGCCTGGAATGAGGACGCCGTGCCGGCGAAATTCCGGTTTCTTCCCGCCAGCGACCGGATTACCCGCCCACCCGGCGAGCCAAAGGATTTCGACGTGGTCGTGGCCATCGACACCTCCACCTGGCAACGGGTTGGCGCCGCCGCACAGCGGATCGGCCATCGAAAGCACTTCATCAATATCGACCATCATGTCAGCAATGAGAAATTCGCCGAGCTCAACTGGGTTCTTCCGGAAGCGCCCGCCTCGGGTGAGATCGTCTTTGACCTGATCAAGCGCGGCGGGTTCCCTCTGACGCCGGACATTGCGACCTGCCTGTTCGCGGCGATCTCGACAGACACCGGCTCATTCAGGTACGGCAGCACAACCGCAGCGTCGTTACGGGCCGCCGCCGAATTGGTCGATACCGGAATCAATGTGGGTGAGATTTGTCGCCAGGTGTACGAAAGCTATCCCTACGCGCGGCTGATGCTCCTGCAAAAGGCGCTGGCGCAACTTCAACTGGCCGACCAGAAGCGGATCGCCTACACGTGGGTGACCATCGAGATGTTCGAGGAATCCGGCGCAAAGCGCGAGGACACAGAAGGCTTGATCGATTACGCGCGGGCCATTGAGGGTGTGGTGGTCGCCATCCTCTTCGAGGAGCTGCCGGAACCCGGCCGGTTCCGCGCCAGCCTTCGCTCCAAACATCCGAAGGTGGATGTCGATTCCATCGCTCGCCGCTTCGGCGGAGGCGGCCATCGCGAGGCGGCCGGTGTGCGCTTTAGCGGCGAGTCGCATGAGATCGAACGCCAGCTGCTGGCAGCGGTAAGCGAAGCGCTGGCCGCGGCTGGATTGTAGGTCCGGCTTCTATGCAGCCTCAGCTATCACCATTCGATGGCGTGTTGTTGGTGGACAAACCTGCCGGAATGACTTCACACGACGTGGTCGACCGGGTGCGGCGCCGGTTCAGTTTCAGGAAGGTCGGCCATTGCGGCACGCTGGATCCGGCGGCGACCGGGCTGCTCATCCTCGTGCTCGAACGAGCCACCAGGCTGCAAGACCGGTTTATGTCCGTCGACAAGACTTATGAAGGGACCATGCTGCTGGGCGTTTCCACCGACTCCCAGGACGTGGACGGAGAGGTTATCGCGGAGAAACCCGTGCCATCATTCACCGAGAATGACATCGAGAACGCTTTCGCCAAATTCCGCGGCGATATTCAGCAGGTTCCTCCCATGGTCAGCGCCGTCAAACATCAGGGCACCCCCCTCTACAAACTCGCCCGCAAGGGCCAGACCGTCGAGCGCCAGCCGCGACTCATTCACATTTACGATCTGCGGGCACTGGCCGTCGAACTGCCCCGAATCCGGTTCCGCGTGAACTGCACCAAGGGGACCTATGTGCGCACGCTGTGTTCGGATATTGGGGACGTTCTCGGCTGCGGAGCCCATCTCTACGAATTGCGGCGAACGCAATCGGGGGATTTTCACGTGACCGGCGCCCATTCCCTCGAGGAGATTTTGAAACAAACCCGCGAACAGTTGAAGGAATTCATCATCCCCATTTTGAAACTGCTCGGCTCCCGCGCCGCGTAATGCAACTGTTCCGCACATTGGAAGATCTGGCCGGGCATTCCCGCAAGGTTTGTCTCGCCATCGGCACATTCGATGGAGTCCATCTCGGTCACCAACGAGTTATCGGCCAGGCGCGCGACGACGCCCGGGCCAGCGGCGGCACATCGGTGGTTCTGACGTTCGATCCGCATCCGATGCGCGTGCTCCAGCCGAACAAGGCACCGCTGCTGTTGACTTCCACGCCGCACAAGCTGGCGCTATTGGAGAAACTCGGAGTGGATGGGTGTCTGCTGCTCACGTTTGACAAGGCCTTCTCGCTGACGCCGCCGGAGCAGTTTGTCCACACCGTCGCCAGTCACACTAACCATCTCCAGGAGATTTGCGTCGGCACCCGCTTCCACTTCGGGCACAACCGCGCCGGCGGCGTGCGTCTGATCGAGGCGCTGGCGCCGAAGTACGGCTACGTGGCCAGGGAGATTCCCGACGTCAAACTCGACAACGAGATGGTCAGCTCAACGGCCATCCGTCAACATCTGCTGCAGGGACGTCTGGATCGCGCCGCGGCAATGCTCGACCGCCCCTTCTCGATCCTCGGCACGGTCGAAACGGGCGACCAGCGCGGTCGCCAATTGGGTGTCCCGACAGCCAATCTCAATTCACATGACGAAACGCTCCCGCCAGACGGCGTGTACGCCGTGCGCGTGGTCATTGGCGCCGAGCACTTCGGCGGCGTGGTCAACATTGGGCTCCGCCCCACATTTGCCACAACCAAGCCCCGCCGCGTTCTGGAGGTCCACGTTCTGGATTTTGCCCGCGACTTGTACGCCAGGGACATCGAAGTTGTTTTCCTCTCGAAGCTGCGCGACGAACAGAAGTTTGGCTCCATCGAGGCTCTCCAGGCGCAAATCACCGCCGATATTCAGGCCGCCCGCAGGATTCTCCAGTAGCGCGACCGTCCCGCCTTCCCGTTTTGGAGTCGGCCAACTCGCCGGCGCTTTGCCGTCCCGGTGGCAGCCCTGACCATGGGGTATCGCTCCGGCGGTTCAGCCGATGGGCGGAAGGGCCGACCGACGACTCGTCCCACCCCCGAAATCAGCTTTGAGGGAGCACTACCGCAGAAGCAAGTTGAGGAGTGACAACGCGGGGACCGGGCCCGCTTCTCCCGGGTCGAACAACCAGGCCCGACCGGCTGCGGATCCGGCCATTCTGGCTGATTGCACTCCCGCCTCGCCGAGATCCACCTCCTCGCGTTTTGATTTCTCCCAGTCCGCCTCACTGCGATAGTTGCTCTGGGCGAGGGCGAGGACCATATTTTGCAGTTCATCGGTATCCAGCCAGATTTCCGCGCAGGGATCACAGCGGTTGATCTGGATTGCCCCGAGACCCATGTACCCGTACTTCTCCATGGTCTGATGGCAATCCGGGCACTGTAGCGCCGGCTGGTTCTGCCAGCCTTCCGGCGCGCGGAAGGGCGTCGCCTCCGCCTTGTCCTGCGGCACGGCGTGCCAACTGGTTTCAAGAACGCCGATCAAGTCCGCGTGCCCGATCAGCATTCCTTGGCAATCGCGACAGCAGCGGAACTCAACGTCATCGAGTTGCTGCTGTTCCAGCGGATTCCCACACCGCGGGCAGGTCGCACTCAGGCTTTTCTCCCGAATTTCTTCTCTAATTCTGGATAAGAGATTTGTATCATCGTCGGACGGCCGTGGGGGCAGGTGTAAGGCAGATCGCACTGGTGGAGTTGCTGGAGCAACGCCCGCAGTTCCTCGCCCCGTAGCGGGTCGCGCGCCTTCACCGCGTGACGGCAGACCGTCGTGGCAATTTTGTCCTCGGTTAACCGCCGGGCATGAACTTCCTCACCCGTTTGCCGCAGCTCGTCGATCACATCGCGAAACAACTGCGCCAGGTTGGCCGTGGGAAAATACGG
>Ga0187871_10004028_pt1 | contig 11185 bp, 14 predicted proteins | sample June2016WEW_16_1_FD_132988 | JGI IMG/M metagenome (GOLD analysis project Ga0187871, IMG submission 132988) | Peatland microbial communities from SPRUCE experiment site at the Marcell Experimental Forest, Minnesota, USA - June2016WEW_16_10 | ecosystem: Environmental > Terrestrial > Soil >...
AGGGAGTCCGAGGTCCCGCCGAAGTGCGTTCTCCGTCTTCTCTATGATCCGATCTTGACGCGCACTTGTCTTGGCGAGATTCTTGATCGAAGGATCACTCTGTCCACCAATCGCCAACACGTCATTGACTCCGACCTCTTCTGCGTTGACGAACGCGTGAGTCGCCGAATTCAGTGGTCCGCCAGCTCCCCAAGTGAGCAGGTTCTGATCGAACGATCCCAGAGCGTCGGAGAGCGAGAGATCGATATTTGCGATGTCGCGCAAGGTCGACTTCTTAGTCAGCGCCTTCAACTTCGACAGCCACACTTTTCCGGCCGAAGTCACCTGCGTCAGACCGCCTTCATAGTGCTTACGCAACGCCTTCAGGTTCAATGGTTTTGGTGTGCCCAGTAGAAAAGTCCGCACCAAGTAGGTGAAGCTCACTCCCTCTTGGAAGAGAAAGCCATGACCCGCATCGGGAAACAGGACCAGGCGCGAGCCGGAGATTTGGTTGGCAACGTCTCGATCGTTCGCAACGGAGTCGAGGCGGTCATTCGCCCCGTCCGTGACCAAAGTCGGAGCTTCGATTCGGTGCACTCGGCGACCCGTTGCGTCCTTACCGTCCCACCACGCGACTATGGCACTCGCCTGATGCGCAATTACGGATTGTGAGACAGGTTCCGACGCAGGGTAGGCGGCCAAGCTGCCGGAGAACGAGGCAGCGGCAACGTCTTGGTCGGCGGGGAAGAGATCGACCTGTGCGCCGGCTGGATCGTTACCCGTGAGGGCGGCGATGTCCTTTCGACTGGGCTGAATGGCACCTCCCGTACCTGGATAGGTCGCGCAGAGGACCAAGCGATGAACTTGATCCGGGTGGCGGATCGCCAACGCCTGAGCGATCATGCTCCCCATCGACCATCCCAACACATCGGGCGAACCTAAGTGCAGCGCAGTTATGAGGGCACTCGTCTGGTCCGCCATGGAATCAATGCTCACCGATCGCAAGACCGCGCTGCGACCGATGCCCGCGTTATCGAAGATGATCACTCGAAAGTCTCGCCCCAGTTGGTCGATCAAGTGGGGGTCCCAGGTCTCCATAGTTCCTGCGTAGCCCATGATCAGAAGCAGTGGCGGCCCGTTGCCGAAGGCGCGGTACGCGACGTCACCTTCCGAGGTTGATATCACCTTCACCGGAACATTGACGACGGTCGCCGGACTTTGGTTTTTACTCGCGTCGGCACCTTGCGCGCAAGACAAAGTTGACATGATGGTGACAGACACAATCGCGGTGAATGATCGCCAGTTTCGGGGCACTGACTAGACGCTACTTGCCACCTAAATCAGGTACACCTTCACCGAGGGAACATCTCTGCAGATGCCGTTCACAGGGAGGAGATTTGGCGCCGCCGATGCGTTACGAATTGTCGCCGTGAGATCAAGTGACGAAGGGCCGACGGTGACAGTCTCCAAATGGCGGATTCAAAGTTCGGGAAGCCGAGTGTCTTTATGACTCAGAAGTCGTCGTGGAGTTAACTCGCTGCCTGGCGCGCTTCACGATCCACCTGATCGCGGTAGGCGAGCCACCACTCACTGTCATGCTCTGGAACGTTGCTGTCGTCCGCGGCGTACCCGATCGAACCGTCGATGAACTCTCGAACGAGATCAGCGTGCCCGGCGTGGCGGAACGTTTCTGCGATGACGTGAACGAGCACGTGGTTGAGGGTGACGGGTTGATCTCCCCACCACGGCACGGTTCCCGCGGCGTCAAGTTCCAGCGCCTCGATTGTTGCATCCGAGGTTTCACAAGCCTTGCGATAGTTGCCAATGATGTCCTGCCTCGTTTCGTCGGCTTGAGCGAAGAGGTCGGCGTTGTCCGCAACTCCATCTTCGAACCAGAGATTTGGCTGTCCCATCGGTCGTCCAAAGACAGGTCCGAAATAGCCGAGTTCGACGTACGTCAAGTGCTTGACGATGCCGAGGAGGTTAGTGCCGCTCCGAACGAGCGGACGGCGGACGTCGTACTCCGAAAGGCCGTCCATCTTCCAGACGACGACGTCACGTGCGGTTTGCAGATAGCCAAGCATTATTTTCTTCATGGCGTTAGACGATACGTCAACAGCGCGGAGATTTCAGAACGTCTCGGGACTCCGTGACGTGGCGCGAGGTGCTCGAATTATTCCCGTTGGACGATTGGAGTTCCTTTACCTCGTGAATTGTGAAAGAGGGAAGGAGGTCCAACCACCACGATCTCCGAGTGGAGGTTCGTTGGATGGCGAGGCACTGTAAACGGTGAATGAAAAAATGGACCATCTGGAGGCGTTAAGACACGTCGGCCGTTCCGGCTTGGCACCGCACTCAACGTTCATCCGAGTGGACCGTTTCCACCAAAGACCTTGGTGACACTCAGAAGGACTGGAACTGCCGAGATCTGCCGTGGATGGCAGAAGTGATGAAAACGACCAATTGATCGCCTCTCGATGTTCGGCGACAAACGTTGAGCGTCACAAAGATTCCGTTTTCTGTATGAATACAACGGTTTCGAGCGGAATTTGCCGCTTATCACAAACCCATTTGCAAATTGTGCATCTGTTGCTTAAAGTTTGTGAATTCTTTGATTATTGCGTCGAAGATAGCAAGGGCAGACAGTTCCGATTCCGGTTGTTCCATTCAAGGAGGAATTATGAATTTGCTTGCCAGCTATCGGCGACTGCGCCAACGCCAAGAGCAGGGTGAAATCACGGGTTTTACCCTGTTCGAACTCTTGGTCGTCATTGTGGTCCTGGGAATCTTGGCCGCCGTGGTCCTTTTCGCGCTGGGGGGCATCACCGGTCAAAGCGCCACCGCTGCGTGTCAGGCGGACGGCGCCACCGTGTCCAGCGCCATTCAGGCGTTCGTTACACAGAACCCGGGCGCCACTCCGACGGAAAGCGGTTTGCTCAACGGCACAGCCGAAGACGGCAACACTGCGTACCTTCAGTCGTGGCCGTCGAACGACCCGCACTACGAGTTCGCGTTGACGACTGACGGCCATCTGGCGGTCCAGTTCCCGTCCACCGACATCTGGTCCAACGGCGAGACTGGCGGGTCGTCATCCACCCTCGCCGGTACGCCAGCGGGTGGCGAGTTGTACCAAGGTGCTAGCTCGTGCGCCAACCTCACCTGATCCACGACATCGATTCTTCTCTAAGGAATTCCCGGCGAGACGAGATCCTCCCACTCGCCGGGAAACGAACGCAACGCCTACCTGGGGTCAATGACATGATGCAACGCACGTTCGCTCGCCTCGCCTCTCGTTGCGCCAGGAAACGTCACGTCAATCAAGAGTCGCGAGGATTCACTTTGATCGAACTGCTCACCGTTGTCGTGGTCATTGGAGTCCTGTCCACGGTCGCCGCCATCGCAGTCGGTCGGCTGAACGAAAAGTCGATGTCGGTCGCCTGTCAGGCCGACGGAACCAAAATCTCGAACGCCATCTCGTTGGTCAAGGCGCAGTTTCCCGGTACGACGGTCAACGAGTCGATTTTGTTGACGAGTGGTGGACCGTACGGAGGACCTTTCCTCCGATCGTGGCCCAACAATCTTCCTCACTACGACTTCTACCTCGTTGCAGGCGTGCTCAACATTCAATCGCCCGCAGGTTCGTCAACCACGTCGGGAACCACGCTGGCCGCTGGCGAGCCGTTCGTAGGATCCACCACGTGCGCGGGTGTGACGTCGTAACGCATTCGGCTCGTTGATGGAATCAACGTCTTAAGGGTCGTCGGGCCGTCTCAACAGTCTCCGTCCGGCAGCTTGCCCGATGGAGCGGTTGGGTCACAGCGACCCAACTCTCTTGAACGCGCGCTCAAATCGTGGTCGATGTCTACTTTTCGGAGCAGAAGACGTTTAGGTGGGTCGACTCACCTTTGAACACCGTCACCCTTCGCGGGGCGAAACACTTGTATTGGCCGTTCCCGAATTGAGGTGATGAGCCGGTCAACGCGTATGTTCCGGCGCGAATTGTCAAGGTGAACTTTCCGGTCGAGGGGACGGAGATCGAAAACGACTGACCGCTCGCATTCCTTGCCGTGACTTCACCGTCGGATGGTCGCAGCGTCCCTGGAGCTGGCCCTCTTGAAATTAGGAGTTGGCCCGTAACAGCGGAGACATAGTGGGGAGTCCTGGCTTGAAGTGTGAGAACCAGACTAAGTACGCCGACGACGAGCAAACCGAGAGCAGTTACGACTACGTGACTACGCATTCTCGAATCCTACGGAGGTGCTCCTGTTCGTGGGCCGACCTCAACAATCTCGGACTGGCGAGTTTCCCAATGGTAGGCATGCCTATCGGCTAACTTACCGGGGGATTCGATCCCGTCAATGGTGAGACGAAATACAGTTCGCAATGTTGGCGACACGCGCACGAGTTAGGGAGGGCACGAAGTGGGTCGGGTGGTCGTAATGAACCATTTAACCCTTGATGGGGTGATGCAAGGGCCCGGGCGACCCGAGGAAGACCGCCGCGGCGGATTCACGCTTGGCGGTTGGGGTCAACGCTCCGCAACTGCGGGTGACGCAGCGGGTAAGGCGATGGGCGATCGAATGGCTGCCGGTGGCGGGCTGGCAGGATGGCTGTTCGGACGACGCACTTACGAGGGACTACTTGCGCATTGGAACGCATCTGGTGGCCCGTTCAAGGAAGCTCTCAACAACACACCCAAGTACATCGCTTCGTCCACTCTCAGCGAGCCGCTCGTGTGGCCGAACTCAACACTTCTCCAAGGTGACGTTGCCAACGCTGTTCGTGAGCTGAAGGCACGTGTTGGAGGCGTTCTCGCGATCATGGGCAGTGGCGAATTGATCGGTTCGCTCATCGCCGCTGACTTGATCGATGAATATCTGCTCATGATCCACCCAATCGTGCTTGGTAGCGGGCGGCGGCTGTTTCCAAATCAAGTGAAAGTGTCGCTCCAACTGATCGAATGCACCTCAACGGCCTCGGGCATCGTCATTTCCACTTACGAGCCGGCGCAGAAGTAGGTCAAGCCCGCAGCGCGGTGACTCATCATTATCAACAATCGAGTTCGGCGTACTACTAACTCCTGAGGCGCTTTAAGGCGTCGCGGGAGCCTCCATTATTTTCCAAGTCTTGGGGCCGACGTCAACAATCGCCGACTGGCGGATCACATCGTGGGGGGCCACCGCCCAGAACTCAGCGAGTCAAGTCAGTGCGCTCAGTCCAGATCGCTCATTAAGAAAATCCAAGCGTTCGCTACTCCACCGACTATTGCCAATAATACGACGGGGACAACCAGATAGATTCCGTCATTGACTCCTGCTGCCAAGAGCCCTCCAGCCGCGACCGTCAGGAGCGCCGTGGTCATGTTGGGGCTGAAGTTACTGACCAAGCGCGTTAGACGGGACGGTACAACTTCCACGTTTTTTCGCTTCCAGTGTCCGGTGACGGTATCGGCTATGCCCAACACCACGCCCAGGGCGATGAACTCGCATCCCAGGACTGGCGGGCGTTGTCGGGGTGTCGTTAAAAGTATCGCCACAAGTAGTGGGAGAACGAGAACTAGCAACGTCTGTACCGCGCTGGCGCGCAGCACCAAATGCTTAACAATTCTTTCCCGGTTGAGCGATACGGCGACAAAGAGGAGACCGACCAGGGCACCACTAGCGTCGCCAACAACCTGTCCGAACGTGCCCCAATCCTGACCAAAGCCAGCCAGCATCCGAGACCTTCTTCCTTCGTACATTCCATTCTTGCATGGCTATTGAGATCACGATTCAAGGTCGGAGGCCCGACATCAACAATCTCCGACTGGCGCGTAGTGGAAACGCGTCCATAGGGCACCGCAAGGAAGGCAAGCAGGTTCCCGAAGTGTCGATCGAGATGCGAAGACTAGAACGTGACCGGAGAGTATCTCCTCCTCGTTGGGAAGATCATCATGGCGATTGCAGGCGTCCCACGAGCGCGAGACCAAATGAGGACACGGCTGTACTCGCACATCGCTCCATGAGAGTGATGATGACGGGACTAAAGTCCCTGGCTCCGTTTGCCAGTCCGGCGAATACTGGTTTCGTGAGAAGCCTCCTTCGCAGTGGGTCCCGAGGAACGGCCGTGGCATGCGTTGCGACAGCACTGTTGGTCGGCATTGTGGGTCTGGTGCCGCTCGCATCGGCTGACGCGTCTAAGGACCACGCCAAGATGGTCGTCGCAACGGGCAGCATCATTTGCAACAAGGTCTCGGGCTCGGTCACGTACCACCCGGCCGAGCATCACGTCAGCACGGGTCCCGTGCGCATCGTGTTCGTCTTCCATGCGAGCCATTGCACAACCAAGGATTCGAACGTCAAGAACGTCACAGACGGCTCTTTGTCGGAAGTGGTTACGAAGCCGACCAACGCCTGCGCCTCGGGGATCTCGTCCCACCCCGTGCACGCCACAGGCACGTGGACGGCAAAGAACGTGAGGCTCCACTCCACGACCGGGACGTACTCCGGTTTCGATTTTGTCATTGCCACCAACGGAGACGTTGGCGTCGTAATCCCTAACTCTGGGGGTACTGCGCACATAACGGGCTCCTTTGCCGGCACCAATCACGGGGCCACCTCGAAAGTCGTGAGCTATATCAATCTGACGGCGACGGAAATCCGCGCAGCGTGCCTGTCACCAAGGGGCTTGTCCTCGGTGCGGATCACCAGCGGTCGGGTGACCTACTAGGAGGTCGGCGCAGTGTCGACGAGTTGGCGGGCTGACCTGCACAATCTCCGAGTGGAGAGTCAGAGCCTGGATCTCCAATGGTTCGCTTCCTTGACCCACGAACTTGGTAATCGGTCTTGTCGAGTTCGAGTCGGTCTTACTGCGATTCAATGAAGTGATCGGGTGGCGCCGTCGGAATCCCAGGAACCGGGCGTTGTACCTCCGACCAATTGCCCACTCCAAATACCTTGTTCGCAACGTTTCGCCAGAAGACGGCCGCACTGGCGTTCTCGTGCTGGAACGCAATCGTCCACGGTCCTTCGTGTCGCGCAAGAATCCGCTGGGCGAATAGCGAGCCGACGCCCTCGCGGCGCATGGCTGGCGCCACCCAAAATCCCTCAATCGATCGTCTGTCTCCAGTGAGTCCCTTGATCACTGCGAACCCAATTGGGGCGTCCTCACCGGTCTTCGGATGAGGCCGCCAGGCAATGTACGCCAATCCGTCATCCGAAGGAAGCTCATCCAAATTAGCCGCTTGATATCGGCCATCCGAATATGGAAAACCATTGACCACGGTCGCCAAATCATTTCGATAGGACTGCCATAGCCACGCCACTATCGTCCACTGATCTGCCACTACGGGCAGAACTGTGAAACTCACACGTGATTCGATTTCGGCGATTCGCTCCGAGGCGTCTGATTCCATCCAGTGAAGGTACATCACTCTGCTTCAGCGAATACTGTGCAGGGAAGTCGTTTGACACCTCTTTCGAGGGGCCGACGTACACATTCTCCGACTGGAGGATTGAATCTTGGAGAACTTTGAGGTGTCAGCGACAATGAAACGTCTCAGTTAGTCTTCGATGGTCCTGTCAGTGAACGGGGAACGCATGAACAACGAAATTTCGCCGATGTTGATTGAACTTGTGGAAGTGCAAGCGAATGCCAGCAATGCTCGAATTGATATGAGTGAAATGGCATACCAGCGCGCCAATGATCTTCGTGCACTCCACAAGAAGTGGGAAGAAAGCGGACCACACGCCGCAGAGTGGACGAAGGAACTAAGGGAGAGGACTCAGGCAGCTCAAGAAGTACTCGCCAAGGCGGCGAATCTCGTAATGGGAACTCATGTGACTGGAAGGGAACGGAGCCGAGAGTTGCTGGCATCTGCCAAAGAACTTGCACAATTTCCGGATGAGAGTCCAATCTCATTGTTGAGAGTGATGCTGGTTTCGTATCGACGTGAAATCGACGTGGTCCTGCCACCGATTGCCGAACTGTTCAAAGAACTTGACCGTCAGGTGTCGGAAATCGACCAATTCATCACGTCGTGCATTGGTGCCGGTGGTCAAGGTCACTCATCCAAATGGTTCGGACGCCACAAAAGCGGAAGGTAAACAAACGATTCGGTTCGTGCTCAAGGTGCCGACCCACACTTTCTCCGACTGGCGGATCCTCCCTTGGTAGCACAACCCCGCGATCCAAGCTCTCAGTTCTTTGGAGACTGGTTCGCGGTTCTGCTCGCGTTGAGCAAGTCAACTAAGTCGCTCGCTGGCAAACGAAAGGTACACAGTATCGACGCCACGCGCGCGCCGTCAGGGCCATTCCTTCGGCTGAAACGAGATGGTCGACCTGGGCCGTCATAATTGAAAACAATCAACTTGGGTGTCCACGGGCCCAGATTCTTCCGGATTTGGAAATCGCCACAATGCTCAAATTCATAGGTGGAGTGTCGCACTGGCCCGTCGTATGTGAAGTCCCGATCAGACACCGTCAATAGGATTGGATGTGCAAGTGTTGCAACGTTGACGCACAAAGCGAGGCCGAAGAACACGATGACGGCCATTCCGACCAGATCGTGACCCGCCACCATTGCAATTCCTGTCGCCACAAAGACCAAGCAAGCCGCAATGCCTACCAAAACTCTTCGCCTCGAACCTCTAAAGACTTGTGGCTGCGCCATTGAGTGGAACGATATCCCACGAAGTGAGTTGGGCCAGTGCCTCTTCTGGGCTGGCCGACCTACACATTCTCCGACTGGCGGCTTGAACAATTGCGATGATCGGCATCGTCTAAGACGCGTTTCCGATCAATTGCGGTTGGCCCGATACCACTCGATCTGACTCTTCACGTCAGCATCGGTATTCGTGTCGCTGATATGTGCCCAGTTGAGGTAGTCGGATGCGCCAAATTTGGGCAACGCGTCAGTGCCTGCCATGATTTGTTCCGAAAAGTACTCAGCGTCAAATTGCCCTCGTTTCCACGCTGAGTGGATCGCGTTCACAATCCAGTCGCCTCCAGAATTTGTAGCCAATGCAAGTCCAGAAAATACGGTGGACGCTGAGTAGAGATCGTTGCGTTTGAGTAATTCCTCCGCCGCCTCAAGCGTTATCGCCGTGTCGTATTCATCCAGTAACAGCCGCATCAATGCGGTGTGTGCTACGTAGTCCTCATACGATGCCAGTTGAGCGAGAGCGGCGGCAGCCTCTTTACGCTTTTTCCAATCATCGTTGCGCGCGGCTCTAAGGGCTTCGTCTCGCGTCATGTCAGCAATCTAACGTCCAATCACGTTTAATGATTTGGTCGACTCCGTGGGCCGACCTACACATTCTCCGAGTGGCGCATCAGACAGTGGCAGCAACTCGACGTCGCAAAGACAGCGGTTACGGATAGCTAGTCGTTTCCAACTCGCTGTCCGCAACAATGGCATTTACCAACTGAAGTGAGCCGCTCACACGAGTGGCCATGAGATCGCTATCTGTATACGTGAACCAACTTCGATCTCTGGTCCAGATGTTGGTAGGTCCTGCATTGAAGTCGTGGTGGTCATAGAGGTCCGAGAGTTCAGCAAGCTGACCGTGATAGAGGATGGGCGGACCCCCCATATCACCGGTAGAAAGTGGTGCGTACAACACAAAGCATTCGCTGGCGCCGGCGCTGGGCGACGTTGCGATGATGTGTCGAACGAGTAGATGGAAACTCTCGCGGTCAATCGAACCTTCGGCAGGAGGGCGGATTCGTAATGGCCAACTATTGTAAGGAAACCATCGAAAGCACGGAGGAACGCCGCTTGACGCCATCGGAGCCTTTTCGCGAGATGCGAGTTCTGACCATCGAAGTCGCTTGTAGTTCGATTCAGGTCGAGTAGTCCGTCCGATTGGAATCCCGAGGACCGTGAGGCTCTCTGGGTTCAACCCGGGCGCGAACAGGGGCTCTTCCATACCACCCTCGACTTGGAGATGGTGCCACTCGTCATGCGTAATGTCAGGAGTGTCACTCTTGGTTTCATACATCGCGTGAAGAATCCATGTGCTTGCTTCTCCAATTTCCGGCGAATAACCCGTGTAACCGTGGCCAGGCAAGTCTTTAGCGCTTTCGGCGAGCCATTGAATCTCTTGGAGTTCTGTTTGACGTTCCACTGAGCCATTCTGACTCTTTCAACGGTTTCGGTCTCAATGGAAGTCTCTGGTCCGACGTGAACCCGCACGAAGCATTCGTGGCGAGGGTGGGGGAGTGTGGGCGTGCGGTCCTCAACATCAGTGGGCGAGTGACATTCCAAGGACGAACATCCCAGTACAAATCAGTGGGGTAGTGGTGATGAGGGCGGCCGCGTAACCCCAATGGTGTTCGCGCTGAAGAATTGCGGGAACGGCGAGAGCGGAAGAAAAGGTGGTCAATCCCCCACAGAAACCTGTCAATACGATCGTTCGAATCTCAATGTCGGCAGTTCCAGTGAGTCGATACGCCGTGAAGCCGGCGATGCCGGTGCCGAGCGCGTTCGCGGCGACGGTAGCCCACGGTCGACTCGTCGGATGATTTCGGCGAACGAGGTATTCGAACAGATAGCGAACGACGCAACCAATGGCACCGAAGATCGAGACGAGCACGAGCGTCATGCTCGGCGCCGATGTCGACCTAATCCGAGCATGCCCGCAAAAAGGCCGCTCACGATGGCCCCTGCGGCCACTAAAAGACATCCCCCTATGGTGAGGTGCCAGATCGCCGCCAGATCGACAAAGAGACCCGAATACGACGTCAGACCACCCAAGAACCCAGTAACGAGGAGTAATCGCGTTGGATCATTCGGATCATGATGCTTAAGGCGGTGCCGAAGGAGGTCAGTTGCTACGAACACGCCGAAGGTGTTGATCGCGAGAAGCACCCACGGGATCTGGTGGGTCCAATCCGGCGATGGGTAGATCGCCGTTCCTCGAGGAACGACGTAGAGGTTTATCTTCAACGCCAGGTCGCGTATGAGCGTTCCAGCTGCGCCGCCGATTGCGACGAAGAGCATGGCGAGGCCAAGTTGTTTTGGGGAGAGGGTGATGTGAGAGCGCATCGGTACTTCGAAACTACTTTGAGGGGGATTACAATTCGATCATCGAGAGCGTTTCGGAATCACTGAAACTCTCTCTGAGTGCGAATTAGAACGTAACTTTACATAACGTACATTATCGGCGTTATAGTGAGAATTCGCTGTTATACTGCCCGGTATGCGTCGGCTACTTTGTGCTGCCCT
>Ga0187871_10004029_pt1 | contig 11181 bp, 15 predicted proteins | sample June2016WEW_16_1_FD_132988 | JGI IMG/M metagenome (GOLD analysis project Ga0187871, IMG submission 132988) | Peatland microbial communities from SPRUCE experiment site at the Marcell Experimental Forest, Minnesota, USA - June2016WEW_16_10 | ecosystem: Environmental > Terrestrial > Soil >...
CCGCGACTGATCAGTCGCGGCCCCATTGAAGCGGCATTGGCGACCGCCCTCCTCGGCCAAGTCCAGGTCATTTCCGCGACTGATCAGTCGCGGCCCCATTGAAGCCCCTTCGATCCGGGGACGCGAAGGGTTGGGCTTTCTCATTTCCGCGACTGATCAGTCGCGGCCCCATTGAAGCCGGCTTCTCGTTACCGGAAACTTCGCGACCGGTACATTTCCGCGACTGATCAGTCGCGGCCCCATTGAAGCCTCGCGGCTGTGCTTGCGGTAACAGCGCAGATCGTTATTTCCGCGACTGATCAGTCGCGGCCCCATTGAAGCTTGACGGCGGCAACGAGGATTTCTGGCGCATTTGAATTTCCGCGACTGATCAGTCGCGGCCCCATTGAAGCTGGATCCTCTCCATGCGCTGCAATGGGGAATCCGCGCATTTCCGCGACTGATCAGTCGCGGCCCCATTGAAGCGAAACGCGCTGGAGGAATCATTTGGGGGAGCGATCATTTCCGCGACTGATCAGTCGCGGCCCCATTGAAGCTGGCACAGGCGACTCCTAAGTTGGTGGAGTTCTTGGATTTCCGCGACTGATCAGTCGCGGCCCCATTGAAGCGAGGCATCGGGGTATCGAGCGCGTACCGGGGTGTCGATTTCCGCGACTGATCAGTCGCGGCCCCATTGAAGCGCGCCCCTGCTGGTTGACGCTTTCGGAGCGTGTGATATTTCCGCGACTGATCAGTCGCGGTGTCAGTGCCGGAATAAAACGCCCGCAGTTTCGCCGGTTTTGACGACGGCAGCAGCGCCCTCCTGCGGACGGCTGGCTCGTCTTTCCTGTTGACCTCAGGCGAAAACTGCCCCACCATTGAAGACGGTCGGCGAAGCGGAGGCGATTGCTGGAGAGCACCGCCAAGGAATACCCGGCTGGACTCATCGCGGACGATGGGTGGGGCGCAGGCAACTGCGCCCGACTTGAAACACATCGGACCGATAGATCCTGATGCCTTCACTCTAAACCAGCTTCTAAATCGTTGCCCGTACGCGCGACTGCGGATGTTCTCGTGGACGGCGGAGAGGTTCAGGTTAAGATCCTTGCGCACTGCGGCACTCAATGCGCCGGCCGGGCCACAAGCGCCCGATAGCCGGACGGGCGACCAAGAACGTGACGCGGGATCTCCAACCCGAACCCATCCGCCACTGCTCATGCTCAGGCTCAATGCGCGGGGAGGCTAGCTTCTTGTTCTGAACACTCGCCGGTTGGGAATGCGACACTCGCTCGCCACGGTCGCCGGAGTCGGCACCGGCTGGCCGACGTGATAGTGTGCATCGACGACGCAACTGGGGGTGGGTTCCGTCGTCAAAACCGGCGAAACTGCGGTTGTTTTAGACCGGCGCTAACATCGCGGCCCCATTGAAGCAACGCAGCTAGGGCGGGCCGAGGCCAATGGGAACATACGTTCTAAGGAATCCGGTCGAGGGCGATCACGATTCCGGAACGAAGCCGATCACGGTTCCGGAGCCAAGACGATCAGCGATACCAGGCTGAACGCGATCAGTAATCGCCCTGTCCTTAACGAAAAATCGTCTGGGTCATCCTGCGTCCGGGTCATCCATAAACGCGAAATTGTCGTCGTCCCCAAAGGCCGTCGCGTCCATCTCGATCGCAACGATCTGGATCGCTGGATTGAAGCCAACAAAGAGTGATTTCGCAGTGTGTGCAGATTTCAGGCGTTGCCGTATGGAGCCACGTAGAGGGTGCTGTCATGATCTACCAACGCCAGTTGTACGCGATCCAGCCACCCGATTCGCCCGAGTACATTCTTGTTGATCGACGCATCCGCGAAAAAGTAAACGGTTGAGAACGTTGTAATACCGAGGACGGAAATTTCGACATCGTGCCCGAACGCTTCGAAGCTGCCGGTGGCGGTATGGAAGCGCTTCGGGGTAGCGTTCGCGAGATCCAGGCCAAGGGCCTCGGCCAGCTCATTCCTGAAGACGCAGAACGTCGCACCGGTATCAATGCTTGCCGCGATGCGCACGCTGTTTGGGCCCGACTTCAAGAGGACCGGAACGGAGATGCCCCGGTCACTGCCATAGGAATGGGCGGTGGTGAATTCGAGCTGGTACATGGTCTACCAGCCGCCAAATGGCAAATCGTCATCCGGTACACTGGCGAAGAGCGGCCGTTCCACGCCCGCCGCCTTGGCAGCCGCGGTGACCGTGGCAAGTTTGGCCCCATGTGCAACCAGGCGCGGACCATCAAGAGCAACCCACTGCCCCGCATAAAATCCCGACTCTTTGGCAAGCCACTGCATCTCTTCCCGTCGTTCGTTCACCGGCTCGGTCGACGGCCAACTCAGAGGCTTTTCGTCCAGCGTTAATCGAACGCGCTGATGCTCGGCCAGGGCTAGGGGCTCAAGAGGGCGGAGAACTCCCTGCTCATAAATGGCCTCTAGGTGTCTAGACATAGCTACCCTAATTATAGCGGTGCGCAGCATTTGGCATCACTCTCGTCCTTTCGGCGCTTCTGCATCATTTCGCGCGCTGATTTTATGTCGTCGATATTCACAATGTTGTATCGGCGCTCCATGGAATCGGTTCGATGGCCGGTGATTCTCATGCGGACGACCTGGGCACGCCCGCGCGACACATGTTGCGGACCGCAGTTCGGCAGAGATCGTGGAACTTCAGATCAGGGATGCCAGCCTCGTGACAAGCGTTGATCCAGACCCGTCGAAAACTCCTAATGGGCTCGGCCAACGAAGTAATTCCGTCGTGCAATATGGTACAAGGAGCCCCGGCAACCATGGCATTCCTGGGTGCCATGGTAACGTGGTATCTATAACTTGAAGATTGCGTTTCGGCGGTCCGGGAACAAATCCCACCAGCCGCCCCACCCGAGAGCCTAGAGGATGGCTTCCGACAGCGAGATCCCCGGAGATATTACCAGCCTTCTGCAGCGTTGGAGCGGGGGCGATACCGGCGCGCTCGATGATCTGGTAGAAGTCGCCTACAAAGACCTGCGCGGCATCGCAGCCTCCTATCTCCGGCAAGGCACCCTCCAAAACACGCTGCAAGCCACTGAATTGGTCAACGAGCTTTATATGCGCCTGGCGCGGCAGCGTAGCGCTCAACTTTCGAACCGCTGCCACTTCTATTCATTCGCGGCCATGCTGATGCGCCGGATCCTCAACGATTTTAGCCGCCGCGCCCACGCGCAAAAACGTCCCGGCTGGGCAGGCGGCCGAATTCCGCTGCACCCGGATCTGGCCTGGATCGACGCGGCTGGCGAAGAGATGTTGTCGCTTGACCAGGCGCTGGCTGAGTTGGAGTTCCTGGACGAACGCAAGGTTCGCATCATCGAGCTGCGCTATTTCCTGGGTTGCACTAACGAAGAGACGGCCGAGCTTCTGGGCGTCACTCGATCCACCGTCGACCGCGATTTGCAATTCGCCAAAACCTGGCTGTACCGGCGCTTGCATTCTGAGTCTTAACGACCGCCTCGGCCCTCCCCACATCGCGCGAAATTACTCTGGTGCATTTTCCCACGCGTTAGCGCGGTGTAGCAGTGAGAGTGCGTGTGGTTCTCGATTGCAAAATATCGGAGATCGCGGGCTCTGCGGGAAAAAGTACTAGTAGTAACGGATCAAAACTTAGTTTGAAAAGGAACGAAGTATGAAAAACAATTTGTCTCAATTTGGGCGGGTACAAAACGGCGGAGTATGGCTCCTGCCGATCCTGTTCGCTCTATTCACGTTCAACGCGGCCGGCGACACGTTGAGCTTCGTCGCTGTGCAACTCGACCCGAGCTATGTACCTGCGTTTCCGCCTCCAGCGGGCACGACGTCAGCGTCGTTCTCGGGGACTGTCAACGGCGCAACGAATTCCGCGTCCGCGAACCTGGCCACCGGAATGTTGGGCGTACTGAGCGCCGGCACGGACGCGACCACTCCCGGCGTATACGAAAGCATCGCTCAACTGGGCGATACCATTACAGCCACGGGCTCAGCGTCCGGGCTCTCCGGATTAGATCTTGGAGTTAACATCACTGAAAACGGCACCACGTCGTACAGCGATCCCAGCGGGGCTTTCAGTTGGCTGTGGGTGTACATGTTCGTGCCGGGGACTTTCGATCAGAGCACCTTCACCTCTCCGGGCAACGTTCTGATTTCGAGGGGCTATCTGCTGGGCGGCGGTACGAACACCAATATCGCGGATCAGTTATTTACCAATAACAACGTGGCCGTGGACGGGAGCTTCGGCGACGGCCCGAACACCATTCCATTGCAGATTCCGTTCAACACGATCGGGTCGAATTTTCAAATCGAGCTGGTGCTCGGTTCGGCCGAGCTGGTGACCGGCATCGGATCGCCAACCTGGTCGGCGGACTTCATGGACCCGATCAATGTGTCCTTATCGGCGCCGGCCGGGGTGACGCTGACTTCGGCCTCGGGTTTGTTACCGGGGACCGTGGGGACGGTGCCTGAGCCGAGCAGTCTGCCGCTGGCGGCGATGATCGCGATGGTCATCATCGCACTGGAGACGAAGCGCCGCCGGAAGACGGCCTGAGTGCGATTTCTTGGAGGCCGGCGACACGACGGGCCGGCCTCGTTTCGCCGGGGCTAAAGACCGGCTTTCTTCCACAGCGTGTCCACGCGCTGCTTGATTTCGTCCGGCATCCGAATCACGTCCGGCCAAGGGCGCGTGAAGCCTTCTTCTTTCCACTTCTTGGTGGCGTCGATTCCCATCTTGGAGCCGTAATTCGGCAGGCGGCTGGAATGATCGAGCGAATCCACCGGGCCCAGAACGAATTGAATGTCGCGCTCGGGATCGATATTGTTGAGCGCTTTCCACGCCACCTCGCGAACATTCTGGACATCCACATCCTCGTCCACCACCACAATGCATTTGCTGAACATGGCTTGTCCCAAACCCCAGATGGCATGCATCACTTTGCGCGCGTGTAGCGGGTAGGATTTGCGAATGGAGACCAGAATCAAATTGTGAAAGATGCCTTCGGCGGGCATGGAGATGTCGCGGATCTCGGGCAGTTGCAGACGCATCAGCGGCAGAAAGATGCGCTCGATGGCCTTGCCCATATAAAAATCCTCCATAGGGGGCGGGCCAACAATTGTCGTCGCGTAGATGGGATGCTTCCGTTGGGTGATGCAGGTGACATGAAATACCGGATACTCGTCTTCGAGCGAATAGAAGCCGGTGTGATCGCCGAAAGGTCCCTCGGTGCGCAGTTCGCCCAGCTCGACGTAGCCTTCGAGGACGATTTCAGAATTGGCCGGGACTCCCAAATCGGAAGTCTCGCACTTCACCATTTCGACAGGCTTGCCGCGCAGGAAGCCGGCGATCATCATTTCGTCCAGGTCTGGCGGCAGCGGGAGAATCGCCGAGTACATGGTGGCGGGATCTGAGCCAATAGCCACGGCGACATCCATGCGTTTCTGTTTGCCTTCTTTCAGCATGCGGCGGTAATGTTCGGCGCCCTGCTTGTGGGTCTGCCAGTGCATCCCGGTGGTGCGCTCGTCATAAACTTGCAGACGATAGCAGCCGCAGTTGCGCTTGCCGGTATCCGGATTCTTCGAGAACACCATGGGAAGCGTGATGAAGCGCCCGCCGTCCTGCGGCCAGCAATGCAGGATGGGATAGTCATTCAACGAAAACTTTTCGCGGCGGATCACTTCCTTGCAAGCCCCATCGGATACGGCCTTCGGAAAGAACGCGCCCATCTCGGCGAGTTTCGGAAGCATCTTGAGTTTTCCCAACAGGCCTTCGGGCATTCGCATTTCCAGATACTCGGAGATCCGGCGAGCTACTTCTTCCACCGAATCCACTTCCAGCGCGATCTGCATCTTGCGCGCGCTGGCGAAGCTATTGATGAGCACAGGAATGCTGCTGCCCTTGGGTTTTTCGAACAGCAACGCGGGACCGCCGTTCTTCACCGCGCGGTCGGCGAACTCGGTGATCTCGAGGTACGGGTCAACTTCGAAGGAAATGCGCCGCAGCTCGTGCTTCTTTTCGAGAGCGGCGATGAAGTCGCGCAAGTCACTGTATGCCATAAGAAATGTCGAACACCCAGGTTTTACTATGATGGAAAGTCAGGCCGCATGACAAATCGAACCGCATTCATCACCGGCGCAAGCCGTGGCATCGGACGCGCATGCGCATTGGCGTTGGCGCAGGCTGGCGCGCGCGTGGCCGTAGCTGCACGGAACATCGAACAACTTGAAACGTTGGCAGGCGAGATCCGGTCGCAAGGGCACGACGCCTTTCCGGTTTCGCTAGACTTGGCCAACCCGGAGTCCATCAAGGAGGCGATTTCGAAAACGGCCAAGGATTTTGGACCGATCGCGATTCTGGTGAACAATGCCGGCATCACCAAGGACGGTCTGGCGCTGCGAATGAAAAAAGAGGATTGGGACACCGTGATCGCGACCAATCTGACCGGGGCATTCTTGGCGATCCAACAGGTGTTGCAGGGCATGATGCGCGAGCGCTGGGGGCGGATCGTCAACATTTCCTCCGTGGTTGGCGAAATGGGTAATCCGGGTCAGGCCAACTACGTTGCGTCGAAAGCCGGGCTGATCGGGCTTACGAAATCGATCGCGCAGGAGATGGGCAGCCGCAATATCACCGTGAATGCGGTCGCGCCGGGTTTTGTGGAGACCGACATGACGCAAGGCTTGACCGAGGAGTTGAAAGCCAAGATGCTAGCAAACATTCCGCTCAAGCGGATCGGGCGTCCGGAGGACGTCGCCGCCGCAGTGCGGTTTTTGGCGAGCGAGGAGGCGGGATATATCACGGGGCACGTGTTGGATGTGAACGGCGGAATTTATATGTGAGTAGTTAGTGTTCTCCGGCTTCGAGCAGGCTCTCGAGTTCCGGTAGGGTGCGCAGGTCTTTTTCCCGGCCGGCAGCGCGCTTGGCTTTGATGAGGCTCTTTAGATCCAATGTTTGGACGCAACGGCCAAAAGCATCCAGTGTAACAGCGGTCTGTTTGACTTCTTCGAACGAACCCGGGCCGCTGACCTCGGCGACCAGGTCCAAATCTGCCACATCCGTGGTCAGCCTGAGGACCGAACCCTTTCGGGGCGTCGCCTCATCCCAAATGAACGCTGCATCCGTGGGCAGTCCACGCAGACGCGGACGGAAAGGCCGCAGCGCCGCGACGAGTCGGCCGAGATTTTCCGGACGACTTGAATAGAAAATGTCCAGGTCATATGTGGCCGGTGAGAAGCTGCCATGCAAGATTGCAGACCAGCCGCCGATGATGATGAACTCCACCTCAGAATCAACCAGCGCATGAATCATGGCGTTGAAGCTCATGGTTTGCGGCGTGCAGCTCCGCGGACTTGCTCCGCGACTTGCGATACTGCTTGCAATTTCCGCACACGTTCCTCCGGCGTCAACCGGAGCTGCTCGATCAGCAGCGTTAGATCGATCCCGAACTTTTGCGCGGCCTCGATACGGCTGCCGGGCGCGGGATTCCACAGTTTCTCCGCGGCACGCTCAAACTCCTCCGGTGTCAACGCTCGCAGCTCCCTCACACTTCAAGTTTACCTCTCGCGGACAAACCAAACAGAATTAGAAACGTCTGAACCTAATTGGAGGAACTCGCGAGTGGCTGAGGAAACTACACGCTATCAGATTCGCCCGTCGGCTGAAAGCACCTTTACGCTGGAGGTATCGAAGACCGGGCTGATGGCTGGCAAGAAACATTTTCTGTTTTTCGAACAGTACGCCGGAGAAGTGGATTACGACTCGGCGCACCCCGAGAATTCCAAAGTGCGGCTGACCGTAGAGGCGAAAAGCGTAACCTGCAAGGACGCCTGGGTGAAGAAAAAAGAAGAGCGGAAAAAGGTGGTGGACGCAGCGGTCACCGATATGATGGCTGCCAGCCAATACCCACGGCTCTCGTTCACATCCACGCGCATCACCAGCAAGTCGAAAGGCCAGTTCGAAATTCAAGGCGACCTCACCGTGCGGGGTATCACCAAACCCATTACATTCGTGACTGCGGCAAAACCGTCCGGCATCGAGCGGCTGGAGATCGATGGCGATGCGGAGATCAGTCTCAAGGACTACGGCTTGATGCCGCCTTCCGCCATGCTGGGCCTGATCGGCACCAAGAGTAAGATGACTCTTCGGTTTCTGGTTTGGGCCGAGAAGAACCGCACGTAAAAAGTAATTGCGAACCGCGGCCCGAGCCAGCACAATAGGAACTATGCAATCCTCGAGCAGCGGCGGGAAATTTCGTGTCGGTCTGGTCCAGATGAGCTGCGCGCCCGACCCCAACGAGAATCTCGAAAAAGCCCGGTGGCGGATTCGCGAGGCGGCTGCGGGAGGCGCGCAGATTGTTTGTCTGCAGGAGCTGTTTCGTTCCCAGTATTTCTGCCGCGAAGAAAACGCGGAGCTGTTTGCATTGGCTGAATCCATCCCCGGACCTACTACTGAGACGCTTGGAAATCTCGCGAGAGAGCTCGAAATAGTCATCATCGCGTCATTATTTGAGCGCCGTGGCGCGGGTCTGTATCACAACACCGCGGCCGTGATCTCGACCGATGGCGAGATCGCCGGCATCTATCGCAAGATGCATATCCCGGATGACCCGCTGTACTTCGAGAAATTTTATTTCACGCCCGGCGATCTCGGCTTCGTTAATTTCGAAACAGCCTTCGCGCGTGTCGGCGTCCTGGTCTGTTGGGATCAATGGTATCCGGAAGCCGCTCGGCTTTCTAGTATCGGTGGCGCCAATATTCTTTTCTATCCGACGGCAATCGGCTGGCACCCGGCGGAAAAAGTGCAATATGGCGCCGCCCAGTTGGATGCCTGGCGAACCATCCAACGCTCCCATGCCATCGCCAACGGGATTTATGTGGCGGCGGTGAATCGCGTGGGTTTCGAAGGGCCCGCCGATCGCGGTCTCGAATTCTGGGGATCTTCCTTCGTGGCCGACCCATTTGGTCAGGTGATCGCCGAAGCGCCCTCCAGTGAGGAAGCCATCCTGATCGCCGAGTGCGATCCACACCGCGTGGAGGAAGTCCGCCGCAATTGGCCCTTCCTGCGCGACCGGCGCATCGATGCCTACTCGCCAATTCTGAAGCGGTGGCTGGATTGAAAACCGCTCGTGGATTCCGAATGCCGGCCGAGTGGGAGCCGCATGAGGCTACCTGGTTGGCTTGGCCGCATGAGCGCTCGGACTGGCCGGGGAAATTTGTGCCCATCCCGTGGGTTTACGGCGATATCGTGCGGCGACTGAGCCGCGTGGAAAAGGTCCGCATTCTGGTGGAGAGCGCCGCGGCCGAGAAGAGCGCGCGGCGTGTTTTCTACAGATGCGGCGCCGACATGCAGGCGGTGGAGTTCTACCGTCATCGCACGAATCGGAGCTGGACCCGCGACTATAGTCCTATCTTTATTCGCAATCCGAGAGGCGAGATTGCGATCACCAATTGGATTTTCAACGGCTGGGCCAAATATGAGAACTGGCGCGATGACAACAAAATTCCTGATTATGTGGCTAAGCGCCTGAAGCTTGCGCAGTATGAGCCGGGCATCGTGCTGGAAGGCGGCAGCATCGACGTAAATGGCGCGGGCTTTCTGCTCACCACCGAAGAGTGCCTGCTGAGCGAGACAGTGCAGATTCGAAACCCCGGCCTCAGCCGCGCAGATCTGGAACGATACTTTGCCGACTATCTTGGAATCACACGGACCATTTGGTTGAAGCGTGGAATCGTTGGCGACGATACGCATGGGCATATTGACGATCTGGCTCGGTTCGTGGATGAGAACACCATTGTGACGGTCACGGAGCTGAATAAATCGGAAGCTAACTACGAGGTGCTTCGGGAAAATCTTCAATTGCTTGAACAGACCGGGCTGCGCATCGCAACTTTACCCATGCCTGCGCCCGTCTACTTCGAGGGCCAACGCTTGCCCGCGAGCTACGCAAATTTTTATATCGCCAACGATTTAGTATTAGTTCCCACGTTTAATGACCCGATGGATCGAGTGGCACTTACTAAGTTGGCCGCGCTGTTCCCGAATCGTGAAGTCGTTGGAATCCATTGTCTGGACCTTGTGCTGGGGTTGGGCACGCTGCACTGCATGACCATGCAGCAGCCGGCGTAGTTGAGGCGGAATTCAGGAACGTCTACAAACCTACCGTTCTCGATACCTCGTACCAGGCGGTTCCATCCGATACGAAATGAATGGTGGCGGATTTGCCGGTGACCCCGACGAGCGGACCTACGCTCAGCAAGTTCGCGCCGAACGTTATGGTCTTCGCACTGGTATTGTCATTCGCGATGATGACAATCATATGCTGCCCCGGCAAGCCGGCTGTTGCGGCAGTGAGGGTGGCATTCCCTCCACTCGGATTGGTGCGGATCTTGTGCACATCGCCAGCGGTGACATCTAACGTCATCGCGGCTTGATACGGCGTGCTGTCCATGGTGGATATAACACGGCGTGCCCGAACATCACCGCGTGAGTCGGTTAAACTTGATGCCGCACCGCCCCCCATTAAGCGGAACACCTTGCCATCGTAGAATACCCATTGCGGTTGGCTGGCTACTAACGTGCCGCCGGGATCGGTGGCGCCATCGATCTTCTTGATATTCTTCAGCCCAACGTTGTCAATATTCAGAGAGCAGAAGGCGGTACAAGTGGCGTCCACATTCAAGACGAACGTCATGCCGGGACTGTATGACGTCAGCGCTTTATTCCGCAACCTGCAAGTATAGGCGGGCGTTCCGTTTGTGGATTCGCAGTAATTCTCATTGGCGTGCACCGCATCATGCGTCGGGATGAGAGCGGTGTTGAACGACGGCGTACAATCCACACGCTGCTGGCCAGGGTTATCCACGCAGACATGCATGATTCCGTTGCCCGACATTAGGTTCAGGTTATTCTCGACACCCACGGGTTTGCCGTCGACTTGCACCTTGAGAGCCTGGCCGTACGCCGCGATTGCTGTCAAAGAGAGGAGGATGTGTTTCAGTGGCATCGAACATACTTTCGCATGTCTGGCTTTTGCATGTCTTGAAATCGCATGCGGGGTTTTCGCGTTATGCTTTAGGTTTGCCGCAGCCGCCGGAAGCAGTCCATAAAGTTGTGATCGATGAACCGCCGCCGTTCCTGGGAACCTGGCGGCGAGTTTATATTTTCGTGCTCTGCTA
>Ga0187871_10004032_pt1 | contig 11178 bp, 9 predicted proteins | sample June2016WEW_16_1_FD_132988 | JGI IMG/M metagenome (GOLD analysis project Ga0187871, IMG submission 132988) | Peatland microbial communities from SPRUCE experiment site at the Marcell Experimental Forest, Minnesota, USA - June2016WEW_16_10 | ecosystem: Environmental > Terrestrial > Soil >...
GATCTCGGTGCAGTCGCTGCCGCAACCAACAAGGTGCTCAAAACGTTCGACGGGCACTTACCGCGCGGCACGCGGATCGTGGTGCGCGGCCAAGTCGTTACCATGCGCTCTTCGTTCGTTGGATTAGGTCTGGGCCTGGTCGGCGCCATCCTGCTCGTCTATTTGCTGATCGTTATCAACTTTCAGTCATGGCTTGATCCGTTCATCATCATCGCCGCGTTGCCCGGAGCGCTGGCGGGAATTTGCTGGTTCCTGCTACTGACCCGCACTACGCTGAGCGTACCGTCGCTTACCGGCGCGGTCATGTGCATGGGGGTCGCCACCGCAAACTCTATTCTTATGGTCAGCTTCGCGCGTGAGCAGCTAGATGAAGGCATCCCCGCCGTCCAAGCTGCCGTGGCCGCCGGATACACGCGTATGCGCCCGGTGTTGATGACCGCGTTGGCTATGATTATCGGCATGGTACCCATGGCACTTGGCCTGGGAGAAGGCGGCGAACAGAACGCACCGCTGGGCCGCGCCGTCATTGGGGGACTTCTGTTCGCCACAGTTGCCACTTTGTTCTTTGTGCCCAGCGTCTTTGCGATGTTCCATAGCCGGCGCGAGGCGATGCGTGCTCGAGAGGAACAGATTTAATAAAGATGGACCGTAAATGGTTTTGCGGAAATGGGAGTAAGCATGAGTGCAGAAGACAAGTCCAAACTGACGGAGCCAAATCCAACTGAGGAGCATCATGCTCTGAGTGCGCGGGCCCAGCGCGACGAGGAAATCGAAGCGATTCAACAGCACTCACGGCATCAGCCTCCTGGGATTCAGAAACCACCAGAGGTTCCGCCAGCGCCTCCGCGCAGGGCACTGACGATTGTGGGTGTGCTACTGCTCGTGCTGCTCATAGCGGGTGGGCTCACGCTATGGGACCACCTGAGCCACGAACGTGCCCTTGCCAAGGAGACGGAACGAGAAACCGTGCCAACGGTCGCAGTGGTTTATCCCGTGTCGGAAAAACCTGACGAGGATTTGGTTTTGCCCGGTTCCCTCCAGGCTTACGAGGAGTCTCCGATTTACGCCCGCACAAGCGGCTATCTTGTTCGCTGGTACAAAGACATTGGCAGCCCCGTAACCAAAGGCGAATTGCTTGCAAAGATTGACACTCCCGAGGTCGATCAGGAGTTGAACCAGTCGCGAGCCACGCGTCAGCAGATTGTCGCGCAAATGGACCTGGCAAAAATCAGTGCCGACCGCTGGCAGAATTTGCGCAAGTCCGATTCGGTCTCCGCGCAGGAAGCTGATCAGTATGACAGCGGATACAAGCAGAGTCTGGCCAACCTGGCGGCCGCTGACGCCAACGTCCGCCGCCTCGAACAGCTTGAGGGCTTCAAAGATGTCTATGCTCCGTTCTCGGGGGTGCTAACCAAGCGTAACGTCGATCCCGGGGCACTGATCAATGCGGGTGCCGGTGCTACAGGGCGTGAGTTGTTTGACCTGGCACGCGTCGATCCCCTGCGAGTTTATACCAGCGTTCCACAAGCCTACGCGCCATACATAAAGGTTGGCGCCAAGACCGCCGTCACCTTACAGGAATTTCCTGGCCAAAAGTTTACCGGCAAGATCGTCCGCACGGCCGAGGCCATCGATCCGGTCACGCGGACTCTGCTGACGGAGGTTGACGTACCGAATAAGGACGAACGTCTTCTTCCCGGTTCGTTCGGGGAGGTACACTTCGCCGTCGGCAACGGCGTGAACAAGGTCACGATCCCAGTAAACGCGATGCTGTTCCGCGCCGAAGGCCCGCGTGTCGCAGTCATCGGTCCGGGCGGCAAAGTGCAGTTGCGTCCCATCAACATCGGACGCGACTACGGCGCAACTCTCGAGATTCTAGGTGGCGTGTCGCCCACCGACCAGATCGTCATCAACCCAGCGGACTCCCTCGAAGACGGACAGCAGGTGAACGTAGCTCAGCCCCCATCGAACCAGCAAAGCCAACCGGCGCAGGGCCAGCAGAAAGGTGGCGGGTCGTGAAGCGAGCGGCAATTTCGTTCGCTCTGGCGTTGCTTGCATTCGCCGCTGGATGCACGGTTGGACCACGTTACAGCCGGCCCGCGGCTCCAACGCCCGCGCCGGACGCGTGGAAGACACAGCCGCCCTGGGAGCAGGCTGCACCCAAGGACGCCATTCCCAAGGGTGATTGGTGGCAGGTGTTTCACGATCCCGCGCTCGACGCCTACGAACAACAATTGCTCCAGGCTAACCAATCGTTGGTCGCGGCGCGCGATCACTTAGATCAGGCGCGCTCGTTGGCCCGAGTCGCCACGGCGGACATGTTCCCGCAGCTCTCGGCGGATCCCAGCGCGTTGCGAGAGCGTGGCTCCGGCAACCGCCCTTTAAACGGCGAGGTGCCGACCATTGCGAACGGTGGGTTTTCTCCCTACACGCAAAATACCTACACGATTCCGTTCTCCGTGAACTACGAGGTCGATCTGTTTGGACGCGTACGGAATAACGTGGCAGCGGCCAACGCTTCTCTACAGTCCACAGCTGCAGATCTTCAGAATGTGCAGTTGGTGCTGACGGCTGAACTCGCCGCCGACTACTTTACGCTGCGTGAACTGGATGCCGAGTGGCAGGTCGTGCAGGAATCCGTCGGCTACCAGCGCAAAGGTCTGGATCTAGTGAACAACCGCCACGAAGGTGGGATTGCCAGCGGACTGGAAGTTGCTCAGCAATCCGCGCTGCTCAACTCGACCTTGTCGCAACTGTCTCTGGTACAACAATTACGGGCTCAATACGAGCATGCCATTGCGGTCCTGGTGGGGCAGGCAGCTTCCAGTTTCAATGTACCTGTCGCACCGCTGCGGGCCACGCCCCCACCGGTCCCACTTGGAGTACCCTCCGACGTTTTGGAGCGCCGGCCCGACGTTGCCACGGCTGAACGGCTGATGGCTTACCAAAACGCTCAAGTCGGCATTGCGCGCTCGGCCTTCTATCCGCACATTACGCTAAGCGGTTCCGGCGGATGGCAGAGCCGCGACTTGGGGCCGCTGCTCAACGCGCCCAGCCTCTTCTGGTCGCTTGGCGCCGACGCTTTGCAGCCCATCGTCGAGGGTGGGCGAAATCGCGCGAATCTTGCCGCCGCGCGTGCAGGGTATGACCAGGCTGTAGCCAACTACCGCCAGTCCGTGCTTACAGCATTCCAGCAAGTTGAAGACGGCATCAGCAATCTCAGCACGCTCTCGCAAGCTCTCGCCACGCAGGGCGCGGCTGTCGAGGATGCGCGCCGTGAGCTGACGATCGCCAACAATCGTTACATAGGCGGCGCCACCAGTTACCTCGATGTCATCACCGCGCAGACTACTTTGCTCAGCAGCGAACGGCTGGAGACGCAATTGCTCGGCCAGCAAATGGTCAGCTCCGTCTATCTGGTGAAGGCCCTGGGCGGCGGCTGGGACTCCAGCCAAATTAAAGACCAGCAGGTTCATCCGGAAGCGCGTCAGATTTTACAACCGTGACAGGGGGAAGCGTCTGAGATGCCAACCCCCGGCAGGTTGACAATAGCGTCAAACGGGCCTACTATATAGCTGAGGGAAATATATCTTCTTCTCTCTAAGTCTTTCGGAACCTAGCTTTTCGGAAACTAAGTTTAATCGGAACCAAGTCAGCCCCATCTGAAGTCTTTGCATAGAGCGCGACTCCACTTAAAAGTCGCGCCAAGACACTGCGGTGCGTCCGGAATTTTGTCTGCTTTTCGTTTGTTTGCTATCCAGTTATCCTTAAACCAGGAAGGGAAACCATGAAAAATACCAAGTTCCTCGTGAAAGTGAACCGTGGCGGCGCTCGAGCTGCAGAATACGTATTGCGAGTGGACCGGAGTCCCATTCAAACCACAACCAACCGGAAGCTCGCGCTGGCTATGGGAAGATTCACGGCCGAAGATGCCGTCAAGTCCATGCAAAACTCCCGCTGCAACCCGGAGTTGGTGTCAGTTCAGATCTGACGTAGGCAAGTCTGCTGGTTTCACTGTGCGATACGACTATCTGCTGATCTAGACCCGAAGCAGTTCCTTCCTGATTTCCTATTTGCAGCCGAATCCATGGACGACAGGCGCTAGCGCCTGTCGTCTCACGTTCGCGCCTGACGTTCGCTGTTCGGCTTTGAACCGCTCAGAGCGAAGTACAGAATGTAGAGATAGCAGATCACGGGAAGGAAGAAGGCGTGGTGAATTCCGATCTTGTCGGCAATCGCGCCTTGCGCCAGCGGGATAAGCGCGCCCCCAACGATCGCCATGATCATGATTCCAGATCCATCGCCGGTAAGCGGTCCAAGTTCGGCTACACCCAGCGTGAAGATGCTCGGGAACATGATGGAATTGAAGAACCCTACCAGGATAATGCTCCACATGGCGAAGTGCCCGGTGCTCAGCATGGAAGTTGCCACGAGCGCCGCGGCGCATACTGCGCAAATGCCAAGCAGGTGCCCGGTCTTCATCTTCTGCAATAGCGCCGATCCGATAAAGCGCCCCACCATAGCCCCACCCCAGTAAAAGGCAACAAAATCGGCGGCGACTTTTGCCGTCAAGCCGCCAATCTCCGGCTGGTTGAAGTAGTTGACCAGAAAGCTGCCAATCGAAACCTCGGCGCCGACATAAACAAAGATGCCGATCGCGCCAAAAATCAAGTTCGGGTGATTCCAGATGGAGTCGTTCACCTTCTCGCCGATCTTGTGCTGAGCGTGGGGGATTTTCGGCAGCTTGAAACTGCCGATGGCGATCGCCAGAAGAACCAGCGCGATTCCCAAACCCACATAGGGCACTTTCACGGTAGCTGCCTCGTGCAAGCGATAGGCCTGCAGAGCATCGGGCGCCAACGCTCGGATCTCTTCCATGCTCTTGGGTGCCGCAGTCAGAATGAAAAGCCCGCCGAAGAATGGCGCGAGAAATGTTCCCAGGGAGTTGAAAGCCTGAGTCAGATTTAGCCGGCTGGAAGCGGTCTGTGGCTTGCCCAGCACCGTCACGTACGGATTGGCCGCGACCTGCAAACATGTAATCCCGGCCGCGAGCACGATGAGTGCAATCAGAAACAGCGGGTATGACGGAACGCTGGCCGCGGGCACAAACAGAAATGCGCCCAGGCCCATCGTAAGCAAGCCCGCAACCATCGAACGCTGATAGCCCATCCAGTCAATGATCTTCGCCGACGGTATGGAGAAAACAAAATATGCTCCAAAGAAGGCGAACTGGATGAGCATGATCTGCGTGTAATCGAGATCGAAAATCGGCTTCAGGTGTGGAACGAGAATGTCGTTCAAGCAGGTGAGGAAACCCCACATAAAGAAAAGCGTAGTCACCACCGCCAGTGGCGCACCGTACGAAGTAGAAGTCTCAGACGTGGTAGCGGGAGCGGTAGTGGAAGTGCCCGGCGTGACAATTGCCATGGTGAATCATCCTTTGCCCCGAATTCAGCCAGCCTTACGCCCTGCATGATAGCATCGCGGGCCGGGGAACACGATTCAGACTCCGTTTTACGATGGTCGAGGGTGAAACACACTTCGACCGATGCGTGATGAGCTGCAGCTTCCTCATCGTTAGCGCGCTAGGCCTGAAGCTTCACTAACCAGTTCGCGGGCTCGGGGAGAATGGCGAATGTAGGGAGCTTGCCCCGGACCATGGCGACTTCATCGCAGCGGTGAAACCTGGGGCAGACGTGGCAATCCTTGTAAATTTTGTCGGGAAGGTCCTCGCGTCGCGCCATCTCAAATCCCTGGCGCGCAAACAACTCAGGTGCGCGCGTGAAGAGGCAGATGCAATCTACCCGATGCCTTCTTGCTTCGGCCATCAAAGCTTTCATTAAAAGGCTACCGCCGCCGTGACCCTGTGCGCGAGGTCCTACGGTAATCGAGCGAATCTCGGCCAGATGTGTGCCGTAAAGATGCAGGGCTCCGCATCCGATGATGCGGCCTTCGTTTTCCAGAACGACAAAATCTCTAACGTTTTCGCAAATCTCAGCCAGCGTACGGGGCAACAAAGTACCATCGCTCGAATAAGCCGAGATCAGTTCGTGGATGTGCTGCGCGTCCGGCAGAATGGCTTTACGCGTGCGCATGGAGATTGACCTCCTCGCGTAGAGAGTCGATGCTCTTTCTCGCCGCAACAATTCCCTGTCGCACCCGGGCTGGAGCAGTGCCGCCGACAACATCATGAATCGCCAGTACCGAAACCGGCTTCAAGCGTTCCCGGAAACCCTCGTCGAACAATGAATTCAGAGTATGCAACTCCTCCAGCGTTAGATCCTGAAGCTCGCAATGTTTTTCCACGCACAGCTTCACCGCCTTGCCGATATGCTCGTGCGCGAGACGCGAAGGCACGCCGCGGTTGACCAGGTAAGTAGCCGCGGCCCACGCATTCATAAATCCTGATTGCGTGGCCTCGTTCATACGCTGGTGGTTAAACTCCACAGCTTTCATCCATCCGGCGACTAGCGGCAGCAATCCGAGCGCCGTGTCGGTGGCGTCGAAGAGCGGCTCCTGCGTTTCCTGCAAGTCTTTGTTGTAAGCCAGCGGCAAGCCTTTCAATGCAACCATCAGCGTGGTCGCGCTTCCGATCATGCGGCCGGTCTTGCCCCGCACCAGTTCCAGGAGATCTGGATTTTTCTTCTGCGGCATGGCGCTGCTGCCCGTGGAATAAGCTTCAGGCAACTGGACAAAACCGAATTCCTGCGTGGAAAAAATAATCATCTCCTCAGCCCACCGGCTCAAGTGCAGTCCCATGAGCGAAAGTGTATTAACAAACTCAAGAGCGAAATCGCGATCGCTGGTGGCGTCGATGCTGTTCGCCGTCGGAGCCTCGAAATCGAGTTCATCGGCCATAAAAGCACGGTCGAGTGGCAGAGTCGCACCGGCCACAGCGCCCGACCCTAGCGGACACACGTTCAAACGCTTGCGGCAGTCAGCAAGACGACCGGCATCCCGTAAAAACATTTCGACGTAAGCCAGCAGCCAGTGGGCAAGCAGAACGGGCTCCGCTCGCTGCAAATGCGTGTAGGCAGGCATCGCGGCGTTGCCAGCTAGTTCGGCGCGGTCTGTGAAAGCGGCGCACACGCCGGCGAGTTCGCTTCGCAACTCATCGATCGCCGCGCGCACAAAGAGTCGCAGGTCGGTAGCGATCTGCTCATTGCGGCTCCGTCCGCTGTGCAACTTGTAGCCGACATCGCCGATCCTCGACACCAGTTGCTTCTCGACAAAATGATGCACGTCCTCGGCCTCATCGTCTTGCACAAGATCCTTGGGCGTCGCTGCCATTTCGCCAATCTGCTGCAGCCCTTGAAGAATGCTGATGAGTTCGTCGGCAGACAGAACCCCGGCGTTCTTCAGGGCGCGGGCATGCGCGCCGCTCGCTGCCAACTCGTAATGCAGCAACCGCCGATCGAAGTCGAACGACCGCTGCCAGCGCTCGAACTGCGGGTCCAGCGGTTGCCGGAACCGCCCCGACCACATCTTCATCGTGCAACCTCCACGCGACCCCGCGCTCGTACGCGCGACGGAAGGCCAAGGATTCGGATGAAACCCTCGGCATCTTTCTGGTCGTAACTGTCGCCCATGGTGAACGACGAAAGATCAGTGCGGTAGAGCGAGTGCTCGGACTGACGGCTCACCACCGAAACGTTCCCCTTATACAAAGACAGCGTCACACTGCCGGTCATCTCTGTCTGCGTGCTGGCGACAAAAGCATCAAGTGCCTCGCGCAGCGGCGTGAACCACAATCCAAAGTAGACAAGTTCCGCATACTTCAGCCCCACGTGCTGCTTGAAGTGTGCGACTTCGCGCTCCAGGCACAGCGCTTCCAGTTCACGATGTGCCGTGACCAGCAACGTTCCGCCGGGCGTTTCATAGCAGCCGCGCGACTTGATGCCGACGAAACGGTTCTCCACCAGATCGACCCGGCCGATCGCGTTGCGGGCGCCAACTTCGTTCAGCAACTCAACTAGCGATACCGGGTCAAGCTTCATGCCGTTTACGGCAACCGGAATCCCTTTCTCGAAGGCGATCGTCACCTGCTCGTTCTTGTCCGGAGCGTCTTGCGGCGAACGTGTCATTTGCCACGTTGTCGACAGCGGTGCGCACGCCGCATCCTCTAACTCTCCACCTTCGTGACTGAGGTGCCATAAATTGCGGTCACGGCTGTGGATTTTCTCGCGGCTCGCCGCTACCGGAATGCCATGCTGCTCGGCGTAATCCAGGCAGTCTTCGCGCGATTTCAGCGACCATTCTCGCCACGGCGCGATCACTTTCAGCTCCGGCGCAAGCGCCTGATACGTTAACTCAAAGCGAACCTGATCGTTCCCCTTCCCTGTGCAGCCATGCGCCACCGCGGTCGCTCCTTCGCGCAAAGCAACTTCGACCTGATGCTTTGCGATCACGGGACGCGCTAGAGAAGTTCCCAAGAGATACTTATGTTCATATACCGCACCAGCTTGCAGCGCCGGAAAAACATACCCCGTCAGAAACTCTTCGCGGAGATCCTCCACGATCACCTTGCTTGCGCCCGTGGCATAGGCTTTTTCAACCACGGCGTCAATGTCATCCCCTTGGCCCACATCGGCGACCATCGCGATGACGTTGTAAGAATAATTCTCTTTGAGCCAAGGAATAATAATCGAGGTATCGAGTCCCCCGGAGTAAGCGAGTACAACTTTTTCAGGCATGAGCACTCCTTGCGGGCAGACGATCGCCGCCGCCCAGCAGCAGATAAAGAATCGCTTTTTGCACATGCAGGCGATTCTCCGCCTGCTCGAAGATCACTGACTGCGGCGAATCTATCACCGCGTCCGTCACTTCCAACCCGCGATGCGCCGGCAGGCAGTGCATGAATACCGCATGGGGCGCGGCTTCCGCCATGAGCTCTGTGTTCACCTGATAGGACGGAAAAATTCGTGAGCGCTCGCTTTCTTGCCTTTCCTGCCCCATGCTGGTCCATGCATCGGTGTAAATCGCATCGGCCCCCGCAACCGCTTCGTGCGGATCGGTCAGGAAATGAATTTCGGCGCCGGTCTCCTCAGCGATCTGTCGAGCATCGGCGACAATCTGCGGATTGGGCGCGTAGCCTTTGGGAGTCGCAACGCGGATCGTGGATCCCAGGCACGCACAAGTCAGCAGCAACGAGTGTGCCACATTATTCCCGTCGCCGACATACGCCAGGCAGCGGTTCTTCAAATCTCCAAATCGCTCGAGCAGAGTGAGATAGTCGGCCAGCGCCTGGCAGGGATGCTCCAGATCGCTGAGCGCGTTGATGACCGGAATCGAGGCGTGCTGCGCCATGCCCTCAATGGTCTGCTGCGAGTAGGTGCGCAGCACAATAAGATCAACCCAGCGCTCGAGGTTGTGGGCCACGTCGCTCAACTTCTCGCGGGCGTCGAGCCGTTCGTGAGTCTGGTCGACAAACATTGCCGTTCCGCCGAGGCTTACGATTCCGGCCTCAAACGTCAGCCGGGTTCGCAACGAGGGCTTCTCGAAGAACATGACGATCTGCCGGCCCACGAGCGCCCTCCGAAAATCGGCAGGACGCGACTTCATTGTACCCGCGAGACGCAAAACCGCATCCACTCCCGAGGGGCCGAGATCGCGAGTCGAAACCAGATCGGGGCACCAAAATACCTGCGGCACTCTCTCCGCAGCAGCCGCCGAAACTCTGCCTTGCACATGACTATTCAACTTTGACTCCTTGTTCTGGACCAGCGCATCCGCTGGTTGTGATTTATAACGCGTAACGACTGTGTGACTCATGAATACGTGACCTCCGTACCGCACGACAGCTTGGTCAGGTAGAACTGCGGCAAGACCTCAGCTTCGGTTGCGGGCAAAATTCTCACTCGCCCCACGCCTTGCTTCAGAGCCTGCCCGCAGGCCTGCAGCTTGGGCAACATGCCCCCGCTGATAACCGATCCGGCTGCAAGTTCGGCAGCCTGCTTCGTGCTCAGCCATGGCATCACGCTTCCCGCCGCATCTCTAACTCCGGGTACGTCAGTGAGGAAGATTAGCGTGTTGGCGTGGCAAGCTGCGGCGCACGATGCCGCCATCTCATCGGCATTCACGTTGTAGTATTCGCCGTCGGCGCCGAGCGCCAGTGAGGCCAGAACCGGAATGCCTCCCTGCTGCCAGAGGGCCTCGATCCAGCACGGCTCAGCAAAACAAATCTCCCCAACAAATCCCAGGTCGCGGCCATGAACATATTTCTTTCGTGCGCGGAACGTCATGCCGTCGCCGCCGCAGAATCCAATCGCGGGCATGCCCGCTGACTGAATGGCCGCCACCAGTTTCTTGTTAATGATTCCCGCCAAAACCATCAGCGCCGTATCTCGGGTCTCGGCATCGGTGACGCGCAGCCCCTCTACAAACTCGCTCTTTTTCCCCAGCCGGTTCAGCATGCCGGTAAGGGCGCTGCCGCCGCCGTGAACCACGGCCACTCGGTGGCCATCCTGCGCCAGTTCCGCGATCGACCGCGCGCATTTTCGCAGCGTCGCCGCATCTTCAATCGCCGAACCGCCAATTTTCACTACAATCGTCACTGCAATCCCTCCCGCTCTTCCCACTCATACATCAGGTTCATGTTCTGCACGGCCTGTCCGGCAGCGCCTTTCAGCAGATTGTCCACGCAGGAAACCAGCACCAGGCGATGGCCATCCTCGGCCAGGCAAAAACCCAGATCGCAGTAGTTCGTGTGCAGCGAAAACTGCAGCTGCGGCAGCTTCGGCGACGCAAACACTCGCACCCAATGTCTTCCAGAATAAAAATCGCGCAGACAGGATTCCACCTCCGCCGCCTCCATCGTCCGGTTCAGATGGACATAGATGGTCGACAGAATCCCGCGCGGAATCGGCAGCAGGTGAGGAGTAAAGGTCAACTCGGCGTCTTGCAACTCCAACTGCTCCACCATCTCCCCCAGATGCCGGTGATTGAATACCGAATAGGCAGAAAGATTGTCGGCCACCGAAACGAAATGAGTGCGCGACGTAGGCGCCTTGCCGGCCCCCGACACTCCCGACTTCGAATCCGAAATAATTCCATGCTCCCGATCCACGACGCCCGCATGCAACAACGGCGCCAGCGCTAAAATCACCGAAGTCGCATAGCATCCGGGATTCGCCACCAGATCAGCCCCGGCGATGCAATCTCTGTGCAGTTCGGGTAATC
>Ga0187871_10004034_pt1 | contig 11163 bp, 10 predicted proteins | sample June2016WEW_16_1_FD_132988 | JGI IMG/M metagenome (GOLD analysis project Ga0187871, IMG submission 132988) | Peatland microbial communities from SPRUCE experiment site at the Marcell Experimental Forest, Minnesota, USA - June2016WEW_16_10 | ecosystem: Environmental > Terrestrial > Soil >...
GGAAAAGCGAGCGTGAAACTGCAGATGTGAGGCTGCGCTCGCGCCGCGAGAGCTGCGATCCCGCTTGAGTCCAGACCGCTGGAGAGGAATAGTCCGACCGGCACGTCGGCAATCAAGTGCGCTTGCACCGCGTCTTCCAGCAACGGACGCAATCGTTTCGCCGCGGAGACAAAATCCTGCGGTTTTTTGGGGTCGCGCGCCGCCGGACTTTGTTGTGGGTCCCACCACGGCCGCGCGCGCGGTGTGCGCCGGCGCTCTGGCACGTATAGCAACATGCGATGGCCTGGCGGCAGCGAAAACACGCCTTCGAGCAACGTGACCGGTTCAGACACGCTCCCGAACAGCAGGTACGACGTTAGAGCATCCGGGGAAAGCTGCTTTCCCGCCACTCCGCCCTGCAGCAGAGCGCGCACTTCCGACGCGAATGCGAAACCGTCGGGCGTCTGCGTGTAATACAGCGGCTTGATGCCCAGCGGATCGCGCGCTAGAAACAGGAGCGGAGAAGTGGCGTAGCGTTTGCGGAGATCGAGCAGCGCAAAGGCAAACATCCCGCGCAATTCGGTGAGGCACTCCTCGCCCCATTCTTCCCAGCCGTGCACGAGAATTTCGGTGTCGGATTGCGTGGCGAAGCGGTGTCCCAGCGAGGTCAGGCGTGCGCGCAGCTCGCGATAGTTGTAGATTTCGCCGTTAAAAATGACCGCGACGTCTTTCGCTTCGTTCCATGCCGGCTGATGGCCGCCCGGCAGATCAATGATGCTAAGGCGGCGCATCCCCAGCGCAAGGCCAGGGGCGCGAGGCTCGTTGACGAGGAATCCTTCTTCATCGGGGCCGCGATGCTGCAGTGCCGCCGACATCGCTCGCACGCGCGCCTCGGCTTCGGAGGTGCTGTTGACGAATGCGGTCCCGCAGATACCACACACGCTCTTACTTGATCTCCGTTGTCGTGAGGAACGCGGCGTGCGACTGCGGCTTGAAGTCTAAGTGTTTTCTGCAGAACACGAGAAAACCTCGGGAATGCGATTATGACACGCGGCTTTCCGCGCCGACAAGCTGGCGATACAACAACTCCATTTCTTGCGCGGGTTCTTCCCAGCCGAGCCGCGACGTTACTTCCTTGCAGCCCGCGGCGAGCCCCGCGTGTAGATCGGGCTCGGTCAGTAGCCGCTCGATGGCGCGCGCAACTGCCTCCGCTTCGTGCCGAACCACCAAGCCGGCGATGCCTGCCAGCAGGGGCGCGATGCCGCAACCTTCGGTGACGACCACCGGCGTGCCAGCTGCTGCGGCCTCCGCGGCGGTATTTCCGAAATTTTCATTTTGCGATGGCAAGACGAAGACGTCGGCGTCGCGATACGCTTCCCACTTGGCCGCGTCAAACAGCGGTTTGCAAAACAGCACGCGCGGCGTAACACCGAGCCGCTCCGCCATTTGCGAAAGCCGCACCCTCATGCCGCTTTCATCCGGGCCGGCAAAGACGAGCCGCAAGTCGTCGCCCACCCCCGATGCCGGCAGCATCGAGAACGCTTCCAGGAGCAGGTCGGGACTTTTCTTGGTTGATAAGCGGCCGAGAAACAAAACTAACTTTGCGTCCAGCGGGATGCCTTGGCTCGCTCGGAATTTGCCGCGCTCCGGAAGGATCGCCGGAGCGTCAACGCCGTTGCGGCGAAGGAAAATCCTTTCGCGGTTTATGCCCGCGGTCGCTAATTCATCGCACTCCTGCTGCGATGTTGCGATCAGAAAACGCGCGCCCGCAACCATCGCGCGGCCAAGCATCCGGTGGTACATGCGCTTCAGCCAGGTATTTCTAACGATAGGCAGGAACATCCCGATCGGCTCAACGACGTAGGGAAGTTTGCGGCGCCGGCATTCATGGGCGATCGTGGGTCCCAGAAAATCGTAAAGGCCAAAAATATGAACGGCGTCGAAGTTCTGCAGTCGCGCCCGCGCGAAACGTTTCGCGGCAGGATTCCAGCTCAGCGCTCGATAGCGAAACCAGCTCGGCAGGTAGATTGCCTGCACTCCGTTTTCCTCGCGGCGCCAACCGAACGGCGAACGCGTGGTTCCCTCGGGCGCACCGCCGTCTGGAAAACGCGATTCCAGGCCCCAGTCCGCGGTTAGTACCGTCACTTCGTGGCCGCGCTTTGCCAGTGCCTCGGAGAGCGCGCGAACCTTTACAGGCGGGCCGCCAAACTCCAGGAAAGGAGCGTAGGTCTGCGTGACGTTCAGGATTCGCATAGCTCGCGGAGGGTTTTTTTGAACGATTTTGCGAAGACGCTGAACTTGAAATCGCGATGGACGCGTTCGCGGCCGCGTGCCCCCATCTCGCGCGCCAGCTCCGGATTCGCAAGCAGCGTTTCGATCGACGTCGCCAGCTGCGGCGCGTCGCCGTGATGCACCAAATAGCCGGTGCGTCCATCGTCGATCACTTCCGGTGCGCCGCCGTGTGCGCCGCCGATCACCGGCTTGCCGCGCGCCATCGCTTCGAGATACACCAAGCCAAACCCTTCGCCGCGACTTGGCAACGCGAAGATTTCGCAAGCCGAATAGCATGCGGCGAGCTCGGGATAGCTGAGCCCGCTGAAAAAATGCACGTGTCGCCGGACTCCACAGCCTTCCGCCAGTTGCTCGAGCCAGGCCCGATCGTCGCCTTCCCCAACGGCGACCAACTGCAGGTCGGTCCACTCGTGCAGCAGGCGCGGAAGCGCGGTGATCAGCGTGTCCATTCCTTTATAGCGCTCGTTCGCTTGCCAGCGGCCGACCGTCAGAATCACGCGTCCCTCGGGGAAATTTGTAGGCAGCGCAGATTGCGACGTCGCTGCCGCTAGCGCGTCGAAGTCAGGATCGAGCGCCCACGGCAACACGCGAATGCGGTCACGCGGAACCTGCTGTTGCGTCGCTATGTGGTCGGCGGTGTCATGCGTGGGCGTGAGAATCAAATTCGAACTCCGCAGCGCCCGACGCCGGAGCGCCGAAAGCGGCTCCCACACTTCGATACCGTGCGCAACGACAATCGATTTCATTCGAGGCGCCGCAAGACGCATCGCTTGCACGACGGGCGCGAGATAGGGATGCGCGGCCACTACGAGCGTACGAGAATCGGTCTTCGATTTCGTACGCCGTCGTGCCGTGCGCATCGCGGTCGCGGTGAAGCGGCCTTTGGCGCGCTCGCTCCCGGTGAAAACAAATTCGCGACCCGCGACCGACATGCGATGCAACTCCGGTGTGTCGTTCAGGCTGAGCAGGCGGCATTCCATGCCGCGGCCCGCGGCGAATTCCGTCATCACCGCTGCCAGATGACGGCCTACTCGCTGGATCCCGCCGGCAGATTCCAGTTCAGGGAAGAGACCAATAATCACGCGCAGAGTCTGCCAACTGCAGCAGCGGAAGGCAAGTTGTCGTTGTCGCGACCCGTTCGGCGCAGCCTGCTGGTTCATGGCCTGTGACGAGCGGGACGATTGCTTCGGAGATGCAACCTCGCTCGAAGGATACGCCGGGCGGAGCAAGCCCCGCCCCTACAAACGCTCGAGTTCGTTGGCTACCGTGGCGCTTCGCCGTTAGCCGCTGCGCGCATCAATGGTCACCCGACTAGCTGCAGGACGTCGCCGATTTTCTCGAGATAAATGTCCGCGGGATGTCGGGTGCGATCGTGCACGCCGAACCCGTAGTTCACGGTCGCGGCCATCGTGCCCGCGTTGCGCGCGGTTTGCACGTCCACTTCGGAATCCCCGACGACCATAGCTTCACTCGGCGCAGTACCGAACTCCTCGAGAATTTTGCTGGCCCCGAACGGGTCTGGCTTCTTTGTTTCAAAGCTGTTGCCACCGTAGATCGCACGAAAGTAGTTTGCCAAGCCCAGCGCTTCCAGGATGCGGACACTGATGCGCACCGGCTTGTTTGTAAGGACGGCCATCGGCAATTGTTTCCGGCTGAGTTCCGCCATTGTTTCCGCCACTCCCGGATACGCGCACGTCGTATCCAGCTTGTGTTCTTCGTAGTAGGCCAGGAAAAATTGCAGCGCGCGTCGCAGCTCTTCCTCTTTTGCGTCAGCGCCCAGGGCCCGCGAAACCAGCAGCGGGGCGCCGTGCCCGATGTAGCCTGAAATGGTTTCTTCGTTCAGTTTCTCGCGGCCCATTTCAACGAGCATGGCGTTGACGGAATGGATCAGGTCGCGTTGCGAGTCGATCAGCGTGCCGTCCAAATCGAAGATGAGAGCGCGGACCGGGAGAAGTTTTTGGGCGGTCATGAAACAACCATTCTAATATGTCCGCCCTTCTGCGACAGTCGCGAATCGAAGGTCCCCGCGAAACATGGGAAATTCCCAGTTCCGAGAAAGAGGCCATTTTTGGACTTCTGGCTGAGGTCAATCTCGCGAAATCGTTTTGCTTAGCGGGTTTGCCGTTGCCTGCTTTTGGGAATTCCTTTATCGTTAGGGATTCGCTTGCCGGCAAAATGCGCAGCGTGTGGCCGCGATCCGAAGCGATAACGGAGACCGACGTGAAAAAGAAGATTCGCGCCATCCAGTACGGCGTAGGGCCTATCGGCGCCTCGATTGCGCGATTGATGCGGGAAAAGCAAGCCATCGAGATTTGCGGGGCCATCGATACCGATCCAGCAAAGGTGGGCCGGGATTTGGGCCAGGTGGTGGGCGCGTCCGACGCGCCGTGGGGCGTGAAAATTTCCGCGGATGCGAAGGAAGTTTTGGACCAGGCGGCGGACGTAGTGATCCACTCGACGTCGTCTTCGCTGCCGAAGGTGATGGACCAGCTGCTGGCATGTCTGGAAGCGGAATCCTGCGTCGTTTCCACCTGCGAAGAGCTTTCGTACCCGTATCGCACGCATCCGGAGTTGGCGGCGAAACTCGATGCGGCGGCGAAGGATTGGGGCGTGGCGCTGGTGGGAACCGGCGTGAATCCGGGTTTCGTGATGGACAAGCTGGTAGTGACGCTGGCGGCGGTGTCGCAGCGGATCGAACACGCGAAGGCGCTGCGCGTCGTGGACGCGTCGAAGCGCAGGCTGCCTTTGCAGAAAAAGATTGGCGCGGGGATGACCGTGGACGAATTTCGCGCGCAAGTCGCTGCGGGCGTGATCAAGCATGTTGGTCTGCCTGAGTCGGTAGCCATGGTGGCGGACAGCTTGAATCTGCCGGTGGAAGAGATCACCGAGACGATTGAGCCGATGGTGGCGAGCGGGCCGGTGCAGACGGAGTTCCTGACCGTGGAAGCGGGGCAAGCCGCGGGAGTCCACCAGATCGCGCGAGGAGTCGGCGGCGGGAAAGAGTTGGTGTACCTGGAGTTGCAGATGTACGTGGGCGCAAAGGATCCGGCGGACACAATTGAATTGAAGGGGCATCCGAACATTAGCTTGATCATCCCAGGCGGATCGCACGGGGATATTGCCACGGCGTCCGTGGTGGTGAATTCGATTCCGGTGATTCTAGATGCGCCGGCGGGATTGCGGACGGCTCGCGATCTGCCGATTGGGTTTTTTTCACCGAACGCCCGGCCCTAAGCGGGCTGAGCACCGAAACTCAAAGCTTCAAAACTCGTATCTACGCTGACGCTGCTTTGGCTATGCCTTTTTCCAGGGATTGCCATTCCGTGTCGGTCAGCTTTAGTTCGGCGGCGGCTACGTTTTCTTCAAGGTGCTTTACCGAGGAGGTGCCGGGGATCGGTAGGGCCACCGGGGAATGGTGGAGGAGCCAGGCCAGGGCCAGTTGGGCCATCGAAGCTTTGTGGGATTTTGCATCCTGCTCGAGGACGCTGCCTGACCTGCTCAGCTTGCCTTGTTCTATGGGGAACCAGGGGATGAAGCCCAGGTGGTGCTTCTCGCAGAATTGCAGGACGGCTTCGTGGGTGCGATCGGCGATGTTGTATTTATTTTGCACGCTGACGATGGGGACGGTTTTCTGCGCGCGTTCGATTTCTCTTACGGACACTTCCGAGAGGCCGATGTGGCGAATCTTGCCTTCTTTCTGCATTTTCTTCAGTTCGCCGAGCGAATCCTCGACGGGAACTTCAGGGTCGATGCGGTGTAGTTGATACAGATCGATGCGCTCCCGCTTCAGGCGGCGCAGGCTCATTTCGACGCACTGGCGCAAGTACTCGGGGCGCCCTACGATGGTCCACTGATTGGGACCCTGACGGGTGAATCCGCCCTTTGTGGCGATTACCAGGCCGGCCGGATACGGGTGGAGGGCTTCGGCAATTAGATTTTCGCTGACCTCGGGTCCGTACGCGTCGGCGGTATCGATGAAGTTGACGCCCAAATCGGGCAGGCGCTTCAAAACGCGTTTGGCTTCGTCGCGATCTTTTGGCTCGCCCCAAATGCCGGCGCCGGTGATGCGCATGGCGCCGAAACCCAGGCGGTGGATGTGGAGGTCTTTTCCGAGGGTGAAGGTACCGCTGTTTGCTGCGTTGGGTGTGGACATGATAGCGATTAGATTCCGAGGGAGCGCAGCGGTTACCACGGATTCGGGAGGACCAGCGGGGTGCCGTTTGTTTACTTCCGGAGGTGGGATCGGTTGAGATCCTTCGGCCACCCTTGTCGGGTAGCCTAAGGATGACAGGCATTGCCCAAACGGCTGCTTCTCAAGTTTTCAAGTCGTTGCTCTTCAAATTTGCTACCCGCCGGTGGTCAGCTTTTTTACTCAGGGCTATTCCATTTTGCCAAATCGTTGGGAACTAACTTTGCTGATGAGGCGGTTTGCGCGGGTGTTGGGGGCACGCAAACGTTACCGGTAAGGAGGTAGCCCGGAATGGCGCAATAGAAGCGGTTTTTCAACTGGAGGTTCCGCGAGCCTTCGACGAGATGAATTCCGCTCAACGCCAGAGGCGCAAGTGGTGCACAGTGCCGAACTAATTTGTGCGGTGAGCGCCGCATGTTCTGATGCAAATACGTTGCGGCCATTCCTTCCAGGGAACCCGCTACGAGCATTCCTCGCCAAGTGGGCTTGGAACCCAAGAGAAAGTGCGAGAGGGGATCGACCTCAAGACACGTACTGCAATGATGTAAGAAATATCTGGTGGTGAATCCATCGTAGAGTTCGGAGGCGCTCTGAACGAAACCAAGTGCGATTGCAGCCCGATCCAATGCGAAGCGCGCGTGATGAACATCTCTTGGCGCCTGGATTTTCGGGGCGGGCGAGGGGTTACGGTAAGTTCCCGGAGTGAAATTTGCGGCGATTTCGAGAGATGGAAAGGAATGAACGTCTTCTAATGTTTCGAGCTTTGGCTCGGGCGAATCGATGAATTTCGCTTCCTGTCCCCGCACGGTGCGTTCCTGAAACGAAGCGAGAACAAGAAAGCCGCCAATCAGGCGGACGAGAAGTATGAGCGGGATCCTGGAACTAGCCGGCGACACGAGAGAATGAGAAGCAACTCTGCGTCCATCGAGTGAGGAGCCGCGGAGAGCTAAGTCGTGCGTTCAGAGGGCGAAACAGTTTTCACAAGAATCGGCTGATTTCCAAAAGAGGAAAGCGGTATTCATACGAGGATCGCTCCATCGCTGAGCCGTGCTTCGTAATACGACCCCAACTAGGGGACGCGCTCAGGCGCGCCCCTACATTTCAACGTGTATTCGGCCAGTTATGAGAATTTCGGCAGAAACATGCCAGTGTGTTGGGTGTGCTCGTTAAACCGAGTGCCAAATTCCTGCGCCAGGAACGATTCTTCGCGGCGCGCCTTAACGTAGAACGAGAGCCAGATGATGGCGAGTCCGATCAAGCCGCGCACTTCGCCCAGGGCCACGGCGTTGCCGAGGAACGCAAGAAGAATCCCCGTGTAGATCGGGTGACGAATGGTCCGGTAAGGTCCCGTGCGGATCAATTCGTGTCCTTCTTTGAGAGTGACGACGCCGCTCCAGTTGGCGCCCAGATGAAAGCGCGCCCAAAACGCGATCGCGACGCCCGAGGCCATGACCAGCACGGCAAGCCATTGCACCGTCGTGGTGTCCGGCACGAACCGCGCGAGCAGCCAGGGGTAGCGCAGCCCCTGGTGGTACAAAAGGTAGAACGCGACCACCAGCGGCAGCACGTAGGCCATCCGCTGCCCGGAGGATTCGCGGCGTTTCGTTTTTTTTCGGTTCAGCGCGGAGACCAGCCAGTACAGGCAAAACAGAATCCAGAGATCACTGATGACGCCAAGGGGCGTGGGGCCGAACCAGTGCCAGAGACTCTGCGTGATGGAATAAAAATTGTCTGCATTCATGCGTGACTCCTGTCTTAAACCTACGAGTTTCGCGGGGCCTTTGCTTCCCGATTGGCTTTGCGCGCCAGGCCGGCGATCCAGGCGCGCTCGGCGTGGGCCTGTTCGCCGAAAAAGCGCACCACTTCGCGGCCCCAGGTGTCGGCTTCTATCAGGGCGGAAATTTGCGCGAGCCGCTGCTGGCGCGAGGCCAGAAATGCGTCGCGGCTCGCCAGGATGCGCCGGCGGGTTTCCGCGTCGAGAACGGCGAACAGGCCGACGCGCAAGCGAAAGCCGTTGTCGGAGGCGGCTTCGGTCTCCGGGAAGTCGCGCAGGCGGCGCAGGAGTTCCTGTTTTCCCTTGGCGGTGAGAGCGTAGACTTCGCGGGTCTGGCCACGCTGTCCTGCGGATGTGCGCTTGCTGACCCAGGCATTTTCGACGAAGCGGCGGAGCAGAGGATAGACGAGATTGTTGTGCAGGTCGCGCTGGCCGGTGAGCAAGCCGACCTGTTTTTTCAAGGCGTAGCCGTGGGTGGGCCGGGGGAGAAGAGCGGCGAGGATAACTAGGTCATTCATGACTGTGTCAAGATTAGACGAATCAGTGATTGGTGTCAATTTGCCGCATTGGAACGCCGGGCTAAAGCCCGGCGCCTACATACCGCAAACAGTTCCAACGTCGGGAATCCGGCTGCGCCAATTTGGAGCTTGCCTCTTGGAGAAGAGCCGCCAGAATGGCGGTCATTATGAAGAGCAAAACCACACGAAAGCACTCGCAGAAAATGCCGGCTCGGAAACACGGCGCACAGACCGAGGCGATTCACGCCGGCGAGGGCGTGCGTCACGGCGTGGGCGGACCCGTGAGCGCGCCGATCTGCCGGACGTCTACGTTTACGTTTTCTTCCACGGCGGAAATGAAGCGGTGGGCGGAGGGGAAGAGCAAGGCCTACATCTACACGCGGTACGGCAATCCTTCGCTGGCGATTGCGGAAGGGAAGATTGCCGCGCTGGAGGGCGCCGAGGCGGCGGTGGTCACGGCTTCAGGGATGGCGGCGATTTCGCATGCGCTGCTGAGCGCGCTGAAGTCCGGCGATGAGGTGATTTCGACGGCGCAGGTGTATGGCGGTACGTATCGTTTGATGCGCGACGTGTTTCCTGGCCTGGGCATCACGGTACACCAGGCGGGGACCGACCTTGCCGGGATCGAAGCGCTGGTGACGCCACGGACGAAAGTATTGTACGTAGAGACCCCGACGAATCCGACGGTGCGGCTGGTGGACCTGCACAAAGCCATCGCCTTCGCGAAAAAACACCAGCTCGTTTCCATCATCGATAACACATTTGCCACGCCGGTTTTGCAGCAGCCGCTGGCGCTGGGGTTCGACATGGTGGTGCACAGCGCTACCAAGGCGCTGGCTGGGCATTCCGATGTGATTGCCGGCGTGGCGGCGGGCAGCAAGTTCTGGATGGATCGCGTCCAGCACATGGTGATTTACCTGGGCGGCTCGATGGATCCGGAGGCGGCGTTTTTGCTGAGCCGCGGGATCAAGACGCTGGCTCTGCGGGTGAAGCGGCAGGGAGAGAACGCCATTGCGGTGGCGAAATTCCTGGAGAAGCATCCCAAGGTGGCGCGCGTCCATTACCCGGGGCTGGCTTCGCATCCGGACCACAAATTGGCGAAGCGCCAGATGCGCGGGTTCGGGTCCATGCTGGCGTTTGATTTGAAGGGCGGTTTGGCCGCGGCGCGGAAGTTTTGCGATGGGGTGCAGCTGTTTATGCTGGCGGCCAGTTTGGGCGGCGTGGAGTCGCTGGTGGTTTTGCCGGCGTATACATCGCACTACAACATGACCGTGGAGGAGTTGGCGAAGGCGTATGTGAAGCCGGGGACGGTGCGGGTGTCGATCGGGATTGAGGACGCGGAAGATTTGATCGAGGATTTGCGGCAAGCGTTGCGGTAGGATGCCTTCCACGAGACCGATCTGAAGATCGGCCACTACAGCCCGGACCACAAACATGAATATCTCATTGCACGGAAAAGTTGCGATCGTTACCGGTGCGTCGCGGGGGATCGGGCGGGCGATCGCGGAGTGCTTGGCCGGGGCCGGGGCGGCGGTCGTGGTGAATCATCGGGCCAGCGCGGGGCAGGCGGCGGAAAACGTGGCTTCGATTGAACGTGCGGGAGGGCGCGCCGCGGCGGTGCAGGCCGACGTGGGAGTGGTGGCTGAGATTGGGAGCATGGTCGATCGCGCGATCCAACTCTATGGCGGGCTGGACATTCTGGTGAACAATGCAGGCGTGGGGAAGCGTACGGCCATGGGGGATATGACCGAGAAGGAGTTTGACTGGACCATGGCCGTGAACGCGCGAGGGCCGATGTTCGCCATGCAGGCGGCGGTGCCGCGGATGCGCGACGGCGGGCGCATCGTTAATATTTCGTCTTGCGGGACGCATGTCGCGCAGGTGACCGGGCTCCTTGCGGTGTACCAGATGTCGAAGGGGGCCCTGGAGCAGTTGGCGCGGTGCTACGTGAAAGAACTGGGCGCGCGGGGGATCACCATCAATTCGGTGCTGCCCGGATTTGTCGAGACGGAACTGGCGAGCGACACGCCCGCGGCATACAAAGTCGCGCTGGTAAAACGAACCGCGTTGGGCCGGCTGGGGAAACCGGAGGATATCGCGGAGGCGGTGTGCTTCCTGGCCAGCGACGCAGCCCGCTGGATCACGGGGGAGACCATCTCGGTGAGCGGGGGATTGGGGTAGCGGCGATCCCGCCCTAACGGCGACCATTGCGGAGCGAGCGTCTATGTAGGCGCCGGACTTCAGTCCGGCGTTACCGCGCGTACCGATTGGGCGGCGAAAACGACGAATTGCGTCCCGCGCCGGGCTAAAGCCCCGCGCCTAAACCGGCAAAGCCAGCGGGCGCGACACGGGCGGGCCAAAAAAAAACGGGCGGGGCGCTTTCGCGCTCCGCCCGGATGTGTTTTTGTGAA
>Ga0187871_10004037_pt1 | contig 11155 bp, 10 predicted proteins | sample June2016WEW_16_1_FD_132988 | JGI IMG/M metagenome (GOLD analysis project Ga0187871, IMG submission 132988) | Peatland microbial communities from SPRUCE experiment site at the Marcell Experimental Forest, Minnesota, USA - June2016WEW_16_10 | ecosystem: Environmental > Terrestrial > Soil >...
GCTGCAGATATTCTGCGGCGCAGGCATCCGCCGTGACCGCCCCATCGAGAAGATCTTCCGGGACGCCCGGCTGTCGATGATCGAGGACGGGTGCAACGAGATCCTGGCCATCAAGGGCGGCCGCTACCTGGCTGACGGCCATGGAATTTGACGTTCGGATCGAGATCCCGCGGGGGAAGCCGGAACAAGTACGAGGTCGACCACGAAAGCGGCCTGATCCAGCGAGGGGCACAGAGGACGATAGCCAGCGAGTCAGGCCTTACGAGCCTCACGGAACATCTTCTGAGACTTCTTGACAGCACGCTCCGCGATCAGGCGGACGGGACTGCCCTTGTCCTCGTCCCGCCTAGCTGTCGTCCGCGCGGACAGCAGCGCCTCGTGCGTCGTGTTGTTAATCCTCATATCACTTCTCCTTGCGAATAGATGTACGGAACGCCATCGATCAATTCGATGACGGTCATCTCTCCCCCTTCCGCGTCGCTCTTGTGCTCGTCACAAACGAGCAGGCCCTTGACCTCTCCGGTAGCCGAAGCGTCGCACCTATCGACCACGCACCAGCCCAGCCGCTCCTTGTAATATGCGCGCAGCCGCCGCGTGTTCACCTTCCATCGCCCGACCACCCCGCAGCGACGAACTGCTTGTCGATCTCCAGACGTGCTCTCGCCTCGCGTGCGAGATAGTCATGATCGTCCGATGGACCCTGCGACTGCACAGATGATGACGATACTGGCTGCATTGCTATCTGTCTGTAACAGATTCGCAAGGATAAGCAGGAGTCACAAAACGAGCTGACGGATTGGCGATCACCCATAAGAGATATGCACCATTACGTCCCAATTGACGCCAAGCTAATGGCCGCATGACGTCCGGGCCAACGAATGCCACGCCTCTGCCGCTGGCCGTGTGGCCCTCGCCTCGATGTTTCGCGATCTTGATGTGGCTGTCTGAGGTTACGGCTGGTCGCTGATTTTCAGCGTCTGATCGTGCGCGCCATCCCCTTCCCGCGCCGGGCTGTCGGTCATCGGGTTGCCGCTGAAGATGCCGCGTTTGTTCAGCCGGTCTTCCAGGTCGCACAGGTGCGCCTCTACCGAGACCAAATGGATGAACCTGCTGCTCCAAGCCGCCTGCGGGCCGCCAGCAACTGCTGCCACTGTCCTGCCCGGGGCCCCCACTGCCGCGCGCTGCGTCGCCTGCCAGCACGGGCACGCGGGCCATGTCATAGCAGGTAGTTCATAGCGAAACTTTCATGGCCAGAATTTCGTGGCTGGCCGAACCGGCAGCGGCGCGCGGCGCGCGCCTGGCGTTCAGGGCCCCCTGATGGCTGCAACCGGCCTGCAATCAAAAGCAAACCGGGGGGCACAGGTGCGGGCTCTTCAATCAAAAAGTCATCACCGAAGCAAGCGCCGGGTCCACTGCATTCCCGCCAACCAATGACGAGGGGAGTGATGATGATGACCGGCCATAAGCTCATTGTCATTCCCGCCCTCGTGCTGGCGGCTGCGGCTGGTTTGGCAGGATGCGGCTCTGCAAGGGCCCCTGCGCCCCGGCCCACGGTCACCCGCACGGTGACAGCGCCCGCACCTAAGCCCTCGCCCAGCACCACTACAGCACCGCCTAAGCCAGCACCGGCTATTCCCGCACAGCCTGCGTCGGGACTTAACACGTCGGGACTCACCAACTGCGGCGGTGGCGTCTACGCGGGGGCCAACACGAGCTGCCCGTTCGCGCTGAATGTCGCGGCCGATTACACCGGTCCCGGCGACGATTATGCCAACAGCCCCCTCACGGGATTGTCTTACACCATGAGCTGCCTGCCGTCCGCGAACGCTGGCGGCTGGGTGAACTGCACGGGCGGCATCAACGCTTCCGTCTGGTTCTACAGCGCTGCCGCGCCTTCGAACCCGTTGCCTGATCCTGCGCCCTCGCCCAACTGGTCCGGGTACGAATCTACCGGGGGGACGTACACCAGCGTGTCCGCCTCCTGGACCCAGCCGACCGTGACGTGCAGTGGCTCCACGGCCACCCAATCCGCCGCCTTCTGGGTCGGCCTGGACGGCGCCGCTGGCTCGCAGACGCTGGAGCAGATCGGCACCGGGGCGGACTGTAATGATGGCACGGCCGATTACTACGGCTGGTTCGAGATGCTGCCTGCCCAGCCCTCGCAGATTACCTTCTCCAACACGGTCGCGCCCGGCGACGCAATGAGCGCCTCGGTGGTGACGAATGGCGATGGCGTATTCACGCTGACACTGAGCGATAGCACCCAGGGCTGGACCCGGACCACACAGCAGACGTCCGCGAACGCGCAGCCCAGTTCGGCAGAAGTCATTGCTGAGGCGCCGACGATTACCGCCACCAACACCGAGTTTCCGCTAGCCAACTTCGGCACGGTGAATTTCACTGGTGCGGACATCAACGGGCAGCCGCTGGATCGTGCCAGCACGACCGGGCTGGCCCTGGTTTCGGGAGGTACCACCGAGGCCGCCCCGTCAACGATAACCAACGGGGATAGCTTCTCCGTCTCAACGCCCTGAGCGGGCCTGTGGCCCACCTGGTACGAGGACACCGGCCCGGTCGAACTAACTCGCTGGTGATCAGCACAGACGCCTACGGGGCATCCTGGTGCCACTGTTCTGACTTACTACTGCTGATTCTCGAACACTTCTTATTTGTATACGTGCTCTGACTCTGGCCGTTGGCCGTGGGCAGCGTCCCCGACATGGTGCTCGCCGCCATATCTGACGACATTCCGTTGCCGCTGCCGCTCAAACGGACACGAGCGGGCCCGGGATTATCGCGGGCCTGTTCCTGCTGGAGGCCGGGCGAAGCCACTGGCCCGCCGCCTTCGCCAAAGGCCTCATTACGATTTTGGTAGGCCGGGGCCGACTGGGGCTCTTCTGGCATACTCATTTACTGTGCTCCCCACTGCTGAGGAACGCCTCCACGACGGGAGCGAGGCGTTCTGCGCTGGCGCCCAGCTCAAGGTGGCCGCCGTGATAGATATGCAGCTGGCTGCGCGGTATCAGCCGGTGCATGATCCGCGCGTTAACCACCGGGATGATGGGGTCGTCGTCACCGGCCAGGATCAGGGCGGGCGGCCGCAGCCTCGGCAGCAGCGGGAGGCTGGTCCAGCCGAAGCTCGAGAGCAGCTGGTAGTAGTAGCCCCGGGTCCGCCCCGAGCGTGCCGTGGCGTGCAGCAGGTCACGGGCCACGGCCGGGTCTTGCCGCGCGCTGCCGCCGTACAGCTCACCGGCGATGCGGGCCGCGTGTCCCGGGTCCCGGTGGCGACGCGGCGTGAGCATGCGCAGCAGGACCCGCGGATGCCCGGGGACCATCAGCGCGCCTGGCCCGGTCGCCACTAGCACCAGGCGGCGCACCCGGTCCGGGCGGCTCGCGGCGAACTGCTGCGCGAGCCCGCCGCCCCAGGAAATGCCCAGGACATCGGCCTGCTCATAGCCGAGCTGGTCGAGCAGGCCAGCCAGCAGCGGGGCCGAGGTGCCAAGGTGGTAGGGGACCACCGGCGCCGGGGATCCGCCGATGCCCGGCATGTCGAACCGGATGACTCCCCGCTGCGGATCCAGCGCGTCCACGAACGGCTGCAGCGCCTCCAGGCTCGCACCGATGCCGTTGCACAGCAGCAGCGGCGGCCACTCCGGATTCCCCTCTCGCACCGCGACCCGCATGGTCCAGCGGCCGATCGCCAGGATCCTCATCCGCTCAGCCGCAGCATCCGGCCGCAGCCGCCATCGGACAACTTGACCAAGGCCGGTTCCCAGGTGGTTCCGACCAGTCGGCCTGGGACGGGACGGGTCAATGGTCATAGACGTATGTTCCTGGCGCGTCACATATCGGCGCCAGCCCCCCGCCGCCCAGCTCGCCGGGCGCCGCCTTCTCCTCGCCGCAGCGCTCGGCCAGCCAGCCCGCGTAATCCGGCCACCAGGACCCGTGGCAGGTCTCCGCGCGGCGCAGCCACTCCTGGGGGTCCTCCGGGCACTCCTTGGCCAGCTGGTAGCGGGCCTTGTCGTTGCCGGGCGGGTTGACCATCGCGGCGATGTGCCCGCTGGTCGACAGCACGAACCGCTGGCGGCCGGAAAGCAGCTGGGTGGACTGGTAACAGCTCTGCCAGGGGCAGATGTGGTCGGTGATCCCGGCGACCAGATAGGCGTCCCGGTCGACCGCAGCCAGGTCCACCGGTGAGCCGAGCATGGTCGCGCCGCCCGGCCTGACCAGTGCGTTGGCCGCGCCCATCTCGAGGAAGTCCTGGTGCAGGCCCGCGGTCATCCGGGTGGTGTCCGCGTTCCAGAACAGGATGTCGAACGGCGGCGGCTTCCGGCCGAGCAGGTAGTTGTTGACCCAGTAGTTCCAGACCAGGTCGTTCGGCCGCAGCCAGGCGAACACCTCGGCCAGCGACCCACCGTCCAGGTAGCCCCGGGCCCGGGACGAGGCCGCGGCCAGCCGTGCGGTCCGCTCGTCGATGACCGCGCCGGCCAGGCCCGCCCGCGCCTGGTCCAGCACGGTGACCATGAGGGTGAACGCGGCGATCCGGTCCTGCTGGCCGGCGTGCGCCAGGTGCGCGGCCACCATCGCGGCGATGATGCCGCCGGAACAGGACCCGACGAGCGCGGTCTGCTCGCTCCCGGTGATCCGCGCGGCCGCGTCCATGGCGTCCAGGATGGCCTGACCGTACGTGTCGAGATCCCATTTGGCGTCCCGGGCGTCCGGGTTGCGCCACGACATCATGAACACCTGCAGGCCCTGGCCGACCAGGTACTCCACCATGCTCCGGCTGGGCGCCAGGTCCATCACGTAGAACTTGTTGATCACCGGCGGGACGATCAGCAACGGAACCTGCCGGACCGCGGGCGTGGCCGGGCGGTACTGGATCAGCTCGAACACCGGGGTCCGCAGGACCACCGACCCGGGCGTGACGGCCAGGTCCACCCCGACTTCGAACGCGTCCGGCTCGACCATGGACGGCACCCGCGGCGGCACCGCCATGTCGGCGAGGAAATGCCGTAGTCCCGTCAGGGTGCTGCCGCCGCCGGTGTCGACGGCGGCCTTGACCGCCGCCGGGTTCAGCAGCGGGTTATTGCTCGGGGCCAGCGCGTCAATCAGGTTGGTCAGCAGGAACCCGACCCGTTCGGCGTCGGCGTAGTCCAGGTCGGCGTCGGCCACCACGCCCTCCACGCTCTCCGCCGCGGCCAGGTAGGCCTGCATCGTACGGCGCAGCAGCGGGTTGCCCGTCCAGCCCGGGTCGGCGAACCGGCGGTCCCGGCGGGACGGCTGTACCTGGGATCGGCCCACGGCGATGCGGGCCAGCTCGCCGGCCAGCTGGGTCCCCCGCTCGGCGACCAGCCGCGGTCTGGCCGCCAGCGCTGCGGCCAGGCGCAGGCCGGAGCCGCCCGGGTTCAGCCGGCGCAGCATTCCGGTGGCCGCGTCCGTGAGCAGTAGGTCTACCGGCGCCGCCACGGCATCGGCTGCGGCGGATCTGGTCGGATCGGTGTCGGCGCTCATCAGCTGAGCGTAATTCGCGGGGCGCGCTCTTCCATTGGTCGCTCATCACGAACCCTGGATCAGACGTGGTTCTGCGGGCACAGGCCCGCGGGCCCGGCATCTGGGTCAGCCGACCTCTCGGCATACGCACCGGAATGTGTAAGAATCCGCAGGTGGACACCGACGGTCCCGCGGTCGCCGAACTGGTGAGCGATGTCGCTGCCGCGGTGAGCCGCCGGGCTGCCGCGGTATCCGAGGATGTCTACGAGGTGATCCTGCGGGAGATCCCGGAGATACGCGACGACAAGTCGGTGCTCACGTTGCTCGGCTCGAGCGTCCACAGCAACATCGGCACCTGCCTGCAGGTCATGCAGCACCAGATCGACCTGAGCACCGTCCAAGCCCCGGCCGCGGCCGTGGAATACGCGCGCCGACGGGCTCAGCGCGGCACGTCGCTGACAGCGCTGCTGCGCGCTTACCGGCTGGGACACACGTGCTTCTCCGACTGGCTCCTCAAGGAGCTGGCTCAGCAGGCAGCTGAAGCCCAGATGATCACCGCCGCCACGCTGAGCATGTCCAAGATCGTGGCCGGATACGTCGACCAGACCTCCGAAGAGATCGTCGCAGCTTATGCCCGCGAACGGGAAAACTGGCTGCGGAACCGCAGCACCGCGCGAGCCGCCCGGATCCGTGACCTGCTTTCCGGCGAGCGGATCAACGTGAGCACGGCAGAGGCCACCCTGGGCTACCGGCTGCACCAGTACCACGTGGGCGTGGTGTGCTGGGCGGGCGACGCCGCCGCCACCGTGGACAACATCACCCGGCTCGAGCACGCGATCAGCCACGTCGCGGGGAAGACGGCTTGCTCCGATCCTGTCTTCCTGCCCCGCGACGTATCCAGCGCCTGGGCCTGGCTGCCGCTGGGGATCCGGGACACGTTTGACGCCGCAGAGGCCAGCACAGCCGGCGTGGACGGCGACATCCATTTCGCGTTCGGCGATGCGGCCAGGGGCACCACGGGGTTCCGCCTCACCCACCAGCAGTCCATCGCCGCCCAGGCGGTCGCGCTCGCTACGGGATCTCCCCCGCCGCGCGCGGTAACGTTCAGCGAGGTCGCGCCCGTGGCGATGATGCTCGGCTCCCCCGACCTGCTGCGGGCCTGGGTGCTCAGCACGCTGGCGGGCCTGGCCGCCGACGACGACCACCACGCTCGCCTGCGCGAGACCTTGCTGGTCTTCCTGCAGAGCGGGGGCAGCTACAAGACCACTGCCGAGAAGCTGATGCTCCACAAGAACACGGTCCAGTACCGGATCCGCAAGGCGGAGGAGAGCCTCGGCCAGGCGGTGGGCGAGAACCGCCACGACGTGGAGCTCGCGCTGCGGGCCAGCCACTGGCTTGGCGCGTCAGTGCTTCAGCCCGGTGCTGCGCAGGCCGCTGCCGACCGAAACCACGATCCCTGACCGCGGGTGCACTGACCGGCGCCGGGCTAAAGGCCGACACTGCCGGCGTACGGCGCTTGGCGAGGCCACACCGTCCATGGCTGGCGTGACAACCCCGCGGCCAATCCGCGGTGGCTGCGCACAATGTGGTCACCGTCCTCATCGCGGCTGTCCGCAGGACTAACGCAGGGGGCGCAAGACGGTCGGCGAGGCTAATGGCGGGGGCGGTCGCCGGGCCTACACTCAAGACCGCCGCTAGGGGTTGGAGGCGGAATGAACGCTTCACGTCAGATGGTCGCGGCCAGGGCATCGCCGCCATCTTCGAACGCCTCTGAAGCAGTGGATTGGCCCCGGCGAAAGGCGGGTCGATGCCGATGACGGACCAGGCCAGCGGCTCTGTTCTGGCCCCCGAGACAAGCGGACGGCATCAGGTGCTCGTGGTGGGCGGCGGGTTCGGCGGTGTGAACGTGGCAAAGGCACTGGCTCACGCCGACGTGGACGTGACCATCGCGGACCGGACCAACCATCATCTGTTCCAGCCGCTGCTATACCAGGTGGCGTCCGGGCTGCTGAGCGAGGGCCTGATCGCGCCGCCGCTGCGCCGGGTGATCAAGGGTCAGCGCAACGCCAGGACCGTCCTGGCCAACGTCACGCGCTTCGACCTGGACAAGCATTTCGTCTATGGGGTGACGCCGGACGGCCGCAAGCTGCACCGGCGCTACGACACCCTGGTCGTGGCGGGCGGCGCGACGCATGCGTACTTCGGCAACGACCACTGGGCCGACTTCGCGCCGGGGATGAAAACCCTTGGGGACGCCCGCAAACTGCGCAGTCACATCCTGAACGCGTTTGAGTGTGCCGAGACGGTCCCGGATCCGTCGCCGCGTAAGGCAATGCTGACATTCGTCGTGGTCGGCGCCGGCCCGACCGGGGTGGAATTGGTCGGCCAGGTGGCGGAGCTCGCGAAGAAAGTGCTGCCGCGCGAGTACCGCTGGGTGGATACCGCCAAGGAGATCCGGGTCATCCTGGTCGAGGCCGGCCCCGCGGTCCTCGGCCCGTTCCATCCCAAGCTGCAGCGCTACGCCCGCAAGCATCTGGTCAAGCTGGGCGTCGAGGTGCGGACGGACACCACGGCCACCGACATGGACGCCGACAGCATCACGGTGAAAAGCCCGGCCGGGCTGGAGAAAATCAATGCCCGCACGAAGATCTGGGCGGCCGGGGTACAGGCATCACCGCTGGCCAGCATGCTCGCCGAAGCGACCGGCGCGGAAACCGACCGCGCCGGGCGGGTCGCGGTGCTGCCGGACTGCACGCTGCCTGGCCATCCCGAGGTGTTCGCCATCGGCGACATGGTGTCGCTGAACAAGCTGCCCGGCGTGGCCCAGCCCGCGATCCAAGAGGGACGCTACGTCGGCAAGGTGATCAGAGCCCGGCTCGACGGGGACGCGAACGTGCCGCCGTTCAAGTACTTCGACAAGGGCAGCATGGCCACCATCGGATACCGGGCGGCCGTGGCCGACGCGTCCGGCGTCCGGTTCACCGGTTCACCGGGGTACCTGATGTGGAGTTTCATCCACATGCTCTACCTGATCGGCTGGGGCAACCGGCTCAGTACCCTGCTGGTGTGGCAGCGGTCGCTGGTGTTCACCAAGAACTACCCGCAGCGCGTTATCACCTTCGAGCAGGCGCAGGCCGGGGTCAGGTTGAAGTAGTTAGGTATCGCAATGCACGCAATGCAACGTCGACGGACAGCCAGGCCAGCCACCGGCGGTGCCCGGCGCGCCGCCTGACCAGCTGAGTTTCGCCGCGCCGTCCATCTGCCTGGAAGGCCTGGCTATGCCATGTGACACGACCACGGTTGTGCTCGGGGAATCACGCCGGGCCCGGGATTCGTGACGAGGAGCCGATGCCTGAGCACCGACCGCGGCTTAGGCTCGGCTGAATGATCGAAGACCATGAGCACCGACACCGATACGATCGGCTCAGCCGCGGCGGATGCCGTGTCGGCGCCGCTAGACATGCTGCTCACTGATGCGGCCTTCGGTGCGCTGCGCCGGGTGAACCCGGGCGGCTTCGTCCTGCGGCTTGCGGCGGCGCTTGCCACCCAGCCCGGGCTCGTCGCCGGTCGGGGACCGCAACTGCTCGGCGAACTGGGCCGCATCGCGGTAGCAACGCTGAGGCTCAGCCGTCCCGGCCGGACCACCGGTTCACCGACCCGGGATGGATAGGCAATCCGCTGCTGCGCCGCGTGGTGCAGGCCCACCTAGCGGCCGCGCATATCTATCGCGGCGGCCACCTCGAGCTGACCGCGGACGCAACGGGCATGGCGCCGATGGGGAGAGGTTCCCCACCGCCGAAAGGAGCCGAGGGTGACTCAGGATGCGAATGTCTCAGATCCGCAAGGCGCCGCGCTCACGTCCGCGCTGCTCAACCGGCTGCCCGCGCTTACCGACGAGCTGCTGAAGTGCGTACTCAAGCAGAGTGAGATCGACGGCAATCAGAGTGACATCTACGGCGACGACCGCCTGGTTCCCATCGATGATCTGCACCGGTCGTTGCAGGACAATCTCACAGTCATGGTCAGCAATCTCGGCTGCGCGGGGTCGCACGATCTGGCCGCCCCGCGGCGAACCGGCCGGCGGCGGGCCGAGCAGGGGGCGCCGCTCGCCGCGGTACTGAGCTCGCAGCAGGTCGGCTTCCGGTTCATCTGGGACACTCTGGTCGCGGAGGCACACCAGACCGGGATCGTTTCCGGCGCCGAACTGGTGAGCCTCGCATCTGAGGTGTGGATGCTGAACACCCTGTTCACCACGGAACTGGCCACCGCCTACCGGGACGCCAGGACCGAGCTGGTCCTTCGCCAGGACCAGGAACGATCGGCGCTGGTCGAGGCGCTGCTCGTGGGGCGGATCGCCGACACGGCAACGGTGTGGGAGGCGGCCGATCTGCTGGGGCTTCCGTACCAGGGCGTGCTCGCCGTCGTGGCCGCGGAGGTCCCCGCGGCCACCCGGCACGCGTTGCCGCGGCTCGAGAGCCGCCTGCATGTACGGGGAATCGGGTCGGCCTGGCAGCTGCTGGCCGACCTCCAGGTGGGAATCGTGTCGCTGAGATCGCGGCGTAACACCTCAGCGCTGGTAGAGATCCTGCGTTCGGGCGCTGTGGCCCGAGTAGGGGTGAGCCCGGTGTACACCAGGCTTGAGCGCACGTCGGAGGCGCTGCATCTCGCCCGGATCGCCCTGGCTAGCTCACCGGCGGGCGACCCGAAGGTGAACGTGTTCGATGACGCCCCGCTGCCCGTTCTCGTGGCCAGCTCCCCGGCGACCTCGGACCGGATCGCGAAGACGATCCTCGGGCCGTTGCTGGAGATCAACCCGGACGAGCGGGACATGCTCCTGAACACCCTCGCTGCGTTCTTCGCGTTCCAGGGCTCCGCGATCGAGGCGGGAAAGCATCTGTACTGCCACCCCAACACGGTGCGCCACCGGCTGCGCCGGGTCGAGCGTCATACTGGCCGTTCGCTGCAGGACCCCAGATCGTCAGCGGAACTATTCGTCGCACTGGAGACGCTGCGCAGGCTGCCCGAGCCGGCCGGTGGCTGCGCCTGAAGCGGATCGCATCAGGCGAAGGCGCTCTGCCCGGTGATGTCGCGGCCGACGATGAGCGTCTGGATCTCCGCGGTGCCCTCGTAGGTGACGAGCGCCTCCATGTCGCACAGGTGGCGCATGACGTGGAAATCCAGCAGGATGCCGTTACCGCCGAGGACGTCGCGGGCCAGGCGGCACACGTGACGGGCCTTGACCGAGCAGACGTACTTGGCCAGGGAGGCCATCGTGTCGCTCATCTTGCCGTCGTCGATCAGCCGCCCGAGGCGGATGCAGTAGAGCTGCATGGCGGTGACCTCGCCGAGCATCTGGACGAGCACCGACTGGATCATCTGGTTCTTCGCGATCGCCCGGCCGAACTGGGTCCGCCGCTGAGCATAGTTGAGGGCGATGTCGTAGGCGGCGACCCCGTGTCCGGCCGATCCCCAGGCCACGGTGTTGCGGGTGCCCTTGAGCACCTTGGTGACGTCGGCGAATGAGTTGCAGTTCTGCAGCCGGGCATCTTCGGAGACACGGCAGTCGGTCAGGGTGATGTCCGCGTTCTGCGTCATCCGCAGCGAGACCTTGCCCTCGATCTTGGACGCGGCGTAGCCGGGGTTGTCCTTCTCCACGACGAAC
>Ga0187871_10004039_pt1 | contig 11151 bp, 12 predicted proteins | sample June2016WEW_16_1_FD_132988 | JGI IMG/M metagenome (GOLD analysis project Ga0187871, IMG submission 132988) | Peatland microbial communities from SPRUCE experiment site at the Marcell Experimental Forest, Minnesota, USA - June2016WEW_16_10 | ecosystem: Environmental > Terrestrial > Soil >...
CCGGCCGGACAGCCGGGTCCCCGGATGCCGCGGCGGCGGGGGTGCTGGCGTGCCGGGACGGCCGTGGCGCCGAAGCCAGAGGAAGACCAGCCATCCGGTGAACGCGACCAGCCAGAAACTAGCCAGCCGGTAGAGCAGGACGGCGGCCAGCGCCTGGGTGGTCCGCAGCCCGGCTGCCATCAAGGCCAGCCCCAGGGTCCCCTCGGTTAGCCCGAGGCCGCCTGGCGTGATGTTGAGGCTTTGCGCGGCGACTCCGGAACCGTAGACCAGCAGGAGGACGTGCCAGGGCACGGCGGCGCCGGCGGTGTGGATGCTCACGGCGAGAACCGCCGCGTCGGCCAGCCAGTTGGCCAGGGCCAGGCCGGTCACCGTGAGCCAGCCCGAGGCGGGGAGGCGCAGCGAGCCCAGCCGCTGCGACCAGGCCCGGACGGTGTGCCGCGGAGCGTCCGCGGGCCTGCGGCACAGCCGCGACCCGTGCCGCAGCAGCCACGCCGCAGGCCGTTCGAGTGCGCCGCGCAGCCGCGGCCGCCGCGCAGCCGTTCCCAGCACGATGAGGGCCGCCACGGCCAGCAGGCCGCCAGGCACGGCCGCCGCCGTGACCAGGCCGCTGCCGGATGACAGCCCGCCGCCGATCAAGATGAGGGCCGCCGCGGCCGAGGAGGCCACTCCCCCGGCTAGCAGCGACCAGCCGGCCAGCGGGGCGTCCGCGCCCTGCCTGGTGAAGCGGCGGAAGGTGAAGGCTGTGGCCAGCTCGGGTCCGGCCAGCGGCACCGAGACGGACAGCGCGTTGGCGGCGTAGGTGGTGGCGAGCATGGGCCGGACACCGACGCTGGCGCCGCCAGCCCCAAGCAGCCGCCGGAACATGATCGCGAAAGCGGCCATGGACGCCGATTCTCCCGCGATGAGGACCGGGATCCAGATCCATTGCAGGTGACCCAGCAGCGCGAAGGATGCAGTGAGCGCGGCCCGTTCGGTCACGCCTGCCGCCGCCAGCGCCACCAGGGCGGAGGCGGCGGCCGCGGCGCGAGCCACACGTTTCATGTCCTGACGCTGGCGCGCTGGCCGGGGGCCGCGGGCTACCCCTGGGCCGGCCCGTCCGGCCGCGAGGGCCAGCCAGCTTGCGCCTGTGCCCGCGGAGGCGGGCCTGATGATTCTCATATCCGCCCTGTCTGAAGATGCGGGCCGACTGGCGCCGCGGCCGGCTGGAGTGTCGTACCCGGGGCGTCTCAGTAGCCGAGACCACCGCCGGACGGGGCGGCCGGGGCCGTTCCCGCCGGAGACGTTCCGGTCGTGGCCACGCCTGGCGTGGCCACGAAGAAGTCCTCGACGCCCTGGCCAGTGACCTGGCCGGGGTGATCGTCGGCGAAGGTGTACAGCGGGTGGCCGTGGTATGTGACCTGATGGCCATGGATGTCGTTGAGCACGGCGGGCTTGCCGTTCACGCCGACGCCGGTCGGCGCGGCCGCGGTCAGCGGCGGCCACAGCTGGGCCAGGCTGCCGGTGACGAGCGACTTCGCCGCGGTATCGGGCCGGTAGTAGTACAGCGGCAGGCCGTGCGCGTTGACCAGGACGGTCTCGGTCCTGCCCGCGACGGCCGCCGTCGCGGTGCGCACGGTGGCCGCTGCGGCGGCCGGACTGGCCGAAGGCGCGGTGCTGGCGGCCGAGCCGCCTGCCGAAGCGGCGGTGACCCCGCCCACGGCGGCCACGGCGGCCAGGCCGATGCCCGCAACGATGATCTTTGGGTGTCGCATGTCTTCTCCTAGTGCTATCGACTGACTTCTACTACTAATACGGATAGTAGATAGAGCCGGTTCACCCGGCGGGGGGTTATCCCTGTGGCAAGGGCAGCCCGTCAGGAGACGAGCCGTGACCGAGTGCCGCCCGGGCTGGGCGCAGCCGGCGTGGCCGTGGCAACGAGCGGGGCAGGGCTCGACGCCTGGACGAGGCCGCGCACCTGGTCGCCGCTGATGGTTTCCTGATCCAGCAGCGCGCTGGTGAGCCGCCTGAGCGCTTCTTCGTGCTGGGTGAGCAGTTCTCGGGCCCGCGTTTCGGCGCTGACCAGGAGAGCCGCGACTTCCTGGTCGATGAGCTGCTGGGTGTGCTCCGAGTAGCCGCGCTGGGTGGTGAAGGCAGCAGGGCTGGGGGGCGGCAGGGTGTAGCTGACCGGGCCCAGGGTGCGGCTGAGGCCGTAGACGGTGATCATCTCGGTGGCCAGGGCCGTGGCCGAGGCGAGGTCGTCGGCCGCGCCGGTGGACGCCTCACCGCAGACAAGGAGTTCGGCGGCGCGGCCTCCGAGGCGGACGGCGAGCGTGTCGGCCAGATAGCTTTCCCCGTACAGTCGGCGGTCGTCGGCGGGCAGCATCTCCGTGAGCCCGAGGGCCTGCCCGGCCCCCAGGACGGTGACCCGGCTGACCGGGTCGGCGTGCGGGGACACGGTGGCGACCAGGGCGTGCCCGGCCTCGTGGAGAGCGACGGTGGCCAGTTCGCCGGGGGCCAGCGGGAGGCTGTGCCGGGGGCCGAGCACCACGAGGTCCCGGGCGGCGGTGAAGTCGGCCGCGGTGAGCGCGATGCGTCCGGCCCGGACGGCGGTGAGGGCGGCTTCGTTGATGAGGTTGGCCAGGTCGGCGCCGGAGAATCCGGGAGTGGCGGCGGCGATTTGGTCGAAGTCGGTGCCGGGGTCCAGATTCTTGCCGCGGGCGTGGGAGGCGAGGATGGCGCGCCGTTCGGCCCGGTCAGGGAGGGGAACGGTGACCTCGCGGTCGAAGCGGCCGGGGCGGCGCAGCGCCGGGTCGAGGGCGTCGGGCCGGTTGGTGGCCGCGAGCACGACGACCCCGCCAACGTCGTCGAAGCCGTCCATCTCGGCCAGCAGCTGGTTGAGGGTCTGCTCACGCTCATCGCTGCCGGGGAAGCCGCCGTGGTCGCGGCGGGCGCCGAGGGCGTCGATCTCATCGATGAAGATGATGGCGGGTGCGCGGGTGCGGGCCTGCTGGAACAGGTCGCGGACCCGGGCCGCGCCGACGCCGACGAACATCTCGACGAAGCTGGAGCCCGAGATGGACAGGAACGGGACATGGGCCTCGCCGGCGACGGCTCGGGCCAGCAGGGTCTTGCCGGTGCCGGGCGGGCCGGCCATCAGCACGCCGCGGGGCCCGCGGGCCCCGGCCCGGTGGTAGCGAGCGGGGTCGCGGAGGTAGTCGACGACCTCGCTGATCTCGGCCTTGACCGCGAGATAGCCGGCCACATCGGTGAACCGGGTGGCGGGGCGCTCGGCGTCGATGACCCGCGCCTGGGCTTTGCCCAGGCCGGTCAGGCCACCGGGACTGCCGAGGCTGGCGGCGTGCCGTCGGACACTGCGGATGCCGAGGTAGAGCAGGCCGCCGATGAGCAGCAGCGGCAGCAGCCCGGCCACCAGCGACAACGGCGACGAGGATGCGGCCGCGGCGGCAGTGACCTGGACATGGTGGGCGGCCAGCTGGCCGCCCAGGCCGTTGCTGCCCAGCACAGCGGGGATGGCAGTGGTGAACAGCCGGCCCCCGGTAAGCTGGCCGGTCACCTGCCCGCCCGGGCCGATGCTCACTGCCCGCACCGTCCCGGCGGCGACGTCGGCGGTGAACCGGCTGTAGGCCAGCGGCATGCCCGCAGGCGCGCCGCGCGGCAGCGAGAGCAGGACCAGGAAGCCAAGTGTGAGAGCCGCCGGCAGCAGCCAGCGCCGCCACGGGGCCGTGTGGGCCTGGCCTCCCGGGCCAGGCGGGAACATGCGCATCGAAATTCTCCTTCGTCCCGGCGGTACGCCGGGCACGCTGGGTCTAGAAGGGGGCCGGCCGGGCCGGACGGGGCCTGCCCGCCGGCCCGGCCGGGGCTGATCAGCCGGGACGGCTGTACTCGGGGGCCCGCACAGCGGCCGGCCGGGGCCGCGCCGCCAGGCTCGCGGCGTGAAGGCGTGCCTGCCACGCGCCGAGCCCGGCCAGCAGGGCGAGCAGGATGAGCACCGACTCCACGCTGAGCGCGGCGATGCCCAGCGGGCAGTGCCAGTTGCCGACGTCACCGTGATCACCCAGGAAGCCCCCGGCCAGGGCCCGGGTCAGCACGTACCCGCCCATGGCCGACGCGGCCACCACGCCGGTGGCGGCCCACGCCAGCCAGTGCGGCCGGGCGATCAGCACCCCGCCGATCACGACCGCCGCCACGATGATCCCCAGATACCCGAGGCCGACCAGCGGCGTCGGGCCCAGCGTCCCCGGCAAGTCCACTACGTGGATCACCGCCAGCGCGACCAGCGCGAGCGCGCCCACTCCGCGCGCGGCCACAGCCGCGCCCTGATCCGGCTGCCACCGGGCGATGCGATCAAGCATTGATGTCCTCCTGTGTCAGACCGCCGCTCCCAGGCCTGACAGCAGGGGACCGGCGCCGTGTGTGGTTTCGCCTTCAACTACTAACACGAATAGTAGATGTGGGCGGTTCAACGGTCTGGCCGTTTTCTGGAGGGTTTTGCCGCCGCCTAACGGCAAGCGCGAAGCTCTCCGCCTCGCCCGGCCGGGCGGTCGTTCACAGCCCTGGCGCGAGCGCGACCGAGCACGCCATGACGATGCGGCGGCCGAGGCCCGGGATCCGCTGCCGGGTCACCCACCTGGAGTCGAGTGCCCAGCGGCTGGTGATGGTCATGCCGGCCAGTCCACTGGCGGCCAGCCCATCGGCGGGCCGGACGCCAGGAACCACGTCGAGCTGGCACGCGAGAGGCCGCTCAGCCCCCTTGAGCCGGAGCTGGCCCACGGCCCGCCATCCGGCCGGGACGCAGACCAGCAACTCCGCCTGGAAGCTGATCTCCGGGAACGAATCGGCATCGAGGAAACCGGGCCCGGTGATGAGCTGGTCCAGCAGCGCTGATCCGGTACTCAACGTGCCGGCCCTCGCGGTCAAGCGCGCTTCGGAGTCCTCGATCGGCTGGGCGATGCGCACCCGGCCAGTGAGGCCCAGCCGGCCCCGCACCGGGCCGCCGGCGACCCGTGCGCTGAACGATGCGTACGAGCGGGCCGCGTCTACCCGCCAGCTACCAGGGAAAACGCGGAGCCGGGCGGATCCGGGGTTATTGCCGTACGTCACTGCAGCCACGATGCTTCTCCTCTGCCGGCCGGGCGCCGTGGCGGCTTGCTCCGCCGTGGCCCGGCATCCAGCCCGCCTCACGGGCAGCGGCCCCTCGGGCCGTCCTTCTACTAATACGAATAGTAGAAGCGTGCCGTTCACCTAAGCGCCGGGGACACGCCCCAGGACGAGGGCCAGCATGGCCGGGGCGAGCGCCAGGAGCACCGGGGCCAGCGCGAATGCGGCTGCCGCGGCGCGGAGCAGGCGCCGGCGTCCGCGGCCCAGTGGCTGCGCCGGGTCCAGCAGCCGGTGGATCCGCCGCAGCGTGTCGGTGGCCGCCGCGGCGAGAGCCGGCGCCGGGCTGGCCGCCGTGGCCAGCAGGACCAGCGCGGTGGCCAGGGGACCTGGGCCGCTGGCCCGCCTGGCCGCATCGTCGGCGTGCAGTTCGACCAGCCGTGTCACCTCGGCCTCCGCGTCCCGCATCAGAGGCAGGAACGGAAGCACCTGGCGGGCGATCCTCGCCAGGGCCCGCAGGCGGTGGTGGTGGCCAGCCAGGTGAGCCCTTTCGTGCGCGAGGACCGCGGCGAGCTGATCAGGATCCAGCACCTCAACCGCGCCCGTGGTCAAGACCACCGTCGGGTGCCTCCCGGCCACGCAATAGGCGGCCGGCTGCGGATGCTCGACCAGCACCGCCCCAAGAGCCGGCTCGGGAGTTCCGACCAGGCGGGCAGTTTGCGCATGCCGGAAGGCCTGCCGCCCGGAGGCGCGCAACAGGGTCATGGCCGAGACCATGGTCCGGGCCACGACCGCGCCCGCGAGAGTCAGGCCGAGTCCGGCCACCGTGGCGCCGCCCGGGGTGGCGTACGTGGCCCGGAGCCGCAGCACGCACGCTCCGATGAGGTGGCTCAGCGCCCCGCCCAGGGCGGTTGCGTGCACGGCCAGCGTCAGGCCGGCCAGCCCGAGGGCGGCAATAACGGACCAGCCGGCGGTCAGGTAGATGACGATGGCCAGGAGCGGCGCCCGGGCGGTCCACCTGGCCCGGCCGAGCACCCGGGATCCGAGCGTGCCCACGCAGGCGGCATAGAGCAGCAGTACTCCCCCGACGGTCATTGGTCCCCGCCCGCTTCGGGCGACCGGCGGGCCTGATCAAGGGCCTGCTGCAGCAGTGCCGCGTCACGGGGGCTCATCTGGAGCACAAAATGTGCGAGCGCGGTGCGGCGGTCCGTGCTGGTGCCCAGAGCGTCGCTCATCAGCGCGGCGGTGTACCCGGAACGGGACCCGGTGGGCTCGTAGCGCCGCGCGCGGCCGTCCCTCTCCCGCCGCAGCCACCCCTTGCGATGCAGGTTCTCCATCACTGTCATCACGGTGGTGTAGGCAAGCGGCCGATCATCGTGCAGGTCGTCAACCATCTCCCGGACCAGCGCCGGCCGGCCCCACTCCCACAACCTGTCCATGATCACAGCTTCCAGTTCACCCAACTGACGCATCTTCACTCCTGGGCATGCAGATACCGTCGTGCTCAGCGCTGCTTACTATCACGGGTAGAAGGGACGGCTGGTTCACGCTTGATGCGGAGAGTTCCGGGCCGAATGTCCTGGACCACAGCGCGTGCCGCCGGCCTGAACAATGCGCTCCTACTATCCGTGATAGTTAGCATCTCAGTCATTGTCCCTGCCAGCCATGGCACCGGCGCCCCGGGCCGGCGCGCTCGTGATCAGCGTCCTGCTGATCACCGCGCCGGTCCTGGACCTCAGCCGCTGCGGCATTGTCCTCGTTACCGCCCGGCGAACGCCCGACAGCGCGCGGCGCGCGTCGCCTTATCACCGGATGGGCATCCGGCGCTGATCGGCGTGACCGCGGCCTGCGCTCGCGTCCTGGACGCTGCGCACGGTAGCCTCATGCTTAAGGATCTTCCCGGTTCAGGATGCCCTGCTTCAATGCGGCTGCGGCGTTGGCCAGTATGTGCCCGGACAGGCCGGGGTCGTCGATGGCCCGGGCCATGGAGATCGCGCCGATGAGGACACTAAGGGTGAGGACCGCTTCGCGTTCCCCGGCCTGGCGGTCGGGATCGGCGATGAGGTCAGCCAGCACGTCCAGGCATTGCTGCACCTGACGGGAATAGCTGGCCTGGGCTGGGCCGCCGCTGCGGGCGACGTCCGCGGCGACGCCGGCCACGCCGCAGCCGGACTCAGGATGATCCCGGTGCCAGGGGCTGAGGTAACCGTCGACGAGCGCGTCATATCCCCGCTGCCCGCCGAGCTTGCCAGCCGCGATCGTCCACTCGCTGCCCCGGGTCAGGGCCCGCTCAGCGGCCTCGGCCACGAGGTGCTCTCGTGAGTCGAAGTGCCGGTAGAAACCGCCGTGGGTCAGCCCGGCCTCCTTCATGAGCTCGGCGACGGCCAGGCCGTCGATGCCGTCGCGGCGGATCCGCGCCGCGGCGATGTCGAGGATGCGGTCATGGCTGGCTGCCTTCGCCGCCTGAGACGTGCCCACGAGGGATCCTCCCGATGCTGTCGGTGTGCTTGACCAGCAAGATGATATCTGTCATCCTCTCCTACTGTGGATGACGATCATCATCTTGCTGCGTGTCCATGCGACAGGCTGGCCGATGCCCAGCGACGTTGCCCTACAGACAGGCGGGAACCATGACCTCCGAAGGCACTGCGCACGCCCCGGCCGGCCTCACGATCGAGGTCTACACGACCCCGGGCCGGCCGTTTGCCAGTGCCGCCACCCCCGATGGCCCGGGTGACCTGCCGACCTGGTCCCCCTCGTCGGCGACCCTGATCTACGGCGACCGCGACGCCATCCTCGTCGACACGCTGATCACCTATGACCAGGTGGACGCCCTGGCCGACTGGATCGAGACGAAGAGGCGGCGGCTCTCGCGCATCTACATCACCCACGGCCACGGCGACCACTGGCTCGGGCTGGCCCGGCTGACCCAGCGCTTTCCCGGAGCCACCGGCCTGGCCACAGCCGAGGTCCTCGCCCAGGCGGCCGACCCCGCCATGGCCGGGTACTGGGAAGCGCTCTTCCCCGGCGAGATTCCCGCCGCCGGGGAGAAGGTGCTGCCGCAACTCCTGACGACCGGCACACTCGACCTGGAAGGCAACGAACTGCGGGTCATCCGGATAGGCCAGGCCGACACTGCGCGATCCACCGTCCTGCATGTCCCGTCGCTGGCCGCGGCTGTCACCGGAGACCTGGCCTACAACCAGGTACACATGATGACCGCCGAGACCGGTGAACCCGAACGGACCCAGTGGATCACCAACCTGGACGCAGTCGCCGCGCTCGACCCCGCCGTCGTCGTCGCCGGCCACAAGAAAGTGCACAATGGCAATGACCCGAAGATCATCACGGAATCCCAGCAATACCTGCGGGACTTCACCCGGATCGCCGCCCAGGAAACCACCACCGCCGGCATCGTCACCCGGATGGTCGACCTCTATCCCAGCTGGGAGAACCTCCGCACCCTCTGGCACTCCGCGCGAACAGCCATCGCGCGCGAGAACAGCTAACGGAGCCCTCATCTGCCTGGCCCGCCGTCGCTGCGACGTCATCCCGGCCATGCTCCACGCCGGCCAGCCCTACCAGGGGACCCGCAAAGCACAGCACACCGGCGGGCTTGCCGATGCCGCCTGACCACGCCGTCCTGTCCGAGGAGGAGGTCCTTGCCCACGGCGGCTGGCACCCTCGTTACGCCCGCGTCCTGGCGGTCACCAGCGACGGCGATTACGGCTTCGCGGTCGTGGACGGCAACGGCGACGGCGCTGAGCTCGAAGCCGAGATATGGGAGTGGGGCAGCGGAGGCTGGGACGGCGCGGGCTCCTCCGGCGCAGGCCCACTCAGCAACCTCGGACCCGAGCGAACAGGCGGCTACATCGGCACCGCCTACTTCGCCTACGGCAGCGCGCCCGGACGCCAGTCCGTCACGATCAGCTTCGACGACCGCCTCCACGACGTCCCCGTCAGCCGCCACGGAGTCTGGGTCTTCATCAAGATCCGCACCAACCCTCACGGCCACGAATTTCCGTCCCTGACGGCTTGACAAGAACATGGGGACACCCCCCCGCAGCAGGCCCCATCAGGCCCAGGGCTTTCACGCCGATCCCATGAACGGCAGCCTGGTAGGTCCCGGCGGGGCCCGGCGGCAGTCTGGTGAACCAGACCAGTACGTACCGCCCGCGCACTGGGCGGCCCAGCGTCATCCTCACGATTCCTCCCGGTCCGGCCGAGCTCGCGGCCGGCCGGAGGTCCGCCAGCTTTGGCTGGTTGCCGATGCGGATCTGGAAGCTGGCGCCCGTAGCCGCGCCGAGCGTGACCCGGACCGCCGTGATCTTGACAGTGTTGCCCATGTCGAGCAGCAGGCCGGTACCCGGGTACAGGCTGCCGAACCGGGCGGTCGTGTAGCGGCGGCTCTGCCAGGCGGTGCGGCGCCGGCCGTCGATCGCGAGCCAGGCGGCGTGCGGATTGTCTCCCTGGCCCGGGCCGTGCGGGCCGAACGCAACCGCGTTCACCGGGGCGATGGAATGCGCACGGCGCTGCCTTTCGCCTGGGTCCGGTGGCCGCACAGGTGTAGGCGCCGGTGCCGGAGCGGACGGATCTGAGCCAGCTGCCGCCCGCTCGGCGAACGGACCGCCCGCGTGCTCGCCAGCGATGTGCAGCGGGCTGGCGTGGCTGTCCGCCGTCACGGCGGCTCCCCCAGGCCCGGTCTGGGGCTCTTGCATGAGCCGGTACCCGACGGAACTGATCGTGAGCATGATGGCCACCACGCCGAAAGTCAGCATGAATGCCGGCTGGTGGTGCCATGCCGTCCTGGGCTGTCCCGGCGGTTCGTCCAGGCTGGGCGGCGAGACGGGCGCAGGCGCCGAGCGGATCTGGTCGTGCTTTCCGATTAGCGGCCCAGGGTCCGCTCCGACGACCTCGGCGATGGTGATAGGGCGCTGGAGTTCATCACGCTGCCTGGTCAGGGGCCGGAAGGCCACGTCGCGGCGTTCTTGAACGCTCCGCTGAAGCTGCGCCGCGCGGTCCTGCGCATTATTGGTGACCTGGTCAGCCTGCCGCCGCGCCGTGCTCAGGATGGTGCTCGCCTCGCCCCGGGCCCGGCTCAGGATGCGGTCAGCTTCCTGGCGTGCCTCGGCGATAGCGCTGGCTGATGACTCCGCCGCCATCTGCAGGAGACGGGCTGCGGCGGTCATTGTGCCTTCAGCAGCCGACGGCACGCTCACCTGTCCGGTACCTGTCTGCCTTGAGGGTTCCGCAGGCGGCTCCGGGCTGGAATCAAACCACCGGGTTCCCCGCACTTGCTCAGCCTGGATGTCCCGGTCGACCAGTTCTTCCTCGACCAGTTCCAGGAACGCGTCCACCTCTTGGTGGTCGTACCCGCGCCGGAACCTGGTCGTACCGAACTTCCATGTCCGCACACCCTCGGGCGTCAGCGGCATCTCATCTCCTCGGCATGCTCAATGGCTACAGCGGCGGCGAGACGGGGCCCCCGGGGGGCCAGGGCCCACCCGAGAGGGACGACAGCAGCCAAAGCTGAGCAGCCGACACGACGCCAGTGCTGGCGGCAGATGGGGTGGGTGCCACTGGCGGCCAGGGATCAAGCATGTGATGTGAGGCCGGACGGGCACCTTGACGTCGCCTTGATGGTTACCTTGATTCCCAGGTCGCCCTGGCAACTAGCCGGCCCACCGGGAAACTCGCGCACCTGGTGGTTACCGCGGCGGACCTTCCCTACGGCGCCGCCATCGCACTGACTGAGGACAGCGTGCTGCGGGCCCTGCGGTCCAAGATCCTCGGGCCGCTGTTCGCAGCGCAACTGGCTGCGCCGCGCATGGTGCCGCCTGGAAGCATCACCTTCACCTAAGGCTAGATCCGCGAGAAGGCTCATGCGCTCAGCCTCGGGGCCTGTGAAAACATCCCTGTCGCCCCGTCGTCGTCCAGCAAGCCGCCCGACTGGTGTCGCCACAGCCTGGCGTAGGTTCCGTCGAGACGGAGCAGCTCTTCGTGCGTGCCCTTCTCGACGATCCGACCGCGGTCGAGCACGACCAGCTGGTCCATGCG
>Ga0187871_10004042_pt1 | contig 11145 bp, 7 predicted proteins | sample June2016WEW_16_1_FD_132988 | JGI IMG/M metagenome (GOLD analysis project Ga0187871, IMG submission 132988) | Peatland microbial communities from SPRUCE experiment site at the Marcell Experimental Forest, Minnesota, USA - June2016WEW_16_10 | ecosystem: Environmental > Terrestrial > Soil >...
ACGTGGCAGATGCGGCCGACGAGGTAGTCGGCGGGGCGTTTGCCGTCTGCCATGGCAAGTACTTCGATGGGCGAAGACTGGTTGTGGGGGCGGAGAATGAGCTCGTTTCCGGTGACTTCTACATATCTTACGGTGCAAGTATCGCTTTTCAGAACAGCGTACATATTGAGTTCGCCTTTGCGATACGGCTTGAGTGCGTTGTAATGGCGGTCTATGAGAAGGGTTGCCCCGGGCAGGAGGCGGGGAGACATGCTGGTGGCCTCCCGGGCGTCGAGCTTGATGAGCACGAAGCGGTGCCAGCCGGAGCGGTCGCCGTCGGATTCGGCTTTCAGTTTGTGCAGGAAGGTTTTCTTGAACTTGAGGATGTCTTTGACCTGCATGGTGGTGATGAGCGGCTGAGTGGCAGCGGTGGAGGCGTCGGTGAGCAGAACGTTTTCAAATTCGTCGGCGCTGGGGGGCAGGATGGAGGCGCGCTTGTTGACCTCGGCGGGATCGAGCAGATCGAGCACGGAAAGATGCTGCACGGAGAGGACTTTGTCCATGCCTTCGAGGCTGAGGCCGCGCTTGCGGTTGAGGAAATTGGAGATGTGGGCCTGCTTGAATCCGGTCTGCTGGGCCAGGTGCAGGCCGGTGAGTTCTCCTGCTTCGATGCGCTCCCAGAGCAGCTTGCGAAGGTTATCTTGCAGGATTTTGAACTTCATGGGCCGGAGTATAGCACCGGTTTATAGCTGGGCGCTAAGTCCGGGAGAATGCAGAAGTGCATTGGTTTTTGAGGGAGGGAGATTCCCGAGCGGCTGCGGTGGACCGCCGGGAAAGCCCGTCCAGCTGGGTTATTGTCAAGATTTCCACAGGTTGGAATTGTGTATCCAACCTTGACTGAGAAAATTCACAGTTATACGATCGCCGAATTGTAGGGGCCCCATATGCTCTATGGCAGGAAAGAGACGAGTCAAACGGATCAGTCAAGTGAGGAAAAAGAGTTCGGCGAATTTCGGCGGAAGGTGAAGTCGGCCGAAGTATTGTCGGCATCCATGGAGCATTTGCTGCTATCGCTGCGTTTCACGGGGAAGGTGAGCGTGGTGATGCAAAACGGACGCGTGCTGAAGTCGGGATACGAGGAAGGCTACTTCTCGCAGCGGCAAGGGCCGCGAGGCGACGAAGAAGGCCCACAGAAACTTTAGGCGCGGGGACATAGAGGCAAACAGAAGCGGGCGCATGCTTTGGGACGTGCAGCGTGGACGACAGTTTCCTAGAAATCCATTTTCTGGAGGTCTTTTTCTAGAGAACTCGTGCCCAGAGTTGCATTTTCCAGAGATCTAATTTCTACAGATCCATTTGTTGCTGCTTTACAAAACTAAATAGCGAAGCAGGTCTTCGTAAGAGAAACGAGCCCTGCGTTCGGGTCCCGCAGCTTAAGCGGGAACCAACGCAGGGCTTTTTTGTTCGCGTTTGGCCTTCGCGATTGGGGGAATAGCGCGGGTAGTGCAGGCGGAGATTCCAAATTGAAAATATTCGGAGGAGTGATGAGACGCAAATCTGAGGGCGAAGGAAACGAAGTGGGCATGGAATTGAAATATTGCGAGCATTGCGGAGGATTGTGGGTAAGGGAGCGGGGCGCGGGAACAATCTACTGTGACAGGTGCCAGTCGAAAGTGGCGGACTTGCCGGCTCCCAGGAAAAGACGGGGCAGGCTCATTCTTCCGGTGCGAGCACATACGGTGGTCGAGGAGTACTCGGTCGAAGTGGATCGGGAAAACACGGCGCAAATGGATGCTCCAAGTCGTGATGCTCCGGATCTTGATGCTTCGGATCTTGATGCTTCGGACCTTGATGCTTTGGACCTTGCTTCGGACTATGAAGCAGGCGGTGCGGCATGAACGACTCGGGGATGAGCGAGCGGATCATGGGCACGATGGCGGGTGTGGAGCGGGTGGAAATCTGCGCGAGCGCCGACACTTCGCGGCGGCGTGCAGGGAGCGGGAGACGATCCGTCGAAAATCTGGCGGCACACCAATTTCCGGCGAAGCGCGGAATAACGGAGGAGGCAGGGCCGCAGGCGGTGGCGGCTCTGCAGAGGCGGCAGGAGGACGATCGGGAAGGGGAACGGAGAACTTACCGCGGGCGCACGGCGGGGATGTTGCGGCGGTATTTGCGGTACTCGATTGAAGCGGGGCGGTTGCCGTCAATGCTGGGAGCGGAATTTTTTCGGGCGAAGGTAACCGCGTATACGGTGGTCACGTTTGAGGATCGTGTGATCTTCGTGCATGACATGGAGAAGTGCCTGGACCGGCTGGATGATTTTTCGCGGCAGCTGATTGCGCGGCACATTCTGCAGGAGCATGACCTGGAAGCGACGGGGAGGCTGCTGGGGTGCACGGAGAGAACGGTGCGGACGCAGGTTCCGATCGTGTTGGACGTTTTCGGTGAGATTTTGCTGGAAGTGGGACTGCTGGAACGGCTGGTGTCGATTCGTGGAAATTGTTGTCAAGGGGGTCTGGAGAGCGAAATCGCTGCAAGTGATAGCGGAGATGGGAAATATAAAGTTTGAGAAATTTCCGGTTTACTCTATGCGATTTGATATTCTTAATTTATAGAGTGAAAGAAAGAAAATCTCTGGTCGAGGGCGCGCCTTAGGGTGCGCCCTCGGCGTTTTTTGGGGGACTGCATTGGGCAGAATTGAGAAAATCAAAGTGATCCGAGTCCGGGCGATTATCAAAAAAGAACAGGCGACGAGCAAGACAGCCGCGAAAAAGACGGGAAAGAAAAAGAACGCGAAGAGGGGGAGGAAGACGCTTGATCCCGCAGCAGTGCGGAAGGACATTGCGCAGATGGTGGATTGGGAGGCCGCGGTTATGGTGCAGGCGGTGATCGACGAGGGGAAGAAGGGACAGCTGGCCACGGTGAAGTACTTACTTGAGATGGCGCAAATCTATCCGGCGTCGACGGACGGAAGCCAAGCCAGTGCTGAGGAAGACAGCCTGGCGAAGACTTTGCTGCACCGGTTGAACCTTCCCGAGGAGCCGATCGGGCGGGACGAAGAGGATGAACCGGAGAGCGCGGAGAAGGCGGCTGCTAACGTGGGACAGGCTGGAGCCGCTGAACGAGAGGGCGACGGGGGGAATAAGGATCCGGGGCTGACGTGAGTTTGAGGCGATGCGGCCCCGGACGAATGCGTCCGGGGCTAGGTGAGCGATGAAGGTGCAATCGAGAATCGGGACGGTTACTTCGGAATGTTTCCCGCGTATGACAAGAAAATCCAGAACCCAGCAATGCCGTAGAATCAGGAGCAGAGCCGTGCGACGAGACCCGGTAGCGATTTGGGTAGGCCCGAAATCAGAAGTCAAAATCCCCACGTCTCGAAAAACACGCGAGACATGGGGCACCCAAAGCCGGTTGGTTGGCGTCGAGGCGCGGAGGCGGGCAAGAAGTTCCGCCCCACACAGGACTGGGATGGACATTACATGGTTGACCGACCGGATTGCGGTCGGGGGCGGGATTTGGACGTCGGAGAACATGGCGAAGGTGGCGAGGGCAGGGATCACGCACATCATCGACATGCAGATCGAGTTTGACGACACGCCGCTGGCACAGGCGTACGGCATTGAAGTCTTGTGGAATCCGACGGATGACGATTTCGAAGAGAAGCCGGAAGAGTTGTTCCGGCGAGGCGTGGAGTTTGCGCTGGGGGCGCTGGAAGGTGCGGAGACGAAAGTGTTCATCCACTGCGCGGCGGGAGTACACCGGGCGCCGATGATGGCGCTGGCGCTGCTGGGATCGATGGGATGGGAGATGCACGACGCGATGCACATGATTGAGGCGCGGCGTCCGGTGGCGGATTTTGCCGCCGTGTATGTGGAGAGCGTGGAGAAGTTTCTGGAGGGCGGGCGGGTTTTCTAGGGGTTGGGTGGTTGCGGGAGAAAAGCAGGTCCCTCCACTGCGCCGTCGCGTTGCTCCGACTTCGGTCGGGATGACAGTTACTTTTTAGTTACGAGACCGGTTGTTCGTCGCGATGACAGACTTTTTTATTTGTCGCGATGGCCGGTTGTAAATCGAGATGATGTTTTGTTGATGAGTCAGGTTGGGAGATGGGAGCCTTCGGGCTCCCATAATTTTTGGGCGAAGGATCGGCTGAGGCGAGAAGAGCAGCGGGCAGGAGTGCCTGCTCTACACTGTCGCTGCACACTGAAATTGGAATTGGGATGGATGGAGGGGACGATGTTTGACGTGGGCCGCCGCCCTAGTGGGCGGCTTTTTTATTGGTTGCTGACGGTGGTGATTGCGGCTTCCGGCTTCCGGCTCTCGGCTTTCGGAGCGGAACCTGTTTTACAGAGTGGTCCGGCAACAACCACAGTTTCGGACACCGTTTATTTGGCGAATGGGGCTACTGCGTCGGGAACGCTCATCATCACATGGCCGGCGTTTGTGACGGCGAGCGGGGCGGCGGTGGCGGGTGGGGCGATGAACGTGACGCTGGGAACGAATGGGGCGCTCAGCGTCGCGTTGGTGCCAAATGCGGGAGCGACTCCGGCGGGCGTGTATTACACGGTCGTCTACCAGATCGGGCCCGGTGAAGTGAAAACTGAATATTGGGTGGTGCCGACGACTTCTCCGGTGAACCTGGCGGGGGTGATTACGACGCCGGGATCAGGCAGTGCGGGGCAGCCGGTATCGATGCAATACGTGAATACCCAGCTGGCGGGAGTGGTGCATCTGAGCGGCAGCGAGACGATCACAGGTGCGAAAGTGTTCAGCGTTTCGCCGAATGTGCCTGCGCCGACGAATACGGGGGATGTGGCGAGCAAAGGCTACGTGGATCAGTCGGTGTCGAACGTGGGAGGGGGAACTTTCTTACCGACAGCGGGGGGGACGATGACGGGGCCAATCACGCTGCCGGCGAATCCGGCGTCGGCGCTCCAGGCGACGACCAAGCAATATGTGGATCTGGGACTTACCTCGAAAGCAAGTTTGATCGCGGGACTGGTGCCTACGAGCCAATTGGGGACGGGCACCGCGAGTGGAACGAGTTGCCTGCTGGGCAATGGAACGTGGGGCGGATGTGGGCTGGGAAATGTTTCGACCAGTCCGAGTGCGGGCATAAGCCAAAACATTATGCAGGCGGTGGGCACGCAGTTCTCGGTCAACAACCTTTCTGGAATTCGATACGCGTCGCAGTATAACTGGACCCAATCGCCCGCGAACAATCTAGTCACTGCGGGCTCGAATACGGTTAACTTAACTCCGTGCCCGACCGGCATCGATGTTTCCGCATCAGCCATCTTTCCTTTCTATGTTTACATTGCGGGAACGGGAACTCCTGAAGCCGTCGTAGTCACGGGCGGAACCTGTACTTCCGGCGGGACGACAGGAACGATTACGTTCGTCTCGCTGAATACGCACCCTGCCGGATATACGGTGCAATCGGCGACTGGGGGCGCGGCTGAGGCGGGAGTGGATGCCAACACGACCAGTGCTCCAAACGCGAACTCGAAGATTGTTCTTCAGCCCGGCGGAGGAGTGTCTGGCAGTAACTCCGCCCCGTTTTTTTTCTATGCGCCCTGGTTTGTGCGGTGTGGCAACTGCGTGATTGACGGCGCTGGTGCGGTGATTGCGCTCGGTCACAAGCGCGCGGGCATTGTTCTGCCGAACACGAACAATGACAACGTAAGCATCAGGGATATTCGCTTTAACGCAATGCTGAACCTGACGGGCGCGACTATCAGCAATACTTCGTGCTCATCGAATGTGGCGACCATCTCAGCGACCAACACCTTTGCCATCGGAGATTTCGTGGATATTCAATTCACGAGCGATCCATTCTATTGGGGCATTCATCAGGTGAGCGCGGCCTCTGGACTGCAGTTTCAATACTCCGCGGCGGGATGCTCAAAAGCATCGCAGGCGACTGGAGGCGACGCGAGTTGGGAATACGCCTTCATTGAAGACAATGGCTTCAAGGTGGTGCTCGATGGGGTCGCGTTCGCGAATAGCCCGTACAGCGGGACCATCAACAACGGCGTAGTGGTGATGAACGACCAGGATTTGATGATTACGCATCTGTCCGCGTTTGTGGGGCACTGCGGGTCGGACTACTGCGGCCAGGTGGTCTACGCCCTCGGAGGGTTTGGGAACAATCCGGCAGTGGTCAAGATCGCGCAGAGCGACCTGACCTTGAACTGTAGCGGGAACGGCATTACTGCCTACAGCGGGAACACGCTTTCAGTGTCGGACACGGTGATTCAGGGTTACAGCATGTGGGGCTCGAACTACAGTCTGGTGAAAGGTGGATACGGGGGCGCGACCTACACCAATGTTTACGAAGAAGCGGGATCATGTGCAAATCCAATGTATCCGGGAGCCTTTGCGGGAGTCATGCAGTATGGCGCGCCGATCAGTTGGACGGGCGGCGAAGGACCGAACGGAGCCTTGGCGACATTTGGCAGTGGCGGGTCGACGACGTACTACTACTATCTGGTGGTGAATGACTCAGTGAATGGACCCAGCGCACCGCTTGCGGTTGGCTACTGCCTACCGGCTGGGACGACGTGCAGTGTGGCGTGGCCGCGCGCGATTGATGCAAATACCACCACATACACCGTGTTGCGATCCACGGACGCGCTGAATGCGCCCACGACGGCAGCGTGTGTTGGCGGCTCTCCTTCGAACTGCGGATCAGTTTCGGTTGCGCAGGCGCAGTGTTCGACGCTGCAATGCTCTTACGTCGATACGGTGACAGCCAACACCACGTCCTATACGGTGCTTACTCCGACAGGCGGAGGGTCTGGGGTTGGAGGGGCAAGCAACGTTCCGTCATTCGCATTCTTTCCGGGAAGTTTTGTTCTGCAAGCGAACTCCTGGCTGAACTATCAGAGTGGGAGCATTAATTCGAATGCGCTGGCAGGGAGTGGCGGACTGAGCGCACTCAATGGATATGGCCCAGTCACAACCGACGCCTTCCCTGCGAAGACTCGCACCTACGCCCACATTGACTCGCCCAAAGCTTCAGGGTCTTACACGGGAAGCACGGCTTGGTTGTTTTATGAGCCGTACCAGAGCGGCGGGGTTCCGGCTTATTCGAAAGGAAAGATTCTGTTTACGAGTCCGCTGAGCGGGTTGAGTGGCGGTAATTTCAACACCGGCATGAGTTGGATCACGCTGGCCGACTGCACCTCGCAGCAGACCCTGGCTGCGAACAATCCGCGGGTGACCTCGACTGCGTGCGATACGGGGATCGGGACCGATGCTACAAGTTCCACTACGCTGCCGGGGAACGTGAATCTGTCATTCACGAACCCGAACGCTATTTCGTTCTACATCAATTCAACGATGAACGGCACGAGCTACCTGGAGCGGCTGACGGCTGCGAGCAAGACGTTCAATGTTCCGGCAGTGTTCAATTCCGGATTGACGTTTGCGGGAATCACCGGGGCGGTGCAATGTTTGCACGTCAGCAGCACGGGAGTGGTGACGGGCACGGGATCGGATTGCGGAAGTGGAGGTGGAGGCGGATCGGGGACGGTGAACGGCGGAGTGGCGACGCAGGTTGCGATGTACTCGACGAGCGCGGCGGCGGTGAGTGGGGACAGCGCGCTGACGGACAGCGGGACGGTTTTGAATTATGCGGGGAGCGGCGGGATTTCGACCAGCGGGGGTGTGACGGCGGCGGCGGGAACTTTCAGCGGAAATGTGACGGTGGGAGGACAGCTGATTCTGACGGGGCCGTGGGTGGTGGATACTCCGATTCCGGGATCGGCAATGGGAGCGGCGGCGGCGGGGACAAGTGCGATTGGAATTTCGAACGATGGGAACTTTTACATTTCGGCAAATGGCGGGACGCCGGTGGAGATTGCGACGGGGAGCGGCGGCGGCGGCGCGGTTTCGTCCGTCTTCGGGCGAACAGGCACGGTAACCGCGACGAGCGGCGATTACTCTGTGGCGCAGGTGACGGGGGCGGCGCCGCTGGCGGCGCCGACTTTTACTGGCACGGTGACGGAACCTGTGCCCACGCTGCCCAGTCAGACAGCGAATTATTTCTTTGCGGGTCCGGCGGGAAGTGCGGGAGCTCCGAGTTTCCGGGCGATCGTCGCGGGGGATGTTCCGACTCTAAATCAGAGCACAACGGGGAATGCCAGCACGGCTACGACGAGTACGAATGTCGCCGGCGGTGCGGTTGGTTCCATACCTTATCAAACAGGGGCGGGGGCGACTGGAATGTTGGCGGGCAATACCGCGGCGACGGACCTGGTGGTGACGTCGACGGGGACGGGTTCGGCGGCGGTGGCTCCGACGCTGAAGAATGCGCCGGCGTTGAGTGCGGCGAATATGACTGTGTTCCCGAATATTGTGGCGAGTGTGAGTCCGGCTGGCAGTCTGGCCTCGGGTGACTACGAAAAGGCCACTGGATTTGCGACGGTGACCGACAGCGGAGTTCTGGCGGGACCGTATCCGGTGCCGTGGATCACGGCGGTGCGGGGGGGTGGGTCGGCAACGTTCTCGGCGAATGTGGTGAAGATGTGGGGCGTGGTACTGACTTTTCCGTTGTCGACGACGAGCGTGGCTTATTTCGTTACGACGGCTGATAACACGGCTAATGATTACGACATTGGGATTGCGTGTGCGCAGACCGCTTGCAATGCAGGGGCTTACTCGGCCGGCCAGATCATTCTAGATATTGGAGCGACGGCGGGGACGACGTTTGCGCCAACGGTGACGACGACCTATACGCATAACTGGTCGCAGGGAACCAAGACTCTGCAACCGGGGAAATACTATGTGGTGCTGACGACGAACTGCAGTTCAAGCTGCGCGACGATTTCGGGGGACGGCAGCAACTTTGCGGTGACTTTTCAGAACGGCACGACGGCGGGAACGACGTCGGGCGGGGCGCTGGCTTCGTTTACGGCCCCGGCAGATATCTGGAGTTGGGGTTCGGTGTTGCCGGCGCTGGCTGTGAAGTAAATCCGACGCAGTAATTTCCGACATAACTTAACGAGTGGGCGCGATGGTTTTTCGTCGCGATGCGTTGGCGTGTGCGGTTGAGCCGTGGTCAAGCAGGAGGAGATGAGAGTGAGAATTCCTATCCAGGCCGGTGGTGAGCGCGGGGGGCACGGGGTCCTTCGACTTTGCGGGGCGGCTCGCTTCGCTCACCGTCCTGCTGCGCTCAGGATGACAGTTGCAAAGGTCATGTTGTGGGCTTTGGGATTGTGGTGCGGCGTGGCGTCGGCGACTACTTACTATGTGTCGAATTCGGGGACGGATGCGGCGGGGTGCACGACGGCGGCGACGGCTTGTAGGACGCTGGGTTATGTGAACAGTTCGATCACGCTGAATCCGGGAGACAGTGTGTTGTTGCAGCGGGGCGGGGTGTGGAATGAGCAACTCATACCGTCGGGGAGCGGGACGAGTGGGAGTCCGATCAGTTTTGACGCGTATGGGACGGGGGCGGCGCCGGTGATTACGGCGGCGGCACCGGTTCCGTTTGTGAGCGGGTCATGGTCCTATGTGTCGGGAAGCACCTGGAAGGCTACGGTGGCAACGACGATTCTTTCGCCGACGCTGAACGTGGTGGAGTTCGGCAACCTCTATGGGAGGAAGCAACCTTTCGGGAGCGGCTGCGCTGGTTCGATTGTGAGCAAGTACGACTGGTGCGTATCGTGGCCGTCCTTGTATGTGTACTCTGCGGCGGGAGTGAATCCGGTTACGACGTATGCGGCCGATGGTGCGATTGTGCCGACAGTGGCGCAGGCTAGTGGGCTGGCGATGATTTCGATTGTGGGCAAGAAGTGGCTGACGTTTCAACACATCAAAGTTCAGAACTTTGATTACATGGGCGTGAGTGTGACGGGGGCGTCGGACAACCTGGTGTTCGCGAATATGGAAGTGGATGGAATGGTTCCTTATGGAACCACGCCGCTGGGGTTTTATGTGAACGTGAGCAGCGGGTCCGGAACCAGCATTCAATTTCTGAATGATGACGCGCATTTGAATTATGACGGATTCAAAGTGAGTGGGGCGGCGGCGGTCACGGTCACGAACTGCCGAGGATATGCCAATCGAGATACGGGGTTGACAGATGCCACGAGCGGGGCGAATCACGTGACGTATTCGTATTCGCACTTTTATGGGAACAACGTGGCGCAGTTTCCGACGAGTGACGTGGTGGGAGGGATTGCGGGGAGCGGGAATGTTTCGTCGCTGATTCCTCCGGTGGCGGTGAATTTCAGTACGTATCCGGCGCGGTTTACGTTCACGGTGGATGATGTGGGGTCGTAGTACGTGCCGCCGGGGACGGAAGCTTACATCAATACTTTTTTGACGATGTTTACTACGCGCGGATTGTATTTCAACGCGGCGGTGGTGCCGTCGTACACGGTGGACTGGGTGAGCGTGAATAACTGGTATGGGGCGGGGAACGAGATTGATTCGCATTCGTGGTCGCATCAGTATTATTCGACGAATACGGATCCATGTGGAACGCCGCCTTGCTCTCCCCCTTATCCGAACTATCCGGCGCTGGACATGCAGTATACGGGGAGCGGGACGGCGGCGACGCTGACGATTTCGGGGAATACGTTGTCGACTACGGTCACGGGAGCGTCTGGGGACAGCATCCCGAGCGTCAACCTGACTGTCTCGCCTTACAACACGCTAACCGGTCTGTTGGGATACCTCGCTGCGGTGCCGCATTACACCGTGACCCAGGACAACGGCGGCACGGTCGTGTCGCAGGATGGCATAGGGCCGCTGGTGCGGCCGAACACGCATACGACGAACTTGCTGAACGTTTCGACGCAGGACATCAAGACTGCGTCATTCAAGCTGGTGTACGACCAGACGAAGCTGGAGCCGGACGAGATGACCTCGTCGAAGAACGCGATCCAGAGCAACGTCACGGGGCTGACAGAGACGTTCTATGTGTACCCTGCGGGTATTGAGGATCCGTCGATCGAGCTGAATGCGGTTGCGGCCGGGTACACCGCCGCGCGGGGAAGCCTGTCGATGAAGGACCAGGCGAACGAGACGCAGGGCGCAAATTCTCTTTACTCGAACGGCGTGAACGTGCAGAACCTGACGAGCCTGGGTGCGATTCAGATTCACGGATTGACGCAGGCACAGATCAATCAGATGGCGGCGAGCCTGGTGTTTCGA
>Ga0187871_10004044_pt1 | contig 11144 bp, 10 predicted proteins | sample June2016WEW_16_1_FD_132988 | JGI IMG/M metagenome (GOLD analysis project Ga0187871, IMG submission 132988) | Peatland microbial communities from SPRUCE experiment site at the Marcell Experimental Forest, Minnesota, USA - June2016WEW_16_10 | ecosystem: Environmental > Terrestrial > Soil >...
CTGCCGTCTCCGATACCTTCTGCACCTGCGACGGCGTCGTGTGCCTGCCCGTCCGCCTGATCTTCCGCGGACGGCGGTGCATGTGCGCTGAATTCACGGCACTTCCTTAGCGGCATGGTCTATAACGGTCACCGCGGCACTGGTTACTCACTTAGGGCACGAGCCGCCTTATCGGTACGTTCAAACGCGGAGCTCCGCGTAAGAAGTTGGCTATATCTGCCTGGTCCGCGACGGCGGGATCCCGAATGGGCGATGAAGACGCAAGCAGCAGGGCCCGTTCAGTATTTAGATCTTAAATATCTCTTACCGGAAGGACAGTGGCGAGCGTCCTATGCTATAAAGCGGCCGACGAAATAGCGGCGCATTCGTGAGCCACGTTCCGGCCGGGCATCACGCTACCGGCACGGCTCAAGCGTTCCGCCGGCCGGCGAATGGGATGCTTGTCCTGGGGAGCGGCCGCCGCAGGTTTTCCGGGAGACGCGATGATCATTGACTGCCACGGTCATTACACCACCGCGCCGCAGTCTCATACCGAGTGGCGGGCGGCGCAGAAGGCCGCCTTCACGGCCGGCGCGCTGCCGCCGCCCTACCCGGACATCTCCGACGACGACATCCGCGCGTCGATCGACGGCGGCCAGCTGAAGCTCATGACCGAACGAGGCATCGACCTGACGATCTTCTCACCGCGCGCGTCGGCGATGGAGCATCACTTCGGCGACGAGGCGGTCAGCGCCCGGTGGGCGCAGGTCAGCAACGACCTCATCGCCCGCGTGGTCCAGCTGTACCCAGGCCGCTTCGCGGGGGTCTGCCAGCTGCCGCAGTCCCCCGGCGTCCCGATCACGCGGGCCGTCGCGGAGCTGCGGCGGTGCGTTCTGGAGCTCGGCTTCGTGGGCTGCAACCTCAACCCCGATCCGAGCGGGGGCCACTGGACTTCCCCGCCGCTGACCGACCGGTCCTGGTACCCGTTCTACGAGGCGATGGCCGAGCTCGACGTGCCGGCCATGGTGCACGTGTCGGCGGTGACCAACCCGGCATTCCACGCCACCGGCTCGCACTACCTCAACGCCGACACCACCGCGTTCATGCAGCTCATGCAGGCAGATCTATTCAAAGACTTCGCGGACCTGCGGCTGGTCATCCCGCACGGCGGCGGCGCGGTGCCGTACCACTGGGGACGGTTCCGCGGGCTGGCCGATATGCTCGGCCGGCCCCCGCTGGAGGAGTCGGTGATGGGCAACGTCTTCTTCGACACCTGCGTGTACCACCAACCCGGTATCGACCTGCTGTTCAACGTCATCGACGTCGGCAACATCGTGTTCGGCTCGGAGATGATCGGAGCGGTCCGCGGCATCGACCCGCAGACCGGGCATCATTTCGACGACACCCGGCGGTACGTCGACGCGCTGGGCTTGGCTCCCGCCGCCCGGGACCGGGTCTACGAGCTCAACGCCCGCCGGATATACCCGCGCCTGCGTCACCGTCCTGCTAGCAGGGTCGACCGGGCTGGTGGGGATCGGTAACTTAGGCCATGGTGGTGAGCATGCCGGTACCCTTCTTCGGCCGAGACGGCCGGATGGCTGCGTTGAGTGAGCAGCTCGACCGGGCCCGCGGCGGCGCTGGCACGGTGGTCCTCGTCGAAGGGGACGCCGGGATGGGCAAAAGCCGGCTCCTCGACGAAACGGCGGCGGCGGCGCGGCGCCGCGGTTTCCGGATTGGGATTGGCGTGGCTGATCCCGGCGACGGCATGGTTGAGCTAGCGACCCTGATGGCGGCGCTGTTCGACGGGCCTGACCCGATCCTGGACCGGGCTGAGCTCCCGGACCCGCGTACCCTGCCCGAGCAGAGGTATTGGGTACTGCAGGATCTTCAGGGTTTCCTTGAGCGCGCAGCGCGCCAGGCACCCCTTCTGATCTGCCTTGACGATTTGCAGTGGACAGACGGCGGCACGGCCGCTGCGCTGCGAGCTCTCCCGAACCGCCTGGCGACGGTTCCGGTGGCCTGGATTCTGGCGTTCCGGCCAAGCCCCGGATCTCGCCAGCTTAAGAGCGCCCTCGGCCACCTGGAGCATAACGGGGCGCAGAAGATGGTTCTTGACCCCCTTGACGAGGGGGCCGTGAGACAACTGACGGCCAGTATCGTGCAAGCGGAACCCGACACCGGCGCCGTTCAGAGCTCAACCCCGATGTCAGGTCCCTGGCAGCCGTCGCGGCGCAGGCAACCGGCCTCCTGAATCACAGCGAGAAGGATCTTGCTGAGGCGGTGGAGCTGTTCGAGAAGGGCCCGCGACCGCTGGCGCTTGCCTCGGCGCTGGAAGATCTGGGTAGCATCGCCCTGGATGACGGCGGAACGGACCGCGGCGTAGACGCGTTCAGTCGCGCCCTGGTGTTGTACTCCGGGGCTGGAGCTAGCTGGGATGCTGGCCGGGTACGGCGGCGACTGTGGTCCGTGGGCGTGCGCCGTCGCCTGGTCCCGGCCCGTCGCCCTCTTAGTGGCTGGGCTGCTTTGACGGACTCCGAGCTGGCCGTCGCACGGCTGGTAGCTCAGGGCCTGAGCAACCGGGAGGTGGCCGAGCACCTGTTCCTGTCGCCGCACACCGTGAGCGGCCATCTGCGCCATGTCTTTGCCAAGCTCGGCGTCAATTCGCGAGTCGACCTGGCCCGGATCGCCGCCGGTCAGGAAGCAGAACGCTGAGCCCTTAGGCTAGCTCGCCGCCGACACGGCTGCGGCCGCCGTCTCGATGAGCTGGGTCACCTCGTCCGGGTGGGAGACCATGGCCACGTGGCTGGACGGGACCTCGTGGGTCGTGCCGTCATGTCAGTAGTTCCTTCTTGATCGGCCCGAACGACGCGCCGGATGAGCGTGACGGGAAAGCTTGTCTGCTACGGCCATGCTGCCTGGCCGGGCCACGGCGGAGGTATCCGCATCTTGACTGAACTTCAGGCCGGCCAGGGCCGGCCCGTGGTGCCTTATACGCTGTGTTGTCATGAGCCTGGACGTATCGGCGGCGGCTGCGGTTCCCGGGCTGGTGCGCAGCGATCCGCATGGTCCGGGCATCACCCGGTCAAGGATCGGGGCAGGCTTCCGGTACTACGACCCGTCCGGCACGGAGCTCACGGACACCGAGACGCTGTTGCGCCTCGGCGCGCTGGCAATCCCGCCCGCCTGGACGAGCGTGTGGATCTCGCCGGACCCGCTTGGGCACATCCAGGCCACCGGCGTGGACAGCCGGGGCCGGACCCAGTACCGCTACCACCCGTTGTGGCGAGAGCAGCGAGATGCCCAGAAATTTGCCCACATGCTGCGGTTCGCCGGGGCGCTCCCGGCGCTGCGGACGGCCACCTTGCATGACCTGAAGCGCCGAGGACTCGAGCGGGACCGTGTCGTGGCCAGCGCCGTCCGGCTCATCGACCTCGGCCTGTTTCGCATCGGCGGCGAGAAGTACGCCGAGCTGGACCATCATTACGGCGCGACCACGCTGGAGAAGCGGCATGTGCGGGTGACGCGGGACGCCCTGACATTCGACTACACCGCCAAGGAGGGCAAGCGCCGGTCGGTCACCGTCACCGACGAGGCCGTCCGGCCGACGGTGCGGGCGCTGGCCCGCAGCGGCAACGGCCTCGACACGCTGTTCTGCTGGAAGCACGGCGACGCCTGGCAGCCGCTGCGCTCGCGCGACGTGAGCAGTTACATTGCCGCCCGGGCCGGCGGCCACTTCACGGCCAAGGAGTTCCGCACCTGGAATGCCACCGTGCTGATGGCGCTGGTGCTGGCGAACGCCGGACCCACCCCGGCCGTCCGGGCCCGCGGCCGGGTCATCGCCGCCGGCGTTCGCGAGGTGGCGGGCTGGCTCGGAGACACCCCGACGGTGACCCGCGCGTCCTACATCGACCCACGGCTGATCAGCCGCTACGAGTCCGACGGCCAGCTTCCTGCCCTCCCCGCGCTCCCAGCCGTGCTGCCGGCCGACGCGGAGGCCGAGATCGCGGTCGCCGCGCTGCTCACGAGTCCTTAATCTGCTGTCGGCGGAGGTATCTGCTGTCGGCCGGGGATCTGCTGTCCGCCCGGGTGATCAGGTCGCGTAGCTGGTGGCGGCCGGCGACGCCGAGCTTGGGGTAGGAGCGGTACAGGTGCGAACTGACCGTTCGCGGGGAAAGGTACAGCCGTTCGGCGATCTCGCGGTTGGTGAGGCCATCGCTAGCCAGGTGGATGATCTGGCGTTGCTGCGCAGTGAGCTCGGCCAGGGCGTCGGGCGGATCGGGCGCATCGGGGATGCTGACCCCGCACGCTCGCAGTTCGGTTTCCGTACGCTGCGCCCAGGACCTGGCCCGGAGTCGCTGGAAGGTTTCCAGGGCGGCGATGAGCAGGGGCTTGGCGTCGTTGATGCGGCGACGGCGCCGCATCCATTCGGCGTAGTCGAGCTGAAGCTGGGCTCGCTCGAACGGCCAGTACTTCCCGGCCTGGCCAGATAGCGCCTTATCGAAGTGGGGTTCGGCGCTGGCCGGGTCGGCGAGTATGCCGCGGGCCCGGGCCAGGAGCTGCTCCAGACGCGGAGATGGTGTCCCATCCAGGTGACGCAGCGCACGGCCCAGGATTTCGCGGCCTTCCAGCTGGCGGCCCGCGCGGACCGCGGTGGCGGCGAGGTCGGCGACACCGAGGTAGGAGACGTGGTAGTGCAGCGGGCTGCCGTCCGGGTAGAACAGCTGGCGGAGCTGACCGTAGGCCATGAGATGATCGCCGTCAGCGAGAGCGGCGATACCGAGCGCGTGCCGGGCCCGGGCGGTTACGCCCCGGCTTTGCGCCGGATCGACGCGGGCCAGGGCGCTGGCCGTGCGGGCGCGGGCCGCGGCCGGGTCGGCGCGGACGGCCAGGACGGTGGCGACGGTCACGTCGGCGGCCGCCGCCACGAGATCCATCTGGTAGGCCTCGGCCAGGTCGCTGGCCTCGGCGCAGACGGCCAGGGCGTCGTCCCACCGGCCGGTGTCGAGGTAGGTCCAGCCGAGCGCTGACAGCGCGGCGCCGCTGGCGCCGCGGACGCCGGAGGCCTGAAGCCGGTGCACGGCTTCCTGGAGTAGTTCGACCGCCAGCTCGGGCTCGTCCAGGAGCCAAGCGGCGGCGCCGGGCACGGATGGATCTCCGAGCGTCGTGGCGGTGAGGCGGTGCAGGCACGAGACGAGCTCGCTTCTGCGGGCGAACGGATTGATGCCGGCCCGGATCCAGACCTGCAGCGCGTCGAAGTCCGCGGATGTCGCGCCGCCGGCAGGTGGCCGCTGCCCTGCTCGCTCGAGATGAGCCAGGGTGCGGGCGACGGCCTGGCGGCTGGCGGGCGTGCCGGACTGGTAGGCAACGGCCGCTGCCGTCCCGAGGGCGCCCCAAGCCAGGGCCGGGCGGGCGGCCGAAGCCTCTTCCGCGACGGCGATCAGGACCGACAGCGCGGCGACATGCTGGCTGGTCCAGGCCAGGGCCCAGCCAACCGCCCGGCGGGCAGCGATTTGCCGCTCCGGGTCCGCGGTGATGGCCAGGGCCCGGCCGGCCAGATCTTCGACCCAGTCCGCCTGGCCGGTGGAGACGGCGACCGAGGCGGCGGATATCAGCCGCCTCGCCTGATCCTCACGGTCCGGGCTCAGCTCCGCGGCACGCTCCAGGGCCAGCGCCGCGGTCGCCGCGCCGCCGCGGCGCTGCGCCTGCACAGCGGTGGCCTCAAGGAGCGACGCAACCTGTTCGTCCGGTTGCAGCGACGCCGCGGCCAGGTGCCATGCCTGCCGGTCCGGCTGATCGGCAAGTGCCCCGGCCAGTCGCCGGTGCGCGGCAGCGCGCTCTGCGAACGGCGCGGTGTGGTAGATGGCCGAGCGGACCAGGGGATGGGAAAACTGCAGCCCTGACCGGTCCACCTTGACCAGGCCCAGCCGCTCGGCCGGGGCCAGCACGTCGGCCACGAGCCCGTACGTGCCGCTCGCGGCTGCGCTGGTGCCTGTGCCGGGGCCCGGGCTGTCGGCAATCGCGGCCACGAGCAGCGCGGCCCGCGTCGGCTCCGGCAGGCCCGCGAATCGGGCCGCGAGCACAGCCGAGAGCTGGCGGCTCAGGGGCAGCGGCTCGGCGCCCCAGCCACGTCCCAGCCAGGGATCGGCGGCGATCACCCTGGCCAGCTCGATCAGGGCCAAGGGATTGCCGGCCGCCTGGGCGAGGACCTGACCGCGGGCACGTCCGCGCGGCGGATGCGGCTGGGAGTCCAGTAGCCGGTTCGCCTCTGCGGCCAGCAGCGGCTCAAGACGCAACTCAGGGAAGCCTGAGTCCAGGCCGGCCAGGGGTGCCGGGCCCCGGCCGGCCAGGATGCACGCCTGTCAGCCGACCGGAGCCGGAGAACGGTCGTGATCACCGTCAATCCAGGCGACCGTGTCGGCGGGAACCCAGGGCAGTTCGACCACGCTGGCGTGCGCCGCCGCCAGGGCCTGACGTGAGACGCGGTAGTGATGACCGCACAGCAGCAGTTCGGTCTCATGCGGCCGCGCAGGAGTCGGCGGCATGACCACCCGTACTACCGCCTTGGCCACACAGCAACAGCTTCGATCGGCGGGTCCCGGCAGCGCTACCTGGCGGCTGGCGGCGTCGAAGAGCGCGGCCGCGCTGTCGTCTTTTCTGGCTGACGGGTGCAGGAACCTGGCGTTCATGCTCTCAGCATGGCCGGGTCCGGGTCCGGGCCGGTAGGGACGTAGGCCGCTGCACGGCATGCCTAAAGTCCTCCGCCCTTAGCTTGGGCCCGCGAACCGGCAGCCCGACGCTAATGACCGCAGGTGCTCACCGTTGACCGACGGTGGAGGAAGAAAGACGTTATCCCGAAAAAGCTGGCTGAGGTCGTAACACCACTGCCGTTCGGAAGAATCAAGATCTATCTCCTGAACGGCCGGTGGGTTCACGGACCGGCCGGGGCTCTTGACTGCCGGGCGTTGCGGATCTGGTAGTACAGCGGTCGCTCACGCGGGAATACTTCGCTGACGATCCCTTCCGGATCGGGACAGCTTCCCGGCTACCCGGCCGAAACAAAGTTCGGTGGCCACCGCCGTGAACGCCTCAAGCTAGCGCGGCGAGCGTACGCTCACGATGTGGCCGGCGGGGCGGGCTGACTGGCTGCTTCCGCCTCGGTGCCCTCGATGGCCGCGGGGGGAGCCGATGCCGGCAGCTGCGCTTTCATCCGGGCCAGCTCGTCGTCCACGTCGTGGCCCGCGGTGAGGGCGTCCAGCTGGGACTGGATTTCGTCGCGGCCCGCCCGCCGGTGAGCCGGCATTCGCTGTTGCCGTCATGAACGCACGATACGCACGCCCGGCACGCCCGTGCAGGGACCAAAGGCCCGATCATGGTGCCACCGGGTCAGTACGGGGCATGCGGGTTGGCTGCTGGCTGGCCTTATGGCTGCCGGGCAGGGACGGCGAGGGAGCGAACTTGAGCCCCGTCGCCTCCGGCGTGCAACCGGAAGGGTCCCAGGTCCTTCACGCGCGCGAGGGCAGGCATGGCAGCAGACTGCCCTCGGAAGTCAGGCAAAAGCCAGGGACGCTACCCGACACCTCCCGTTCAAACCGAACATAACACGCGCGATAATTTATCGCTGTTATGTTCGATCTGTGTAATTTAACTCATATTATGAGATCAGCGACAGGTAAACGCTGCACTCGGCTGGAATGTTTGACAAACCCGGCGACACCCCCCGGCATCGATCGAAGTGTCTTCGAGGAGGTCATGGCCGGTATCACCGCCGACCGGCCTGCCGCCATGAAGACCCTCCGAACAGGCCTGGCAGAGCAGCTTCTACGCAGCTATCGCCGCAGCGCCCGCGGCTGCGCTCGGCTGCATCCCGGCCTGCATGGAGGACTTCCGCGCCGACCTGGCCAGAATCGGACCGTCCTCGTCCTGCAAGGCGACCAGGACCGCATCCTGCCCCCGGAGGCCACCGGCAACCGGCTCCCCCCACTGCCCAGGAACAGCTTCTACATCCGGATAGCAGGGGCCCGAACGCGATCACCTGGACCCACGCCGACGAGGTCAACCAGACCCTCCTGGAGTTCATCGGTAAGGGCAGCGCAACCCGGCGTAACAACGTCAGCTAGCGGCTAGAGGGAACAACAGTGGCTGCACCGCGCGCCGTCCCCCGGGAAGGTGCGAGCCCAGACCACTCAGCTGCCGGCCCGGCCCACAAGTGCAGTCAATGGACGGATACCACTCCGCCAACCGGCCGCGCACGCTGTAGACGTGCTTCGATCTGACGTTCCCTATCAGGTTCCTGGGGAGGCCCGCAGCCGAGGCGTAGATCATATTAAGGGCACGAAGGGAAGGCGGAATAGCGATGCCGGATACGTACTCGGAGCTACCAAACAAGCTGGTCAGTGCGGCCAACGGCATTAACTATGCGTATCGCGACACGGGCGAAGGCACGGCACCGTTGGTCCTGCTTCAACACTTCCGCGGGAATCTCGACAGCTGGGATCCCGCGCTGATCGACGCGCTAGCATCGACTCGCCGAGTCGTGACCTTCGATAACGCCGGAGTCGGCGGCTCAACCGGAACCACACCGAACGTAATCCAGCAGATGGCACAAGATGCCATTACTTTCGTAACCGCCTTGGCACTCGGCCAGGTTGACATCCTGGGATTCTCTATCGGTAGCTTCATCGCGCAAGAAATCACGCTGGCCAGGCCGGCGATCGTCCGCAGACTGATACTGGCGTCCTCAGCCCCGCAGGGCGCGGCCGGCATGCACGGCTGGGCCCCGGATGTCATCGGGGCCATCGGCACGCCACAAACCAGCCCCGAGGAATACCTCGACGTGTTCTTCGCGCCATCACCTGCAAGCCGGCAAGCTGGCAAAGAGGCGCTGCAGCGCATGTACGCCAGAACCCAGGACCGAGACGCAGCAACAACCTGGGAGACGCGCGAGGCGCAGTATGACGCGGTCTGCATCTGGGGCATCCCGAATCACTCACTACTACAGAGAGTGAGCGCTATCGACGTGCCGGTGTTCGTCGCGAACGGCGACGCCGATCCGATGATCATGCCCCACTATTCGTACCTGCTAGCGGGCCTGATTCCACAGGCCCGCGTCAAGATCTACCCAGACGCAGCCCACGGGTTCCTATTCCAGCATTACGCCGAGTTCGCTAGTGACGTCGACACATTCCTTGGCGGGCCGGTCTAATTTGCGGGCCCGCTTGCCGTTTTGGCGGCGGCGAGTTCGGCGATCTGGGCGCGCGCCGCAGCGATGAGCTCGGCGTTGGTGTTGGCATGGCCGGCCAGCCCCCACCCGCCGTCCGGTGCCTCGGTGAGCAGCACCCAGGTCCGCTCCGCCAGGCCCGGATCGCCCGCGGCCGCGGCGATAATGTCCGTGAACTGCCGCACCACCTTCAGCTGCTTGTCCCGGTCCAGCGCACCGGAGTTGGTCAGTACCTGGACCCGCACGTAAGTGCTGTCCCCGTCCACGTTGGACAGCGAATCCGGCGGCAGCTCGTGCACGAACGCCGCCGTGTTCTTGCGGAACATCGGGATATCGGGCACCTGCTCGATCCGCATCAGCGTGCTGGCGAGGTCCGCCGCCAGCTGGTGCTTGTCAGCAAAGGTCCCGGCACTGGCATAGGTGTCGATCATGGGCATGGCGGCCTCCGGCGGTCGGATGCGTGACTCGCATCGCGTCCCTGACATCCTTAGGCTCTGCAAGCCAGTGGGGGTATCCGTATGCTGACTGCACTTTCCATTGCGGATCAGTGAGGTCCTCACGGGGCAAGGACCGCGGGCGACCAGCCGATCATGACGGCATCGGTAGCAGGGGCGGTGGTGGCGCCCGTCAAATGTCGCGTACCCGGCGGCGGTGGCGGCGCCGACGTAGGAGCCGTTACCGTACGGAAAGTCCCAGTACAGAATGTTGTACGTGGCGCCCGGTATGAGGACCCCTTCCTGGCCGAGCGGCGGTCCGGGCCGGCGCAACTCATGCTCCGGGGCGAAGGCCTGCGGCCTGCCGAGCAGCATGGATTTCGGGGTCGTCACCGGCGGCATCGGCGTCTTCATCGCTCTGCGCAACGCGCTCGCCGGAAGCCCCTGGATGCCGCCCGTCCCCGCTAGCATCCTAAATCCGCCGCAGGCAATCACACTGCGTGACGAAAAGCAAACGCTCCGTATAAACGGGCTTGAATGTTAACACCTGAGCGTGGCCCTGCGTTTCGGTGGGCAATGATCCGACATAATAAGCTTGGCTCTGGAAAGTGTTATTACATGGCAGATTTCACCTTCGCCCCGCTGACGCCCGCCTCCTTCCTCGACCGCTCGGCCGCAGTCTTCGCGGACCGGATCGCGATCGTCGACGGGGACCGCAGGTTCACCTACCGGGACATGTCCGATCGCTGCCGGCGGCTCACAGGCGCCCTGGCCGCCCAGGGCGTGGGTCACGAGGACCGGGTCGCGGCCCTGTGCACCAACAGCCACGTGATGCTGGAATTGCACCACGCGGTGCCGGCGCTGGGGGCCGCGCTGGTCGCGGTTAACATCCGGCTCTCGGCCACGGAAATGGCGGAAATCATCGATCACTCGGGCGCGTCGCTGCTGGTGGCGACGCACGAGTTCGCCGATCGCGCCCGCGACCTGGCCAAACAGCTGAATCTGCCGTGCTTCATCGCCGGCGGATCCGATGACTCGTACGAGGCGTGGATCGACGGCGCCGATCCCGCCGGGATGACCCCCGGGTCGATCGACGAGCGCCAGCTCCTGGCGATCAACTACACCAGCGGGACGACGGGGCGGCCGAAGGGCGTGATGTACCACCATCGGGGTGCGTACCTTCAGGCCACGGCGATGGCATACCATGCCCGCCTGGGCCCGGGCGCGAAGTACCTGTGGACCCTGCCGATGTTCCACTGCAATGGCTGGTGCTTCACCTGGGCCGTCACGGCGGCGGGCGGCACGCACGTGTGCCTGCGGGCGGTGGATACCTCCGAGATCTGGCGCCTGCTGCGTACCGAGGGGATCACTCATTTCAGCGCCGCGCCGACCGTGCTGACCATGATCGCCGAAGACGCCGCGGCCGGGGTCTTGGATCGCGAGGTTCACGTGGACACGGGCGGCGCGCCGCCGTCAGCCACGCTGCTGGCCCGCCTGGACAAGATGGGCTTCGC
>Ga0187871_10004045_pt1 | contig 11143 bp, 11 predicted proteins | sample June2016WEW_16_1_FD_132988 | JGI IMG/M metagenome (GOLD analysis project Ga0187871, IMG submission 132988) | Peatland microbial communities from SPRUCE experiment site at the Marcell Experimental Forest, Minnesota, USA - June2016WEW_16_10 | ecosystem: Environmental > Terrestrial > Soil >...
ACATCGACGTACTGGGCAATGTTGCGGTTGACCTCGCGCGCCCTGTCCTGGCCGCCGATGTTCTTCCAGAGGCTGGGCCGATAATTCAAATCGTAGCTGACGGTTGTGCCATGCCTGGCCGCGGCCTTAACGGCCTCGATGGTCAGGGCGGCCGTGGTCTCGCTCAACGCGGCGAAAATCCCTCCCGTGTGAAACCAGCGCACGCCGATCTGGCCGAAGATGTTCTCCCAATCGAAATCGCCCGGCTTGAGCTGGCTGGCGGCCGTGTGGCCACGGTCGGGCACACCGACCGCTCCGCGTATGCCAAATCCGCGTTCGGTGAAATTCAGCCCGTTGCGCACGGAGCGCCCGATGCCGTCGTCGGGCCGCCAGAGAATGAAGTCAGTGGCGACCCCACCCTCCATGACGAAATCCTCGATGAGATGGCCGACCTCATTATCCACAAAGGCGGTGCACACCGCCGTTTTCAGGCTAAAGCATTTCCGCAGTCCCCGCGCGACGTTGTATTCGCCGCCGCCTTCCCAGGCTGTGAACTCGCGAGCGGTGCGGATGCGCCCCTCGCCCGGATCGAGCCGCAACATGATTTCACCAAGCGAGAGCAGGTCGTACTGACATTTTTCCCGAATTTTCAGCGCCATGTTGGTCTCCTCACAGATTTTCCAAATCCCCGTCGCTCCCCAAAACCGCAGATGAGAAATGGCGCGCCCAGCAGGAGTTGAACCTGCAACCTTTGGTTCCGTAGACCAACGCTCTATCCAATTGAGCTATGGGCGCAAACCCCTTGTTTTACAAGGGGTCTAAGGCTGTCAAAAAATCCAATTCGTACATTGACGCGAACGTGTTGCAAACGCATCCATGTTTTGCAACGTAGAAGATTGCAAACATGAAAGCGAGAGGCGCCAAGAGCAAAAAAGCCCAGGATTCATTGCCGAACGGAGTTTACGAGAGGAAGGTGAATGGGTCAACCTCTTATCTGGTTTCTCCCGGTCGGGATGAGCAAGGCGAACAACGCTGGCGCTCTTTCAAGACGCTGCGTTGCTGTCAAGCGTCCGCGGATTAAGAAAAAGGGCGTGGACTCCGGCTGGATGCCGTCGAACAAGATTGGGGGCGCCTCGCTCAGACGGGTCGGTCCATAGGTTTCTCAAACTTCTTTCGGTCGGGATGGCGGCAGAAAAATCCGCCGCCGAAAGGGATGACATGCGGGCATGAGTGCGGAGATTCAACCAGACACGTCATCATGTAATCCGACCAGATCGTCTTTGTCCGGCAGATCTCAGGATCCGGTAATGCTTTCCTGGCTTCAGCCATTGGTGGCTTCTTTCTACTGTCGCTCCCTGTCCTGCCAGCAGTCTCCCCTCCCCAAAGAACAGCTTCATTCATACGCCTTATTCTGGGAAAAGCGAGATATATCGCGAAATATCTCCCCCGCCTGAACTGCCGAGCCGTCCAAGCCGAAGCGATGGGGGAGTTTTGTAGCCCAGTCTGGCTATGCCTTTCGGCGACGCAACACGAGCAGAGCCGACAGACCGACGCCGATCAGCGCCCATGTCGAAGGCTCGGGAACGGGCAAGGTCACACCTTGAAAGGCCAGTCCAGCAGGCTCATGCAACCCGGAGGCAAAGGTGCTTTTCGCTCCGCTCGGGGTGAATTCATAGACATTGGCGCTGCCCAAATCCGCCACAAACAGATCGCCCGTGCTGTTAAAGGCCAGTCCCCAAGGCTCACTCAACCCGGAAGCAAAGGTGCTTTTTGCTCCGCCTGGCGTGAATTCATAGATATTGCCGCTGTACGAATCCGCCTCAAACAGATTGCCCGCGCTGTTAAAGGCCAGTCCCGAAGGTTCAAACAACCCGGAGGCAAAGAGGCTTTTCCCTCCGGTTGGCGTGAATTCGTAGATATTGCCGCTGCCTGCATCCCCCTCAAACAGATCGCCCGCGCTGTTAAAGGCCAGAGCAAAGGGGCCACTCAACCCAGAGGCAAAGGTGCTTTGCACCCCGCTTGGCGTGAATTCGTAGATGTAGCCGCCTTGGCCATCCGCCTCAAACAGGTCGCCCGCGCTGTTAAAGGCCAATCCATAAGGGTAATTCAACCCGGAGGCAAAGGTGGTTGACCCTCCGTTCGGCGCAAATTCATAGATGTTGCCGCTGTACGAATCCGCCTCAAACAGATTGCCCGTGCTGTTAAAGGCCAGCCCAACAGGATCACCCAACCCGGAGGCATAGGTGCTTTTCGCTCCGCTTGGCGTGAATTCATAGATGTTGTCGCTACTGTAACCCGCCACAAACAGATTCTGCGCCTGTGTTGTGGCGGCCAGCAGCAGGACGGCGGCGAGGGATAGCGTCCCGCTGGCGACGCGGTAACGAATGTCTTTGGTAATTCCGGTTTTCATGGTGTCTATTCCTCTCGTGGAATTGGCCGAACCGGCAGGCTCGCCAAGTTTAGAGGACTGACCGATGCAGGCAAACATTTGCTCGGAGGGGGAGGGGTATACGGCTTCTTTTATCGTGCGAATGTTGCACGAACGGCTCCTAAGACCCACAACTCTCAGCATTGCCTACTGTCTCCGTGGAACCCAAGGCTGGATGCAGACAGGACAAGCAGCCGCTTACTGTTCGAAGGTAGTTAATTCTTTCACATGCAGGACGTTTGGTCAAGCAAATCTGTAAGGGCGTTCCCCGTTAAATACAGGCAAAATAAGCCTACGGCGTCGATGCGCTCTGTAGGCCCCCGCCGCCGGGAGTGCCGCCGGTCCCCTCCAGAACCCGCCGGCAAAATCGCCCCCAAGAATTAGCTGTTGCTATTGCTGCGATAGGGCTTAGGATTTGTCGAGTTGGGCGTTGCGTAGCACGAGGATGCCACCGCGTTTATGGCAGAGATCATTCTGGTCATTGACGACGACCCGGCGATGCTTGATTCTCTCAAGCAACGCCTGATCCCCGAGGGGTTCACTGTATCCACGACTGCGTCCAGCGAGGACTGTATCAATCAAGCTATCATCCACCGCCCCGATTTGATCCTGCTCGATCTTCGTATGCCTGTTCGGGACGGCATTACCGTTTGCAAGATGCTTCGTGCCAATCCAAAGACACAGCATATCCCGATCATCGTGATTACTGGGGTTCTCTTGCCTTCGCAGCTTGAGGAGGCGAGGGCCTCCGGAGCAGATGACGTGGCGTTAAAGCCCATTGATCCAAGCGACCTGCTCATCCGTATCCGGGCCATGCTAGCATGCCGGGCAATTGAGGAACCCGCTGAACGCTCTGCTCGTTACCACGAGATCACTCATGAGGCTGCCAGCAGTTCTTCTCGTCTCCATCCGCCCGCCAGCAAAGAATGACAGTGTCCGACTGAGGGGCGAGCACCGTGTTGCCCCATACCCCGCCGCCGGATCGCGCACTCCAAAGGAGTCAGCGCGATGTGCGGATGAGGGGCCGGCGATTGCTCCATTTGCCGTCTACCACTGCTGGGGCGGCGAGACAGTTGCACCCATAGAGAGCGCTGCTACAGCTGGCCGCGGCGGGGTCCCGGACGGCTTCGGGATCCCGCCCAGTGGCGGGACGCGGCCCTACCAACGGCGACGGAGCGCGCCTCCCCGATGTAGGAATCGGGGCGGGCTGCAAGGCGCGGCTACACCGGAGGGGACCGACGAGCCGGCCCCCACCAACGACTCCTCAAATGAAGGGTGGCGCGGCCTAGCGTTTCAGCTTCAAGTCAACAACAGCGCGCCGGGAGAAAATCAGCCCAGTTGGCTGGTAGGGTTTTGCCTTATAGACGATTTCGGTCAACTGCCAGAAGGTGAGGGCGACAGGCAGATTCAAGAAACCACATGAAACACCAAAAACTGATTGGTTTATCGCGACGATATGTGTCGGCATTACGAAGACATCTGACGCGTGGCCCGGGCGCGAGCTTGCGGCCCGCGAATGCACTGGGACGCCAGGCGGCGACCATCGGGCTCGAGACACTGGATGTGGCACGGATTCACAAACGAGCCTTGGCGGTGGTGACGTCGTCGGGCAGCTTGTCCCCAGGCCGGGACGGTATACTCCGTCGGGCGGAGGGTTTTTTTGTTGAGGCGATTACGCCGATAGAGGAAACTCGGCGTGCCATGCTCCAGGCCAATGTCCGTTTGAGTCAGGTGAACGAGACGCTGCGCCGGCGCACCGTGCAGTTGGCCGCCGCGAACCGTCTCCTGAAGCGCGAAATCCGCCAGCGTCAGGCCGTGGAATCGGCCCTCAAGAAAAGCGAGCAACACCACAGCCGGTTGCTGGAACAGTCGCGCTCGATGCAGGAGCAGTTGCGGCATTTGTCGCGTCAGCTCCTGATGGCGCAGGAGCAGGAACGCAAGCGGATCAGCCGCGAGTTGCACGATCAGATTGCCCAGACATTGACGGGCATCAACGTGCATCTGGCGACATTGAAAGTGGAGACTGACGTCAACGCCAAGGGTCTGCGCAAGAAGATCGCCCGCACGCAACGACTGGTCGAGAAGTCGGTGGACATCGTGCATCGGTTCGCCCGCGAATTGCGCCCGACGCTGCTCGACGACCTGGGTCTGATTCCCGCTCTCCATTCGTTTCTGAAAGCGTTTACGAAACGAACCGGTCTCCGCATTCGGTTCACGGCCTTCAGCGGGGTGGAACAGTTGAGCAGTACCAAGCGAACCGTGCTGTATCGCGTCGCCCAGTCGGCGCTGGCCAACGTGGCCCAGCATGCCCACGCCACCCGGGTAGACATCGGCATTCGGAAATCACCGGGCGCCATCCACATGGAGATCCACGACAACGGCTCCGGCTTTGAGGTTGAGCGCGTGCTGTTTGCCAAGCGGCATAAACGATTGGGACTGCTCGGCATGCGGGAGCGGGCGGAGATGGTCGGCGGCAGCTTTGCCGTCCAATCCGCGCCGGGCAAGGGGACGACCATCCGGGCCTTGATTCCCGTCAACAACGGCATTCGCGTTTCGACTTGATCGGCGGTGCTGGACGGACGAGATTTCGTGTGGTCATGAAATCCATCACCGTTCTGCTGGCGGAAGACCACATGATTGTCCGTGAGGGTTTGCGGTCGTTGTTGCAGGCCGAAGCCGGCATCGAAGTGGTCGGCGAGGCACAGAACGGCCGACAAGCGGTGCAATTGGCCAAAGCACTTCGTCCCGCCGTGGTCGTCATGGACATCGCGATGCCGCAGCTCAATGGGTTGGAAGCGACACGGCAGATCCTCAAGGCCGTTCCCGCCACCAAGGTGCTGATCCTCTCGGCGCACAGTGATGATGCCTATGTCGAGCAGGTGATCGCGCTGGGCGCAGCGGGGTATCTGTTGAAACAGACTTCCATCGAGGACCTATCGAAGGCGATCCGCGAGGCATACGCGGGAAACAAGTTCTTCAGCCCATCGATCGCCAGCCGGCTTCGCAATCCCAAAGGGAAGCAGCCGGATCGGAAGGAACGCCTCAGGAAGCGTGTGCCACGACTGACTTCACGCGAATTGGAAGTGCTCCAGTTGATCGCGGAAGGCAAGGCCAACAAGCAGACCGCGGCGGAACTCGGCATCAGCATCAAGACAGTCGAAAAACATCGGCAGAACCTCATGGCCAAGCTCAACATCCACGAGATTTCCGGTCTCACCCGTTACGCCATCGCCGCGGGCATCATCGAGAGCAGTGTCCAGTTGACCTTCCGCTAGCCCGGCGACGCGGATTCATCGCCTATGGCGGGCGGGCACACCACCGGCAACAACGGGGACGGGACCACGAACTTCATTCCGCGGATGAACCGCGAGACGTTGCGTCGGAGTGCGTCAGAGTGGACAGGCTTGACTCTGCGCGTTGGATTCATAAACTCCGCGGCGTGTACGCAACAATCCTCATGGGGTGAACACCCCATAGTGACTCGGGTCTTCTCGCATTAAGGTTTTTATATCATGAGCGAAGTATTACAGCAGGGAGCGGTTGCCAACGCGCAATCGGCGGTACCGACCGCAAGTTCGGGCCAAGCCAGCCCATTGGGCTGGCAGGAGATCGTGGCCAAATACCAGGAACCCTCCCGGTGGCGCAGCATCTGGCAGATCATCAACACGCTGGTCCCGTACGCCGTGATCTGGTACCTGATGTATCGTAGTCTGGCGGTATCGTATTGGATCACCCTGCCGCTGGCGATTCTCGCAGGCGGTTTTCTGGTGCGCATCTTCATCATTCACCACGACTGCGGCCACGGCGCGTTCTTCAAATCCCGGCAAGCCAACGACACCTGGGGGTTTATCACCGGCGTGCTGACCTTCACGCCGTACTATCTCTGGCGTTGGGAACATGCGATCCATCACGCGCATTCGGGCGATTTGGACCGGCGCGGTTTGGGCGCGGTGTGGACGTTGACGGTGCAGGAATACCTGGAAGCTTCCCCGGGGAAGCGGTTTGCGTACCGGATGACCCGCAACCCGGTCATCCTCTTCCTGATTGGGCCGCTGATCTTGTTTTTGGTCCGGCATCGGTTTTCGGATGCGCAAGCCAGTCGGCGGGAGCGGCACTCGGTTTACTGGACGAACCTCGGCCTCCTCGGTATGACCGTGCCGCTCTGCTTTGTCTTCGGCATCAAAGCCTATTTGATGCTCCAATTGATGGTGGTCGCGGTTGCGGGATCGGCGGGTGTGTGGTTGTTTTACGTGCAGCATCAGTTCGAAGGAGTGTACTGGCAACGCCATGGTGATTGGGATTTCCTCGCCGCCGCGCTGCAGGGCAGTTCCTTCTATAAACTGCCCAAGGTGTTGCAATGGTTCTCGGGGAGCATCGGGTTCCATCATATTCATCACCTCAGCGCGCGAATTCCCAACTACAACCTGGAGAAGTGCCACAAGGCGGAGCCGCTGTTTCAGACTGTCCCGCCGGTCACGCTGTTCTCCAGCCTCAAGTCGCTCACCTTCCGTCTTTGGGATGAACAGCGACACAAGTTGGTAGGCTACGGCTACCTCCGGACTCTCCGGCGGCAACAGCAGCCGTCCCCATGGTAGTGAGGACGGATTGCTGTGGCATGGCCACACGTCGCCGACCTGTCAAACGCTATTCCCGACGGAAACCGTTTCGTCATCTTGCAGTACGGCGAGAATAGTCCCTGAAATCCGCAATGGGGTGAACACCCCATAGCGCCCGCGGGGCGTCCCGGCTTAACGTGAGGGCATGAGCCGTTGCAGGGAACACAGGGTCTTCAGCCATTGGCGTCCCACAATATCGGCCATGGTTCTTTGCTGCTGGTCGGCCGCCCTCTCCGCCACGGCGCAACAGTCTGAATCCCCATTCCTGATGGCCTCATTGTCGGTTTCCCCGTTTACGGCGGCGTCCATCCGGACCAACATCAGCGAACGGACCAACCGCCAGTTGCCTGCCGAGCGTGATTTCCAGCGGATCCTGGTGTCCTCCCGCAAGCCGACGGACGCCGAGGCGTGGGAGCAGTTTGAAGCCGAATACAGCCCGCCGCAAAAATCCACGTCGCACATCAAACGCCAAATCGAGACCGCCAAATACGGTCTCGACACCGCGCTGTTTGCGGTGGATCACTTCGTCAAGAATGTCCAGAGCCAGGCCGACTTCAGCTTCGATCAGGGCAGCCTGCGGCGTACGCGGGCACTTTCTCTTGAAGAGCCGCGGACCAGCCCGCGGGTGAAGCTCGACCTCGACATGTGCCAGGGCAGCAAACCCTATCTGGGTGTGCGCCTCATCATCCCGATTGGCAACTGACTGCCGAGCACAAGTTCCTGGATCTGGCGAATCTTCTGCTTCATGGTCGCCGAATCATCGCCGTGTTTCGTCTCTCCACCCGCGCCAGTTCCTCCTCAGCTTTCTCCGCCGCGTCCATAGCCAGAAGGAACCGGGAGCGTGCCGCCTTCAAGCTGAAGTCGTCCCCGCCCAGGGAGCAGACTCGATAATTGCCGTTTCGGTCCCCCTTCAAGACGGCATAACTCCAGCCGTCATTCTCGCTCCCGGCGATGGTGCCGATGATACTTCCGATTGGGTTGGCGAACCATTCGACCTGTTCCACCGTGAACCTGTTCAACACCAAAGAGGGCGGGTGGAGCGCGTCGAACTGTTCCCGGCTGATGTTTTCAAATGGCATGGATGCCTTTCTGGCCGGCAACCATCGCGTCCAATCCCGCGCGCGTGATCCACACATAACCGAAGCGGTCTGTTCGATGCCCATCGGTCAACCCGACGAGCAGCTTCGCGCATAACATTTGGACGAGCCCGCTGCGCCGGATTCGGTCATACTCGTCATGGCTCAGCGTCATCAGTTCATCGAGCGGGATCCCGGTTTCCTTGACCAATGCCGTTTCATGCATCCCCCGAGTGTGTTTTGAGACAGCTTCCAGAATACAGAGTTCCTTCGGAGAGACTGTCGTCGATTTGTTTCGACCGTTGATCATTGGGGTTGTCCGGGTCCTCCCCTACGGTGAAAGTTGGAATCCGGTCAGATGGCGGAAGGACCACACGGCCAACCAGACCAGGCCGAGGCAGAGCAGGACTTTGAAAACCGCCATGCCCACCGGCAATACCCATGCGGTGATGCTTCGGCTGCTAAAGGTATGTTGCCTTACGAGAAACTGGGTGGCCGCCCAGGAAAGGTAGCCTGCAAACACGACCGCAACGGCAATGATGCCCCAGACATTCAGGCGGAACAGGAGTAAAGCCGCGAACGAACCGGCGAACACCCCCAGGACGGCCAAATCTCTTTTGCTGGTGAAACTGCCTATGTTCGTAAGCGCCATGTGAAAGTCCTCCACAGCTTGGCCGCATGAGATTGAAGGCCCCTATCGGTCAGGCGAGGTAATATACGCCTTGTCCGACAACGGCTGCCATGGGGTAAACACCTTATGCCGCAATGCGTCGGAATAGGTTACTATTCTGAGGATTGGGCGTAGGCTGAAACAGCCAGTGGGCCAAGGCGAACGTCATTGTGTTTGTTCCTCGACTCTCCTTTTGGCTGCGGGACTTCAGCCGACACCCCGCTCAATCAGGAAAGGTTAGCATCATGTATCGACAGAGATTAGGGCTCCGAGCTGAATATCGCGATCAGGAAGGCGAGCGGGTCAAAGCCTCGCCCAGTTTGGCCAACAAATTCCGGAAATTGAAGTCCCTGAAAGTGACGTTGGGGTATTACAACTCAAAAAGAGTAAGCCAAAGTGGGGAACTCAAATACCTCGTCAACCTCGAACACGCCAAGTCCGTGTTCCGCTTCCGATGTCCCAACGATGAATGCATCCGCGGCGACTTCGATCTGAGCAAGGAGCTGGCCAGCGCGGTTGCCCGAAAGCGCACCGACGTCAGTGGCGAACTTTCGTGCCAGGGCTGGCAAAACAAGGCCGCCGTCGACACGGTCCACTGCCAAAACGTCCTGCGCTATAAGTTGAAGCTGGGTTACTGAATCGGGAGCAGCCTTGGTCGCCTTATCAATCGCATCCTCACCGGAATCCGTCTTTGACATTTCCCTCATTTGGGCGTTTACTGGTGGCCAACCAAGTTGCAGCACTCCGACCCGTTTGGCACCATGTCGCAGCGGAGCGACCTCCACCTTGACCAACAACACAGAAGAGGTGTGTTCCATACTATGACCAGGAAAGTTTTGTTGACGACCGTTTGCCGTCCGATGGGTCCGCAATGTGGCGACGCCACGTCCGTCGGCTATGAATTGCTGTACCGCCAGGTGACCCGCGCCCAGGGCATTTTCAGCCCGCGTACGGTCAATATTCAGTTCTCGATCGAGTACATCGCCGAGAACCTCGACACGCCGACCGTCGTCCTGCAATACCCGTCGAAACGCGAATTCATCCGCGAGCTCAAGAAGGGCTACGATTACGTCGGCATTTCGTTCCTGATGGCGATTTTCCACAAGGTCAAGGACATGGTGGCGCTCATTCGCCGCCACGCCCCCAACAGCAAGATCATCCTCGGCGGCTACGGGACCGTCCTGACCGACGAGGAACTCGAGCCCTACGCCGACTATATCTGCCGCGAAGAAGGCGTGGCGTACATGCGCCGCCTCCTCAACGAGCCCGAAATCCCGATGCCGTACAAGCACCCGCTCATCGTCAGTTGGTTGAAGGTGTTCGGTTGGGAAGTCTCGGGCACGGGAAAAATCTTCGCCGGGCTCGGTTGCCCCAATGGCTGCGATTTCTGTTGTACGTCCCATTTCTTCAAGCGCAAACACATCAAATTGCTCCCCGATGGCCGTGACATTTACGCCGTCATCGAACGCTATCTTGCCTCGGACCCGGATCTTGTGTTCCTGATCATCGACGAGGATTTTCTGCTGAACAAGAAACGGGCGATGCAGTTTCGCGACGCCGTGATGAAAGGCGGCAAACCGCTGTCGATCTTCGCGTTCTCCAGCGTCAAAGCGATCAGCCAGTATACCGTTGAGGAAATCATCGAGATGGGCATCGACGGCTTCTGGATCGGGTACGAAGGCACTCGTTCGGGATACGCCAAACAACAAGGACGGCCCGTCGAGGAAATCTTCACGGAGTTTCGGCAGCACGGCATCACCATCCTCGCCTCGATGATCCTCGGATTTGATTACCAGACACGGGAAATCGTGGCGCAGGAACTCGACGGATTGTTGAAACTCAAACCCGCGCTCGGACAGTATTTGATCTATGGTCCCGTGCCCGGCACGCCGTTCGGCATCCGCGCCCGACGCGAGAACCTGATGCGGGAGGAGTACGTCCAGCACCCGGACCGTCTGTATCGTGTCGCCGACGGATTCACCACCACGATGAAGCATCCGACGCTTTCCGCCAAGGAGATCGAGGACCTGCAGACATGGTGCTTCGACCAGGATTTTCAGAGGCTTGGCCCGAGCATTTTCCGCGTGCTCGAATGTCGATTGCTCGGTTATCACACGCTGAAGGATTCGCCGAATCCGATCTTGCGCCAAAAGGCCGGGATCTATGCCGAGAATTTGCGGTCCGCGTTCCCGGTGTTCCTCGCCGGCCGGCTGCTCGGGCCCAACACCAGCGTCCGCCGCTGGATTGGCGATCTGGAACGCCGCCTGCATGCGGCCGTCGGCGCTCCCACGCTGGCGCAACGCTGGAAATCCGTGCTGGCCGTGGGCGCTGCGTTGTGGACGGGCGTCACTCTGAAATTCGATCTCTTCCAACA
>Ga0187871_10004046_pt1 | contig 11143 bp, 11 predicted proteins | sample June2016WEW_16_1_FD_132988 | JGI IMG/M metagenome (GOLD analysis project Ga0187871, IMG submission 132988) | Peatland microbial communities from SPRUCE experiment site at the Marcell Experimental Forest, Minnesota, USA - June2016WEW_16_10 | ecosystem: Environmental > Terrestrial > Soil >...
ATTGATGTCCGAAAATGGCGAGTGTGCCTGCTCCTCCCCCGCTATAGTCAAAACAGACGACCGTGGAACTCAGCCACACCATCTGCCGCAGCGCCCGCCTGGCGCGGGACCCCCGCTTTGACGGGAAGTTCTTCATCGGCGTGCGCACCACCGGGATTTACTGCCGGCCCATCTGCCCCGCGCCTTCGCCAAAAGAACAAAACGTCAGTTACTATCCGTCCTCGGCGGCGGCGGCGGAAGCCGGTCTGCGACCGTGTCTGCGTTGCCGGCCGGAGTGTTCGCCAGGGACGCCGGCGTGGCTTGGATCGCCGGTGACGGTGTCTCGCGCGCTTCGGCTAATTTCCGAAGGCGCCATGGAGGACGCGGGAGTTGACGCGCTGGCTGAGCGGCTGGGTATCGGGTCCCGTCATCTGCGGCGGCTCTTTCTGGAACATCTCGGCGCAACGCCCGTCGCGGTGGCGCAAACTCGCCGGCTGCTGGCCGCGAAGAAGCTCATCGACGAGACCGCATTGCCGCTAACTGAAATCGCCATTGCCTCGGGCTTCGGAAGCATTCGCCGATTTAACGCTTCATTTCGCGCGACCTGGGATCGCAGCCCGCGAGAGCTTCGTCGCGCACGCGGTGCGACCGCTGCCGAGGGAGGACCGTGCACTCTGGAGCTGCGCTACCGCCCCCCGTTCGATTGGTCGGCCCTGATCGGTTTTCTCGCGGGACGCGCCATTAGTGGCGTGGAACATGTCGCGAGCGATATTTATCGCCGAACCATCATCACATCGCGCGGGCCAGGTTGGTTCGAAGTGCGTCAAGCCGACAAAAACGCGCTGAAACTAACCGTCCACTGCCCCGATGCCAGCGACTTGCTGACGATTGCCACGAAAGTACGCCGTCTGTTCGATCTCGATGCCGATCCGCAGACGATCAACAGGCACCTGCGCCAGGATCCGCTGCTGGCGCCGCTGGTGAAAGCTCGCCCGGGTCTGCGCGTCCCCGGCGCATGGGACGGATTCGAAATTGGCGTTCGCGCCATTCTCGGCCAGCAGGTCAGTGTTGCCGGCGCGAGCACATTAGCCGGGCGGCTGGTACAGAAATACGGGCAGCCAGTGGCGTTCGACGTGGAAGGCCTGACCCACACGTTTCCCTCGCCCGCGACGCTCGCCAAAGCTGACATCACCGGCATGCCTGCGGCGAGAGCAGAAGCGATCCGTCAATTTGCGCGTGCGGTGGCCTCGGGCAAAGTCACCTTTGACGCCGCTGTCGATTCGGAAGCGTTTCAAACGAAGTTGTGTGAACTTCCCGGCATTGGCCCGTGGACAGCGCAGTACGTCGCCATGCGAGCGTTGTCCGATCCCGACGCTTTTCCGGCGAGCGACCTGGTGCTGCGACGAGCCTGCGGCAGGAACGAAACCGCATCGTGGCGGCCATGGCGCGCCTATGCGGCGATGCATATCTGGCAAGGAGTGAAGGATGGAACAATCGATGGTCTACACATGGATGGAAAGTCCCGTCGGAAGGCTGCTGCTGGCGGCGGATGAGAAGGGCCTGCGTCAATTGCTGTTCAGAGGCAAACCGGAAAAGGGATGGCGCGAAGATCCCGAGGCGCTCGCCGAACCGGTGCGCCAATTGCGCGCATACTTTGCGGGCGAATTGCACGATTTCGACGTTCCGCTCGCCCCCGAGGGCACTCCGTTCCAGTTGCGCGTCTGGCGCGAACTGCGCAACATTCCTTACGGCCAGACAATTTCCTATGGCGAGCTGGCGCGGCGCATCGGTTCACCGAACGGCTCGCGCGCGGTGGGACTGGCCAACGGCGCGAATCCCATATCCATTGTGGTGCCGTGCCATCGCGTGATTGGCAGCAACGGAAAGCTCACCGGTTACGGCGGCGGTCTCGAGAACAAAGAGCTGTTATTGGCGCTGGAGAAGGAGCATCAGCTGTTCGCCCGATAACCCGTTTGCCCGATAATAGGGCATGCGTTGTTTTTTCCGCTTTGCGGCGGTGCTCGCCTTGGTTTGTCTCGCTTTGCCGGCGCAAACCGACTGGAAGGCCGCCACCGACCTCCCCAATGTCGACTTCACCGGTCTGACCGCGGCCCAAAAGGACGAGGCGCTCCGAATTCTGCGCGGTGAGAGCTGCACGTGCGGGTGCAACATGAAGCTGGCCCAGTGCCGCATGGTTGACCCGTCCTGCGGCGACAGCCGCGCGCTCGCGTCCATCGTCATTGAGGGCGTGCGGAATCATCGCACCGCAGATCAGATTCATGAGGCGCTGGTGACGTCGGCCATCGCGAAGATGCGCGCCAACCAGAATCGTATTCTTGGCGACCCGATGGACATCGACACCACCGGCGCTCCGGAGCGCGGACCGGAATCGGCGAAGATCACCATCGTTGAGTTCTCCGACTTCGAATGCCCCTACTGCGTGAAAGCGGTAAGCGAGATCGCTTCGATTATGGCCGCATATCCGCGGGACGTGAAGCTGATCTTCAAACAGTTTCCACTAGATGACATGCACCCCCACGCGATGATGGCCGCCGAGGCGTCGCTTTCGGCGAACGATCAGGGGAAATTCTGGCAGATGCACGATGAGCTGTACGCGCACGCAGGACGTCTCTCGCGTGAGACGATTTTCGCAAGCGCCCAGAGCATCGGTTTGGACATGATGCGTTTCACTCGCGACATTGAAAGCGGACGCTTTCACAAAGCGGTGGAATCGGACGTGGCCGAGGGGGATAAGCTTGGCATCTTCGGCACGCCTTCGCTTTTCATTAATGGCAAGCCATATCACGGTCCGGTGATGCTCTCGATACTGAAGCCCATCCTCGACAACGAACTGAAACCGAAAACGACCGTTACCGCGTCGGCCCAGTAGAGACATGGCGGATAACTGGATCGACGTCAGCATTCCCCTGCGCGACGGCATGTCCGGCTGGCCCGGCGACAAGCCCTTCGAGCGGACGCTCACACATTCCATGGCCACGGGTGCCGCCAACAATCTGTCGCAGTTTTCCACCTCGGCGCACATTGGCACTCACATGGACGCGCCCCTGCACTTTATCCAAAACGCTCCGGGCATCGAGACGCTTCCGATTGAAGCGGTGGTTGGCCGCGCGCGGGTTATTCAGATTAACGACACCGACGCGGTGCGCCCGGAAGAGTTGCGGTCGCATTCGCTTCAACCGGGTGAGCGAGTTCTGTTTCGCACGCGCAATTCGGAACTCAGGCTCACCGAGCGGGATTTCACGAAAGAGTTTGTTCACATCTCGCCCGATGCCGCGCGCTATCTGGCGAATCGGCAAGTGCGCACCGTTGGAGTGGATTATCTCTCGGTGGGCGCTTTTCACGAAGAGAGCGGACGCGAGACGCATCGCATCCTGCTGGGCGCAGGAATCTGGATCATCGAGGGGATAAACCTCACGAACGTCGAACCGGGCGATTACGAGATGATCTGCCTGCCCCTACGGATGGTTGGCTCCGATGGCGCGCCTGCGCGGGCGGTGCTGCGGCGGGTGTAGGCGCTGCCACCGAAGCGGCCCGATGAAAATGCCACAAGTCGGCAAATTGCTGGTCAGCGAGAAGAACCCGTCGACGATGGTCCATGCGGTTCGAACTTCAGTGGCCGTGGTTGTTTGCTATCTTCTGGCGCGTTTGTGCCGTTTACCGGAGGCTTATTGGGCACCCATCTCGACGATGGTTGTGATGCAGTCGACCCTGGGCGCGACGGTGCCGGTATCGGTGCAGCGTTTCGCTGGAACGGCAGTCGGGGCGGCCGTGGGTGCGGTGCTTAATACGTGGTTTCACATAAACATCTGGGTATTCGGAGTCGCGGTGCTGATGATCGGGATGCTCTGTGCGGTGTTCCGTGTGGAGCGAACTGCGTACCGGTATGCCGGCATTACGCTCGCCATTGTCATGCTGGTGCCGAGGTCGAACAGCGGTTGGGTGATTGCCCTGCATCGGTTTTTCGAGGTGTCGCTGGGAATCGCGGTAGGGCTGTTGATCGCGGCGGTGTGGCCGGAACGATCGGCAACCAAGCGCGTCAGCGGATGAAGAACGACTATTCGGCAGGCGGGGCTGTCGGTTCGGCTACTGGTTCCAGTGGAGCTTCCTTGCGGGCGTGTTCGAACAGGAAGTTCAGCGTTTTGTCGGTGCGAATGCCGGAGGCGATGCGGCCGATGATGCCCTTCTCTTCAAGACGCTTGCGGGTGGCGGCGACGGGTTCGCGCCGCTGGCGGGCGATGCGTTGCACCTCGCGGTCTACTTCATCCTGAGTTGCCTGGATGGCTTCGCGATCCGCGATCTTGCCAAGCAGCAGCGAGCCACGAACTTCCAGCATCGCCTTTTCGCGCCGCGACTCTTTCAGCTTGGCCCAGTCGATATTGAGCTTGCGTGGGTCCACACCGGCGCCGGCAACGTCGCGCAGTTGCTGTTCAAGCTGCATTTCCACCTGGCGATCCACGTACGTTTCGGGCACCGGAAAATCGTGCGCGCCCGCCAGCTTCTCCACGATCTGATTCTTCGCTTCCTGCTGCGCTTCGTGCTCGCGCTCGCTGTAGATCGACTTTCGAATCGCGCCGCGCACTTCGTTCATGTTCTGGTAGTCGCCCAGATCCTTCGCGAAGTCGTCGTTGATTTCAGGCAGTTCCTTGCGGCGGATCACCTTGAGATGGAGCCGAAACGTCACGGTGCGTCCAGCAAGCTTCTCCTGCCCGTAATCGTCCGGGTAGGTGACCTGCACTTCCTTCTCTTCGCCCGGGTTCATGGCGCGCAACGCTTCCGTAAACGCGGGAAGAGTGTCTGGTCCGCCAACGTTTACGGTCATTTCGTCCTGATGGACCGGTTCGGTGGCGCCCCCAAGGCTCTCGAGGGAAATCACCGCATGATCGCCCTCTTCCACGGGCCGCGGGTCAATGTTGATGTACTCGGCGCGGCTGTCGCGGATGTGATTCAGCCTGTCCTCCACATCCTGATCGGTCACTTCCGGTTCGCGGTAATTCACGGTGATGCCGCGGTACTCGCCGAGATCGAATTCGGGCGGCACCTCGAACTGCGCCTTGAAGCGCAGCGGCTCGCCTTTTTCGAAATGAACTTCGAGGATGTTCGGCGTGCCGACGAACGCGAGATGCTCTTCTTCCAGCCGCTTGTTCAGCGCTTTGGGAACCAGGTTTTCGAGAACGTCCTGGCGCAGCTCCCCCGCAAATCGCGTGCGGATGATTCCGGCGGGAGCTTTGCCCGGGCGGAACCCTGGTATGCGGACTTTTTTCTGCAGGTTCGCTACCACCCGCTCGGTTTCACGATCGACGTCTTCGAGCGGGACCGTGATTTCCAGTTCGTGCTTGCAGCCTTCAATGAGCATTCAATAATTTTGAAACGAGGAGGGCGGGAAACCGATCCGTCCTTTATTTTACACGGACGTGCTGTCGCCTGGACACGCGGAGCGAGCCGCGTTCTCACCGATGCCTGCGGAACGCGGCTCGTCGCCGCGTGTCCCTACTTATGTCCCTTCGGACCAGCCGGCGAGATAAGCTTCCTGCTCGGGGGTCAGGCGGTCGATGCGCACGCCCATCGCTTCAAGCTTCATCTTCGCCACTTGCTTGTCCAGCTCCTCGGGCACAGCGTAGACGCGCTTTTCGAGCGTGGCGTGGTTCTTGATCATGAACTCGGCGCACAGCGCCTGGTTGGCGAAGCTCATGTCCATCACCGAAGCCGGGTGCCCTTCGGCGGCGGCGAGATTGATGAGACGGCCTTCGCCGAGCACGTAGATGCGGCGGCCATCGCGCATGGCGAACTCTTCCACGAACTCGCGCGTTTCGCGGCGGCTGGAGGAGATCTTCGCGAGAGACTCCAGATCGATCTCGACATTGAAGTGGCCGGAGTTGCAAAGAATCGCCCCGTTCTTCATCTTCTCGAAATGCTCGCGCACGATCACGCTCTTGTTGCCGGTAACGGTGATGAAGATATCGCCAAGAACGGCCGCTTCATGCATAGACATGACGCGGAAACCGTCCATCACGGCTTCGATGGCCTTGGTCGGGTCGATCTCGGTGACAATGACGTTGGCGCCCATACCGCGCGCGCGCATAGCTACGCCGCGTCCGCACCAGCCGTATCCGGCCACCACCAGGGTGGTGCCCGCGAGGAGAACGTTGGTTGCGCGAATCACGCCGTCCAGAGTGCTCTGCCCAGTGCCGTAGCGGTTATCGAACAGATGCTTGGTGAGGGCGTCGTTCACGGCCACGATGGGATAGGTCAGAACTTTCTCGCGAGCCATGGCGCGCAGCCGGATGACACCGGTAGTGGTCTCTTCGGTACCGCCGATTACATGTTCCAGCAGATCTTTCCGCTTGGTGTGCAGGATGGACACCAGATCCGCGCCGTCGTCCATGGTGATCTGCGGCTTGTGATCGAGCGCGGCCATGATGTGCGAATAGTACACATCGTTGTCTTCGCCCTTGATGGCGTACACGGGGATGCCGTAATCGCGCACCAGCGTGGATGCAACGTCATCCTGCGTGGACAGCGGGTTCGATGCACACAGCACGATGTTGGCGCCGCCATCGCGCAACGTGATCATCAGGTTCGCGGTCTCGGTGGTGACGTGCAGGCACGCGGCGACACGGATTCCCGCCAGCGGCTGCGTCTTGATGAACTGTTTGCGAATGGTCTGCAACACCGGCATGGACTGAAATGCCCATTCCGTGCGGCGCTTTCCGAGATCGGCCAGCGCGAGATCCTTCACGTCGCAGGCTACGGTTGCAATGGCGTTAGTTGACATGGCTTGATTCCCCGTTCGATTCCTTAATCCTGTTTTGCGCGGTTGTTAAACGGCGGCGGCAACCCGCGAACCCTCGCGCAGAGCCTCGGCCTTGTCGCCGGCTTCCCACGAGAAAGTATCTTCGGTGCGGCCAAAGTGGCCGAACGCGGCAGTGGCGCGATAGATGGGACGGCGCAGCCGCAAATGATCGATGATCCCGCGCGGCGTCAGCGGGAAAAGCTCGCGAATCAGACCGACCAGGCGCTCGTCCTCAACCGTTCCGGTGCCGAACGTGTTCACCATCACGGAGACGGGTTCGGCGACGCCGATCGCGTAGGCGAGCTGCACTTCGCAGCGGTCGGCCAAACCGGCAGCCACAAGGTTCCTAGCGATATAGCGGGCCATATAGCAGGCCGAGCGATCCACCTTCGTCGGGTCCTTGCCGGAGAACGCGCCGCCGCCGTGCCGGCCCATTCCGCCGTAGGTGTCCACGATGATCTTACGGCCGGTGAGGCCGGTGTCGCCGTGCGGCCCGCCGACCACAAACCGACCCGTGGGATTGATGTGGACGTGCGTTCCGGAATCCACCATGTTCGAGGGGACCACCGGGTCGATGATGTGCTTCTTCACCGCTTTGCGCAGCTCTTCGGTGGAAACAGAATCGTGATGCTGCGTGGATACGACAATGGCGTCGAGGCGCTTCGGCTTGCCGTTCACGTATTCGACGCTCACCTGGCTCTTGCCGTCGGGCCGCAGGAAATCGACCTTGCCCGCGCGCCGCACTTCACTGAGCTGACGGACCAGCTTGTGGGCCAGCATGATGGGCAGCGGCATCAGCTCGGGTGTTTCGTTGCAGGCATAGCCGAACATCAGACCTTGATCGCCCGCGCCGCCCGTGTCCACGCCCATGGCGATGTCCGGCGACTGGCTCTGAATCATGTTCAGAATGCCGCAGGTCTTCGAGTCATAGCCAAACGTGGCATCGTTGTAGCCGATATCCTGAATCACCTGGCGCGCCAGCTTCGGAACGTCCACATAAGTAGTTGTTGTGATTTCGCCGGAAACGACACAGATGCCGGTGGTTACCAGAACCTCGCAGGCCACACGCCCGGTTGGGTCGTCGGTTAGGACAGCATCGAGTACCGCGTCGGAGATCTGGTCCGCCATCTTATCGGGATGGCCTTCGGTGACGGACTCGGACGTGAAGATGTGGCGTAAGCTGGACAACGATTTAGCCTCCTGGCGGGTCCGGATTACGATCGGGTTACGAATGCTAATCGACAAACCTCGACCGAAATTCGGTCAAAAACTTAATCCTTAGTGTATCCTGCCGGGGGAGGGGGGTCAATTGTACTAACGGTCGGGTGCGTACTGGAGCAGCGGATGGGGACGAATGCGGCCTGACCGGATCTGGTGGTTTGGCTCCGGCGCATTGCCTGGCCAGGGGCGGCGCCGTGGTCAGATTAGCCGGCGCGGGCCGCTTATGGCATTGCGCAACACACTCGTCCGAGGAAATCTTCCACGACCCATCCCTCAAGGTTCTCGTTGGGCGGCTGCATAATCCTGATCCGTTCGACTTCTACGGCACCATCCCGGGCCATCTCAAAAGTGTTCGCCGCGTAGGGCTGAACAAGCCGACCCCCGGGGAGGATGAAGCTTTGCCCCACCGAGATCGCCGTGGTTCTCTGCGGGATCAGTATGACACCCTTCTTTACCATCTGTGAGGTAACTGGCACCAAATTCGAGGCCGGGTTGCAGAGCTGGACATAGACCAGAGGATCGCGAACAGCCCGGACGTTTGCTTTCGTACAAGTCTTCGGCAACGAATAAAGCTCGTTCAAATACCGAAGCCCGTCGCCATCGACTGCCATCAGCACCCCGCCTCCGGAACCCCCGCGCACGATACGAATGCGCTGCTGTCGCGATACATACCATCCGAGCAGGAGCAACGCCGTTGCGACCGTCGCTACCAGGATCAGGCAGGCAATGAGGGCAATGAACCAAGGGTTTCTTACCCGCACTCCCTTATGCTACACGTGCTGAACTGGTGCGCGGGAACTCAGGCAGCAATAATCAATACTACTCGAGTTCAGCAACCTCAAGAACTCTTTGAAGTCGGGTGGTAGCTGGATCGTAGCCATAGACGATCTGCCGCATCAGTTCGAGCGCTTCCATGCGCTCGGCTGGAGACTTGGCCCTCCAATACTCCCGCTCATCTGCATCGTCGTCGAGCGAGGCGGTGTGAAAGGCCGAACGGTCAAGGCGAGCCACGTCCACGGCATTCATAGGTCTAGTATCACCCACCCGCCACCTTCCGCACGGCCTTCGCCAGCTCGTCGTAGGTCATACTGCCGGGATGATACATGCGCACGATTCCGGCGCGATCGATGAGGACCAGAGTGGGCGTGGTGCTGGCGCCGTACAGGCGGAAGTTGCCGCTGGCCAGCGGGACGGGCATGCCGTCAAGATCGCTGTAGTAGCGGTCGCGGACCTGCTCGATGTAGGCGCGCTCGTCGGCTGGCGCGGCATCCTCTCCGCCTGCCACGTATCCGTATAGCTGCGTGGGGCCCAACACCATCAAGCCACGACCGGCGAATTCCTGGCGAATGCGCGCAATCACGGGCACGTCGGCTTTGCAATCGCCACACCAGTGCGCCCAAAAAAAGATCAGCACCGGATGACCGCGCAGCGAGGCGAGGGCCGGGGCTTTCGCTCCCAGCGAGTTGGAAACATCGAGCGGCGGAGCCGGCTTACCCACCAGATCGAGCATGTTGATGTTCTTCTGAATGCGCGCGCCCAGGTCGGTGTCGCGGTAGTGAACCAGTTCGTCGCGCAGGAACGCGATGGCTTCGTGCTTATCGCCCCGCGCGTTCATCACCTGAGCGCGCACCTCGATGGCCGCGCCGAGGGCGGTCTGATAATGTTTATCCGACTCGATGCCGTGCCGCGCCTTCGCGGTCATGCAAAGCTGATAGGTCCGGGACGCGAAGTGCTCGGCCTCGTCCAGCTTGTTCGCGGCAAGGTACGCGCGCGCGATCCAGGACATTGCTTCGAGAGCTTCCGGCGTCGAACCGTGGCGGGTGATGTCGGCCTGCACCGCCGCATCGGCGTGTGCGAAATCGCCATTCATGAGGGCACGGCGCGTATCGGATATCACATCGGCGCGGACTAGTGCGATCGCCGCCAGGGCGAGTGCGATCACAGCGCGCGTCACCGTCGCCTTTTGTGTTTTCGGCTGGCGGATGAAACGGAGGCGCAGCAGCGTCCACAGCGCTTCGAAGCCGTCGCGCGCGCGAATCTTCTTTCCCTCGGCGATGCCGCGGGCGTTATAGCGAATGGGAACTTCCATGATCTTGTAGCCTTGCAGGCGCAATTTGGCGGTGACCTCCGGGCAGAACTCAAAACGCCGGCACTCCAGCGGAACCGCGCGCAACAGCGGCATGCGGAACGCTTTATACGCGGTTTCGAGGTCGGTGAGGCGCGCGCCGTAAAGCAGGTTTGCGATGAACGTCAGTACGCGATTGGCGATTCGATTCTTCCACGCCATACCCACCGGATCGCCGAGAAATCGCGAGCCGTAGACGACGTCCGCACGGCCATTCACGATGGGTTCCAGAATGCGCTGGTAATCGGCGGGATCGTATTCGAGATCGCCATCCTGCGTAAGCACGATATCGCCGGAAGCGTGCGCGATGCCGATGCGAATGGCCGCGCCTTTCCCCGCGTTGACGCTGGCGTGATGCGCGACGACAATGCCTGCTCGCGCGTGCTCGCCCAGCAGCTGCGCGGTGCCATCCGTGGACCCATCGTCGATGACAACGATTTCCTTGGTGCAGCCGGCTGGGAGCGGAGCATTGCGGACACGCTCCAGCACCTGGGCGAAGGTACGGAATTCGTTGTACACGGGAACGATGACGGAGACCTTCACGTGGGCGTCTCCGTCTTCTCCATCACTGCAAGCAACGACTGGCCGAAGGGCGGTGGAATGACGCTCTCGGCGCGGGACAAGATCGGGACGATGAACCGGTCGAAGATCTCGATCTGTCCCGCCGACTGCGTGTCGCGTCGTAGAACGCGGGCATTCATCCACCAGCCGAAGAACCCGGCCACGTTTATGTAACGCACTCGGCGCAGGCGAAGACCGGCTTCATTGGCGAGCCGAGCCAGATCACGTCGCCGATAGCGCCGCCAATGGCCGAGATTGCGGTCGATAGGACCGTAGAGCGCCGGAAATGCCGGCACCAGCAGAACCACCACGCCGCGGGGCGTCAGCACCGAGGCCATATTGCGCAAGGCCTGGGCGTCATCTTCGACGTGTTCCAGCGTATTGAGGCACACGCAGGAATCGGGATGAAACCGTGCAACTTCGAGAAACGCGCCATCGCTGACGTC